>Ga0210402_10004942_pt1 | contig 12012 bp, 9 predicted proteins | sample IncBWC7MmetaG_FD_161055 | JGI IMG/M metagenome (GOLD analysis project Ga0210402, IMG submission 161055) | Forest soil microbial communities from Barre Woods Harvard Forest LTER site, Petersham, Massachusetts, United States - Inc-BW-C-7-M | ecosystem: Environmental > Terrestrial > Soil >...
AGCAAGACCAATCCATGTATGCCGGAGCCGTGGTTATCCAGACCAGCCACCCGATACCCGGCTTTGAAAAGATCGTCGGCGACACCCTGGCGAGCATCAACCCCAACCTCACCATCGTAAAGTTCCAGACCTTCCAGCAGCAGATTGACGACCAGTTCATCGAGGAGCGACTGATCGCGCGCCTCACCTCGCTCTTCGGACTGCTGGCTCTTCTGCTCGCCGCCATCGGTCTTTATGGCGTCACGGCCTATACCGTAGTCCGCCGCACGCCGGAGATCGGGATCCGCATGGCGCTGGGAGCGGCACGCAGCCGCGTCATCGGGGCGGTCATGCGCGCAGCCATGCTGCAGGCCGTCGCCGGTCTCGCTATCGGCATCCCAGTGGCAATCTTCTGCGTTCGGTACGTCAAGTCGCAGCTGTATGAGATGACCAGCGTGAGTGTGCCCGTCATGGCTATCGCCATTGGAGTGTTGGTGCTTGCGGCTGCCATTGCCGGCATCATTCCGGCGCGGCGGGCGGCCTCCATCGACCCCGTACGGGCCTTGCGCATTGAATGATCTGCGCCTTCGTATAGTTTTTGACAATTGCACTTTGCCTCCCAACAAACTCCTCGTTCATACGAAGATTCTGAGGAGGCAATCGTCCAATTCGACTCCATTGTCCGGCATGATTGAAATTAAGTACCGGCAAACGCCGATGTACCTAGCAACCGTTTACTCACCACATGCCCTAAGACTTGTCAGGGTACCTATCTGGCCTCACTGAGTGCATTGGTGATTGAGCACTCGTAGAGGGCGGGATCGCTTGCGACATCCTGGGCAGCGGAGCCTAATAGTCGATGGGGAGTTTCGAGTATGACTGTATGAGGATTCGGCATCGGTCCAGTGCGATATCCGCGGTAACGCGCAGCGAAGTTAAGGATAGCCGCAATCCGCGATTCCTTCGACTGTACGTTGTCTTCTATTTCCTGTGTTGTCCTTGCATACAGCAGATCATCGGTCAATCGGGGGCTGCCCCATCAACGACGACTCCTGCGGCTGTGCAGCAGATTCAGAGGCCCAACCAGCATCCGTCAATCGCGTTCGGCGAGGCGGACGGCCTGATCCACCTTGATGTGTTGGTGACCGACAACTCGGACAAGGCAGTTCCCGGGCTCGGAGCCAAAGACTTTACGGTGTTTGACAACGGATACGCAGAGAAGATTGTTTCCTTTCAAGGGTTCGATGCTGTCTCGGCCAGACCCGATCCTCCGGTCGAGATCATGCTGCTCATTGATACGCTTAACGTGCCAGCCAACCTAGCTTCGTATGAGCGAGGAGAAGTCGGGAAATTCCTGCGGCAGAACCGCGGAGAGCTGCCCCAGCCTGTATCGATATTTGGGACCTCAGAAAATGGCTTATGGACGGTTGCCCACCCATATAGTGACGGGAACACCATGGCCGACGACCTCGCTCACAATCGAGAAATCTTCCTGCTGAACTACTCACCGCGAAGGAACCTGAGAGGACAGCCTCTTGACTCTCTCCAGTTTAGAGATCCCCCATACATTTCCGCATTGAAAGCGCTCGGATACATTGCCACGGTAGGACGCCGTAAGCCGGGCAGAAAGTTGCTGGTCTGGATCGGGCCCGGATGTGGCATAGGAAGCGGCGCTTATCCCGGAAACGCCAGCGGAAGCCAGCAGACCTTCGACATGATCTATTGGTTTTCCACCCTGCTGCGCGAGGCTCGCATTGCAATCTGCAACCTCTCAATAGGTGAATCCGATCCGCGCTCACTCCTCTATCTGGATTATCTGAATGGAGTAAAAACGGTTGGGCAAGCGGGTGCCATGTATTTGTACAAAAAGACTCTCGCTGTCCAAAGCGGCGGGCAGGTGTTGGATAAAGGTTATGACCTGGTCAAGCAGATCGACGTCTGCGTCCGCGAGGCAAACGTCTTCTATACGCTCTCCTTCAACCCCGCACCAGCAACGCATAAAGACGAATACCACGACCTTAAGGTGCAAGTAAGCAGGCCGGGGCTGACCGCCCGTACCAATACCGGATACTATGACGAGCCATATTACTCTGACGAGTCGAATCCCACGATTCGGCGTGTCACGGTTGCACAGTTGGAGCAGGAGTTATCGGCGGTGCGCGGACAATCCGATGGCGAGGCAGCGAAGCAATTATCTGATCTACAACTGATGGAACAGGTGAGCGATGTAAGGCTGGCGTCGTGGCTGACGGAGTTGCCGGGCAAAAAGGCCCGGCAGGTGCTGACGGCTCTGGCCGACGCATCGGTATTCCTGGATCCGCCTCCGGCGGACACTCCTTCCGACGCGCCGCCCGACGAGAGTGCAAAACGGCACATGATCTCTTTGGCCGCTGAGTATCTACAGTCGACGATGCCCAAGTTGCCGGATTTCTACGCGCGGCGAACTTCGGTTCGCTACGAGGAAACTCCCCAGTATGACGAGGGAAGCACCCGTGTCGACCCTGAGCCAATGCATGTGGTGGATCATTCGAGGGCAACGGTGCTCTATCGCAATGGCAACGAGGTCGTCGAGGCAAAAGCGACGCGACGCGGGAAGGAAGATCGGTACCTGTTTACTTACGGTACGTTTGGTCCTCTTCTCAGTGCCGTGAGGGATGCGATTGCGGCTTCCGACAGTTTGACCTGGAGTCGCTGGGAGAAGAACGAAGACGGCGGGCGACGCGCGGTCTTTCGCTATGCGGTTCCGGCAGAGCAATCGCGGTATCGGGCTGGGGGCTGCTGCCTTCCCGCCGGGGACGGAACGATGGGTTTCGAGAAGGTGACAGGGTATCACGGCAAGATTGCGATCGATCCTGCTAGCGGAGCGATCCTTCGATTGACCATGGAGGCAGACCTCCAGGGCTTCGTACCACTGGATCAATCCGACGTCATGATCGCCTATGGCCCACTGGAGATCGGCGGAAAGACTTATATCTGCCCTGTACGGAGCGTGTCCATGTGGAGAGCGCGGTCCGTGCCTACTCTTTGGGAATGGAATGAGGGCTTCAACACCTGGGGACCTTATGCGACGATGTTGAACGATTTTACTTTTGACGACTATCACATGTTCCGGGCCGGGTCGCGTATGTTGAGCGACTTTAGCCCGGTGTCGGAGGCAACTCCGCCTCACAGTGGTTCCGAGCCGCGAGCCACGGCTCCGCCGGGACCGCAGTGAGCTCTGCGGAGTTAAACCCTAGAGTAGCCCCGCCTGCTGTGAGTCATCCTTGCTGTTGCAAACCCGAATTGGACTCACACCAAAACTACCGAACTCCCGCCATAGCGATCCACGGGGCTGCTCCCTGGCCGTCGCTACGGTCAGTTGACGACAATCAGGGGCAATGCACTCATCGACAGCGGTTTACGCGTTCGCAACTCGATTAGTAACGAGAACCGCCGATGGCGTCGCCAATCGCTCAGCCTCAAACCAGAATTTGTTTACGGAGGCCTAGCCGACATATGAGGACTAATCCACTTCGCTGGCGATTGGTCGGGCGGACGACCTAAGAATAGAAAGGGGCGCTAGAAGACACTTTTCATGTCGAGAGAATGACGAAAGGAAAGAGGTTCATGCTGACCTTGCATAATGGGGGGTGGAGGCTTGATGGATGGTCAGTTCCCTTGAATTGCGGCGCGTCGCAGCGTTTTCGAACTTGCCGGACGATCAGATTAGTTGGTTTCTGAGTCATGTACAGGAAATCCTTGTCCAAGCAGGAGAGGCCTTCGTGCGGCAGGGCGAGCCAGCAGACTGGATGGTCATCTTCCTGGAGGGACTCTTTCAATGGAGAGGAGAATTCGGCGGCGATACTGTCTCACTTCCAGCACAAGCTGGTGATGTGAGTGGGGTGTTTCCTTTCTCCCGGATGAAACGGTTTACTGTGACCGGCCGCGCGCTGACCGACGGACGGATTCTCAAGTTTCCGGCCGCGCTCTTCCCAGAACTCATACAAAAGATGCCGGAACTGACGGCGACACTCGTCGCCATGATGTCCGACAGAATCCGAGAAGGAACCCGAATAGAGCAGCAGCGCGACCGCTTGGTCTCGTTGGGGAAACTGTCGGCAGGACTCGCGCACGAGTTAAACAATCCCGCATCTGCGGCAAAACGTGCGACCGGTCAAATGCGCGACGCGCTGGCGAGGATGCGAAGCGCAAACGCTGCGTTATGGCGGCTGCAGCTAGATGATTCGGAGAAGTCTCGAATCGAAGAAGTAGAAGCTGCGCTTCTACGGTCAGATATGACTCCATTAGATGCTCTCGCGCTCAGCGACTTGGAAGAGAAACTGGACTCGATATTGCGGAGCCATGGCCAAGATAATTCAGGGAATTTGTCGGCAGCGCTGGCAAGATGCAACATGCCCCCGGATGCACTCGCGTCTCTTCTGACGGAGCTTGGCTCAGCCATCGCTCGCAATGCCATCATAAGAATCGCAGCAACGGCAGAATTGGCGAGTCTTTTGAATACGATAGACAGCGGCACGTCGCGAATATCCAGGCTGGTCCAGACGGTAAAGGAATATACCTATATGGATCAGTCGCCGGTACAGAATGTTAATGTCGTGCGGAGCCTGGAGACCACACTTGGTATTTTGACTCACAAACTGGAGCCCAAAATCAACGTGAAGCGCGATTATCAGCCGATCCCTCTTCTTGTGAACACGGTGGGAACCGAGCTGAATCAGGTTTGGACGAACATTATTGAGAATGCGATCGATGCGATGCTTGGGCAGGGCGAACTTCAGGTACGGACCTTCCGCGAAGACCACTTTGTTGTGGTGGAAATTGGTGACAATGGCCCAGGAATTCCTCCTGCGATAAGGCCCCACATCTTTGACCCTTTTTTCACAACCAAGGGTGTTGGTGAGGGAACCGGCCTCGGCTTGAATACTGTGCAAACAATTGTCCGGAAACACGGTGGCAACGTCCAGGTTGATTCCAAGCCCGGCGATACTCGTTTTCAGGTATGGCTTCCTTTTGCCGATCAGTCCGAAATGAGCAACAACCAGCTCGATAGTTAACCCTGCCGACGAGTCTACTCAGCAACTTTGCAGCACTGTGCTTCGCCGCAACGAGGAGCTTCGGGGCTTAAACAGGATTGTGTGTCTTCGGCTCGCATGTGCTACGCCCCAAAGTGCACAGCTTTGCTGGTATGTATAGGTAGAGCCTTGCTACATCAGCCCGATACGCTACTTGTGCACACATCCGGACGCCGTCCTCGTCCCTGCCGTCACTCTCTCATACTGATCATGAACCTTTGCCCAGTTGCTTACATCATTGCGACAGACGGATCATTACTACTCCGTGTGCGGGCACGTTGGCGATAAACTTTTCAGTTCTAGTCCCCAATGATGTGTGCTCCCAAAGATCGCGCACTTTCAGCGCCATCGAGGTGGGATAACCGACCTCTGGCCAAAACGCTGTGATATCGGCGGGCTTCTCGCTGCGGTTGAACAGCACAACCGCTCGACTACCATCAGCCAAAGGCCGCGCCCACACCTCCAGATCAGCATCTTCACGCACACGACGACCTGCTACTCCCATGCGGTCTTGGTCGACTGCGATGATTTCGCGGTTGGTGAGGATGTTGCGGGTGTCGTCGTCCATAGCGGCAATGTCGTTGCCCGCTATCAGCGGAGCCGCCATGATCGCCCATAGACTGAACTGGCCGCGATACTCGGTTGTGCTCATGCCACCATTGCCAATCTCCAGCATGTCTGGATCATTCCAATGACCTGGTCCTGCATAGCCGTACAATGGCTCCGTAAGATCAACGATGTTAACCATGCCCAGGCTCGTGCCCTTGCGCCCAGCCCAGGCATCGTAGATGTCTTCAGTAGTGCGCCATAGATTACCTGTCTTCTGCCCCCAGTCCCAAGGCATGGATTTATCGGTCATTGTTGGGCGATTCACACCCCAGTTGCAAATTGAGAAGACGATGTCGCGACCGGTCGCACGCAGTGCATCGGCCATCAGCGCGTAAGCTTCTTCGCTGTTACGTGTTCCGGTGAAGCACCAGTCGTACTTGAGGTAATCCACACCCCAACGCGCGTAAGTCAATGCATCCTGATACTCGTGCCCCTGGCTGCCTAGACGGCCACCGCATGTCTTGGTGCCAGCATCAGAATAGATGCCAAACTTTAGACCTTTTGAGTGGATATAGTCTGCCAGCGCTTTGATGCCCGATGGAAATTTCACCGAATCGGCCATGATGTTGCCATCGGGGTCACGTTTTCCTTGCCAGCAGTCGTCGATAACGATGTATTGGTAGCCAGCGTCGCGCATGCTGGTGCTCACCATCGCGTCGGCAACTGCGCGTACAGCCTTTTCATCGATGCCGCAGCCGAACTTGTTCCAGCTATTCCAACCCATTGGCGGTGTTAGCGCCAAACCGTTAGCTGAACGATTGGGGTCCATTGACGGCCGGAATATCGACCGATTGGGCCCCATTTCCATATTGAACAGCTTCTGACTACCTGGTTCGTTACCTGGTGGAGTCTGCGCATTGGCCGTCGTCGACGCTATCGCAAGTAGCAACGCGCTTATCGCCAGAGTGACAATTGTGCGGACGCACAACCTCGCATGTCTATCGATATGGGTATACAAGTCAATCTCTCAAAATCAGATTCAGGCATCTATCGTAACGCAAGCCAGCATGAGGAAGGATCTGGCGCTGATCCAGCGATAGCTCTCAGAGAAGATGCCTCGGGTCGAAAACGTGACGACGTGGCATTCGTATCATGTTGGGATTCACCACGGAAATATTACTGCCTCAGGTGATCGCTCAATAATCGAAACAAGCTGAAGGACCGGAAACCTTCAGCTTGTGACATAAGGCCAAAGAGACTCATCGAGCACAGTCAGTTTGCCAGTTTGAGGGTTACTCCCGAAACGCGATAGTGTTGACTGATTTCCAGTGAGTAAGTTTCCACTTGGATGGAGGTGGTTATGGGAACCAAAAGATCGTTCTGACTGAAGCCCGTCAACCGATCGCCAACCGTGCAATCGCATCGGCATGAATGGCCGCACAGTCGACCAGCGGGAAATCGGTAGACTGTTCGTCGAACGCAAGCGCGAGATCGGTGCCCCCAAGCATGATCGCTTCCGCGCCCTGGTTCTCAAGCAACCGGTGGCTCACGGCATGGAAGATCAAACGCTGTTCCTTTGTCACAAAGCCCGAAGCCGCCATCGAAATGTAGGCTTGATGCACATCGTCCAAGTCCGATTCGTTTGGCGGGACGATCTCCGCGCTAGCGACGCGACCGTAAAAGCGCGTCTCCATCACAGTGCGAGTTCCGAGAATGCCGATCCGTTTGAGGCCGCGCGCTTCAATGGCCCGGCTCACTTCGACGACCATGTCAACGACGGGAAGCGGTGATAAGACTTTGAAGTCGTCGATTCAGAAATGTCCGGCGATCGATGTGACGCCGACACATTCTGCTCCCGCCGAAACAAGGCGGTTCGTGAGTCGGCTATATGACGGTCTGCGCGGCGTCGTCATTCCCGGCAAGATTGCTCAAGAGGATTGACGTGTCGGCATGCACAATGGTCAGATCCAGCGTCGCTTTCTTCTTCGCGAACGTGGATAATCAACCGACGGCAGTAAAAACCCGTTGCTGCGGGGCCGATCCCTCCAATAAGGTCGATATGCATTTCGCTACCACCCCGCCATCGATCATAATAGATACTTCGACGGTTTGAGCTGGGTATGGATTTGCCCAAGCTCCGATTCACGCTCAACGAGCTTGGTGGCAAGTGCCGGCGCTTGCCGAGTAGAGCGGAAGACCCAGAGCAGATCTTTTGAACATCATGGATAATTCGTTAAATGGGTAACGCATGCATTGACGCACATCATCATTTGTGGCGCTATCTAGCTCCGGGCCCAGGGTGGATGGCCGACGGCATGGAGAGGTTGCGTCAGGATTTCCTAGAAGATGACCTGCGCGCAGTAACTTCGGAATCGGGGGTTACATCCACGATCGTTGTTGAGACCGAACGAACTATCGAAGAAACGGTGTGGCTCAGCCAGATTGCTGCCAGAAGCGATCTGATCTGCGGTGTTGTAGGCTGGGCACCGCTTGTAGTCCCGGACGCGGTGTCACAACTTGAGCAAATTGCCCCTCTTCCCAAAATGAAAGCACTACGTCATCCGATTCACGATGAGCCGGACGATCTGTTCGTTTTGCGGAAAGACTTCAATCGCGGCATAGCGGAGCTTAAGCAGTTCGATCTCAGATACGACATTCTGATCTTCGAAAAGCATCTCCCGCAAACAATCGAATTTGTCGATAGGCATCCGAATCAGATCTTCATTCTCGATCATGTTGCGAAACCCCGCATACGTGAGCGTGACCTTGAGCCATGGCAAGACAACATTCGAGAACTTGCTCTGCGGCCCAATGTGTACTGCAAAATCTCGGGAATGGTGACCGAAGCAGATTGGCATACCTGGTCCGATGAAGGACTGTCTCCCTATATCGAAACTGTCCTGGAAGCTTTCACCCCAAGAAGACTGATGTTCGGCTCGGACTGGCCTGTCGTAACATTGGCCTCTTCCTATCGGCGATGGATCGACAGTGTGAGAGTCGCCATCGCTGAGTTGTCGTCGGACGAACGAGATTGGATTCTCGCAAAGACGGCTATCGAAGCGTACCGTCTCCCAAAGACATAGACGACAACTCCGTTCGCCTGTCACTTATTCGTCTCACTGCGCTTTATCATTTCTTCGAAATTAAGAGGCAAACAGAAAGTTGCGCTTGCCCAACCGGCACTCGAAGCGACGCCAAGCGAAAGGCACTCGAAAAGCTTGCGCGGATCGAGAGCCATCTTGCCGTACACTTCCCTTGATGAATAAGCCTGTACTTTTGCTATTTTTCTTTGCGCCCCTTTTTGCCGCGCGTGTTTCATCCGCAGCTCAACCTGCTGCGCCCCTGGCCTTCCCGCGTTCCACTCAGATGATCGTGGTAGTCACGCCTGGCTGGGACGCAGTCGAGGGTCGGTTGGAGCTCTTTGAGCGCGATGATGCACATGAGTCATGGCGCTCCGTGGGCGAGCCCATCCCTATCGTGGTTGGCAGCAAAGGCATGGGTTGGGGCATCGGCCTCATCGATGCTGGCTATCCGCGTGTCCGCGTCGAATCCGAGCCAGTCAAGATAGAGGGGGATGGCAAGTCTCCCGCTGGCGTTTTCGCCCTTGGTATCGCATTTGGCTACGCAGCCCAGCCCCTACCCGGGATCAAGCTGCCCTATCTCGTCCTCACTCCATCGATTGAATGCGTGGATGACCCATCGTCGAAGAACTATAACCGGATCGTCGACCGCTCCACTGTCGCGGTCGATTGGAATAGCTCCGAGCATATGCGCGATGTTGGGGAATCCTATCGCTGGGGGATCGTGATCGATCACAACGCCACCGTTCCGGGACGCGCCGCACCGCGGCCGGGAGGCGGCTCTTGCGTCTTTCTTCATATCTGGCACAGCCCCGACCGCGGGACCGCCGGCTGCACCGCCATGACCAGGAACAATCTCGAATCCCTGCTCCTCTGGCTCGATCCATCTCGGCTGCCTGTGCTCGTCCAATTGCCCGAGTCGGCATATCAGCGCTTAGCCGGACCGTGGAGTCTTCCACAGCAGCCGGCGCCTCTTGCTCATTGATCGGGCGGGCTGGCTACTGGCCCAAATCCTCGAATTTCACGTTGATGATCGGGTAGAGCTTCCATTCCTTGTAATCGAAGTGCCACCACTCATCCGGGATCACTTTGAAGCCTTGCTTTTCCATGGCCTCACGCAGCAGCGCACGACGGGCGCGCTCATCGGCTGTACCGCCCGGATAGTCGGCGTAGGCACGCTCGGTCATCTCGTCATAGCCGCTCGGCATCTGTACTTCCTCGCCCGTCTTCAGGTCGTAGAGCGACAGATCTACCGCGCATCCGCGGTTGTGTTTCGATCCTTCCGCAGGGTTGGCCACAAAGTTCTTCTTGTCATCCGGTGTCGCGTCCCAGAAGACTTTGGTCACATACCACGGACGATAACCATCGTGTATGATCAGACCGAATCCTTGATCCCTCAGCTGGTGATTGACGAGCACCAGCGCCTGCGCGGCGGGCCGCTCTAGAAAAGCCCGCGCCTGCGTGTAAACCGGTGTACCTAAGAAATTGTTTGTGGTCGCATACCGGACATCCAGTTTTATAGTCGGATCGAGCTTCACAAGTTCCACCAAGTCCGGATGCCGGAAAGTCCCGTCTTCTGCCGGCGGCTTGGCCTTCAGCGCCTCCGCGCGCAATTCCTCTACTGGCCGCAGCGGCGCAATGCGAAAACTCGCCTGTTGCGCCTCGGCCAGCGGCAACAGGGACACCGATAAGAGGAAAATACACCGGAGAGGCGTTACGAACGCGTGTGGAATACGCGGACGATCGAAAAGCATTCGCAACGGTTCCATCCATAGCCCCCGTCAAATCAGTGCGATCGGATCGAATGTACCACTCGTATGACCGTGGCGAAAGCAGGAGTTGCTGGTCATAACCGGCAAATCTGAAATTGGTAATTGATCACTTGCTGGTAGCTGACCTACCCCTCTCCTATCGCAAAATTCGCGTCGATAAGTGTATCGGCCTGCTCTCGCCAGTTGAAGATCCGGATTGGTAAACACAAGCCTAAGACTTTTCGTTACCGATCCGATGTGAATGAGCATTGGCGATTTACGAATTGCGCAGAATCCATCGACACTATTCGACCGTCGTGCATGAGTTGGAAACATGAAAAGAAAGGCGGGTCTCTGCGGCCCGCCTTTCGTCGGCGATCAAGTTAGCGCTGGCGTGTGTTGGCGAGCGCCCGAAGGATCGTGCGGGTGTTCTTGTTCATGACCTGACGAAGGTACATGGTGATGGCGAACAGGAGGACCAGAAAGAAAAGGTCGACACGAAGGAGTGAGTGCAGGAGTCCGCCCAGGGTTTCTGGTGGGAACATATGGAGGTGCATCCAGATAAAGGCGACGACGGCGAGGATCGCAAGCACGCCAACGATAATACGGGAGGAGCGTTCGGACCTGTCGGCCGCTGCCAGGGCCTGCTGGACGAAAGCGAGTTCCGCGTTGGTATTTTCGGAGTTGGGCTGCTGGTGTTCGGGGCTCATGCTGGTTTCCTTTCGGTTGTGAGGCTTTTGCGAAGGGTGGTGACTCCGTAATGGAGGCGCGACTTGGCGGTGCCGATCGGAATCTCCAGGATGGCGGCAATTTCTTCGAATGTGAGGTCGTGCTGATAGCGGAGCAGGAGGACGGCTCGGCTGGCGGGCGAGACGTGGTCAAGGAGGGTCAAGAAGGCCTCGTCGGGGGGCTCGCCGAGACTAGGGTCAACGGTGGTGAGGTATTCAGTCGGAGCATCGTCAAGGGTTTGCCAGCGGCGGGAGTGCTTGAGATGGGAGAAGGCAATTCGCGAAGCGATCCGGAAGGTCCAGGGGCGGAAGACGGCGGGCTCGCGCAGGAACGGGAGCTTGCGGAAGATCTGGAGCGAAGTCTCCTGGAGGATGTCGTCGGTCAGGGCGTCGCCGACGAGTCGGGTGATGTAGCGGCGCAACGGCGCATAGGCGTCACGGAGAAGTTGTTCCAGCGCGGTCCGGTCGCCGGTTTGCGCGAGAAGCACCAGCAGGGTTTGGTCGGGCGTCGCAGGCTCCTTTGCTTGAGTTCGGGTCTGCATGCTTGAAAGAGGTGTTGGGGGCGCTGAAAGTTCGGTTCTAGCCTATAAATAAATTATGAACGCGCGAGCGGGGTGGGTGCTGATCACTATCAAGACCTGAGCATTGTTGCCTTGCATTAAGCTCTCTTCAGCGGGAAGTGCCAGTAGTCGTTGCGACGATGATATTTTTCTAATTGTTTCCCGTTTTAGGACTACCGCGTCCGATTTGATCCAGAATGTCTCCTGGAATTTCCTTTCGCGAAGTAACTTCAAGAAAAACACGGGCAAGCTTTGCGCCTTGCCTTTTTGAATGGAAGTTCGATGAGTCGCCT
>Ga0210402_10004945_pt1 | contig 12010 bp, 10 predicted proteins | sample IncBWC7MmetaG_FD_161055 | JGI IMG/M metagenome (GOLD analysis project Ga0210402, IMG submission 161055) | Forest soil microbial communities from Barre Woods Harvard Forest LTER site, Petersham, Massachusetts, United States - Inc-BW-C-7-M | ecosystem: Environmental > Terrestrial > Soil >...
TAGGGAACATCATGACTGCTGTCGGGGCTTCGGGCCTCCCGATCCTGATGGATACGTTCGTGCGTCTCACCAAGTCCCCGGTGGTCAGCATCGCGAAGATCCGGGGCTGCGTCCGCGGCGTGAGCAGCGAGTTCGTCCTCGCCTGCGACATGCGCTTCGCCTCGCGCGAGAACACGCGACTTGGCCAACCCGAAGTCGGGGTGGGACTGCATCCCGGTGGCGGCGGTACGGAACGTCTTCCACATCTGGTCGGTCGCGGCCGGGCGTTCGAAATCGTTCTCGGCGCGAACGATTTCGACGGCGACACCGCGGAACGATACGGATACGTCAACCGGGCACTTCCAGACGTCGAACTGGACAGGTTCGTCGACGCGCTCGCGCGCCGGATCGCCTCCTTCGACCGGCGTGCCATCGCCGCCGCGAAGAATCTCGTCAACCATGTCTCGTTGCCTTCCGCCGACCGGCTTCTCGCCGCTATCACTTCTTTTGAGACCGCGCTAACGTGGCCTGAAGCGCAACAGCGAATCCAAGCTCTGTTAAAGCGCGGACTGCAACAGGAAGTCGAATTTGAGGATCGGTGGCCCGAGGTGCTCGGCACCCTCGTCGAGACGTAGTCACCCTGTAACAATGTGCACCCTCGCCAAGCTTGCAAATTCAACTTTGCAATCACCGCCGAGTTTCTCGACGCACCGACGGTTACATGGTGAGTACGGCGCGGAATCGGGCTTTGCCCTCTGCAACGCGCTGATACGCCTTCACCGCCTCAGCCAACGGGTACGTCTCGATTATCGATTTCACTTTGTCTTGGCCCACGTAATCCAGCGCCTCGTAGAGATATTCAGGTCCGTTCTGCTGGCTGCCAACGATCTGAATACGCTTCGAAATGAGGTCGATAAGAGAAACAGAAAGCGGCTCAGCGTCGGCACCCATGGCTACTAGCCGGCCGTCCGGCCGCAATCCTTGAATGCTGTCGTTCATCGCTTTGGTCGAATTGGAAGTGCTTAGGATGACGTCCGCGCCTCCAGCTGCAGCGAGGCCTTTTCCGTCGCGGACAATTTCATCCGCGCCGAGGTCGCGGATCATCTTGTCCTTATCGGGGGAGTGAGAAACGGCGATGGTCTCGAAGCCCGCAGCCTTCGCGTATTGAATTGCCAGGTGCCCCAGCCCGCCAATTCCAAGTACGGCCACGCGCTCATGCGGTTTGGGATTCGCCCAGCGGAGGCCGCTATAGACCGTGTAGCCGGCGCAGAAGATTGGCGCCGCCTGCTCGAAGGAAACTTGGTCGGGAATGAGGTAAGTGGCGTCGGCGTTCATCGGCATGAACTCGGCGTGACCGCCCTGCGCTTCGCCGCCTGTGCCCTTCATATAAGGGCAGAAGATTCTGCGGCCACGCTGGCACCATTCGCAGCGTCCGCACGTGGATTGAATCCATGCCGAGCCCACGCGGTCGCCAACCTTCCGGGTGGTGACATCGGGAGCCACAGCGACGATTTCGCCCACCGGCTCGTGGCCGAGAATTCTGGGAAATGGGCCTGGAAGATGCCCGAGCGTCTGGTGCACATCGGTATAGCAGATGCCGCTGGCGCGCATCTTCACCAACACTTGGCCAGGACCGGGTTGCGGTTGGGGAACATCTTTAATTTGCCATGAACTGCTTACTGCTGGAACAACTGCAGCCTTCATTTCACTCTCTCCTTAGCCGATTCGATGCGAATGCCTTTGAGGTCTGTGCATGATAATTGGTAGCGAGTTCAAGCGACCGCGCGAACCGTTGCAGGCTCGAAGTAGTGCATCGAGTCCAGGTCGGCGAGGAGCCCGGGCTGTGTCGGATGCCATCCCAGCCGCCCCCGCGTTTTGGCGCTGGAAGCCGGCCCGTCCATCGCAAAGAACTGCCCGATCCAGCCAAAATGGTCAGACACCTGCTCGCGCGACTTGGAGACCACGGGCACGTTTAGTCGTCGACCGATGACCTCAGCGATCTCTCGTGCTGACACGCCCTCGTCGGCAACCCCGTGATACCTCGCCCCAGCCGAACCCTTTTCAAGAGCGAGCCTGTACAGACGCGCAGCATCCAGTCTGTGTACTCCGGGCCAGCGGTTAAGCCCGTCCCCTACATACGCCGAAACGCCCTTCTCCCGAGCGATGGCGATGAGGCGCGGAACGAAGCCGTGATCTCCCTTGCCATGCACCGACGGCGCAAGCCGTATCACGGACGCCCGCACGCCACGCGAGGCGGCAGCCAGCGCTGCCTCTTCCGACTTGCGTGGGAAGTTGGGGCTGGCTGCATGGTCTTCGGTCGCGATGCGGCCCGGCGCGACCACCAGGCTTCCAGAAGTGACGATCAACGGGCGATCAGAGCCCGCAAGCACGGCGCCGAGCGTCTCGATGGCGCGCTCATCCGCTTCAGCAGCAGGCCCATAATTTGAAAAATCGTGAATGAACGCCGTGTGGATCACGCCGTCCGCAGCTTCCGCTCCGCTGCGCAAGCTCTCGAGGTCATGCAGATCGCCGCGATGAACTTCAGCTCCTGCCGCGGAAAGGGACTTGGCCCCCGCGTCGGAGCGAGCCAATCCAACGACCCGATGTCCCGCGTCGATCAGCTCTCGGACAACTGCGGAACCGACAAACCCTGTTGCACCTGTGACGAAAACACGCATACTAAAACTCCTTTTCTTGTCTACCAATTGAGTTGAGATTCGCAAGCACTTCGGAGGGAATCTGCAGCGACGCAGCCTTCAAATTCTCGCGGAGATGTTCGCGGGAAGATGTCCCCGGAATCAGCAGGATGTTGGGCGAACGATGGAGAAGCCAGGCAAGTGCGAGCTGCATGGGCGTTACCTTGAGCGATGCAGCGGCTGCGTCGAGTGTCGACGATTGCAATGGAGTGAACCCTCCCAACGGGAAGAACGGAACATAAGCGACCCCCTGAGACGCGAGGTCGTCGATGAACGCATCATCCTTCCTTTGTGCTACGTTGTAGAAGTTCTGCACGCAGACGATCTCCGTGATCGCCCGCGCCTGAGCCACCTGCTTCGCTGTTACGTTGCTCAGACCGATATGACGGATGAGTCCCTGTCTCTTGAGCTCAACGAGCACGGTTAGCGGTTCCTCAAGCGATCCCTCACTTGGTTCTGTAAATCCACCGACCCGAAGGTTGACCACGTCCAGAGCGTCGAGGCCGAGGTTCTTCAGGTTGTCGTGAGTGCTGTCAATCAGATCCTGCCGGGAGAGAGCAGGAATCCAGGAGGCGTCTGCACCTCGTCGAGCACCGAGCTTGGTAACGATAACCAGACCCTTCGGATAAGGATGAAGCGCCTGCTTGATGATCTGGTTGGTGACGTGCGGACCGTAGTAGTCGCTGGTATCGATGTGGTTTACGCCGGACTCCACCGCCTCGTGCAGAACTGCGATCGCTTCGTTCGTGTCGTGTGGCGGCCCAAAGACGTGCGGGCCGGCGAGTTGCATGGCGCCATAGCCCATGCGGTTCACGGTCAGCGATGTGCCAGGCAGGGTGAAGCTACCGGCAAGATCAAGTTGTGTAATCATTTCGCTCCTCCTTGCTACAATCATTTGATGAAGGATTCTTCAGGTTTGGAGTTCGCATTATGCCGGCAGCTACGTTAACTGCATTTGAGCCAAGAAAGACGCCTATTCAGGCGAGATCGACAGTCACTGTGGAAGCAATTTCCGAGGCCACTATTCAGGTTTTACTCACCCACGGGGCAGACCGACTGACGACCACGCGCGTCGCCGATCGAGCCGGCGTCTCCGTCGGAACCCTCTACCAGTACTATCCAAACAAGCGGTCATTGCTGTTTGCAGTGTTCGAGGATCATCTGGACAAGGTCTCGCGTGCAGTAGAGGTCGCTTGTGAGGACGCGTGCCACAAACCTATGTCCGAAATGATCAGGCTGGTGGTGGAGGCGTATGTCGACGTAAAGATGCAGCGCGCGGATATTTCTATAGCCCTGTACAAAGTAGCGCCGGACGTGGGTGGTCCCGCATTGGTGAAACGGACCGCACAACGGTTGCGGAAGGCAGTTGAAGCGATGCTTCTGACTGCCCCGGATTTGAAGCTGTCGCCTGACAGATTCGCCATCGACATGATGCTCTCAGCAATGTCGGGAGCGATGCGGTCGGCCTTGGAGGCTGGAGCCTCGCCCACGATGTTTCGCAAGATGCGAGAACATCTCGTGCTGCTTTGCCAATCCTATATGGCGGCTGCGACAGCCAAGGGTGCTTAAGAAATCGTTTCTCTGGTGTTTATTCGGGCCAAGGACCGCCAATCGAGAGTTAGAAGCGGTTGAGAACCCGATTGGTGATCGATACAGAAAAAGACTTAGCAATGCAAAACTCAGCAGGCTTGGTGTCACCGCTTCGTGTTCCTACCTTTCGCAGTCTGCTGATCGCAGATTTCGCATCGGATGTCGGCACGTTCATGCAGAACGTTGGCGCCGCGTGGTTGATGGTTTCACTGCACGCTGGCCCGGGTTATGTCGCCCTTATACAAACTGCGGCTTCTCTGCCTTACTTTCTCTTGGCGCTTCCAGCGGGTTCTGCTGGAGACATCTTCGATCGCCGCAGGTTGATTCTGTTTACCGAAGCCTGGATGATAGGAGTCGCCCTGATTCTGGCTGTGCTGACCATCCGCGGCTCTATGTCACCCTGGTTGCTCCTTGCGCTGACATTTGCCCTCTCCGCAGGAGATGCGTTTGAAACCCCGACCTGGCGCGCCATTCTGCCTGAATTGGTGTCTAAGGACGATCTGCCTGCAGCATCAGCTCTAAATGGGATCGAGTTCAATCTTGCCAGAGCGGTCGGGCCAGCAGTGGCGGGTATGGTGATAGCTGTTGCCGGCGTCGCTACGGCTTTTGTTGCGAACTTCCTGTCATTTTTCGGGGTCATTCTAGTGGTCGCCAGATGGAAAAGACCCATTCGAAAGCAGACAGCGCCGGCAGAAACATTGATAGGAGCCACCGTCGCCGCGGTTCGCTACGTCCGCAATTCCCCTGCGATACTCACGCTCCTAGTCCGGACGGGTATCATTCTGTTCTTTTCCAGTTCGCTGTTTGCGTTGCTGCCTTCGGTGGCAAGAAGCGTGGATGAGAGGGCGATCGGGTATGGGCTGTTGCTGGGGTGCTTTGGGGCAGGGGCGATCGGCGGAGCCCTCCTCATGCAGACACTACGCGCCCGTTTCTCCACTGAAATGATTGTCTCGGCAGGCGTCGTGATCCTAGGTGCCGCGATCGTGACGATCACTCGGTTGCACCGGTTGAGCACTCTTGCACTTGTTATTCTAGTCGGCGGCGCGGCATGGGTCCTCTTTATCTCTCTTATTAATGCCTTGGTGCAGAACTTCGCTCCAGATTGGGTGCGAGCGCGGGTGTTGGCGATTTTCACGCTTGTGTATATGGGGAGTTTCGCGCTAGGAAGTGCAGTCTGGGGCGGCGTCGCCCAGCATCAGAGTGTTCGATTGGCTCTAGTCTATTCTGGATTTGGGACTGTCGCGAGCGCGATCCTCGCTCTGTGGGCCAGGCTCCCGGATTCCACGGCAGATCTCACTCCGTGGAATCACTGGCGCATGCCGGTCGCCGTCAAAGAGGTTAGCGACGAACTCCTTGCTGGCCCGGTGTTGGTCACGATCGAATACTCCGTCCTTCCAGAACAAGAGTTAAAGTTCGTGAAGGCGATGCGTCAATACGCCCGCGTTCGACGCCGCGATGGCGCGTATAGATGGGGGATCTATCGCGACATTGAGGTGGCTAATCAGTTCGTAGAGGTATTCTTGGTCCACTCGTGGGCAGAACATCTGCGTCAACACGAGCGGCAAACAAAAGCGGATCGTGAGTTGGAGGAACGAGTTTACAGTTACATCGCCGGCGATCCGAGAGTGCGACATCTTCTCTACGCGGATTCCACGCGCCCTTCAAATGTTGTTTAGCTTCGGACCGGAGCAGAAAACAACGTGGTGTCACGATAACTGTAGATTTTGAAGCTCTTGCGGGCCTTTCCGCATTGACCCGCGTCATTGCTATTCCAGAACTCGTACCGAAACGCAAAAATGGGATTTTGGAACAGGCCGACACCAGGATTAAGGCACCACCGACTGCGTCTGCGGAGTTGAAAGTGGATTCTTGCCCATCATTATTGTTGTTATGGCTCCTCTTTCCCCACCCGTTGTCTCGGTCCTAAATTTCCGTGCGGCACATTCCGCGGCACACCGTTAAAAAGTCATCGGTCAACGACTCTGACGAGCCGGCGTGACACGCACTATCGAGTCCACAACTTTCGCGCTATGGGGCAATTGGATTGTTAGCGATCGCCACTTCCGACTCGGAAGAGCCTCCTGCGCTTCTTTGAGATTCCTCGACCATCGTCGCGGGCGAGGGCTGCACGGGGGCCGGACTGCTGTCCCCGTGCAACCTGGGTGAATGGGCAGATCAGCGCAATGATCAGCGTGCAGATGCTGACTCTATTCCCCATGTTTCATTATGTCCGGTATAGAGTCTTCACACTTTCGTGATACTTCAGGGCCACAGTAGGGGCGGCATACTTGTCAGTCACAACCTCGATGTATGCACCTCGGCCGCCCTCAGACCCGGTTTTAAGGGCCTGATCGAATTCTCCGCATGTGCTGACACGCGCGGTAAGGATGTGGGGCTCCGAAGATTGCTTAGCTGCCTCCAAAGTGTGGGGAGAGGAAAGCGTTTATGCAACCAAAGGTGATGACTCCGTTATTTGGGTCGGCAAGGTGAAATGAAAGGTTGCACCTCGTCCATCGTTGGCAGCTGCCCACAACCGGCCGCCATGTGATTCCACAATGGAACGGCTGATGGCCAATCCCATGCCGCTGCCCTGCGGCTTGGTGGTAAAGAACGCAGAAAAGATCTGATCCATCTTCTCCGTTGGCAACCCCACGCCCGTGTCAGTCACTGAGAACTGGAGCTGACCGTCCCGCAGTTCCGACTTCACCGTAAGCTCTCCGCCGGAGTGCTCCATGGCTTCGATGCCGTTGAGCATGAGGTTCATGAACACCTGCTGCAGCTGCACACGGTCCACCATGATTTTAGGGAGCTCGGCGGAAAGGTCCGTGCGCATGGCAACCGATAATCGAAAGGCCTCACCTTCCAGCAGCGTGAGCATTTCCTGGATAATTCCGTTCACGTCAACCAACTCACGTTGTGGAGGAGACTTCTTGTAGAACGAACGTATACGGTCGATGATCTCAGCCGCACGATTCCCATACTTATCGATTCTGGCCGCTGCCGCACGGGCCCGATCGAGATTGGGCGGTTCGTGTGCCAGCCACTCAATGCAGCTGTTGGCGCTGGTGATGGCAGCCGCGATGGGCTGCTTGATTTCGTGTGCCAGAGAAGCCGCCATTTCCCCCAACGTGCTCACGCGATTGGTATGTGCCAGATCGGCCTCAAGTTGTCGCAGTTTTTCACGCCCTTGCTCGGCAGATTTGAGCGTACGCGCAATCCGCTTCCAACATCCAGGCGGCCGAGGGCAGGAAGAAGCAGTCGGGACTCTATCCGAACCCAACCGTCGGGTACCAGGGCGAACAGATAAGAGGCGGGTCGTTTCACGGCGGCGAGCAAGGATTTTTTGTCCAGCAGCACATCGTGCTGAGTGGAAAGCTAGGGCTGAATCGAACGATTCTTGATCAAGAGCTCAAACAGGCAGAGACAGAAGCCGAGGAGCAAAAAATGCGCGTTGTCACAAACGTGCGCATGTCCTTTATCCAAGCGCTGGCTGCCCAGCAGACGCTAGAGTTGCGGCAAAGCCTCAGCAAGCTTGCCCATGATGCTGTCCAGACCTCCCGTCAGCTCGCGAATGTCGGACAAGCGGACGCCCCCGACGTGCTCGAATCAGAAGTGGAAGCGCAACAGGCAGAACTAGCGGTCACCATGGCCGAACAGAATCAGCAACGGATTTGGAAAGCCCTGTCCGCCGTTGTGGGGAACCCGCGGATTCCTTTCATGAGGCTCGAAGGAAAGCTGGAGGACACATCGCCAGTCAACTCGGATGAACTGGTAGAGAAGATCGTCTCCGAGAGTCCGGCCGTAAGAATCGCCGAACTCGGAGTCAAACGAGCGCAAGCAACCTTGGCTTGCGCAAGGCGGGAACCGATTCCCGACCTGCAGATCCGGGGCGGCATGGAACAGAATGGGGAGTTGTTGCCCGAGGCCAACGGGAAATCTGTAGGATTACAGGGCTTTGCCGATGTGGGGGTGAAAATTCCCATCTTTAACCGCAACCAGGGAAACGTTACCACCGCCAGGGCTGATGTAGAGAGGGCGAAGCGCGAGGTAGAGCGCGTGAAGCTCGTTTTGCGCGAGCGGGCAGCCAGCATCGTCCAAAACTACACCTTTTCGCAAACCGCAGTCGATCGCTACAAGAATCAGATGATACCGAGGGCGCAAAAGGCATATGAGATGTATGCCAAGAAATACCAGGAAATGACGGCAGCTTACCCGCAGGTTCTTATTGCCCAGAGAACCCTGATACAGCTAGAAGTCTCCTACATCACAGCGCTGGAAACATTCGCAACGAGCTCAGTTTCGCTGCAGTCCTACCTGCTCACGGATGGTTTAGAAGCTCCTTCGCAGCCAGGCGGAATCGATCAACCGGTGCGCGAGGTGAACATTCCATTTCAGATGGGCACGAGCCCGCAGGAAAAGTGAGCGTATGAAAAGCCGCTACCCTCCTTTTATCCATCACCGCTGCAGGCATCGTAGGCGCAGCCGCCGGGCTGGAGTGAGTTTGTGGCGGGCGCAATGACTCTCGCGCTGCACCCAGCTCTTCCGTACGATACTCTTACCTAAGTCCTACTTCGTTAATGGTTGGTATGGGATCGCAATTTAGTTTGAATCCTGAGCCTTCGGGTGTATGTGCATGCCGGCCTCCATGTCGAGCTCGTGATTGGGCCAATTTCTGAGGGACGGAACATCGGGGCTTCACTTGCCTGTTACAGTCTGGAACAAACTGATACCCGACTCCCCGCACGGTGCGGAAATGCACTGGCTTCGAGGGATCGGGCTCCAGTTTTTGACGCAGCCGTAGGATGTGATTGTCCACTGTCCGAGTGAACCGATAATTCTCGTAGCCCCAGACTTCCTTTAGCAGTTCCTCCCGCGACAGCACGCGGTGTGGATTTCTGAGAAGGAACTTGAGTGTCTGAAACTCCTTAAGCATGAGCGAAACGGAGCGGTTGTTGCGAGTAACCTTCATCTCTGGAATGATCACTTCAATATCACTAAAATTGAAAGTCTCCCGAGGACTCGTTCTTCCAGAGCGACGGATAAGCGCGCGCAGGCGCGCCAGTAATTCGGGTGGGCTGAACGGTTTGCTCACATAGTCATCGGCCCCTAACTCCAAGAGCAGAACGTTTTCCCAGAGGTCCACGCCGGAACTCAAAATGAGAACTGGTACACACTGAGCAATCCGCAGAATCTCAAGGCATAGCGTCGTGCTAAAACCAGCGTGCACCCCAACTACCACAACTGCCGGCTGTGTTCTGCGTAGTGCTTCGATGCAGGAATCTGCGGCCGTTACGAAATGGAGTTCGTATCCTTCGGGTGCCAGAAGTTCTCTAAGCTCTTTTTGTGTGGCTGCATCATCCCCAGTAATCAGCACACCTCGTGCCGATGCAGCAGCTTGTTTGGGATCCGATGACTTCCTGGTCACTGGCATAAGCCTGGTAGGATACTCCATCTATTCGCCTCCTTATCGACTTAAACTGGCGGAGAGCAACTTTATTCCCTTACGTGGGGACAATTTTGTAAGGATTTTGCAATCGTCAATTCGCGCGAATTCATTCCCCGCGCGACCGCCTGCTCTGAGCGACAAAGAACATATTCGGGACCCGGCCGAAGTCCAAAGTCTAGGTGAGATCGACAGCAAGACTCGTACCAAGGAGCAGACTCTGATTGGGAAGTTCTGGAGTGGGCAAGATTCAAGATTACTCGAATGAAATAACTCAGACAGCTGCCCTGGCCCACAGCCTTGACGTCGAGCGCACTGCAAGGCTTTTGCCTTGGTCAATTTCGGGATAGTCGACGCCACAATCTCGTTCATCGAAGCCAAATATATTTACCACTCCCAACCGGCGGACTCTTTGGCGAGAACGCGCACAGCAGTTTTCGATCACTCCTCTACTACCAGTGTTCCCTTCATGTTTCTATGGCCTAAGCCGCAAACATTCGAACAGTGAAATTGGAAAGTGCCAGCTTTGTCAGCGGTAAATTCGACGATCGCCGTTGTTCCCTTCGGAATCTTCTGATTGATTTGAAAGTCGTCCAGCCTAAATCCGTGATCGTGGTCCACGGCGGCCATGATTAGCCTGACCTGTTCGCCTTTCCTGACTCGCAGCGAGCCTGGGCTAAATTCGTATTTTCTGAGCGTCACCTGAATTTCACGTACCCCTCGAATCTCCCCCGCATCTCTTGCCACTTGCGCAACTGTCCTTGGCGACGCAGCGGACAAGAACGTGAGTCCCATCAACATCATCTTCAGCCTGTTCACGTTTTATTCCTTTGCTCGAATATCAGATCCCGCTTCCTGATGAGAAATACCCTTTAATTTATTGGCTCAGTGGGATCGCCCTCTTATCGGGTGTCGAATCCAGCGGACAAGGCTTGCTCCCAGGCCGGACGCCAATCCCTCAGACATTCGCCCTGGCACTTGAACTCTTTGCCAGCTCCACCCATTCTTCCGCCGCACTCAGGACACACGCAATTCAGAATGCCGGATACCACCTCTGAACTCGTTCTGCCTGTACCTAACCTCGTTATCTGCATATTGAACCTCCAGGAATGACACCAAACGATTAGCTGTCCTCCACCTTCAAGTCGTGCACAATCCGGTGGTCCAGAAGCTGGATGCAACCACCTCTTCTGCGTCCGCCTCGCTACGAATAATCAGGGCTGCTCCTGCCTGTGTAACTAACTGGCGAAAGAAAATATTCCGTGGGGAAACATTTTTATTGTCCTTAGTCTGCGATGGTCAGGGTGTTCCGCTGGTCATTCAACTCGTAACGATTCAGCAAGAACGATCTGCACAGACTCTGGGCTGCCGTTGCGAGGTAGAACTGCTCACTAACGAACTTTATCTGGCGCTGGCGCAGGCGCAGGCGACACAGCCCGATCAGATTCTTCAACTCCGAACACTTTCAACTCTCGGCCGCTAAGTCACTTTCCTTGGAACACGAATACTTCCTCTTCGGCGACTAGGAAGATCGGTGCGCCGCCGGAAGAAATGGCCACGGCATTCGCGAGCGTCAGTTTGCCGCCGTCCGATGCGGCACAGACTTGCAGAGCCTCCATGGAAGGAAAATGAATCTCCGCAATACGGTGGAAGGCAGGCGTTCCCTGCGGAGAGCCTACCACCTTGGTCGCAACAATCTTGGTTTTGCCGGCCAGTTTCTCGCCAGCCATTGGCACATGGTCGCGCTTACAGACTCTTTCGAAGGCTTCGACGTCCTTTGGACGAGGGTAAAGTATTACTAACTTCACTGCCAATTTCATTCTCCTTGTAATTGCCTCAGACGCGATTGAGATTTTCGAAAAAACGTGAGTTGCGGCGTCGATTTGCCGCAACTCACGAATAAATCTAGATTGCAGCGATCCCGTTAAATCCGACGTCCTGCGGAAGCCCGCCGACGGTCCCCAGGTTGCTCAAGGTGCCATCCGACTGAATGCCGAAGATGCTAATCGTGCCCACCTTCGCATCGAGGCTATACAGGAACTTGCCGTCAGCACTAATGGTGATGTCCAGATTCGTGGCTCCCGTGGGGTTGGTCCCAACGACGGTTCCCGGCAACGCGGTTAGTGCCCCATTGCTGCCGATGGTAAAGCCGGAGATTGTGGAGGAGCCGGCATTAGAGGTGTAAACCCATTCGCCATTGGGAGTGACCGCGTTCCAGCATGATGCTGCCCCGAGAGTTGGGACGCTCGCGCTGATCACGGAAAGGGTTCCATTGGAAGAAACTGCGTAAGATGAGATGGCC
>Ga0210402_10004946_pt1 | contig 12008 bp, 16 predicted proteins | sample IncBWC7MmetaG_FD_161055 | JGI IMG/M metagenome (GOLD analysis project Ga0210402, IMG submission 161055) | Forest soil microbial communities from Barre Woods Harvard Forest LTER site, Petersham, Massachusetts, United States - Inc-BW-C-7-M | ecosystem: Environmental > Terrestrial > Soil >...
CGTGAGGTCAATGAGCGTAATGGGGACTTTTCGCCATCTCCTTCTGTTGCTCCGGCTAAACTGATCGAGATGTATAGGGTTTCGATTCGTTCAGGAGTAAATCAGATCGCCCTAATCTGAGAAGGCGGTTACATATGACAGGGAGACAAGCGTTGCTGCTCGGGACATCGTTGGTTACGGCCTTATTGTTTTGGCAGCGAGGTACCGCTGCCATAGTAGTCGGAAGCCCGATTGTGCAGATAGCAGAATTGGAGATTGATCCAGCGCAACTTGACGCCTACAAACTCGCTCTTAAAGAGGAAATCGAGACTTCGATTCGTGTTGAACCGGGCGTCTTGACGCTGTACGCCGTTTCGCTCAAAGAGCGTCCTGAACAGATCAGATTGTTTGAAAGCTATCGGGATGCAGCCGCATACGAATCGCATATTCAAAGTCTGCATTTCAAGACATATAAAGATCGGACACGGCAAATGGTGAAGCAGCTTACCCTACTCGAAACCGAGCCTATTCTGCTCGGCTCAAAATCGAGGTGAACTCCCGGAGAATTGCTTGAGTCGGGTCGTACCTGTCGTTAACAGCGGTTACACTCAGAACCCCTCTGCCGGGGTCAGTGAGTGAAATAGAGACATTACGTCAACATGCTGCGAGGAAGTGGCTCCAAGCTTCAGTCTGAGGCCGTAAGCGCACCTATTTCTCGACATCAAATTGGAAAGAAACCGTAGAGGCAGGGTCATCGAACATCATGCTCGGTACGACGAAAACATCCTGTCCTTTTTGGTGAAATAGCGTTCTAAGATTCGTTATGCAAGAGCCGACCTGCTCGCCATCAGCAATTTCATCGATGCGAATATTGCATGCTTGTTTTCGATCACGTTCCGCGAGTTGCCCTGAGAGTCCCACGAACGTCAGGTCTCTCACACGGTATTGCTTTCCAGCTTTGACAGTAAGTTCCAGCGTAACCTCCGCGTCCTTTGATCCCGACGAATGCAGTGCCCGAAGTTGCGGCGTCACCTGCGCTTTCAAGTAGCCCCGATGACGGAGAACTGCGCCAACGGCAGACGAAGCATCCTCTACGATCTTTTTCCGCTCCAAGCGGTGCCCAGTGAGAAACTCCGTGTTCTCACGCAATTCGTCAACGGATAGACCTAAGTCCCCGCTAAAACGAATCTCTTTGAGCAGCACTGTCTGATTGCGCTCGACGCTTTGGGAGGCACAGAGAGCGGCTGCAAGAAGCAATACTGGGAGTGCGCTGGTGAACCGCATCGAGTACATCGCAGGCTAATCTTACAACGGCTTATGGTTGTTGAAACCAGGCCGTTTCACTCAAAACCTCCGGCAGGGGGATGATGAGTGAAATGGCGATTTTTCACCGCCACAGGCGATTACGCTCATCGACCCTGCCGTTCGCGGTCGGCACGATGAGCTCCAAAGACACGAATCGTTCGAGTACATTTTTGAGCAATCCCGCAGTTAAGAAGAAGTGATCCCAACTGCCGGATGGCGGACGATCCGATCCGAACTAACGGCGGCTTCAACCCCTGACCAAGCCCACGCCTTCCAGATGATGACCGAAGTGCATACCGTTTCGATCGTCCCGAAGAAAATGTACGATGCAAACATATGCTCGTGCCAGGCACCGCTGGCCAATGGGTAAACGAATTGCATCGAAATGACGGCTAAAGTCTCAATGGCACCCGCGATGATATTCGCCAGCCGGTTCGCTCTAAACGGAAGCAGTCGAGACGCCAGAATCATGGCGATGGGTATTTCCATCAAGACCGCGGACCCCAGCAGAGCCCACTGTGGGAGATGTGGGGCTGGATCTTGCGAGCCAACAATATCGAACAGGGCAAGCACGTCCGCATACAGGTAGTTGAGTAACGCGAAGAGCCACAATTGGGACAACCGTTCCGTTGTGTCATGCATGTCAACCTCCTAAAGAGCAATGCAGGGTCTGAGTTGCGCTCTGCGCTCTGTACTGTGGATTTGAGCACTTTGGGAAATACGGGTGAGAACCTCAAAAGGATGCAAGGTACGAGGGAGTCTCCGAAAATTTCTGTCATTGAGATATCTAGCAACACCAATCTAGCAACTGCATCTCTTGCGTCTTTTTTGGGCACTCATCCGTATTACGAGTATGGTGGGGACGACCGCACTATCGCTGGAGGGGCTTGTGGCAGTGGATGCGGATGTGGTGCGGCTTCGCCGAGGCGACCTGAACGCTCTCTCGGAACTGATTACCCGGTACCAGAATCGGCTGCATCGGTACCTGCTGCGCATCGTGCGGCAGCCCGCCGAGGCGGAAGACCTGTTCCAGCAAACATGGTTGAGAGTGGTCGAAAAGATTCGTTCCTTTGATGCAAGCCGCAATTTCGACGCCTGGCTGTTCACGCTGGCGCGCAACCTGGCGATCGATCATTTGCGCCGGATTCGTCCGGAGAGCCTGGACGAGCCGCTCGCCAACAGCTGGCATAGCGAAAATGTGGCGGACCGGATTTCAAGTAAAGACCGCACGCCGCTCGATCACGCGCTCGCGGCCGAGCGCCGAACGGAGATCAGCGAAGCGATGGCGGGGCTGCCGATGATCTATCGCGAAGTCCTCACACTGCGGTTTGAGGATGAGATGAAGATTGAGGAAATCGCGCAGGTTACGGCGGTTCCAGTATCAACGGCGAAGTCGCGGCTGCGACGTTCGCTGGAACAGTTGCGTGACGCGCTCGAAGCGCGGTATCCCGGAGGTACATGGCAATGAACGAGCACGACAAGATTCGAGAACTGTTGGCGCTGGCCGCAGCCGACGCGCTGACGAGCGCGGAAGAAAAGCAGGTTGCGGAGCATGTGCGGTCTTGCATCGCCTGCTCGAACGAATTGGAGGCTTGGCGGCCGATTGCGAGCGAACTCCGCCGATTGCCGACGCCCCAGCCTTCGTCGTGGCTGGTGCAGGCGACGCTGGCGCGTGCCGAGGCGAAGTTCACGGAACAGGCCGAGCACGATTGGAACCACCGCCTAATGATTGTTGTCCTGGCTTTTGCGTGGCTGCTGACGATTGCGAGCTGGGCGGTTTTCCACGTTGTGAGCGGACGTTTCGAGAGGTTGCTTGGGCCGCAGTTCAGCCATACGTGGATCAGTTTTGCCGCGTTCACCGCCCTAGAGTGGCTCGCGGGAGGGGTGGCCGCAGTGATGCTGGCAATCCGGCAGCGCGGCGAAAGGAGGCTGGCATGAGCCGCTTCACAAAGGAATTACGCGTGATTCCAAAGGCAGCGTGGATGGTTGCATGGTTCGCCTATGTGTGCGTCACGGTGCCGTTGTTCTTTTTTGTCGCGCCAACGGATCCGGAGATGGGCAAATTGCCGCTCTGGGCACAGGCGCTGCTGATTTACGGATTTTTACTGCTCCTGGTGGCTTGGGTTGCGCTCGTCGGATACGTCTACGGCGATGCGAAGCGGCGGCAGATGCGTTATGTAATGTGGACGCTGCTGGCGATCTTCATTCCTAATGCGATTGGGATGATCTTGTACTTCATTCTCCGCGACCCTCTGCCGAAGCCGTGTCCCGGCTGCGGGCACATCGAAAAAGCAAAATTCCCATTCTGTCCGCACTGCGGCACTTTGCTGCAGCCAACGTGCCCGAAATGTGATAAGCCCGTTGAGCCCACTTGGGCGAATTGCGCGCAGTGCGGACAGCAACTGCCAGAGGCGGCGACGCGAGATACACAAAATCCCTCTGTGGCGACGTGACGCCGTGCGCCTTCGCGATTTTGCGGTCCGAGATTGACTGGTTTCGCTTCCTCCGTTTGTTCGACGCTGGTGGATTGATACTTGACGAAAACAGGCCGTTATACTCAGAATCGCGGTTCCGGCCATTCTGAGCGCTATCGAGAGTAGAGTCGAGAACAGGCGCAGTAACTGTAGTCTCCCGGTGGTTAGTCGACGGGGCTTTCGCCTCGTCCCCTCAGTCCGGTTTGGCTTGGTCCTGTTTCCTGTTCCCGCTCATCGAACCGGACTGGCAGTTTTCCCGCATCCGGCTCTCGGAAAAGACTCACGCTTTCGCCCACGGAAGGTTCGCGGTCCGGTGTGGTAACTGGACCAAGCCATACACAGAGTTCAGAGACGCCTCCGGAAAACGTTTGTAGCCCGGCCGCGGCTCTTTGTGTTTGTCGCATAACCACCGACGCAGCCTTCTGTGGGCGTGCATATCGACCGCACGGTAGGCTTGGCTGACTGGCCCCAGACAGAAGTAGTTGGCCCAACCGATCATCATCCGATTGAGCCTGTCCACGACGGTCTTCGAATCTTGCCAGACTTTGTCGCGTCCGGTTTCGTCGCTGATCGCTCGACAGATGCGCTGCACTCGTTTCTTCGAAGGTGTCGTGCCTAGGTAGACTCGGCCTCTCCTCATCGAGTAACACCGCCCGAACGTGTATCCCAGAAAGTCAAACTTCTCTTCCGGCAGATAACAGACCCGCGTCTTCGTTTCGTTCACCGTCAGTTTCAGCTTTGACATCATCGCCCGCATCTCGTACAGAGCTTGTTCCGAGTGCAACGCCCATTTATTCGCTCTACCACGCACGCTCCGGGTCAGACACGTTAACAGCTTCGGCTTATCCAGTGAGTGATCGACCTTACCACTCCCACCGGCCATTATTCTGCCCAATGCTCGTAAGATTTTCATGAGTTTTCGCGGGCCTCTTAGGCCCCAGATGACACGTTACGGCCTGCACGCTCGCGGAGTCGCCTAGCGACCCTTTCCATCGAAAGCTCCGACAGCTTCGTTGCCTCCGCTATCGCTTCGATTGCTACCGGGTGGAGCGAACCAGTTCCCGGGCGGGAGTTCCACCCGCTGGAGTCCAAGCGCCTTTCACGGCGCACTGTTTCGCCAACTACGGGGCGACGGTCGCTGATTTGCTGTGTTGAATTGGAGACACGGACCTTTTTGGACTCAGACAATCACGTTGGTCAACTCGGCAGACAATTTGTGAAGGGTGAGCAATATTGAACAGTTCCGCCTTCGTCTGTAGAAGTATCTTTTCTCCTTGTCGTGATTGGTCTCGTCTGGAGTACAGCCTTGAAAACTGCCCGTATTGCCAAATTTCCCGCCCAAAGGGCTTAGGGAGGAGATATGAAATCCCGCGTCATGCGTTGGTTGGCTCTCTCATTCTTGCTGCTCCCCGTGTTGGTGATGAGCGCTTATGCGAACTCGGTCAGTCTGGGAACCGCCGGCAGCTACGCCGTGCTGGCTGGTTCGGCCGTGACCAACACTGGTTCAACCGTCCTCATTGGAAATCTGGGCGTCAGCCCAGGGTGCGCTCTCTCCGGCGCGGGAACCATGACTGTGAGTGGAACGACCAACCTATGTAACGGGTTCGCGGCTCAGGCCCAGAGTGATCTCACCGCGGCGTACATCCAAGCGCAGAACCTGAAGTCCACTGGCAACTTGACCGGCAAGGACTTGGGAGGAATGACTCTCACGACCGGCGTCTATTCTTTTGGTACTTCTGCAAATCTAGCCACGGGGATGACCCTGACTCTCGAGGGTAAACCGGGTGCGCTGTTTGTTTTTCAGATAGGCAGTTCGCTTACGACCGGAAGCGCCTCGTCTGTTATTTTCATCAATAGCCTGACCGGTAAGCCGATGACTGACCCGAACATCTTCTGGAAGGTTGGCAGTTCCGCGACTCTGGGTACAAGCACCGCGTTCGAAGGAAACATACTTGCGCTCACCAGCATAACCCTGAATACCAGTGCCAGCATCAATTGTGGGAGTGCCTTGGCGCGAAACGGCGCAGTGACGCTGCAGGGCAATACCATCACCAGTTGCGGAGGCGGAACATCGACAGTTCCAGAACCCGGCACCTTGGGCTTGCTGGGGACTGGGTTGATTAGTATCGCCGGCGTTGTACGTCGGAGAATCCGCATCTAGCGGCTTTATTTACCACAACGGCCGTCTGCACCGAATTTGTGATAACGGTCAGAGCACCGGAGACAATTGCGAAAAGTGAGCAATTGTGACCAGCCCCGCCGTCTTCTTGCGACTTATTATTCGGTTGACAAAGCGGTCCGCTCACGGAGCGGCATACAGTCCCTGTATGGGTGGGTATTGTCAGTGTTGACCATCTTGGCAACGGTCGGACCCTCGCGTGCGCCCCGGTTTCCCACCCCGAATTGATGGAAGCGTAGAAGGGAGAAACAAATGAGCATTTGGACCATCTTATTCGTAGTGCTGCTAATAGCTTGGCTTGGGGGCTTTACTTTGTTTCACGTGGCGGGCGGACTGATCCACTTGTTACTGGTACTCGCAGTAATCTCCCTAATCCTGCATTTCGTGATGGGTAGACGGACAATATAAAACAAAACCCTCTAAGAGCCTTTTTACCTCTTTGGGGCACCCCATAAAGGAGCAATCTAATGACAAAACTAAATCGCTTGCTATTGTGTGTGGTTCTTGCCGGTCTGGCTACGGCGTGGGCAATCGCGCAGGACTCCGACACAGACGCCAATTCGAAGGGCGAGGTGAGAAGCATCACCGGATGCGTTACTAAGGGCCCTAGTGCCAACGAGTTCCTGTTGACCGCCAGCGACGGCAGCACCTGGGAAGTGCACAACAACAACGCAATCGATCTGACGAGTCATCTCGGTCACACGATTAGAGCCAAAGGTGTGGTTTCGCATTCCAAAATGCACAACATGAAGGAAGACGCGAAAGGCGCAGCGAAAGACGCCGGAATGAAGAACAACAATACCGAGCACGGTCACTTGAAGGTCACCGACGTCCGCATGGTCAGCGAATCCTGTCAACAGTAGAGCTTCGACGCCTTGCGCGTGCGCGAGGGACAGCACGTGTAAGACCTTCGGTTGCAATTTGTCTGGGATGTTGGAGTCTTAAGTCAGTGGCTGCACTGACGACAAGCCGGACCTTCAAAACACAGATGACTGCAGCTCAGAAACAAGACTGAGAGCTGACAGACTGACGTTTCGCGCTAATCTTCGAAAACGACGAACAAACTCCAGCGATTTTACGCAGCTACGTTTGACATTGACGCACGGGGAGATGATCGGCACCACCCGCGAGACCGTCACTCGTTTGTTTGCTGATTTCAGGAGAAAGCAACTCATCGACTCGAAGGGTTCCAAGGTCGTCATCCGTAACCAGCCCGCGTTGGAGGGAATAGCACGGGTTTGAAGCGACAGTACCGAATACAGATATGCACACGCCAAGGCAGCGCACGCGAAGCTGCAATATCGTGCACCACCATCACATCCTAACCAGTTAGCAAGGCGCGCCTCAAGCTAAACGCGCACACCACCATCCACTCTCATGGCTTGCGGCTTTTGGATGGTCGCGGGCCTAAAGGGGCTGTGTACGCTAAAGGGCAGACGGTTCATCCCCAAAAAACGTAACCTTCGTGGATCATGGCCAAAGCCAACGACCCGCCTTTAGCGTTTGGAGAAATCATCGATCGCATCGAGCAGATGCGAGAAGAGTTGCTCATCCTTCAAAGGTCACTGGAGAAGATCGAGGACCCGCCAACAAATGACGTGGACAAGGCGGCGCTACGATGATACAGCAAGGCTGATGGAGCAACTGAACTACAACCTGCTGTTCCGCTGGTTCGTGGGATTAGAGATCGACGAGGAAGTGTGGAACCACGCCGTGTTCAGCAAGAACCGCGATCGGTTGTTGAATCAAGATTTGGCGCAGAGATTCTTCGCTCATGTGAAAGAGCAGGCGGCGGGGCTGATGTCGGACGAGCACTTCACGGTGGATGGCACGCTGATCGAGGCTTGGGCGGGGCAAAAAAGCTTTCGCCGTAAAGACGAAGACGACGGGCCCAAGGACGGAGGAGATTTTCATGGGGAGCCGCGCCGTAACGACACGCACGCATCCAGAACGGACCCGGAAGCACGGCTTTATAAGAAGTCTGCCGGGCAAGAAGCCAAGCTGAGCTATCTGGGTCATACCTTGGTGGAGAACCGGAACGGGTTGATCGCGGCGGCGATGACCACGCAGGCCGATGGCCGGGCAGAACGCGATGCGGCTCTATTAATGTTGCACGAATGGACTCGGGGACGAAGCGGTCGGATCACGACGGGAGCTGACAAAGCCTATGACACGCGAGACTTCGTCAGCACGGTTCGCGAACTGGGCGTGACGCCGCACCTGGCTCGACGACAGAACGGGGCGATCGACGAGCGAACGAGCCGGCATCCGGGTTACTCGGTCAGTCTCAGCAAACGCTGGTTGGTGGAAAAACCTTTTGGCTGGCTGAAGCAGATCGGACCCTTAAGGAAGGTGAAACTGCGCGGTCTGGCAAAAGTGGACTGGCTGTTCGTGTTCAGTTGCGCGGCCTTCAACCTGATTCGTATCCCGAAACTGCGGGAGCAAAGCGCATGAAGCCACCGACCCAACCCTCTGCTCCGTCGCCATCGGGAGAAGATCGGAAGCTCCAGCAACGAACTCAGTCTGACCGCGCACTACATCGAATGATCCGCACGTCGCCTGGAGGAGTATTTCAACAAGCTCTTAGGGCAACTCGCAGATGCTGTGCATCCTTTCCCAGGGCTCTCTCTGCGTGCACGTCTCGCTCGCGGCGCTATTCGTGCGTGTCGTCGAGAAATAACCTGAGCTTGCCGGAGCGTGCAGGCTGGCGCAGTTTGCGCAGTGCCTTGGCTTCGATCTGGCGAATGCGCTCGCGGGTTACCGCGAACGACCGTCCAACCTCCTCCAGCGTGTGCTCCGAATCGTCCTCCAGGCCAAAGCGCATCCTCATGATCTTCTCCTCGCGTGGAGTGAGAGTGCGCAGCACCTGACCGGTCTGCTCCTTCAGGTTCACGTTGATAGCAGCCTCGTCCGGCGCGAGCACAGCGCTGTCTTTGACGAAGTCGCCGAGATGGGAATCCCCTTCCTCACCAATAGGCGTCTCTAGCGAGATCGGTTCCTGCATGATCTTGCGCACTTTGCGCAGCTTGGCTGCGGGAATGTCCATGCGTTTGGCAATCTCTAATGAGGTAGGTTCGCGGCCCAACTCTTGGACCAGTTGCCGCGAGACGCGAATCAGCTTGTTGACGATCTCGACGATGTGCACCGGGAGTCGGATGGTGCGCGCCTGGTCGGCAATGGCGCGGGTGATTGACTGGCGAATCCACCACGTTGCGTAGGTGGAAAACTTGTAGCCGCGGCGATAATCAAACTTGTCCACTCCCTTCATCAGGCCGACGTTGCCCTCCTGGATCAGGTCGAGGAACTGCAGTCCCCGGTTGCGATACTTTTTGGCGATGGCAACCACGAGGCGGAGGTTGGCTTCGATGAGTTCGTGTTTGGCCTGCTCTGCGTCCATCTCGCCCTGGATGATTTCGCGCTGCGTGCGCCGCAGGTCCTGGAAGCTCACATCGGCATTGCTTTCCAGCCTTTCCAGGTCGGCGCGATGCTGTCGCTGCGTCTTGCGGTAATCTTTCTTGAGTTCTTCGCTGTGCGTGCCAGCAATCTTCTTTTCCAGGTTGCTGATCTGGCGATCGATCGAGCGCATAATTTCCACGGCTTTATTCACTCGATCGATCAGGTGTTTGAGCTCGAAATTCGTAAGACCGAGGTTGCGGATGATGAGTGAAATCCGAACAATCTCGCGGCCCGCCCTGCATCGGCATCGACTGTATTGAGGTGCTTTCCTTTTTGACGGGATGGTCAGTAACCGTTCGGCCAGCTGACCAACTCGTTTGTAACGCTTTTGCAGCTCGTCGATGCGCCGGGTAAGGTCCTTGACGCGGTTCTGCAGAATCTCCTGGGTAACCTCTTCCTCCTCAAAAACAACAATTTCCCTGATCGAGCGTACCCCCTGCTTCAAATCCTTGCTAATCGCCAGAATCTGATGGATCACAACAGGCGAGCGTGAAAGCGCCTTCAGAACTTGCAGCCGACCGCGCTCGATGCGCTTGGCAATGTCCACTTCCCTTTCGCGGGTGAGCAGAGGCACCGTGCCCATCTCGCGTAGGTAGATGCGCACCGGATCCGTGGTCTTTTCAAGGATCCCTGGCGTAGGGTCGAGCTCGACTTCGTCGGCCTCCACTTCGTTCTCCAACCCTTTTTCGAGGGCTGAAGGTACCTTGGCCCGCCCCCCAAGCACGTCAATACCCTGCGTGCCGATGATGGCGAGCAGGTCCTCCAGGACCTCGGAGGAATGAACATCATGAGGAATCAGGTCATTCATCTCGCCGTAGGCGAGATAGTCCTTTTCCTTTCCTGCATCCATGAGTCTCGTAATGTCGTCAAGAGCCAAGCGGAATCCCTTCGGGCCGTCCTGCCATGGAGCAAAGGGTGCTTTGTTGACGCGCAGCGGACCAGTTCGACTGAAAGCGCGAAATCCAAAACTGCCACGATCCTAGCACGGGGTGTCGGCATTTTCCTAGCCAGACGCGGTCCTAGCGTGCGGTGTGTTTGCAGTCAGATCGTGCCCAGGCTTACGCCTCCCGTTGAAAGCGTCGCGAGTGCCTGCCGATCACGGGCAACTTCATTCGGCAAGAACTTGGCGGCCACGAAGCGATGCAGGCGGGTGTCCTCGGGCTTGTACACCACGCCCATGCCGCCGCCCAGCTTCTCGGCGATGCGGTGGTGCGAGATGGTTTGGCCGATCACTGGCGCCAATCTTACGTCTGAGAAACAGGCAAGTCAATGAAAGCCATGGGGCTGGCGGTGTCTGGAACGGATTGTTTGTTGAAATATCGTCTCAATTACGCATTGACCATTTCCGATAGCGGAGCGCTTAAGCCCGCGGCCGTCCCGGTTAGTTCTTCATCCTTTGTTTTGCAGGGCATGGATGGCCTTTGTCAGCTTTCGCAAAGTACGCGGCTTGATCGTGTTTTTTCCCCTCTTGAAGTTTATGATTGCGCACTTGGCAACTCCGGACTGGCGAGTGAGACTTCGAGTAGAAAATTTCTTTGCTTGTGCCCGGATTTGATCGAGATACTTTGCGTCGACTACTCTCTCGTACTCGCGGCAAGTCTCGTCCGCCGGGTCTAGCGCTCCTGCGTCCGTCAACATGGATGGATCGGGGCCGCCCGCCCAACGCGTAGATGTCTCTTTTCCGATGAAATGGAACTCACCCGCGACGATATGCCTGCGCGCAAGCAAGCCCACTGTCCTACTCGTGCATATGCCGCCGTTGGGAGCACAGAACTTGCTCTCGGCTCTCGACAGAATACGATTGACTTCATCTTCCATCGTCCGGAGGGAAAGCCAACCCGGAGGCTTCGGCAATCTCGATGAATGCTTGTCGTAAATATGGAAGCTTCGGGCGACTCCGATCTCTCGCGTGGAGAAGGTCTGCGAGGTCTGTGGCGCGGAGGGTGTGAAGAATCGCTATTGCGGATCGTGTGCCGTCGAGGTTTCCATTATGAAAAATGGTATCACGGCACCGACAGAGTACAGGCTGAACGCACGCCCGCGTCACGCACTTAACGTGCGACGGACTCCGCTCCATCTCAAGCTCCACACATCTCCACTCAGCGCCCCGCGCCCTGCGCCTCGACAACAAAGGGACGCTGATTCGGGATTGAGTTGTGATGAGTTGATCTGAGACTGAGCAGAGCTGAGTTGGGGCCATTCCCCGTCCAACATTATTTCTCAGATGGGGGGGCTCTGGGACCATGTCTTTCCCTTCTCCCGTCAAGCGCTACCGGGGATAGGAGGTAGGAGAAAAAAAGTCCGTCCTCCATAGTAACGAACCAGTAAACAGGGAGTGGATGTGGTACGAAACGACATCGAAGGGTGACTCGGCCCTCGGTTGTCCTCCATCGCCAAACGCAAAAATGTGGACTTAATCGAAAGGAGTCGACATTTGAGTGAAATGGCCTTATTCCGCAAACTAAGCCTTGCGCAAATCCTGCCAATGGGCAGCCCCGGGTCAGAGGAGTTTTCCCCGAGATTACCACGTAGATACTGTGTGCAATTGTGTATGAGCTTTATTGAGCATCCACGCCAGATTCCCGAGCCATATGATTTATTTTCTATACGGAAGA
>Ga0210402_10004947_pt1 | contig 12008 bp, 5 predicted proteins | sample IncBWC7MmetaG_FD_161055 | JGI IMG/M metagenome (GOLD analysis project Ga0210402, IMG submission 161055) | Forest soil microbial communities from Barre Woods Harvard Forest LTER site, Petersham, Massachusetts, United States - Inc-BW-C-7-M | ecosystem: Environmental > Terrestrial > Soil >...
CTAGTTGTAGATACAACAGATGTTACAGATCAGTAGTCAGTAGTTAGTTGCATTGAGCCCAAGTTGAGTTTCTGCTTATAGTAATTCGGGTTTTTCCGAGACCAGGCCTATATTAGGCAGGTGAGACAATCAGTGTCTTCATCTATGACAGTGAAGCTCGTCTCCAGGTATGTAGTATTTACTTAGTTACAGAACAATCTATGACAGTGAAGCTCGTCTCCAGACAGTGAATAAGCACCCTACACATCGCTCAACAATATAACCACTACTGGATTAATACTTTCAACACCTCCTCATAAGACCAGAAGTGGTTATCAACTGGTTTACCGCTTACTTATCCATACCATTATCTGATCAACATAAGGTGCAGGAGCTCGGGTAACAGCAGGTGGTATATCGCGGTTGAAGCTGCGGGGCCCATAACCTGTTAAGTGTTGTTCACAAACACTGTCACTTGAGCATAACGACTGCAAACAGTAGGAGCTAACAGCTACGACTAAACTGTCCAAATGTGACCAAGAAATAATATGGACCGGCTGAGGATCAAACTCAGGACCTCCTGGCTATATATGCCGGTGCTCTAACCACTGAGCTACTGGACCGTTGTTGGACATGGTGGAAAGTCTTATATAACCACTACTTGTTGGGAGTGGGCCATTGCTTGGCATGGCATGTTACTCGTCCCTTTGTGAATGCTGCAGGATGATATTTAAACATGTTTTTCAGTATATACTACAAGCATAGCCCTTTTCCCATCACATGTCAACAAGTCAGTCTTATTGAAATCACTGAGAAGACCTTCTTCATAACATGTTCTTGCTGTTACTCTACCATCATGAAACCAAACTTTATAATCAGATGTGATTATACGAGATGTAAAATGAAATTCACCAAGATATACTATTCCTTTTAATTCGTAATTAGCAGAGATTGTTGAAACATGCAGTTTCATTTTCTTACTAATATCTAGTTTAGCATTGTTCATAGTCATTATTAACAATGGGGGAATACGATGAAATTGGGTTATTTTATTAATTTTACCATTACAAAGAGTACATCTGTTTAATTGTGGATCAAGAAGGATTTTATTAAAATATGTAGTTGTGGTTCCTGTGAATGTAGAAGGGCTATGAATGACATAGGATGTTCTATGATCATTAGTGATGGTTTTATTGTCACATTCAATACATTTTAATATGGAACATGCTAGTACATTATTGGGTTTAAATAAAAGGTCAACTAAATCATTGACACTAGTTCCAGTTTGGCCATAAGGAAAGGATTCAGGATATTTCTGATTCAAGATATATCTTACTTTATTACGTGCATTTTCTAAGGTGATCTTCTGTTCATTTGCTTTGAAAAATCCTGCAGCCAGGAGATTCAAAATCTCATTGATGTTTTTAAATTGCCCTTTGCATCTTTGAGGGTTTTCATGCCAAATAGAGAGCAAAATTGTAAATAAAGCATCATATGCACAACTATAATTTTGTGAATCCCACATAAGGCCACATGGTATGGTAAGGCCATTATATATGTCATTAGGTTTCAATTTCTTTTTTGGTTTTGGGTTTTCAAACATTTCAGAGGATTCGAGTTGATGCTTTTTATTGCTAAAGTGAATATTTGGTGGTCCTATGGTGGAAATATGATGGTCAAGCTTTTGTTTCTTTGATTTGCAAAATATGGTAACTTCAAGTTGTAATGCATGTTTGCATTTATTGTTATTTGGTGACATTATAGTTGAATTAACAGTAACAGGAATGGATCCTTGTGCTGCAACAAAGTTTTGTAAATTTGATGATGGTATTTTATTTGCTTGTTGCTTTGCTTTGGTGTTTTGTATGATTTGCCAAGGAGAATTTATTACTGATTTATGAATATGCATTGGATCAGATTGGTTCCAGCGGATGGCAGAATGGACTCCTTTGGGGATATATGAGATTCCTTTCCATGTTTGAAATTGTTGAATAATTGCATTACGTGTAGTTTCATGAATATAATTAGGTAATTTATTTTCATACTGTAATTTTGTAATTTTATCTAACAGTTCAAGTTCTCTGAATTCTTGTCTGAGATATCCAGAAGCACCCCCAGTAATTATCCTGGCATCAAAACCTTGTATGATAATTGTTCCTGCTGCAGTGGCACTTCTGGATAAACATGTATAATATGATTGGTGATTTTTGCAGTTACTAAGATCTACAGGGTTGTCAGGTCGTGTTCTTCCCTGTGAACCATAATCTGTCATTGCAAAATTAGGTAGCACCAACACTTGTTCTCTGGATAATGAAATTGTTTCATCATTTGGCAATAAACACATAGTTGCAGTTATATGTCTTGTGATGGGAACTACATTTTCTGGGAGGCCATCTATTTTTACAGTTTTTGGAGGATTTTTTAACTTGACAAACAAGGTGTCTAGGACATTTTGACCTTCAGGACCTTTAATTGATTGCCAGCTTACAATGGTGGCTTCAGCACCTTTGGTAATGCAGCATTCAGTCGCATCATTATGTCTAAGCATTACAGGCATTCCTATACACAAACTTAGTTTACCTGGTATATGTTTATCAGAAGATGAATGTGGTTGTTCCCATAGAATTTTTTGCAAAGATGGTGATAACAGATTTCCATTGCAAACAGGATTTAGCAATTTTTTAGAGGGATGTCTATTTGTTTTCTGATGTTGTGTTGGATTTTTCCATCTGTCAATAGAAAAAAATGTTGTTAAATTTTGATTGTTTTCAGCAGCAAATCGTTCACATCCTAGTTCATTGATTTTATCTTTTTGTGCATTAAATGCTGTAATAACAGAGATGTTTCTAAATCTTTTTTGGGCTAGTTTTGGATCATTTGGTCCCCTTCCAGCAATTTGACTACGCAAAAAGGCAATGTCTTGTGGTGTACAAGCTTTATATCTCATATTTTCCAAGGCTGTTCGGAGTTTGGCATCTTCTGGAGAATTTTCTTTTTGTCTCATATTTTCTCGTAATATTACTACTGTTGTCACTTGATGCCATAATGCTTTACCAATAGATGCTTCTTGGTTTCCAACAGTTTGTGAAGAATGTAATTGTGTTCCTACATTTCCAGAATATAAGGGAGCAGCACCCATTGCGGGAGCAAGTTGGGCAAAGTCACCTGCAAAAATGAAATTAAGACCTCCAAAAGCATCATTGTGTTCCCCCCGAGCTTTAGCACATTGGCAACTTATTTTATATAAGTCTCTGCATGATATCATAGATATTTCATCTAAAAATATATAATCAACTCCATCAAGATTGGCTCTGATCTGAGCAAGAGATTTTTCAAAACAAAAATTTCCTTCATTTATACCAAGGACTGAGTGATAGGTTGATCCATTCACAAGGGCTGCTGCAGCACCTGTTGGTGCAAGAACTAAAAAGCGGTGACTTTCATTTCTTTCATTGAAGAAATGCATTAATGCTTTGATAACTTGAGTTTTCCCAGTACCAGCCATTCCTCCCAAGTACATATGTAATTTATCAGCGTTGTTTGTAGTAGCATGATTGGCTACAATATGGAAAGCTCTTGTTTGATCAGTGTTTAAATGAAATGTTTTGATACAAGATTTTATTAGATTGTTATCTTTTGAATTGCTGGATTTGAAGGTATTGTGTAAATATGTTTTGTCTACTATTTTAACTTCATTAGGTTGAAAATTTTTGTGTGTTTTTTGCACAGAATCATTAGGCAAATGCCTATTTCTTTCCTCTATTATCTCTTGTCGTCGTGCAAGTACTGCTGCTCTCCATAAGTTACCAGATTGGTTAATAGAAGGTTGTACAGGATTCAGCGAACCAATATTAGGCAAGCCATCTTGACATTTATCAAGCCATCCAGATGCTATCATAGTTCTTTCAACAGCAGCCATTGCATTCAGTTTATCTAATTGTTTTTTGCCAGGAATACTGAAAATGTTTTCTTCATATGCATCATTATGTGTATCCATGTTAAAATCATCACCATTATTTATAGCATTATCATGATATTCATCATCAAGATCATTGAGCATTTCAGAGGTAGCCCATTGATAATGAATATTATCTTTGCCTTCTTTTTTGCGTTTAGCAGAATAATCATCATGTGCATCAAGACATTCATAGCGAACATTCATATATTTCATGATGTCTAGTTGTTGTCTTGTAAATTCATGATTGACAAAAGTTTTATCCCAAGAATCTGATTTTGCTTTGATGTTTGTACCTAATCTCCAAGGTTTGAAAAATGTCAACATAGTACAGCAATAATATTCTCGATCACCACAATCAGGTCTTGGCAACATGTTTGGGATAAAGTTAGGAATTTTAGAATAATTATCTTTCAGTAAGTGAATTTGATGTGTTTCATATTGTGGATGATCAGATTGAAAAGAATATTTATTTCCTAGAGATTGGTTTTGTGTGTTTTTGTATTCGCATTCATCTTGCTCTTCTTCACTATCATTATTATGTATGAAATTATTATGGTCATCATCAAAAATCACATTTGTTTCATTTTGATTAATATTTAAATTGTTTTCATCTATACCATCATATTTGACAGCCTTGGATTGTTTAGAATTTTTTTCCTTTTTTCGTTCCTTTTTTGCCAGACGAATCCAATCATATAAATTTACATGATCATAAATTGTAGGGCGAAAAATATAATCATCTATTTTAGATAATCCTACAAGTGAACCATTTACTTTGCTAATAACAACTTTGTCTGGAATTTTATTAATCTCAGCATCTTTATTCAAGTTATCATCAAAAGCATTTAATACTTGTTTCACATAACCCCTCCAATAAAATGGTACAAATTGATAATTTGTGTAGTGATCAGGATTGCCAAGTACATAAAGAGATGCCATTGGTCCACCTATTTCCATTTTGGCTGTTAATGAATTGACAATTTGGGTGAATAATTTTCTAACCTTTTCTTTTCGTTTTAAATTACTTCCCAACATCTCAGTATTTCTATTAAAAATACTTTTGATTACATCAAATATGCTATATGTTTTTAGGGATTGTTTGGTGATATAATCAGTTATATATGCTACAACTGCTTTAATTGCAGTACCAGACAATAAGCTGGTGACATCAGAATTAATACGAAGTAAATACGTTAATGTGGGAGTGATAGTATTCATCCAAGGTTCTCCTTTTTTTAAGTTTAAGGCACCAGTTTTTGGTTCTACTAGAGTTTGTTCAAATGTTTCTCTGGGAAAACGACGTTTACATTGACCAACAGCATTAAGACAATATGATTTGTCTTTACCATGTTGGTTAATCTTGTGAGTATGTATATTTGATCGTAATAAAATATCATCTACACATGTCTTGAATTTTTGCCACCATGTTTTTTGATTATCATGTTGTAAGCAGCATTTTGTCTTGCATCGTGGACAGGTTGGTGGGGAGTCAGGCAAAGTATAAGTGGGATCAGTATAATTAGAATCATTTGAGGCTATTGTAACATTATCTGATACTTCAGCTTTTGTTCCTGTTAAAAATTGTCCAACACATAGGCTTTCCAAATATTCTACTAATTTTTTTTGAAAGTCAGAGTTAACATCCATTATTTTGTCACGAACTTCTTGGGGTGTCAATGAACCTGCTATCCATAACAATAAGTGAAGATGAAGTGTTAAACGACCTTGTTGTTCAACTGTTCCATAATAACCTGCTGTATCCCCATATAACCCTGTGTGATCAGTACCAATACCCAATACATGTTTAATAAACATTTCAGTCATAAAATGGAAAAATCTAGCTCCTGCTACTGGGTTTGTTGCGATGAGATTGTAGCATTCTTTACTATTACGTAGTTCTGGATAAAATTTTTCTTTTGTATCTGCATAATATAAGCAGATTGGGTGTTTATTATCTGCAGGGGCGAATGTTATGAACCAAGATGGAGCACCAAGATATGAAATCAAAGACCAAATTTCATTTTGCATATATTTCTTTGAAGTGATTGAGCCTTGGACATGGCCTGCAACATGATCAAGGTCAGAGATTACTTGATAACATGCTTTCTCAGCCTCAGTTTCTGGTTTGACTCGTTCCCCTTTTGATAACCTTTTTGATAAGTCTGACAGAATACCCATGTCAAGATTCATAAGTCGTTCTGCAATATTATTGAAGTTATAATTTTCAGTTAGTAAATATCCACCTGTAGTACCTTTCTTCATTTGTTCATGGTTAAATGCAACAAGAGGAAAATAAGGGTCACACTGGAATCTTTTATCATGATACATGAGAAGACGTCTTTTATGCATCATTTCACTTATTTTAACAATATGACTGTCAGTACTTCCAATTCCACCCAGGCCATATGGGAATAAATGTGGAAACATCATGGGATAAAGTTGAGGATTGTGATATATTGATTGTGGTGTTTTGTCATGGCTAATGGCTAGAACACCACCATTACATTCCATCAAATGTTTTGTGGCTCTTGCTATCAAAGCCTTTGGGTTGTTAATTTCAAGTTGTTCTCCTGTTATACCATTTACAACGAAGGGACAGGGTCCATCTTCTACTCCATCTTCATTATCCTGATCAAATGCACTAGTTGCTTCAGGGTCCTTGTTAGTTTCTGCATGTCGATATGCAACAACAACAGGTGAACCATTTTCCGGATATTCATTCAAATTATCATATGAAATTTCCAGGTCATAATAATCAACATGGTTTAATTTTAACCATTCTAATGCATGGGAAACTTTGCATCTACATACTAGTAAGGGTGTTCTTTCCATATCTTCTGGAGTTGGTTTACATGGACCTGTGAATATAAATGCCAGAACATCATCAAGTTCTTTAAGAGAAGGAGGTAATGCCTGATAAATTTTAGGAGTTGGATTCTCAAACATAATAGCATTTGCTTTCATTTTATGCATGCCAGAGGATACTCAAACAATGCATTTATTATGACGTACACATGAGATTAATAGTTTTTCTGCAAAGGTTAAATTCTCAAGCTGTGGTGGAATGGAACCCAGCCAAAATCCGTTTGCCAAGGCATACTTAGGAATAAACCCTTTTTTCAAACTTCTTTCACATGATGAACAGATATTTGTGCATATGTTATCTAATATTGGTCCATGTAATTCTTGAATTGGAGAAGAGTCTGATGTTCTTTCCATACGGGTAATTCCACAACCATCCTTTGATAAGATTTTCAAGTTACATTTAGTTTCAGATAATTTTGAAAGGTGTTTGCAAGGAGTCAGTTGACCACATACAGCACAACCATTTTCCATGAAATTTTTAGGAGACATATCTTCACACCAACCCCAAATTATTGTTTCCTGAAGATGAAGTGATGGAGGCAATGGAGGGAAATTAGGTGATCTCAGCACTTTCTTAGCCTGGTGAGATTTGTTATGTAAGTCAGGTTTTTTATGTAGCCTATTGTACCATGTTTTGCTTCTCTCAGCAATACTTTGAACTGAGTGATGTTCAAAGATTGACACATATGTTTCACAATAAGAGCAGTGATGGTTAGATAATAACTCCAAAAGTTGTGAAACATTTGCTCTGTATGGTATATGTACATTATGCAGTTTAGATATATTTTGAATATCTCTTGCGATTAGTGTTGGAACAAAAATGTTCAATGGAACTGAACCAGAAATACAATTAACTCTTTCATTGCATATAGTTTCTGCTGTTGATTTGGGACAATGACATACAAATTTAAATGTGTTTTTTGAATTGTATTGTTCTTCAAATGATGATGTTATGTATTCTTGTAATTGGTCATAAGTAAATATTGGCATTTGGCCTCCACCAAGATATTTATCAGGGGAAGATACAATATTGTAGTTGTGTACATTGCTACTTAAGCTTACATCATAGTTATTAAATGAACTTTGAAGCACAATCCAAAATTGAAGGCTACAATGGCCTAAAATGAAAATAGTTGTAACAAGGTATATGCAATGTATAGTCAGCAAGTAAATTTTAAAATCATGGCAATTACAGAAGGAACGCATCAAAAAGATAGAAACCATTTTACATGTCTTGTATACAGATTTGTGTGCCTGAAAAGAATAATATATTATGTGAAAATCAGATGGATGAGAGTGAAATGCAGAATTCCAAGTAAAGAATAAATGTAGATATGACAGGTGTAGTTGGAAAGCCTTGTATGAAATGTACTGAATGCTCTGATATATGTTAGTTAGTAATGTTTTTAAAATCTTTACTGGAAGCAAATCTTCACTTGACTGGAATACTGCAACATGTAAAAAACATATATCAACATTAACACCCACCTGGGCAGAACATAATTCCATTTTACATACACCCATTTGGGCTATTTGGAGATAACACTGATTCAAGGTGCTAATTTCAGGATCAGACATATATCTACACTCACCTGAATCAATCAAAGACTGGTTTTCTGAAAATGCATTGAAATGATTAGGATACAATTTCTGTCCTGATATAGGATTTGAATTAATGATTGGGATCATTTTGCTGGGATATGTTAATGATGATAACATATTTCTGGCAGAGGTTGGACTGAAATTCTTTTTAAAAGTTTCAACAAGTTGAACAGTACAATTGGGAGTAGTACTTGCTTTGTTTAAGTTAGCTGAAGATATTGGAAAGAGATCCAATACTCCAGTGGCAAGGCATAGCACAAGAAGTGCACAGAACAGCAGAGTTGAGGATTGATGAGACGACATGGTGGTAAGAGAATAAGGACAATAAGCCCAATTTGGCAGGAACATCACTAATGTCACATGGTATATTTATTTGTACAACATTACAAGAAACCAAATAAAGTTTAATCACATGTTTATAGTAACCCTGTATAAACTATAATAAACAATTGATTAGATGTTCGTGATCATGTGATGTCACAATATGTCATGTTGGAGGAGAGTTGTATCTTAACTACCTCCGACTAAACTGGCTCTATTTTACACCACATCATAATTCCTGCACATATTACACAACTAATTTGTACCATATTTGGGGATATACAGTATAGGACAGGTATTGGACTATGACAAAAGAATGAGGAAGCAATAATCAGGTTGTTGTGAAGAAAATGTATCAGCTTTGCATTGGCTCAATAACTCCCAGCTACATAGATGTTTCACATTTATAACCATAATATAAATAAAGTGGTTTTATTATTATTATTATTAATTTCAATTTTAAAGCATTTTTTGTAATGCCATGCCTCCCAGCTCAGGACATGATGTCATGCTTCTGGTGTTTCAGTTTGCAGCCTGCTGTGACACATGATGGACATCTAATCGAAATACTACAGAATTTATTAAGAGATATGGAATAATATAAAATATTCTGACATATGTGATTCTCAAATAAACACAATAATGTTATCATGATATTGTACACGTTTCATCATCACGAATCACAGAAGGAGGACATGTATCAAAGAGTAGTACAATAAGCCAAAGGACTTTGAAAAAGTGGAAAACTATTAATGGTTTAGTCAAACATGGATGGCAAACCAGGTGGTAAGACAAGGTCTGAAAAAAAATGGGAAAAAAACATTGTGGTGTTAATAACAACAATCAAAAGACCAAATCATAAATGAAGAATAAATAATAATAGTTGCGTACCATTTGGAGCCAGTATCATTTCAGCATTAGGCACTTTAACCCCCAAAGAATCATTGTCATTGTTCTCTGAAGTTACTTCGGAGTTCACCTCAGTATTGCAAACAGTTGGGGGCGCAGTTGCCACTGAAGACAGTGCAGGTGAAACAGGTGAAATGTCAGATTTGGCTTTGATAAGTTACAAAGTCAACATTGACTTTCATAAATGAAAGAAGAAAAAGAAAAAGAAATGCGTACCAGATGGTGCCTTGACTGCAAGCAATAGAGCCAAATCAGCAGCATTGGCAGCATTTGTGGATGTGGCGCTTGATGAACTCGGTGATTCTTGTTTCAATCTTTTGCTGGATCGTGTCGTAATGGTACTCGTACCAACAAGAGGCTTCGGCTGAAAGGTAGTTTCTTGGCAGGATTTCTTCTTCTCTTTCATCACATCTTGTTCCTCATCATCCATCTCACCTTCTGCATCTTTATCACTATCTCCATCTTCCGATTCCACATCAACATCCATATCCATATCCCCATCAGCAACTTTTTTACTCTTCTTCCCCCTCCCCTTGGCCTTTGTTTTCCCCTTATCATTGCCTTTCGCCTTTCCCTGGTCACCTTCAATTTTTACCTGTTTTACCTTTCACTTTTCACTTCCCTTTTTTCTTTCATTCACACTCCTTCCCTTTCGTTTCCCATCTACATTCACATTCGGTTGCTTGTCTAATATTGTATGCAATTAGTAGACATAGAATGAATATGTGATATGACTCACCCTTGTTTGAAACTTGTTTGATGATGGCACCTGCTGCCTCATCATCTGTGCCAAAATATAAAACATAAAATCTGTCCACCAAGTCCATGTCGCATTTGCCCTTCATAGCTTCTATGTTCCAATTGTATTCACTTCCACCAAGCCATTGAAATGTCGTTTTATCATATTCATCCCAGTCTAACATGAATATATCAAAAATGATGAAATAAATGGAAAATGTGATAAATACTCACCAAGGTCAAATGGATCAGTTGTCAGTTTTCCAGGATGTTCAGGATCTTCCTCTTCAAAATTGGTAATGTCAAAGGGATTATGCCTCTGTATATGATATTCGATTGCGAGCCATCGATCCAGTGTGGGGCTTCTCCAATCACCTTTCATCTCATCTTTCAATGCAGCCTGACGAGCTTCCTCCCATATCTGATCCAATGTAGCATCAAGATGTACAAGATGCTGCTTCAAGGATATGACAAAGTCTTGCTCTCCTTTTCCGTTGATAACAGCATGCTTCAGAAGTTCGAGTTGAAAGATAGCTCGTGTGAGGTAAGGTGCATAAGTAGCTGGCATGGTTCTCCAAGGGTAAGAACTGTCTGCAGAGTTCTTGATAAGATTATTGTGACTCCAAATCTTTACCAAGCCAGATCCTGGAACTTTGTATGGTTGGATGGTGAATTCGATTTGCACAATCTCCAAGATCTTTTTTTTAGAAGGTTTTTTGTTGGCAGGGAAAGGAACAACAGCAGAATCCATAGCAGACTGTGGGGGGGCAGGTCAAGAAGTTGGCAGACAGAAAGAGCAAGTATATTAGTTATAAAATGATTGACAGGATTCTCGGGTTCAGGCCATGAGTTGATCATGTGTCAATTATGTCATCAAATCTGATCTGATTATCTAAAATCACAGATTCCGTATACAGTTAGATAAACCCGACTTTTCGGATTGCAAGTCACACGGATATAGATAGGTATGTGGTCGGAATTTGAATTTGGCAACCACAATAGATTTGTGTCGAAATTCGGCACCTGTTTGATACCCTACTTGTGATATGATTTCACAATGTTTGGATGTGTTGTCTTAGACATAGGGTTCCGCATGGGTATGGCATGGGTCCACAAAGTCCACACCGCACCCACCAGGGGTACGAGTACACACCGTACCCGTAGGCTCGATATTTGTGTTTGTGGGGCCTTATCGAGACTATCGAGACTATTGAGCTCCCACGCTCTGGGCCAATCAGAGCGTGGCACATGACGACTCGATAGTCTCAATAGTGACGTGGCACCCTCTTCTCACTCGCCTGCTCCTCCCCACCTCCTTGCTCTTGTCCAACGACTCACCTGGCCACAAGACCGACAACAACGAACTCGAGGCACACCCGGGAACTTCAATCAGGTCCAGCAAGTCGAGTGGCGAGAGGCAGCGGCGGCGGCAAGTGGCAGGGCAGAGGCAGGGCAGGGGCAGGGCAGGGAGCTGCAACCTGAGCCTTGAGGTAAGTACAGTCCACAGTTTACAGCATGGATCTGAGGGCAAGCGGTCTCACAAACCGTTCGCCCGCCCCATTGTTTGATTTTTTTTTTTTTTTTATTTATAGGTTGCTCTCGACTTACAGCCCCGGACATGGAGGGCGTATCACCA
>Ga0210402_10004948_pt1 | contig 12007 bp, 8 predicted proteins | sample IncBWC7MmetaG_FD_161055 | JGI IMG/M metagenome (GOLD analysis project Ga0210402, IMG submission 161055) | Forest soil microbial communities from Barre Woods Harvard Forest LTER site, Petersham, Massachusetts, United States - Inc-BW-C-7-M | ecosystem: Environmental > Terrestrial > Soil >...
CGGAGCCGGCCAGCAGCGCCATCAGGGCTGCAACGATGACGGATGCCATCCACCGACGATTCATCGAGTCCTCCCTTTCCATTCCGGCTTCGACATGAAGACCGGATCGTTACCGGCTGCCCCGAGAAGTCTAACGACACCAGGTAAAGAAAGAGCGAGCAGTCAGGCGATCCGGGTGACCCGGCGGGTCTGCCGCCGGCCGAGCGAGAGAAGGCTGCCGACGAGTCCGGCGGCCGCGCCGGCGGCCGGCAGGAGCAGCGCGGTCGGGACGGCGAGGAACCCGACCCACAGCACCGACAGGACCGGATGCGGGTCCCTCGCGAGCCAGTGCGTGGCGAACCGATACGTCCCGTACAGGAGGCCGAGCGCGACGCTACCCCCGACGAAGCCTTCGGCCGTCGCGTAGAGCCAGAAGGGCGCACGGATGGCGCTCTCCGTCGCTCCCATCAGCCGCATGATGCCGACCTCGTCGCGATGAAGGTCGAGAGCGAGCCGCACGGCGGAGGCCACCGACAGGATCGCCGCGAGCGTCAGGATCGCGCCCAGGAAGAGTCCCGCGTTGCGCACGAGCGCGATCGCGTCGCGGAAGCGCCGGGAGAACTCCTCCTCCGACTCCGCGGAGTCGATCCCGGGCCACAACCGCGCGGCCGCCGCGATCTCCGTGGCCGTGCGGGCCGGGGAGCCGGGTTTCAACACGATCTCGACCGAGGGGGGAAACGGCGCCTCCTTCAGGTCCGAAAGCGCCGCACCCAGGTCCGGATACGCGCGTCGGAAGCGCTCGAGCGCGGCGTCGCTGCCGACGATGCGTACGGTCTTGATGCGGACGTCGGTGGCCAGCCGCGCGGCGACGGCCCGGGCGTCGGCCTGGGCCTCGAGCGTCAGGACGACGGCCGTCGGGTCCGCCTCGGACACGGCCAGGCGCCCCAGGTTGTGCGACACGAGGGCGAGCAGCCCCGGCACGTAGAGGGCCAGCGCGATCAACGTGACCGCGGCGGCCGTCTGGCGCGGGCTCGACCGGGCGATGGACCAGGCCTCGCCGACGACATACCGGGGCCTAGGCATGGAGACCCGGTTTGCGGCTCACGACAACGGCAGGAACGGCGCGTCCCGCACGATCGGCGCGCTCTCCCGCGCGCGATCCGGATCGTGGAGGTGTCCCCGCTCGAGCGTCAACGTGCGCTTGCCCATGCGCCGGATCATCTCGACGTCGTGGGTCGCCACGACGACCGTCGTCCCGCGGATGTTGAACTCGACGAACAGGCGCATGATTTCCTCGGCGAGCACGGGATCGAGGTTGCCGGTGGGCTCGTCGGCCAGAAGCACGGTCGGTTCGTTGACGATCGCCCGCGCGATGGCGACCCGCTGTTGCTCGCCCCCCGACAGCTCGTCCGGGTAGGCGTTCATCAGGTGGTGCAATCCGACGCGCTTCAGGACGTGGTACGCGCGCCGCTTCTGCTCGACGCGCGCGAGGCCGAGGACGTTCTGGACGAAGGCGATGTTCTCGAAAACGGTCTTGCGGCCGATGAGCTTGAAGTCCTGGAAGACGACGCCCATCGTGCGGCGCAGGTACGGGATCTGGCTCTGCGGGAGCACGCCGATGTTGCGCCCGTTGACGATGATCTGGCCCGCGCTCGGCGGTTCCTCCAGAAAGAGCAGGCGCAAGAGCGTGGACTTGCCCGCGCCCGACGGGCCGGTCAGGAAGACGAATTCGCCCGGATCGATCCGAAAGGACACGTCCACGAGGGCGTCCCGGAACGTGCCGTACTTCTTCGAGACGCCGAAGAGCTGGATCACGAGTCCGCGGCCTCGAGCGCGCGCGTCAGCGCCTCGCGCAGCGCCGCCGGATCGGCACGGCCGCCCGTCTTCTTCATGACCTGGCCGACGAACCAGCCGAAGGTCTGCGTCTTGCCCGACCGGTAGAGGGCGACCTGCGACGCATTGCCGGCGACGATCTCGGCCACCGCCGCCTCGAGCGCCCCCGTGTCACGGATGCGGCCGAGCCCCTTCTCGGCGACGATCGCGGAGGCCTCGGCGGGCGAGTCGAGCATGGCCACGAGCACGTCCTTGGCCGAGGCCGCGGAGACCTCGCCGGCCTCGACGAGCCGCAGCAGCCCCGCCAGCCGCTCAGGCGAGACGGGGAACCGGAGCGCGTCCTCGGCCGTAATCCGGCGCTCCTTCATCCAGCGGAGCACCTCGCCCGTCACCCAGTTCGCAGCGAGCTTCGGCGGCGCTCCGGCCGCAACCGTGCGCTCGAAGTAGTCGGCGAGCTCGCGGGACGAAACGAGGGTCTCCGCGTCCTGGAGCACGAGGCCGTGCGCCTCCACGAACCGGGCGCGGCGCGCGCGGGGTAACTCCGGCATGGCATCGGCCGCCTCGCGGATCCACGCGTCCTCGACGACGAGCAGTCCCAGGTCCGGCTCCGGAAAATAGCGGTAGTCGTGGGCCTCTTCCTTGCTGCGCATCGCAACGGTGCGGCCGGCCTTGTCGTCCCAGAGGCGGGTCTCCTGGACGACCCTCTCGCCCCGGGCGATCGCCTCGGCCTGGCGCTCGATCTCGTGGTCGATGGCCTTCGCCACGAACCGGATCGAGTTCAGGTTCTTGATCTCGACGCGGGTGCCGTACGGCGCCGTCTCGGACGCGCGGACGGAGACGTTTGCGTCGCAGCGCAGGCTCCCCTTTTCCATGTCGCCATCGCAGACCTCCGTGTAGCGCAGCAACCGGCGCAGCTCCGTCAGGTAGCTCGCGGCCTCCTCGGCCGACCGGATGTCCGGCTCGCTGACGATCTCGACCAGCGGCACGCCGGCGCGGTTCCAGTCCACGAGCGACACGTCGGTGGGAACGTCCGCGAACGGCGTGTCGTGCAGCAGCTTGCCCGCATCTTCCTCGAGGTGAGCGCGGACCAGGCGAATCGCCTTCTCGCCGTCCGGCGTGTCGATCCGGATCGCGCCGCCCGTCGAGAACGGCCGGTCGTACTGCGAGATCTGGTAGCCCTTCGGCAGGTCGGGATAGAAGTAGTTCTTCCGCGCGAACTGCGATTCCCGGTGGATCGTCGCGCCCGCGGCCGTCGCCAGGCGCAGGGCGAGCGTCACGGCCTCGCGATTCAGGACGGGCAGCGTGCCCGGAAACCCGAGGCACACGGGGCAGGTGGCGGAGTTCGGCGCCGCGCCCACGGTCACCGGGCTGGAACAGAAAATCTTCGAGCGGGTCTGGAGCTGGGCGTGGACCTCGAGCCCGATGACGGGAAAAACGCTGATTTTGCGGGGCGTTTCGACGGCCGACACCGCGGAATCTTAGCATGGCACCGGCCGCGAACACGTCGGCCCGGAACTCTCGGCGCCGCCCTACAATGCCGTCGTGAGCTGGCTCGACGACACCCTCGACGGCGTCCGCATCTGGAGGCCGGCTGCGGCGCCCCCGGGGATCGTGGTCGCGTTTTCCGGACGCGGCGTCGCTCCCGCGGGCGAGGCGACGCCGACGGCGTTTCTCGCGCGCCGGCTCGCCGGCGCCCTCGGCCTCGGGGCGACTCCCATCCACTGGGCCACGCAGGTGCACGGCACGGCGTCGGCGACGATCGAGGCCCGCGCACCCGGCGGCCGCGCCGAGAACGTCGGCGAATGCGACGCCCTCGCGACGGCGCTCACCGGGACCGCCGTCGTCGTCCAGAGCGCCGACTGCGTTCCGATCCTGCTCGCCGCCTCGGCCGCCGTGGGCGCTGCGCATGCCGGCTGGCGCGGCTCGGCGAAGAACGTCGCGGCGTCTGCCGTCGCCGCGCTCGGCCGTCTCGGCGCACGAGCGGCGACGCTCCGGGCCTGGATCGGCCCCTCGATCGGCGCCTGTTGCTACGAGGTCGGCGGCGAGGTCGCCGCCCAGTTCGCCGGCGACTTCGTGCGCGCCGGCTGCGGCGGCGGCTACCGCCTCGATTTACGAGCCGTCAACGCCGCTCAGCTCGTTGAGGCCGGGGTGGCACGCGAGGCCATCTCGGTCCACCCCGGATGCACGCGCTGCGGCGGCGAGGCCTACGCGAGCTACCGGCGTGACGGCGCGAAGGCCGGCCGCATGATCGCGCTCATCGCGCGGACCTGAAAGAGAGGGCGCCGGGCGCGCACGAGCGGCCCGACGCCGAACGGACGCAGGCGCTACGGGACTTGGAACGCCTTCGCCGCGTACTCCGCCATCGGACCGCGCTCGACGCGGCGGTTGGGGCAATAGCGCAGCGGATTCGCCGAGCAGGCTTCGACGACCCCCTCTCGATAGATCTGCTCGATGGCATCCGCATGGCTGCTCGGGCAACGCACATCCTTGAAAACGCCGGTGCAGGGCGGTGCAACGTAGTCGGCACCGTGTTCCGTCTTCAAGAGCAGCTCGGGTGCCGTCTCCCGCGTCAGCTCGCGGTTCGGGCAGAACCGATTGCGCGCGCACGGTTGCGCGATCCCCTCGGCGACGGCCGCCTCGATCCAATCCGCCTGCGGCCCGGGGCATGGGACGTCCCGGAACTCGGCCGTGCAAGCGGGTGGCGGCCAAGCGGGGCCGTGTATGGCCTTCAGCGCCGTCGTCACGAACGTGCCTCGATCGATCGACTCGCCCTCGCAGAAGTTTCCGGCGCCGCAGCCGTCCATCAAGCCGGCTCGGAAGACCCGCGCGACGAAGTCGTGCAGCGGGTCGTCTTCGGGGACGTCCAGGAAGTCGGCGAGCCACGCGTGCTCGAAGGTCTGCGCAAGCCCGGTGGGGCTCGTGACCGTCACGTCATTGAGCGTTCCTGGTTGGAGGTCTACCGGTGTGAAGGCGTTGATGGTTTCCGGATCGAGCACCTCGACGCGCGTTGCGGCGAGCCCCCCGATCATGACGGATACCGGCTGCCCCGTCGAGAACCCCTCTCCGCGAATCTGAACCGGATCTCCGGGGGCAACGCGAACGGGCCCCGCGATCGGTTGCAGGTGGATGACCGCGAACGGCGAGAAGTCGAAGAGATAGATCGTTCCGTGCCCGCTCAATCCGCCCGCGTTCGTCGTTCCGTACAAACGGTCCGAGCAGAGAATGCAAAAGGCCGGACGCGGGACCGCGACGAGGGGCTCAGGGCCGATCCCGTCGAAGGCACCGCCGAAGTTGTGCAGGATCGTCGTGCTTCCTGAGGAGTCGATCTGGAAGAGCGTTCCCCCGGAGAATTGGCCACCGGTGAGCGTCGTCCCGTAGAAGAGGCCCCCCAACGACACGAGGCTCCCGGACGGGTCAGTTCCATCATTCGGCGTTGCGCCGAAGCTGTGCAGGATTTCGACGAGACCGGGGGAAGTCGAGATGTTGACGCGGAACACCGTGCCGAGTCCGGAGGTTCCCCCCTCCTCTGTCGTACCGTACAGATAGCCGGCGGATTCGATCAGCCGCCCGGAAGGATAGGATCCGTCTCCGAAAGCGGCGAAGGCGTGCAGGACGGTGACGTTGCCGACGCCGTCCGCCAGGAAGACGGTGCCGAAGCCGTGCGAACCCCCGCCTCGTGTCACGCCGTAGAGGTTGCCGTCGCTGCCAAGTGTCAACTCGCCGCTCGGGTCGGCGCCGTCCGGTCCACTGAAATTGTGGAGCACGGTGAAATTGCCGAGCGAGTCCAGGACATAGATGAAGCCGTCGAAAGGCTCCCCAAGGATTGACGGGGCCATCCCATACAGATCGCTGGAGACCGCCGTCAACCCGGGCGGCCTCGGACAACAAAGCCCAAATGTGGCGGCCACTCCCAGGTCACCGACGAAGTCGGTTCGAAAGAGGACGCTAGGGCCAGTCAGGGCGAGACTCGTGCCCCATAGGTAGCCGCGGGACTCGATCAAAGGGGCGACCGGGCATCCCCCGTCGCCCGCGTCCGCGAACTTGTACAACACGCTGACATCGTGCAGAGCATCCATGCGGAAGACGGTTCCCAGAAGCGGCCCCGGAAAGCCCCCTTCGCAGGTCGTCCCGTAGAAGTTCCCATCCGATGCATGAAGCAGGGCCGCTCGAGGTTCCGCGCCATCGGGGGAGCCCCCGAAGTCGTAGACCGTCTTGTAGATCTGTCCAAAGGCGGCGCGCCCCGGCAGGGTCAACGCGATCGCGAAAACGATTACTGCCATCCAGCGCGAAGGGCATCCTCCGCCGATATCGAACCCCTTTTCACTTTTCATGAGCATCTTGCTTCCTTTCCTTTCGACCATGTGGACGTTCGCCGTTCAGGGCAACTGGAATGTCTTGACCAGGAAGACGGCCATCTGTCCTCGCGTCACAGGATTCGCCGGACAGTAGTTGCCTCCGCCGCATCCGCCCGTCACGCCCTCGGCGAAGAGTCGCTCGATCCAGTCGACCGCGAAGGCGGGGACCGGTGTGCATTCGACGTCCAGGAAAATGCCGGTGCAGCTCGGCGGCACGTAGCTCGAGCCATGTTCTGCCTTCAGGAGGAAGACCGCCATCTGCGCCCGCGTGACGGGATTGGCCGGGCAATAGTCGCCGCCGCCGCAGCCGCCCGTGACTCCTTCGGCATGCAGCTGCTCGATCCAATCGACCGCGAAGGCCGGCGTCGGCGTGCACTCGACGTCGGGAAAGACCCCGGTGCAGGGCGGCGGCACGTAGCTCGAGCCGTGCTGCCCCTTCAACAGGAACACCGCCATTTGCGCGCGCGTGACGTTGCCGTTGCGGCAGTAATTGCCGCCCCCGCAGCCGGCGGTGACGCCATCCCGCGCCAGCGTGTCCACGTAGTCGTGAAAGGGGTCCGACGGAGGAACATCGAGGAAGTCGACCTGAACCCGCGTCGCGCCGGGCGGCGACACGCAGGAGCCGACGCTGTCCGTGACCGAGAGCGACATGGTGGTCCCGGCCGGACCGGCGCTGAAGCCGATCTGATGCGTGCCCTGACCCGATGTGATCGTTCCCCCGGTCAGGACCCATGCGTAGGTGGCGCCGGCGACGTTGGTCGCGCTCGCCGTGACCCCCGTCGCGCCCACGGCGACGAACGACGGCGCCGTGATCGCCGGCGTAGCTGCTCCGCATCCGACGGCCGCGCCCGCCCAGAAGCCTCCGTTCAAGGTCAACGTGCCGCCCGAGATCGTTCCGGCGTCCTGCTGCCCCGTCGTCGCGCCGAGCGAGTAGGTCGAACCGGCTTCGAAGGTGACGCCGCCTCCCGCGATCCTGGACCAGGAGAGATCGTAGGGACCGCCGGTTTGCCCCGCGAGCCAACCAGCCTGCAGGAACACGAGCAGGGCGAAGAGCCGATGGAGCGTTTTCATGGCCGCCCCTCACCGATTCCGCTGGGGCTCGGCCGAGTTCCAGTTCGCGCGTTTGTCCCAACCCATGCGGCGCGCCGTCTCTTCGTTGACCGTCCCGTCGTCGTTCAGGATCTTGCTCGCCTTGAGTCGCCGCACGGTCTCCGGCGGGAGCGCGGCCAGGCTCCGATCGGAGGCGCGCCGCGGCACGAAGGTCCGATTCGGCAGAATCACCTCTCTGTTCTCGTATCCCGCCCGGATTCCGTTGACCATGTAGTCGAACTCCACGTCCGCCGAGCCCTGGAAAACGATCTTGTCGAGGGACCGGCTCATGCAGACGATCATCGCGGGCGCTCCGACCGGGGTCGCCACGACCGTGAGGCCCTGTTCCGAGGAGACCAGGCGAAAGCTCTCGGGCACGGCGACCTCGGCATAGCCGCCGAGGAGCCGGGTCGTCCCCCGAAAATAGGTCCCGGACTCAGGGCCTTCGAGGGCGGTGAAGACGATCTCCTTGGAGGCGTCGGTGGGATGCGGCATGACGAAGTTCTTGACGCCGACGACGTCCAGGTCGCCGAGGATGGCCACGTAGTCGGTCATCCTCACGACTCCCTCCGCCAGCAGCGCATAGGACCCGGCGGGGCCACAGGCCTCGATGGAGCAAGTCAGGGTCCCGACCGCGTGGACCCCGTTTCCGTCCCCGGGCGAGGAGTCTCCGGCGGCGTACCCGTACACGCCGTCCCCGCTCGCCCCGTTAACCCCGGCGACGGCACTGTAGTTGCTGGACGTGTCGCCGTGAACGCCGTCGAACGTCGAGCTGCTGCCCCACACGCCATAGCCGTTGCCGCTGTTGCCGCGGACGCCCGTGTTGAACGCGCTATAGCCCTCGACGCCGTTGAGCCCGTCGCCTCGCCCGTAAACGCCGTCGCCGGAAGTCGTGCCGTTGCCGTAGAGGCCCGCCCCGCCTCCGTTGCTCTGGCCGTACACGCCCGCGCCGAAGCTCTCGTTGACGCCGGCGACGCCCGCCGCCGGCCCCGACGTGGTGTGGCCGTGGACGCCATCGCTTCCCGTGCTGTCGCCGAACACGGCGACGCTCAGGGCGCTGACGCCGTAGAGGCCGTACCCGCCAGCACCGCTTCCATAGACGCCCGCCCCAGTACCGAAGTTGGTCCCCGTGATCGTCGCGGTGCCGGAGTTCTGAAGCAGGCCCAGCGGGTTCGCGAGCGCGAGCGGCGCGGCGCCCGTACCGTTGCCGGTCAAGGTGCTGCCGTCCGTGAAGACGGAGGCGCTCTCGGCGAAGATGGCATTGGGCGCGGGCGCCATTGCCTGCCGGGGCGCCAGCGTCGTGAAGCTACCGCCCGACGGACACGCGACGCCGGTCTCCAGCCATCGGGCGCTGCCGCTGAACGCCAACGACCCGAAGTCGATCGACACGGTGAAGAGACCGTTGGCGACGCCGACGCTCGACAGGGTCTGGGTCGAGCCCACCTGGCTTCCGCTGGTCAAGGCATCGAAAAGCTTGAAGCGGAAGTCGCACGGTCCGTTCTGCGGAACACCGGCGTTCTGGAGTTGCCCCTGATACGTGAACGCGGTCCCGACCGACGCGGCTCGAACGACGCTCGACGACAGGAGCGCGAGCGCGAGCAAAACGAGAGATCGTTGCGGTGCGTGGGGAGCCCGGAGAGTCATCGGCGCCTCCTTGGAAAACCGGTCGTTGAGACGGCACGCCCCGTCATGAGGCGAGCCGGGGTGGATTCGGACGAGCGCCGGCGGGCGGCACGGCCTGCGCCTTGGACCGATAGACGCAGGTTCCCGCCGCGCCCAGCACGACGAGCGACACGAGCACGACGAGCGCGATGCCGCGCCGCCTCCGAGGATCGAGCCGCCGCCCGCAATGGCTGCAATAGCTCTCGTTCCCAACCAGCGGGCAGCCGCAGCGTTGGCAGACCTCGCTCGGCGGATCGATTCGGGTCATGAGGCCAGCCTAGGTGCCGGGCCCGGGGCCGTCTTGAACCGATTTGTCGTTTATCCTTGGTCTTTCTGTCGTCGAAAAATCGAAGGATTCAAGGCCTTGACGCAGAACGAGATCTTCGAGTTCGGCCGTTTCCGCCTGGACGTGGCGGAGCACTCGCTGCGCGAGGGGGACCGCCCGATTCCTCTCAAGCCGAAGGTCTTCGAAACGCTCGTTCTCCTCGTCCGCCGGGCGGGGCACCTGGTCTCCAAGCAGGACCTCTTGTCCCAGCTGTGGCCCGACGCGGTGGTGGACGAGACGAATCTCAACAAGAACATCTGGCTGATCCGGCGCGCGCTCGGGGAAGGCGACGAAACCGGGACCTACATCGAGACGATTCCGCGGGTCGGCTACCGTTTCGTGGCCACGGTCACGAGAGCCCGGGAAGCGGCGGCGCCCGAGCCAGTCCCGTCTCGCGAGGCGGCGGCCGCGCCCGAGCGCGAACCGTCTCACGAGGCGGCGGCCGCGTCGCCCCTGCCGGTTCCGTCGCCGAGTGGGATCCCGGAGCGTAGGCGCCGCAGGCCCTGGCGGTTCATCGGGCTCGCCATGGGGGCCACGCTGGTGGTCGCCCTCGCGGTCGCGGTGTTCACCGCGCGACGGGCGCGCGACACGCCCGAGTCCCGGGCAGCCGCGGCGCGGCGCACGATCTCGGTACTCGGCTTTTCGAATCTTTCGGGCCGCAAAGATCTCGACTGGGTCGCGACGGCTCTTTCGGAGATGGTCCATTCCGAGCTCTCCGCCGGAACCACGTACCGGATCCTGCCGTCCGAGAGCGCGGCGCATCTGCGGCGAGACCTGGCGCTCGAGTCGGTGGCGAGCCTCTCCCCGGAGTCGCTCGCCCGGTTGCGCCGTCTGTCTCCCGTCGACGAAATCGTGAGCGGCTCCTATGTCGCGGTGAGCGGAGGGCCGGGCGCGGAAGCTCAGATCCGCATCGATGTGCTCGCCCAGGACGCGCGCAGCGGCGAAACCCTCAGCGCGTTCTCCGAAATGGGGGATTCGTCGCGCCTGTTCGACCTGGTGTCCTCGCTCGGATCTCGGCTGCGCCTCGCCCTCCGCGAGCCCGGTCCGTCCCCGGCGAGCGCCGAGCAGGCGCGTGCGACGCTTCCCCGCGACCCGACGGCGCTTCAGCACTATTCGGAGGGTCTCGAGAAGCTCCGCTCTGCCGACTCGCTCGGGGCACGGGACCTGCTGGTTCGGGCGGTCGCAGAAGAGCCGGAGTTTCCCCTCGCCCATTCGGCGCTCGGGCGCGCCTACGCGGCTCTCGGCTACGAGGAGAAGGCGCGCCTCGAGCTCCAGCAGGCCTTTCAGAGATCCGCGGCTCTGCCCGCCGAAGAGCGGTTGGGGGTGGAATCTGCCTACAGGGCCGCCAACAAGGAGTGGGACAAGGCGATCGCGATCTGTCAGGAACTCGACCGGATCGCACCGGGCGATCTGGAGAACGGGCTTCGTCTGGCGAACACGGAGCTCAATGCGTCGCGTGCGCGCGAAGCGCTGCTCGTCGTGCGGCGGTTACACCGGCTCCCCCCTCCGGCTGGAAACGACCCGCGGATCGACCTGCTCGAATGGGGAATCCTCATGAGCAGCGACCCGAAGGCGGCCCTCGCGGCCGCCGAACGAGGCCTCGCCGAAAGCAGGGCCCGCCGGGAAGTCCTCCTGGAGGCAACGGCCCTCCTCGATCGTTCGGATGCGCTCCAGGCACTCGGAAAGGTAGACAAAAAGCCGGTCGAAGAGGCCTTGCGGATTTTCACGCAGGCGGGTGACTCCGGCGGGGAGGCGCGCGCCGCCCACATCCTGGGCAACCTTCAGTTCGAGGAGGGAGACATCGAGGGGGCGGGCGCCTCGTTCCGCCGGGGAATTGCGGCGGCCGACCGGATCGGTTTCGTCCTGCAAAAGGCCGCAGCCGTCGCGAGCCTGTCGCGCGTCGCCCAGCTCCAGGGGGACACGGCCGAAGCGGAGAGACTCGTCGTCGAAGCGAATTCCATCTGGCGCGCCATCCCCGATCGGCGCCAGCTTCCCTGGGGGTTGAACGCCCTGGGCGTCCTTCGCGCGGGCCAGGGAAAGCTCGACGATGCGGTCGCGCTCCACCGCGAGGCGCTGAAGATGTGCAAGGACAGCGGCGACTACGGCAGCTACATTCACGACGGCTACAGCGGCCTGGTCGCGGCGCTCCAGGCGCAGGGACGGCTGAACGAAGCCGCATCGGTGGCCGAAGAGGCTCTGAAGGCGAGCCGGAAGAGGGCCGATGAGAGCTGGAACGCACAACACGTCGTCGAGCTCGGAACCATCGCGTTCGAGCGCGGCCGGCTCGACGAGGCCGACCGGTTGTTCGCCGAGTCGCTGGAGGTCCGGCGCAAGCTTCACGAGTACACGGTCCCCGAGAGCGAGCTGTTGACCGCCCGGCTTCGGATCGAGGAAGGCAGGGGCGAAGAGGCCGGCAAGCTGGCGCGAAGCGCCTCCGTGGGTTTTGCCGGAACGGGCCGCCATCCGGATCAGGCGACCGCCGAAGCGGCGGAGGCCGAAGCGCTCCTGGTGAGCGGGAGCCGCGCCGAGGCGACGCAGTGCGCCGAGACGGCTCGCCGGCTCATGGACGAGAAGACGCCGAACGACGCTCGGGTCCGGGTGCTCCTCGCCCGAGCTCGCGTCGAGTATCTCGACGGCCATCCCGACTCCGCGCGCTCCGCCCTCCAGACCGCGAGCCGACTCGCTCGAGAAACGAGCCGGAAGGACCTGCCGCTCGAAACGCGCCTGGCCGCCGCCGAGCTCGATGCGGACCCCCGGACCGGCT
>Ga0210402_10004949_pt1 | contig 12007 bp, 12 predicted proteins | sample IncBWC7MmetaG_FD_161055 | JGI IMG/M metagenome (GOLD analysis project Ga0210402, IMG submission 161055) | Forest soil microbial communities from Barre Woods Harvard Forest LTER site, Petersham, Massachusetts, United States - Inc-BW-C-7-M | ecosystem: Environmental > Terrestrial > Soil >...
GCGGGCGAGAGCCTCCTCGTCAAAGACACGGCTGTTCAACAGGAACTCCAGGGCCGAGACCGCGCCCACCAGCAGCGCCAGCACCAGCCAACGCTCCTGTTGCGTCGGCGAACGAAGCAGGAACGGGGTGGCCAGCAGCGCGAGTCCCAGGTAAATCGCGCCACCGATACGGGACCGCTTGCGCCGCTTAGGATCCTGGTAGCGCAGCAGCAGGATGCGTGCTAACTCACGCGGACGCCCCAGCCGCGCAAAGGCCGGCAACGCGGTCACGATCAGCAGGAACCACGCGTAGATGCGAAGCGCTTTATCCAAGGAGTTTTGCCCGGAATGCGATTGACCGCGCGGACCAGACCTTAGCTGAAAATGTCGCGCATCTTGCGCAGCAGGGTGCGGCTGACGGGCTTGTTCTCGACAATCAGCGTCTCCTGCAATTGCTGCAGCAACTCGCGTTGCTGTTTGGTGAGCTTGGTCGGCGTCTGCACCTTCAACTCGATGTAGAGGTCGCCCCGGCCGCGGCTGTTCAATTCCGGCACGCCTTTGTTCTTGAGGCGGAAGGTCGTGGAGGTCTGCGTTCCCTCGGGAACCTTAAGCGTGTGCTCGCCTTCCAGAGTCGGAACTTTGATCTCCGTGCCCAGCGCAGCCTGAACAATCGAAATCGGCACAACACAGCTTAGGTCCTTGCCTTCACGCTCGAAGAACTCGTGCTCCTTGCAGTGCAGGACAACGTACAAGTCGCCGGACGGTCCACCGTAAATTCCCGCATCACCTTCGCCCGAGTAAAGCATCCGCGCGCCTTCTTCGACGCCCGCAGGGACCTTGACCGTCACCGTGCGCTCGCGGCGTATTCGCTGCTGCCCTTTGCACTTGGTACAAGGATCGACCGTCAGCTTGCCCGAGCCCTGGCAGGTGCTGCAGGTGCGCGCCACCGCAAAGAAGCCCTGCTGGAAACGGACTTGTCCCCGCCCGCCGCAGGTCGTGCAGTCAATCGGCGCCTTCCCCGGAGCTGCGCCGCTGCCCTTGCACTGGTCGCATTCCTCCAGTCGCCGTATCTGCACTTGCTTGGTGACGCCAAAAACCGCTTCCTCGAATTCCAGAGTGAGGTCTTCGCGCATATCGGCGCCGCGTTGTGCGCGCGAACGCCGTCCACCACGGCCGCTGTTGAAAATATCGCCGAAGCCAAAGATGTCGCCGAAAATGTCTTGAATGTCGGGGAACCCCGACGGGTCAAACCCTCCGCCGCCATTGTTCGAGACGCCATCGTGCCCAAAGCGGTCGTACCGCGCACGCTTCTCCGCGTCAGCCAGAACGCCATAGGCTTCGCTGCACTCTTTGAACTGCTCTTCCGCGTCCGGATTGTCCGGATTGCGGTCGGGATGGTACTGCATCGCCAGCTTGCGATAGGCGCTCTTAAGCTCCTGGTCGGTAGCAGTACGGCTCACGCCCAAAACTTCGTAATAGTCGCGTTTTACCTTGGTAGCCAGCTTTGTTTCCTTGGGTTTTTAGGTTTTGAAACTAGTGCTTCGAATTGTGCGCCACCCGCACCATGGCGGGACGCAACAGCCGGTCTTTGATGCGGTAGCCGCGTTGCAACTCGTCGATGACGTGATTGTCCTTCACCTCTTCGGTGTCCAGCATCTGGACCGCCTGGTGCAGGTTCGGATCGAAGAGTTCGCCTTCCGCGGGAATCGGCTCCACGCCCAGCTTCGACAGCGAGTCGTGAAACTGCTTATCGATCAGCTCAATCCCCGAGCGGAAATCCTTCACCGACGCATCGCTGGTCTTCAGCGCTCGGTCGAGGCTGTCAAGAATAGGCAGTAACGACCTGAGCGCTTCCGCCAGCGCGTAGTCGCGAAAATCCTGCTGCTCGCGTGCGCTGCGTTTGCGGAAGTTGTCGAACTCAGCCTGCAGCCGCGCCAGGCGATCGACATAGTTCGCGCGCTCGGCGCGCAGCGTCTCCAGTTCGGCCTCGGGGTCAGTAGTTGCCGCTCCCCCGCCGCGCACGCGCGATGGGATTGCGTCATCGCTCTCCGCGGACGGCAGTTCGTGTTCGAAGTCCAGCTCCGCGGCTTCTCCGTTTTTCTTATTCGTGGTCATACACGTCTTTAGCTCGATTCATTCCAGAACTGATCGAACATCCGCGCAATGTAGGAAACAGCGGTGATGGTGTGTTCGTAATCCAGCCTGGTCGGTCCGATCACCGCCAACGATCCGACCACCTCGTCGCCTACCCGCGCCGGCGTGCCGATCAGCACGAAGTTGTTTAGATGCGGAACAGTGTCCTCAAGACCCACAACCACTCGCACGGCCTCCTGCCGAGCGTCGAGATAGGCCGAGAGCAGGTCAACAATTCGCTGCCGTTCTTCCAAGGTCGCCAGCAACTGGCGGAGGCGCTCCTTGTCCTGTTGGGTGATCACAAGGTTCGATGCGCCTTCGACAAATACGCTCTGCGGGGCGCCCTCGGTCGCCAGTGCGCCCTGTGAATACAACTGCGCCACCGAGGTCATTATGCGGTCGTATTCGGTCCGCTCCTGCTGCAGCCGCGTGGCTATTTCGTTACGTACGGCTTCCATCCGCCAGCCACGGAAGTTCTGGTTAATGTAGTTGGCGGCAATTTCCAGATCAGCAACGGTCAGGTCGTCGGTCAAACGCAACACGCGGTCACGCACCAGGCCGTTGCGCATGACCACTACCGCAAGGACTTTCCGGTCACCCTGGCGCTGGAAATACACATGCTCAAGCTCGTTGCGCTGCCCCTGCCCAGAGGTAACGGTCACACCGACGCCGCGCGAAATCAGCGACAGTACGTGCGACGTTCGCTCCATGAACTCCTGCACGTCGTTTGAACCCTGCAGATTTCCCTGGATCAGGCTCTCATCAGCAGGAGAGAGCCGCGCTTCGCCCGTCAGTTGCTTTACGTAGAAGCGATAAGCTTGCGGCGTGGGCACGCGCCCGGCCGATGCGTGCGGCTGTTCGAGGAATCCGGCGTCAGCTAAATCCGACATCACATTGCGTATGGATGCGGGGCTAAGGCTCTCTCGATTGCCGCGAGCAATCGTGCGCGACCCGACCGGCTCGCCCGTCGAGATGTAGGTCTCTACGATGGCAGTCAGAACTTCGCGCTCGCGTTTGCCAATTCCCGAAGCTGAGCCCATAGTCTTCCTAGTCTGCGCTAACCCATTACTTTACAAATAGTTACAGATTTAACAGAATACACATCCACAACTTAATTCTAGGTATGCGGACGGGACGCTGTCAAGATTGGCACTCAAGCAATGTGAGTGCCAACAACTCACGACATCCGCCGGGGTGACGTCGGAATGAGCGAAGGCTGCTGCGGACTCATCGCGTATAGCGCCCCAGGCACCCGATGGACAGGAAAATCGACAGGCTGGCGGAACGAAAGCAACCACCGTGCCTTTCGCCCGGGCCTCACTCCCCAAGCCTCATCCGTTAAGTCCCGTGCAAATCCGAGTCTGCCTTCGTCTTTTCCCTGCTCCTTACTCTGTCTCTCCGTGGCTCTGTGGCGAAAGCTCTCACTGTCCCAGCAGATACTTCTGCGTGAACAACACTGTTGTATAGAACTGGAAGTCAGCGTTCTTCTTCTTGGCGAAGCCGTGGCCTTCATCCTTGGCTGCGAGGTACCACACAGGAGTTCCGTTCGCCTCCAGTGCCTTTACCATCTGGTCGGCCTCGCTCTTGGGCACCCGCGGATCGTTCACGCCTGCAACCACCATCATCGGCTTGGTGATCGCCTTCACGTGGTTCATGGGCGCGATGCTCTCGAGGTAGGCACGCATTTTCGGGTCGCGCTCGTCGCCATATTCGACGCGTCGCAGGTCACGACGATAAGCCTCGGTGTGCTCGAGAAACGTGACCAGGTTCGAGATGCCAACGATGTCCACCGAGCACGCAATCCGATCGTTGTAGAGCGTAGCTACAGCCAGCGTCATGTGACCGCCGTAGCTGCCGCCGGCAACCAACACTCTCTTCGCATCGAGCTCGGGTTGCGTGCCGATCCAGTCCAGCAGAGCGCCGATGTCCTTGTAGGTGTTCTCGCGGAGGAAGCCGTTATCGAGCTGCGTAAAAACCTTGCCGTAGCCCACGGAGCCGCGCACGTTGGGATAGATCAGCGCCACTCCCATTTCGTTCGGCAGGTAGTTGGTGCGGCCGAGAAAGATCGGTCGTGATTGGCCTTCAGGACCGCCGTGAATGACGATCTCCACCGGATATTTGCCTGCCGCGGGCTTGTCTTCGGGCAGGTACAGCCAGCCAGAGATCTGGCGTCCATCGAAGCTCTTCCAGGTAATGAGCTTGGGTTCGACCAGACTCTGCGGCTGAATTCCGCCGGTCTCACTCATTGTCCAGCGATCGAGCTTCGCGGATTGGATATCGACCGAGTACACATCCGAGGGCGACTGCGAGGTGTTCAGGCTGAACGCCAGGTCACGGCCGTTTTCGTGCCAACGCAAATTACTGATGACGCCCGCGGGCTGTTTGGGCAAGGGCATCTCCTTGCCCGACTCCACATCGAGCACATGCAGCGTGCTCATACCATTTTCATTGAGGGCGAAAGCGAGGTGCCGGCGATCGTCAGCAAGCTGTCCACCGTCCTCGACGTCCCACTTGTAAGTGGTCAGGTACTTTAGCGACTTGGTGGCCAGGTCCATGTACGCAAGCCGCTGGTATTCGTTGTCCTTGTCGGTGGTGAGATAGATGCCCTTTCCGTCGCGGCTGAATCCGATGGGAGTGTAAGACACTTTTTCGCTGCCCTTGGGTGTGAGTTCTGTTTTCTGCCCGCTGGCGGCATCGACCAGCCACAGGTAGCTCTCGTTAATCGAGATGCCGTTAACTACCAGCAACGTGCGATCGTCCGGCGACCAGTCGTGAATCTGCCAGCCGCCCCCCTCGTTTTGCGCGATCGCCTTGTCACTTTCCTTCTTCGACGGATCCATTACGAAGAAGTCGAGGTCCGCTCCGTTGCGCCTGGTGCTCGCGTAGGCGATGCGGTCCCCTTTGTTCGACCAGGCGAACTCGGTGTTGCGCGACTTGCCGTCGGTCAGCAAAGTCGTCTCGCCACTGGCGACATCGAATCGAAAGATCTGGTACCACTCACCTCCGCCAATGTCTTTGCGGAAGAGAAAGTAGTCGCCCGAGTGCGGATGGTAGCCGGCATCGGCGATGTGGTCGGGAAAGAACGTAAGCTGCGTGCGGGCTCCGCCAGGCATGGCAACCTGGTGCACCTGGTTGGTGTCGCCGAAGCGCGTTCCGATCAGGATCTCTCGCCGTTGCGGATGCCAGCTCCACATTGCAGCCGAGCGAAACTGCGTGTAGCGCTCGGCCCGGGCAGCGACGCTCGCTGGAATCGGGGGGATGTTCTCCAGGATCAGCGCATCATTGGGCGTGATGGTCGCTTCCTGGGCGAAACCCGAAGCCAGCAACCCGAGGAGGACCGCGCCGGGCAAAAATATCCGCAATCTCATAAGCATTTGATTCCTTTCGTTCCAAATCAGGAAAGTTCTCCGCAATCGTCAGACGACTAAGGGTATGGCCACCGCAGGTGCCTGTAAAGTGATACAATCGTTACAGAAAGCTTGGTGTCTGGGAACACGAAATGAATCGTTTTGGTTCCTGCCGAGTCTAATTAGGGTGAGTGAAAGGAGCGTGGTGGATGGCAGGAAGTTCTCGTACAACCTTCACTAAGCGGCAGAAAGAACGTGCCCGCCAGGAACGGCAGGCGGAAAAGGCCCAAAAAAAGGCCCAGCGCAAGCAGGAACCCAATTCCCCCACCGAAGCTCCCGCAGAACTCGTGATCACACATGATGAAGACGGTCAGCCTCTCGGCTTTGACTTCCACGATTTCGGCAAGTAGTTGCTTACAAAGGTTCTCAGTTGGCGCGGTCCGCGGTATCGTTGATGGCGCTGTGGTATAGTCCCGGTAGACGCTTATTGCCACGGTAGATGTGATGCGAATAATCTGGTCCCAAGTTCTTGATCTGATTCCCGCCTCTCGGCTCCCGTAAATCACTTAGCGATCAACCTAACTCGAGCGGCATCAGCAGTATCCTTCGCGACTCGCATCTCGGTATGCATATGCGCGAGTTGCCCCTCCTAAGAAAGTACAAATCGATTGACACAATTTAGCGAAATGCCCCTATCTGCTGGGCTCCAGCAGAAACTGGCGGCAGCACACTTTACAACTCCCACTCCTGTCCAGGAAATGGCCATCCCGCATGCGCTGGAAGGCAAAGACGTTCTGGCGACAGCCCAGACAGGTACCGGTAAAACTTTGGCGTTCCTGATTCCCATCATGGAGAAGCTGGGCGCAAAACACGTACCCGGCGTAAGGGCACTGATTCTGGTGCCGACGCGCGAACTGGCCATGCAGGTCCAGGCGGTCTACGACAAGCTGCGTTTCGGCAAGTTGCCGAAGACGGCTCTGGTGATCGGCGGAATGGCCGAGCGGCCGCAGATCGAGGCAGTACGCAGGGGCGCGGGCGTGATCGTCGCGACCCCGGGCCGGCTGGAAGACTACCTCAAGCGCAGGTTGGTTGACCTCAGCAAGGTCGAGACACTGGTGCTGGACGAGTCTGACCGCATGCTCGACATGGGCTTTTTGCCCGCGTTGCGCCGCATTGTTGGTTCACTTCCCAAGCAGCGCCAGACGCTGTTCTTCTCGGCAACGCTGGAAGCCTCGGTTGCCGGACTGGTGAAGGACTACATGGTTAACCCCGTGCGGGTCGCGCTGGGTTCGATCAGCAAGCCGGTGGAGAGCGTCGAATTACACGCCTTCGAAGTGCCGGCGGCAGAAAAGTCCGACACACTGCGCCGCTTGCTGTACGACGAGCAGGGACAGACGCTGATCTTCGCGCGCACCAAGCGTGGCACCGAGCGCCTGGCGAAGAACCTGATTCGCGATGGATTCTCGGCAGCCATGATTCATGGCGACCGCACGCAGTCGCAGCGCGTCAATGCGCTGAACGGCTTCGGCGCCGGCACTTACAAGGTGCTGGTAGCGACCGACGTTGCTTCACGCGGCATTCACGTTGATAACGTGGCGCACGTGATTAACTACGACCTGCCCGACCTGGCGGAGGACTTTATCCATCGCGTAGGCCGTACAGGTCGCGCCGGACTCAAGGGACGCGCTTCGACCTTGGTTTCAGGCGCCGAGATCGGCGAACTGCGGGCCATCGAACGCACCTTGAAGCTGAAGATTGCGCGCAAGCGGATTGACAGCTTCGAGACTTCGGCGATCAAGCCCCGCGCCGTGAAGAACACTCTGGACTCACGCACGCTGGCAGCGTTGCCGGGCGAAGTGTTCTGCTAAGTTTTGTTCCCATCCTTTCGCAAGAAACCATGCGAAAGGATGGGACATCACGTTCTGATTAAGGTTCCGCATCTTCGCCAACCAGCGAATCGATGCGTAACCCCGAAAAGATTCTTCCCATCCTGCGCGCCGAAACTGACGCAACGGATGGGAGTAGGTTGCCAAGTTTCGTCAACCAACGAAAGAACGGGCCACCAAAACTTAGTTTGCAGCGAAAAGCCCCGAGAACGGGGCTTTCGTGTGTTCTGGGACAAAGCACGTGGCACTAGTTGCGATTTTTCCAGAAGCCACATCGAGGATCTTTCCAATGCCAGCAGAAAGGGACAGTTGCAGCAAGCGTTGCTCACTTACACTCGCCCTCATGTCTTGGTCATTGACGAGGTCGGCTACTTGACTTACGGGCAGGACGCTGCCAATGTCCTGTTCCATGTCGTCAACCATCGCCACTTGAAGAAACGCCCCATGATCTTCACTACCAATAAACCACCAAGCGAATGGGGGAAGGTGTTGCACGACGAGGACCTCGCGGCCGCCACCCTGGACCGTGTCCTGGAGCGTGGACGCTTCGTCCACCTGGATGGACCCTCCGGCCGGACGCGTCACCTGCAATTAGAGGAGGCCTTGCCGGCTCCACCAGAGCGTGCCAGAATTTCCGGAACCCACACTTTTCAATCGAGGAAGGCTGTCTGCAACGGGCTGCTCCAAATGAAACCAAACTCCGATTACGCCGCTTATCCAAATCCAAGCCTCAATGACGGCGGCGATCATATTGGCAGTCTCTTGATTTTGGTAACGTCGCACTCCGTAGACTTGTCTCCGGCTAACGAGAAAACCTCTGGTTTTAGGATCACGGACTGCCATCTGGACAATAGTCCATCCCGATTTGTAGGCGATTCTTCCGGTAAGTATCTTTCTGCGAGTTGGACTAACGTCAGACCCGGCGAAGAAGTGGGCCTTGTCTTTGAGTGGCCCTCTGGTAACCGTGATTCCCAGTAAAAGTGCGCTATTGTGAGGCTCGCGTTCGCCGCAAACGAACCCTACGTAATCTCGATCACCGGCCCGGCTGTGCTCTTGGCCTCGCTGACGCGGTCGACCACGTGCCGCGCGAACTTGAACAGCGAGCGTGCGTGCGGCGACTGGTCGCCCTCCAGCACAACCGGCTGGCCGATATCACCACCCTTACGAATGTCGGGATCGATTTCGATGCTGCCCAGGAATGGCACGCCGAATTGTTGCGCGGTACGCTCGCCTCCGCCCTTAGAGAAAATGTCAATCTCGTGCTGGCAATGCGGACACAAGAACGATCCCATGTTCTCGACGATGCCGAGGATGTCGACTTTCACCTGCTTGAACATTTCGATGGCCTTGCGAGCATCCTGCAGGGCAACGTCGCTAGGCGTCGTGACCACCACAGCGCCGGTCACGGGCACGGTTTGCACCAGCGAAATCACTACGTCGCCAGTGCCGGGGGGCAGATCGATGATGAGGTAGTCGAGTTGTCCCCACTCCACCTGACCGAGAAACTGTTTCATGATCGAGTGCAGCATGGGCCCACGCCAGACGAGCGGCTTGTCGCCCGGGCTGAGGAAGCCAACCGAGATTACTTTTAGTCCGTAGCGTTCTGGCGGCAGAATGCGGTCGCCGTTCACGACTTCGGGTGCAACCGTCGTGCCGAGCATGGTGGGAACATTGGGGCCATAGACGTCGGCGTCGAGCAGGCCGACTTTGAAGCCCATGCGGGCCAGTGCGATGGAAAGGTTGACAGCCAGCGTGGTCTTACCGACGCCGCCTTTGCCCGAACCGACAGCGATAATGGCGTCCACACCGGGTAGAGGCTGCGGGCCGGCTGGCTCGGGGCCGTGCGAATGTGTATGAGAGGTCAAGGGTGAATACCTACTGTGCTTAGAATATGCGGCGCGAATGCTGATTATACGACGCGGAGCAGCGGGCATGAGCTACGCCGTCTTAGCGGTAGACTTCCCTGCGACCAATTCGCAACACGAGTATCAGCAGTCGGTCATCTTCAATTCGGCAGATGACCCGGTAATCACCAACTCGATACTTCCAAAACGCGCCCAGTCTGGGGCCCTGAAGTGCAGACCCAATGCTTCTCGGATCTTTGAGCTTGGCGACCCTGTCCCGCAGAAACTTCAGAATTCTTCGGAATACTTGAGCATCCAGTTTGTTTAGCTCCCGAACAGCTTCCGGCGCAAGCTCAATCGCCCAGTTCATGGGCTTTCAGCACCTCATTGAGTTTCAGGCTGCGAGTGCGGCCGGTACGCAGATTCGCGAGACGTCTCTCCGCGAGATATACATCTTCGAGATCATCGAGGAGTTCAAGAATCGCCTGTCGCGCGTAAAACGTCTTGGTCCGGCCAGTACGTTTGGCAAGTTTGTCAAGACGGGCTTCAATCTCTTCCGGCAGACGTATCGCAAGCATGGTGAACCTCTCGATTGTTGCTATACAAGTATAGCGCTTAGAACATTTACTACTTCCGCTCGTAGCGAATCTTGAACGCCTGCGCCCACTCGCCCGCTTGGTTCTGCATGAACACGCTGAACCAATACGCGTCATCGCCGTCGCGAACCAGGGTGGACCGGATGTGTTGGGTTTTGCCATCAGCTTGCATCACATCGAAGTCCTGCCGGATCGTCTTACCATCGGCATCGGGGGTCGAGGTGCCAATCGTCAACTGGCCTTCGGAATTCGTGTAGTAGAAGCCGATCATCTTCGTCGCAGGGTTGTAGGCGTAGAAGCCGCTGTAGTGCGGCTTGCCGTCAAAGTCCGTGACGAAGCTAATGGCCTGATGATTGGGCGCCCACGTGATGTGGTTTTCAACGTGAGTGACTGATCCGTCTTGCGGATCTTTGACGTCGGAGGTCCAGGTGCCTCCCACCAGCCAGGCAACCGGGGCGAGCGGGCTCTCGGCGCTCTTGGCCGGAGCCGTTTGAGACTGCGCAACCGCGCTGCCAACGAAAGCAGCCAACAGCACACCGCACCAAGCTAGTTTGCTCAATGACATTTTTCCTCGCTGTAAGAGACTCGGCATGATGCCATGCGACCGCGACGAACCGCAAGGCCGAAGGGACGAGACGCTGGTCAGCCCCACCGCACTGCTGATACCATCGAGTGCATCATGGGTTCGGCTTTCGACAGCCCGCGCTCTCTGCCCCAAGTCGAAATTGCTCCCTGCAATTTTCTGTGTTGTTGTTGTCGCTAGCCGCCCTGTTCCCTCGTTTCTGCGAAATCTGAAACTAATGACCTTCGGAATTAGTCCTAAACGCATGGAGAAGAAAGCTCATGAAGATCGCCAATGACGTAACGGAACTCATCGGCAACACGCCGCTGGTGCGCCTCAATCGAGTGACCGAGGGAGTCGGAGCGCTTATCGTCGCCAAGCTCGAGAGCTTCAATCCTTGTGCCAGCGTCAAAGACCGCATCGGCGTCAGCATGATCGAAGAGGCCGAGCGGGCCCGCAAGATTCATCCCGGCAGGACGGTGCTGATCGAACCCACCAGCGGCAACACGGGAATCGGCCTGGCCTTCGTCGCCGCTGTCAAAGGCTACAAGCTGATCATCGTGATGCCGGAGACCATGAGCACTGAGCGCCGCGTGCTGTTGCGTGCCTTCGGAGCGGAGCTCGTGCTGACCCCTGGCCCGAAAGGCATGAAGGGCGCAATCTCAAAGGCGCAGGAAATCCAGGCCAAGACACCCGACGGCTTCATCCCACAGCAGTTCGACAATCCCGCCAATCCGAAAATCCATTTCGAGACCACCGGGCCGGAAATTTGGAACGACACCGATGGCAAGGTCGACATTCTGATCTCGGGCGTTGGCACGGGAGGCACCATAACGGGAGTCTCCGAGTACATCAAGCCGCGCAAGCCGTCGTTCAAGGCGATTGCGGTTGAGCCCGTCGAAAGCCCCGTGCTTTCCGGCGGCCAGCCGTCGCCACATAAGATTCAGGGCATCGGCGCGGGATTCGTGCCGAGCATTCTGCGCACGGATTACATCGACGAAATTGTACAGGTTTCGAGCGACGATGCATTGGTAATGGCGCGTCGCCTTGCAGTCGAAGAGGGGCTGCTGATGGGAATCTCGTCTGGCGCAGCGGTAGTGGCGGCAATTCGAGTGGGTTCGCGTGCGGAGAATGCCGGCAAGTTGATCGTCGTGGTGCTGCCGTCGTTTGGAGAGCGCTACCTGAGCAGCATTCTCTTCCAGCAGTTGCGAGACGAAGTGATGGCCCAAACGACGGAGCCGGTATCGGTATAACTTCGGAGCAACTATGGTTTCCTATTTCCGCCTGATGCGTGAAGACATTGCCGCGGTGCTCGAGCGCGACCCAGCAGCGCGCTCCCGGCTGGAGATCGTGCTGCTGTACTCAGGCCTGCACGCGCTTTGGTGGTACCGCATTCACCATTGGCTCTGGAAGCACGGAAGGCTCTTCGTCGGGCGAGCTCTCTCGCAATTCGCCCGGTGGCTCACCGGAATCGAAATCCATCCCGGCGCGAAAATCGGCCGCCGCTTCTTCATCGATCACGGCATGGGAGTGGTCATCGGCGAAACCGCCGAGGTAGGCGACGACGTCACTCTCTACCAGGGGGTGACCCTGGGCGGAACTAACCTCAGCAAGGGAAAGCGTCATCCCACGATTGGCAACGGAGTAGTGGTTGGCGGTG
>Ga0210402_10004950_pt1 | contig 12007 bp, 9 predicted proteins | sample IncBWC7MmetaG_FD_161055 | JGI IMG/M metagenome (GOLD analysis project Ga0210402, IMG submission 161055) | Forest soil microbial communities from Barre Woods Harvard Forest LTER site, Petersham, Massachusetts, United States - Inc-BW-C-7-M | ecosystem: Environmental > Terrestrial > Soil >...
CCCATCGCATCGCGCTCGGCATCCCGCGCGGCGGCCTCGACTTCATCTACGGCGACGCGTTCCCGCACGAGACCGACATGGATCAGTTCGGCGGCGTCGACTTCGACAAGGGCTGCTTCGTCGGCCAGGAGGTGGTCTCGCGCATCGAGCACCGCGGCAGCGCGCGCGCCCGGGTCGTGCCCGTGAGCTACGACGGCTTTGCTGCCGAGGCCGGCACCCCGGTGACCGCGGGCGATAAAAGCGTCGGCACGCTCGGCTCGACGGCGCAAGGCCGCGGCCTTGCCATGCTTCGCCTCGACCGCGCCGCCGACGCGCTGGCCGCGGGGCAGCCGCTCATCGCCGGCGGCGTCGAAATGCGCTTGGTCAAGCCCGCTTGGGCGCAATTCGCATGGCCCGGCGAGGCGAAGGCAGCGGAATGAGCCCTCCCCTCCTCCACCCCGACGGCCTCAAACGCTGTCCCTGGCCGAAGCAGGACCCGCTCTACGTCGCCTATCACGACCAGGAATGGGGCGTGCCGGAATACGACGACCGCGCGCTCTACGAGAAGCTCATTCTCGACGGCTTCCAGGCCGGGCTGTCCTGGATCACCATCCTGCGCAAGCGCGACAATTTCCGCCGCGCCTTCGATGATTTCCAGCCCGAGAAAATCGCGCGCTACAACGCGAAAAAGGTTCACGCGCTGATGAACGATGTCGGCATCGTCCGCAACCGCGCCAAGATCGAGGGCGCGATCGAGAGCGCGAAGTCCTATCTGAAGATCATGGATGAAGGCCCCGGCTTCTCGGCCTTCATGTGGGATTTTCTCGACGGCAGACCGAAGGTCAACCAGTTCAAGACCACCGCCAGCGTGCCGGCCTCGACCCCGCTCTCGATCAAGATTTCAAAAGAGCTGTCCGCACGCGGCTTCAAATTCGTCGGCCCGACCATCGTCTATGCCTTCATGCAGGCGACCGGCATGGTCAACGACCATCTCGTCACCTGCTTCTGCCACAAGACCTGCGGCGCCGAGCGCCGGACGCCCCGCCTGAAGGCCACATGACAGCGACGAGATCGTCCGGGGCGAATGCCCGCGCCTGGCAGCGCATGCTGTCGGGGCGCCGGCTCGATCTGCTCGATCCCTCGCCGCTCGACATCGAGATCGCCGACATCGCCCACGGGCTCGCCCGCGTCGCGCGCTGGAACGGCCAGACCAGGGGCGCGCATATTTTCTCGGTGGCGCAGCATACACTGCTCGTCGAGGCCGTGATGCGCTCGCAGACGCCGCGGATTGACGCGCGCTTCCGGCTCGCCGCGCTGCTGCACGACGCGCCGGAATACGTCATCGGCGACATGATCTCGCCGTTCAAGGCGGTGCTCGGCGGCGACTACAAGGTGGTGGAAAAACGCCTGCTCGCCGCGATTCATATCCGCTTCGGCCTGCCGGCGGAACTGAGGCCCGAGATCACGCGGCAGATCAAGAACGCCGACCGCGGCGCGGCCTATCTGGAAGCGACCGAGCTTGCGGGCTTCGCGCAAGCCGAGGCGAGGCGGCTGTTCGGCCGCGATCCTGGCCTGCCCGAGACCACGAAACAGGACTATTTGACCCCCTGGAGCGCGGCCAAGGCTGAGAAGCGGTTCCTTGCCCGATTCAAGGCTTTGGAGGCTTGAACGGAGCCGTCGAACCTGCTTTCACGACCGCGTTCACCTGCCTATAGTCGCAGCCGATTGGAAGGAACGCCAGAAGGACCGTCATGATTCACGTCTGCTCGCTCGCCGACCTGCCCGAAACCGTCCGACTGACCGGCGCGAGCCATGTGCTGACGGTGATGGCCAATGTCGATCAGGTGCAGCGGCCGGTCTCGGTGCTTCCCGCCAATCACATGAAGATCGCCTTCGACGACATCACCGAACCGATGGACGGCTTTGTCGCGCCGAGCGCCGAGCATGTCGCGCGGGTGCTGAGCTTTGTGCGAGGCTGGGATCGCAACGCGCCGCTGGTGATCCACTGCTATGCCGGCGTCAGCCGCTCCACCGCGAGTGCGTTTGCGGCGGCCTGCGCGCTCAACCCGCATCGCGATGAGATGGTGATCGCGCGGCAGATCCGCGCCGCATCGCCGATCGCCAATCCGAACCGGCTCTTGGTCAGCCTGGCTGACAAGGCGCTCGGCCGCGACGGCCGCATGCTGCGCGCGCTTGACGACATCGGGCCCGCCAGCATGATGGTCGAAGGCAAGCCGTTCCGGGTCGACCTTGACTGACCGATGACGTCCGGCGTGCCATGAGCGAGAAGCTGCTGACGCCGATCGAGATCGGGCTGACCGCGGCCATCGTCGCGCTCGAAGGCAACGAGCCTCTGATTCTCACCGCATCCAGCAGCGACAACAGCAGGCTCGCGGGCCTTCCGTTCGGACCGTTCGACGCGGTCGCGCACCGCACCTTTGACATCGGGCTACGCGCCTGGGTGGAGGAGCAGGCAGGGCTCCGGCTCGGCTATGTCGAGCAGCTCTACACGTTCGGCGACCGCGGCCGGCATACGCTGCCCGGTGACACCGAGGCCCATGTCGTGTCGATCGGCTATCTCGCCTTGACGCGCGCGGCCGACAACGCGGCGCCCGCGCCGGGCGCGACCTTCGAGCCCTGGTACAAGTTCTTCCCATGGGAGGACTGGCGGCAGAAGCGTCCGGAGATCATCGAACGCGAGATGCTTCCCGAATTGAACCGGTGGGCCGAGCAGAGCGAGACGCCGGAAACCGCACGCGCGCTTGCCCGCAAGGACCGGGTGCGGCTGTTTTTCGGGACCGGCGGCGCGCCCTGGGACGAGGAGCGCGTGCTCGACCGCTACGAACTGCTCTACGAGGCGGGCCTGGTCGAGGAGGCGCGGCGCGATGGGCGGCCGGCGGCGCTTATGCGCAAATCGCTGCCCGCGCTCGGCATCTCCATGCGCTTCGACCACCGGCGGGTTCTCGCAACCGCGATCGCGCGGCTGCGCGCCAAGCTGAAATACCGCCCGGTGGTCTTTGAACTTTTGCCGCCCGAATTCACACTCACGGAATTGCAGCGCACCGTGGAAGCGATTTCCGGGCGCCATCTGCACAAGCAGAACTTCCGCCGCTTGGTGGAAGCAGGTGCCCTGGTCGAACCGACCGGCGTGATGTCGACACAGACAGGCGGGCGCCCCGCCGCGCTGTTCCGCTTCCGCCGCGAGGTGCTACAGGAACGGCCCGCGCCGGGGCTCCGCGTCCGCGGGCGGCGCTGACGACCGGCAATCGTCGGCGCGACCCAGTCTCACGTCTCGTGATGCCGGGAATTTCGTAAAGGCAGGCAAGAGATGTTCGACTGGCCGCTGGACTTGTTTTCGATTGCGATCGCGATCGGCGCGTTCCTGCTGGCGCTGAAAGCGTTCAACCGCGCCGACAAGCTCAGGGCGCGGCTCGATGCGCTGGAGGCCGCGCAGGCGCGCGCCCCGGCAGCGGCAACGCCGCCTCCACTCCCGCCTCAGGATCTCGCAACAACGCGCATCGCGCCCCCGCCGCTGCCTCTGCCTCTGCCGCCTGTGCAGCCGCCGCCTCTCGAACCCGTTGCGCCGACCGCGACGCTCGCGAGCAGCGCGCCGGACAGCATTGGCGCAAGCGCTCCGCCGCCGCTGCCACAGGCGGAGCCCGGTTTCGAGGAACGCATCGGCACGCGCTGGGTGGTGTGGATCGGCGGCCTGACGCTGGCGCTCGGCGGCTTCTTCCTGGTGCGCTATTCGATCGAGGCGGGACTGCTCGGGCCTGGCGTCCGCACCGCGCTGGGCGGCCTGTTCGCGCTCGCGCTGCTCGCTGCCGGCGAATGGGCGCGGCGCACGCAGAGCATCGCCGACATCGAGGCGCTGCCGATCGCCAACATCCCGGCGATCCTGACCGCGGCCGGCACGGCGGTCGCGTTCGCCACCGTCTATGCGGCTTATGCGCTCTATGATTTCCTCGCGCCCGCAACCGCGTTCATCCTGTTGGGGCTTGTCGCACTCGGCACGCTCGCGGCGGCGCTGCTGCACGGGCCGGCGCTGGCCGGGCTTGGCGTCGCCGCGGCCTTCGTCACGCCTGTGCTGGTGTCGTCGGGCCAGCCGGATTTCTGGGCGCTTTACGTCTATCTCGCGATGGTCACCGCGGCATCGTTTGCGCTGGCGCGCGCCCGGCTGTGGCGCTGGCTTGCGATCACCACCATCGTCTTCGCGCTGCTCTGGACCCTGCCCTGCCTGCAATGCGGACCGTCGATGATTGGGCCGCATCTCTTCCATGTGATCGCAGGCTTTATCCTTGCGGTACTGCTGGTGGTCTCCGGCTTCGCGTTCGGGCCTTCCGCAGCCGAGGAGCAGGTCGAGCCGATATCATCCGGCGCGCTCGCCGCCTATCTGGTCGGCGCGACATTGATCGTGCTGTACGGCCATCACGCCGACAGCGCGATGATCGTATTCGGCCTGCTCGTGGCCGCCGCGCTGGCCGTTGCGTGGCGCGCGCCTTCGGCCGCGGGCGTCCTCGGCGCGGCCGCGGCGCTGATCTTCGTGGTGTTTGTGGAATGGGTGGTCCGCGCCAATCCGGACATGCTGGTGCTTCCCGGCGGCGCGATGGCTGGCATCGGCCCGGCCGCGACCGACGGGTCGGTCTCGCTGCATCTCGTCGCCGCCGCGATCTTTGCGATCGGATTTGGCGTGGCGGGCTTCCTGGCGCAGGAGCGTTTCAATTCCGCCAGCATCACCGTGCGCTGGGCGGCATGCGCCGTGTTCGTGCCGCTCGCGCTCCTGGTCGCGCTCTATGCGCGCATTGCGCATCTGGACCGTTCGATCCCGTTTGCGATCATCGCGGTGCTGCTCGCCGCGGGCTTTGGCGCCGCGACCGAAACGCTCAGCCGCCGCGACGAGCGGCCGGGCCTCCCGATCGCGATCGCATTGTTCGCAACCGGCACCATCGGCGCACTGGCGTTGGCGCTGACCTTCTCGCTCGAAAAGGGCTGGCTCAGCATTGCGCTCGCGCTAATGTCGGTGGGCACGGCCTGGATTTCGGTGCGGCGGCCGATCCCGTTCATGCGGACGCTGGCCGCAATCCTCGCAGGGATCGTGACCATGCGGATCGCCTACGAGCCGCGCATTGCGGGCGACGCGATCGGCACGACGCCGATCTTCAACTGGCTGTTATGGGGTTACGGCATTCCGGCGCTGTCGTTCTGGACCGGCAGCTATTTCCTGCACCGCGGCGGCGACGATGCGCCGCTGCGCGCGGTGGAGTCGGCTGCGATCCTGTTCACGGTGCTGCTCGCCTTCATGGAAATCCGTCATACGGTCTATGGCGGCGACGTCTATCACGCGGTCCCCTCGCTGGCCGAACTTGCGCTCCAGGTCTGTGTCGCGCTCGCGATGGCGATCGGGCTGGAGCGGCTGCGCATCCGCAGCCATAGCATCGTTCACGATATCGGCGCGATCCTGCTCACGGTCTTCGCCGGCCTCGCCGGGGTGTTCGGCCTGTTGCTGCTGGAAAACCCTGTTCTCACCAGGGTCGAGCTTGGCGGCGGCTTCATCAATCTCTTGCTGCTTGCCTATGCGCTGCCGGCGGTGCTGATGTTGTTGTTGTCCTATGCAGTGGCCGGCCGCCGCAGCGCCGCCTATGCCAACACGATCGCGGCCGGTGCACTGGTGTTCGCGCTCAGCTATGTGACGCTGGAGATCCGCCGGCTGTATCACGGCCCGGACGTCATCATCGGCCTGACCACAGGTGCCGAGCAATACACCTACTCGATCGCCTGGCTGATCTTCGGCGTGGTGCTGCTCGGCATCGGCATAACAGTGAGCTCGGAGCGCGCTCGCCTTGCGTCGGCGGCCGTGATCGGCCTGACCATCCTGAAAGCCTTCTTTGTCGACATGTCGACGCTCACGGGAGTCTACCGCGCGCTGTCGTTCATCTGTCTCCGGCTGGCTCTATCAGCGCATCCTGTTCCGCCGGCGCACGGCCGCGCCGGCCGCGTGATGTCAAGCGGCCCTGACCGTGTCGAGGAAGTTGGTGACTTCGCGTCTCAGCCGCGCGCTGTCCGCGGACAGGATCTGCGCCGCGGAGAGCACCTGAGCGGAGGCCGAGCCGGTTTCACCGGCACCACGCTGCACATCGGTGATGTTGGAGGACACCTCGTGGGTGCCTCGCGCCGCCTGCTGCACATTGCGGGAGATTTCCTGCGTCGCGGCGCCCTGCTCTTCCACCGCGGCTGCGATTGTCGAGGCGATCTCCGACAGCTTCTCGATGGTGCTGCTGATGTCCCTGATCGCATTGACCGAGTCCTGCGTCGCGGCCTGGATGCCGGCGATCTGCTGGCCGATCTCACCGGTCGCCTTCGCGGTCTGCTCAGCCAAAGCCTTCACCTCGGAGGCGACCACGGCAAAGCCGCGGCCGGCCTCGCCGGCGCGCGCCGCCTCGATGGTGGCATTCAGCGCCAGGAGATTGGTCTGGCCGGCGATGGTGTTGATCAGCTCGACCACGTCGCCGATGCGTGCGGCTGCCTTCGACAATTCGCTGACGCGATCGGTGGTGTTGCGGGCCTGACCGACGGCCTCATTGGCCATGCGTGCCGATTCCTGCACCTGACGGCTGATCTCGTTGACCGATGAAGCCATCTCCTCGGTGGCGGAGGCGACCGATTGCACATTGGTGGAGGCCTCTTGCGAAGCCGCCGCGACCGTGCCCGTCTTCGCCTGCGCGCGTTCAGCCGACGCCGTCAACGTCCTGGCGGAGGTTTCGAGCTCGCCCGACGCCGATGATACTGTTTCGACGATCTCGCCGACGGCCGCCTCGAAATCATCGGCGAGCCGGTTCATATCCGCCTGGCGTTGCCGCATCTGCCGCTGCTCGGTCTCCGACTGCTGCGCACGCAGCCGGTCGGCCTCGATCATCTTCACCTGGAGAACCCCGATCGCCTCGGCCACCATTCCGATCTCGTCGCGCCGCGCCGATCGGGTCATCTGCACGGCGGTGTTGCCGGAGGCGAGCTCGGCCAGCGCGTGGACGACCTGCGTCAGCGGAACGGAAATGCTTCTCTGCACCGCGATCAGGAAAGCGGCCGCGCCTGCCGCCGTGGCCAGCGCCAGCAACAGCATCGTCATCCAGGCGGTTCGATGCGCCTCCTCTCGCGCCTCGCCCGCCTTGGCCTGGGCGAGCGCGAGCAGGCGCTCCTTCGCCTTGCCCAGAAGCTCGGTCGGCGCGCGATCGATCCCGGCGACCGCCTTGTCACCGACGGTGCTGTCGAAATCATGGTCCTTGAAATCCTGCAGCCCGCGTCGATATGCGTCCCCCATCGTCTTGTGGGCGCTGAGGAACTGCCCGACCAATTGGGCCGCGTCGGGATCGGCGATGCTCCGGCTCAAGCGGTCCGCGATCGTGCGCACCTCGCTTTCGCGCTGCTGAAAGGCGGTCCAATGCTTGTCCAGCGCTTCCGGCTTCTTGCCGCGCAGAAGCGTGTCCTTCCACTCCTGAACCTGCTTCTTGAAGTTGATCTCGATTGCCTCGACATCGATCGCGTTGCTCTGGCGAGACATCACGTCTTCTTCGAACATGCGAAGGCTTTCGGCGTAACGCCAGAAGCCGAACGCGGCCGCGGCGATCACGAGCAGCGTGCAGATTGCGAAAAGCAGAAGGATCCGCCCGCGCACCATCAGCAGGGAGCGGCTTTTTGGCTGGTCGTGCATGTGAAGGTCTCGAAATGGATTGGTAGCAGGCCACGGACGATGGGGCCGCGCTGGAAAGCCGGACCGCGCATCGAGGCACCGGAAACCTGCACTTGGAATGCGCACGGAGCCTACCGATCGAGCAAAACTATCGCCGAGACCGGTGATTCCGGTTAATTCGTCCTCGTAGGACTACGGAGAACGGCGAAAAAAATTCCGGCAGAGCTTTTCGAGATCAAGCTACCGATTCCGCTAAACCGGACCGGGACGCGCGAGCAGCGCATGAAGCTATCGGCTTCATAAGACCACAGCGCGGTCGCCGTCGCTCATCTTCTTGTTGATGAGGCTGTGAACTCAATCGGCCGAGCGGCGGAGCTCAAGCGGCCCTTCCGGCTTGGCCGGCTCTGTCGATGTGGCCGGCTCAAGCTTGCCGGACTCGACGCGCGGCGTCTCCACCCGTGCGTTGACCTCGGCGTGCGACGCGTCGGCCGAGCGCGCGTGGCCACGCGGACGGGCCACCGCCCGCGCCATCAGCATCTGCGCTCCGCCCTGATGCTGGAAGTCGCAATAGGCGAAGCCCAAGCCCGATACCGAGCCGCGGAAGCTGCGCTCGTCCTTCTTGTCGAGATTGAAGCACGGCTCGAACGGCAGGCCGCGCAGCGAAGCGCACACCGACTGACCGCGGATCAGCAGCGTGTTGCCTGGCAAACGGACGTGGCGGATCGGCCCGGAGCCGGAGAATTGCACCGCGCCCGCGGCGCCCATGTCGTCCAGAATACGCCCCGCACCGCGGGTGCCGTCGGAACAGGTGAATGCGAACACCTTGCCGGCCACGAATCTGCGCGCCTCTTCGGCACTCATCGTTCCAGCAAGCGCCGGCATGATGATCGCTCCGGCCGTGACGGTACCCAAAACTAGACGCACGAACATGCTGTAACTCCGACCTGACCCCGGCAGCGGGTACGCCGATCTCTTTACCCCCTGCTTACCATACTAACCGTGGCAACATTGGAGCAGGTTGGTTGGTAAAGTCTGAACGCTCGCTAGAGAATTTTCACCACGATTCGACCGCGGATTTGGCCGGCGAGTATCTGGGCGCCCATGCCGACGACCTGGTCGAGACCAATTTCATGAGTGATTTCAGATAGTTTTTTAGGGTCCAGATCGCGCGCAAGGCGCTGCCAGGCCGCCTTTCGGGGCGTCAGCGGACACATGACGGAATCGATGCCGAGAAGGCACACACCGCGCAAAATGAATGGAGCAACCGAGGTCGGCAGATCCATGCCGGCAGCCAGTCCGCAGGCCGCGATGGCGCCGCCGTATTTCGTCATCGATAACAGATTGGCGAGCGTGGTGGACCCTACACTGTCCACGCCACCCGCCCAGCGCTCCTTGGCCAGCGGCTTGGCGGATCCCGTGAGCTCGTTGCGGTCGATCACCTCGGCGGCGCCGAGGCCCTTGAGGTAGGCCGTCTCCGAAACGCGGCCGGTGGATGAGATCACGTGATAACCGAGCTTCGACAGCAGCGCGATCGCAACCGAGCCGACACCGCCCGCCGCGCCGGTGACGACCATGGGACCGTTTGCCGGTGACAGGCCCTGCTTTTCGAGCGCCATCACCGCGAGCATCGCCGTGAAGCCGGCGGTGCCGATCGCCATCGCGTCGCGCGCCGACACGCCGTCCGGCAGCGGCACCAGCCAATCGCCCTTGACGCGCGCCTTCTCCGCATAGGCGCCGAGATGGGTCTCGCCCATGCCCCAGCCGGTGCAGACCACCTTGTCGCCAGCCTTCCATTGCGGATGCGACGATTGCTCCACCGTGCCTGCGAAATCGATGCCCGCGATCATCGGGAAGCGGCGCACCACAGGCGCCTTGCCGGTGACGGCAAGGCCGTCCTTGTAGTTCAGGGTCGACCATTCGACGCGGACGGTCACGTCACCGTCCATCAAGTCAGCTTCGTCGAATTGGGTGAGCGCGGCGGTGGTGCCCTTGTCCGCCTTGTCGATCCGGATCGCCTTGAACGTTGCCATGGCAACCTCCCCTAAAGCTTGCCTTCAGGTTTTATCGCATCAGGCAGGCTGCGCAACGACTCTATCGACCGGCTTCTCGACTATCGGCAGGTTGATCAACGCGGACAGTACGCCAAAAAGGATCGAGAGCCACCAGATCGGCGTGTAGGAGCCGAACCGCTCGAACACGATGCCGCCGAGCCAGACGCCGAGGAAGCCGCCGACCTGGTGGCTGACAAAGGCGAAACCATACAGCGTCGAAAGCCAGCGCGTGCCGAACATCAGCGCGACCAGGGCGGACGTCGGCGGCACCGTGGACAGCCAGGTCAGGCCGCTGATCGCGCCGAAGGCGATCGCGGAAAATGCCGTGATGGGGAACGAGATGAAGATAACGGTCGAGACCGCGCGGGTGAAATAGATCGCCGACAGAATGTAGCGCTTGGGCAGGCGGTTTTGCAGCCAGCCGACGCTGATCGAGCCGATCATGTTGAACAGGCCGATGGCCGCGATCACCCAGCCGCCGACCTGCGCCGGTATGCCGCTATCGGCGAGAAAGGGCGGTAGATGCACGGTGATGAAGGCGAGCTGAAAGCCGCAGGTGAAGAAGCCGAGCACCAGCAGCACAAAGGAGCGGTGGCCGAACGCCTCCGCCAGCGCCGTCCTGAACGATTGCTCGTCGGCCGCCGACAGATGCGCCGCGTTTTCCGCCGGGCTTGACGGTTTCGCTGCAAGCGCAAACGACAGCGGAATGATCAGCAGCATCAGCGCGGCGAACACGGTCAATGCCGCCTGCCAGCCGAAATTGTCGATCATCGCGACGCCGAACGGCGCGAACAGGAATTGCCCGAAGGAGCCGGCTGCGGTACCGGCCCCAAGCGCGATGCCGCGCCGCTCGGGCGGCAGCAGCTTGGCGAAGGCCGACAGCACCAGATTGAACGAGCAGCCCGATAGCCCAAAGCCGATCAGAACGCCCGCGCCAAGGTTGAGCGACAGCGGCGTTGCGGCATAGCGCATCAGCAACAGGCCGCCGGCATAAAGCAGCGCGCCGACGAACATCACGCGCACCAGGCCGAAGCGATCGGCAATCGCGCCCGCGATGGGTTGCCCCAGGCCCCACAGCAGGTTCTGCACCGCAAGCGCGAGGCCGAACACGTCGCGCCCCCAGGCGAATTCGCGGCTCATCGGCTGGATGAAGAATCCGAGCGCCGATCGCGGACCAAAACCCAACAGCCCGATCGCGCAGCCACAGGCGATGATGATCATCGGCGTGCGCCAGGTGGAGAGGCGCGAAGCTGCGCTGAAGTCGCCCGTGGTTGCCGACATGCAAGATCCCCTGCTTTCGATTCGACAGGCGACCCTGCGCCCGGCCGACAGGAGTTAATGCATTCGCATGGAAATCCCAAGCCGCCGCACAGCGAAATGACCGCATTGCAGCATTGCAAATCGACGCGGTCAGGCGTGACGAATTGCCTGACGAATTCATGGCGCGAGGTCCTAGCCGTTCGCCCAAGTCGGTGCTATATTTGTTTTGCTCGTTTTGAGTATAAGCGTTTCTTCGCAACCTGAGTCACAGCAGCGCTGCTGGATCGGTTCGCACGTAACAACGCAGTTTCAAAAGTGCACCCGGTCCATGAGGCCGGGCTTATCAAGACCAATATATACTCCAAATGAGTATATATAGGTCACCCGAAGGAAAGAACAAGAAAACGGAGGCCATCATGCCGCTCGCAGGAGTCTATGGACCCGAAGATTTTGCAAGCCAGCTCGACAGCCATCGCGCCGCGCCGGTGATGCACCACACGCCGCCCACCGCGCCCCCGGAAGCGCTGCCGAGGCCAGCACTGGAATGGACGCCCGAGGTCGAGCGCGCCACCGCCCCTCTCTACGAGCGGGTCAAGCACGTGATCCCGCCGGTCGAGTGGCCGTTCATGGCGCCCTATGTGAAAGCAATCAATGAGCTGAAGGCCGCACGCGACGCGGTCATCCTCGCCCACAATTACCAGACGCCCGAGATCTTCCACTGCGTCGCCGACATTGTCGGCGACTCGCTGCAGCTTGCGATCGAAGCCACCAAGGTGAAGGCCGGCACCATCATCCAGTGCGGCGTGCATTTCATGGCGGAGACCTCGAAGATCCTCAATCCGCAAAAGACGGTGCTGATCCCGGACTCACGCGCCGGCTGCTCGCTGGCTGCGAGCATCACGGGCGCCGATGTGCGGCTGTTGCGCGAGCGCTTTCCGGGCGTGCCCGTCGTCGCCTATGTCAACACGTCGGCGGATGTGAAGGCCGAGGTCGATATCTGCTGCACTTCCTCCAACGCGGTGCAGGTGGTCGA
>Ga0210402_10004951_pt1 | contig 12003 bp, 9 predicted proteins | sample IncBWC7MmetaG_FD_161055 | JGI IMG/M metagenome (GOLD analysis project Ga0210402, IMG submission 161055) | Forest soil microbial communities from Barre Woods Harvard Forest LTER site, Petersham, Massachusetts, United States - Inc-BW-C-7-M | ecosystem: Environmental > Terrestrial > Soil >...
GATGCGATCCCGAATCTCCCGCATGGCATCTTCAGGCAGTGTCGAAAGGTCGAAGCTTTCCCGGATACGCTGAGGTTTGGTTGAAGTGGTCAGGAAACTGGTGCCACGTTGCACGGCCCAGGCCAGGGCAACTTGAGCAGGCGTCTTACCGACACGCTGCGCAATCGCTGCAATCACGGGATCCTCGAGCACACTTGGCTTCATGGCATGCCCCAGCGCCGCAAATGCCTGAATCACGATCCCGTGCTCCCGGCAGAAGTCGAGCAGTTCCCATTCGGGCAGATAGGGATGCGACTCGACCTGGACGACGGCAGGTTTGATTCGCGCCACGGCAACAATCTCGCGCAGCTTCTTCAGGGTGATGTCCGACAAGCCGATCGACCTGCAGTGGCCATCGTCGACCAGACGCTCCATCGCCCGCCACGTATCCACCAGTGTGATGCCTGAATCATAGACCACCCGCCCCTGCTCGTCCCTCGGGTCCTGCTCGTCGCCAGGTTGAAAGGCAAAAGGAGTATGGATGAGATAGCAATCGATATAATCGAGCCGCAGCCGTCGGCGACTCGCGTCGAAGGCAGGCTTGACCCGCTCCGGGCGATGATTGCTGTTCCATAACTTGGTGGTGACGAACAGGTCCTCGCGCCGCAGTGTCCCCGCCTTGAAGGCTTCCTGGATCGCATCACCGACCGCTTCTTCGTTGCGGTAGCGCTCCGCGCAATCGAGATGCCTAAATCCTGCTTCCAATGCAGCCCTGGTCGCCTGTTTGGTCGCGACAGGATCAGGAATGAGCGTACCGAAACCGACGGCTGGGAGCTCGCCGGATCCATGGGCAAGATGAAATGTCGTGTAGCGCAACGGATCAGATGTGGTCATATTCATATTTCATACTTCCTTCCTTGAGCACGTTCGCCTCCGCGCGGCTAGTTGGCCGGCCGCGGCCTGCGAAGAAAAAGCACAAGTGGGCCCACGATCAGCATGGCGAGCATCAGTATCTTGAACTGATCGATTATCGCAACAGTGGCCGCCTGCTGCGTGACCATTTCGTTGAGCGCGGCAAGGGCCGCCTTGTCGATCGAGCCCGCGACATGAGCTGCAGCGCGGTAGGGCGCAAGATTCTTTGCCAGCGCGAGGTGCATGGCCTGGGTGTTATTGTAGAAGAAGATCTGGACGACGGCGATACCGATAGTGCTTCCATAGACGCGGCAGAGGTTGAAGAACGCGGTGCCCTCAGGACGGAATTTCGGATCGAGCGTGCCGAACGCCGCCTTGGAAAGCGACGGAAGCAACATGCCGAGACCGGTGCCCTGGAGCAGGGTCGCCGCTATCACCAGCCGCTTGCCCATCAGGGGTGAATAGCCAAGCATCAGCGAATTGGCGTAGATCACCGTCACCACGCCGCCGACTACAAACAGCCGGTTGTCGATTTGCGCGGGCGCGAAGCCCATCAGCACCACTGCCCCCACGAGCGTGACGCCGCGGGCGAGCGTCATGTAGCCGGCGGTATCGACGGGATAATTGAGCAACTCCTCGAGCATCGGCGCGGTCAACGCCAGGGTCGGCAGCAGGACGAAGCCGACGGCGAAAAACATGATCGCCGAAAGGATGAAATTGCGGTCCTTGAGCAGTGCCTTGTTGATAAAATGTACATCCCTCGTCATGACGTGCACGATAAAAAGATAGAATCCGAGAGCCGAAATGCTCGCTTCGATCCAGATTTCCGTCGCGGCGAACCATTCCAGGCGCTCGCCGCGGTCAAGCACCATCTGCAGGCCGATCATGCCGAGCGTGAAGGTCGCCAGGCCGAAGAAGTCGAAGGGCGGGTTCTGCTCCGCTCTCTTCTCGGGGAGGAACAGCTCCGCTGTGAGAAAGATGAAGGCCGACATCGGCAGGCTGAAATAGAAAATCGAGTGCCAGCCGTGATATTCGCTGAGCCAGCCGCCGATGCTCGCGCCGCTGCTAATGCCGAGCACGATGCACGCCGACCACGCCAGACTGATCCGCGCATGGCGCGCCGGCGGCAACACATCGAGCAGGATCGCCAGCGACAGTGGACCGAGCATGCCGGCCGCGGCGCCCTGGACGATCCGTGCCAGCACGAGGTGGATCGACGTCGTCGCAAGCGTGTCGAGGATCAGGCCGAGCGAGAATACGGCGAGCGACACCTGATAGACCGTCTTCCGGCCATAGCGCCCCGCGAGCCAGCGTGCCATCGGCATGACGGCGGCGCCCGCCGCCAGGTATGCGGTAAACACCCAGCCGACCTCGTCGTCGCCCATCGAGAGCGTGCCCTGGATATGCGGCAGGGCCGCATTCGGCATCGAGATGTTCACCGCCTCCATGAAGGTCGCCATCAGGGCCGCCGCGATGATTGCATAATGGCCGTCGACTGCGGTGCCGCCTGCGGTCCTCAATGGGAGGGCAGTGCTCATTTGCCCTCAGTCGCGAGAGCGGGCTGGAGCAAATGGCGCAAGGTCCGATAGCCGGTGTCGACCCGCGCCGTCACGCTGATGCCAGAGAATAGCGGCGACCTCGGATCGATCTCATCAAGCTCGAGGCGGACCGGCAGACGCTGGACGACCTTGACCCAATTTCCGGTCGCATTCTCTGGCGGCAGCACCGCGAAGTCCGATCCGGTCCCCGGGCTCATGCTGACGACATGCGCCTTGAATTTCCGATCCGGATAAGCATCGACGTCGATCGTCGCCTCCTGACCCGGACGCATGTGGGTCAGGCCCGTTTCACGGAAATTCGCCTCGATCCAGATGCGCCGGCTCGACATCAGCGAAAACACGGCGGCGCCGGCATTGACGAAGTTGCCGACCTGGAGGTCGTCGACCCTCGCCACGGTGCCGTCGTCGGGCGCAGTGACCGTCGCGTAGGAGAGGTCCAGCTTTGCACGGTCGAGCTGGGCCTTGGCCGCGCGAACCGTGGGATGGCGATCGACCTCGATGTTCGGATCGCCGTCCAGCGCAGCGACGGTGTTGGCGATCTGCTGTTCCACCGATGCGACGTGCTGGCGCGAGACCTTGAGAGTCGTCTCGGTCTGGTCATAGACCTCGCGCGGGGTGAAATCGTTCGCAACGAGTGCCTTCTTGCGGTTGTATTCGCGTTCATCAAAAACAGCCGTGTCCCTGGCTGACTCCAGTTCGGCCTGTTGCTGCCGGTAGGTCGCTTTGAGCGAGTTGATCTGGATGCGCGCGCTGCGGAGCCGCGCGTCGGCCTGATCGACCGCGATCTGGTACGGCTCCGGATCAATCCGAAACAGGACTTGTCCTTGCCGGACATGCTGATTGTCCCGGACCGCGATTTCGACCGCCTGGCCGGCAACCCGGGCATTGAGCGTTATCTTCGCCGCGCGAACGAAGGCGTCGTCAGTCGTGACATAAGGCTCCTCCACGAGGTAATAGGCTGCGCCGAACACGGCCAACAGTATCGGCAGTGCAAGCATGAGGGGCCGGCGCAGCCGCTCCCTGATACTTCTGGCCGGCTTGACAGTCGCCGAGGCAGGCGCTGGGCCATCGATAACCCGATCGAATGGCGTCTCGATCGGGGAGCGCGCCACTCCTGCGGAAATAAAATTGCTGCCCGTAAACGGAGGCTCCTGCTCGGAAGCCTGAAGCTGCCGTGGGGAGGTAATTTCCGCCAATGCACCGGTCGTTTCGGCGGGCACGCTGCTTCCACCGCTTTGGGCCGTTTCCGCCGCTTTCGCGTTCACCAATTGCAGCGCTGGCTCGCTTTCGCGCAGCTCCCTAGGGACGCCCATCCCGCCGGCGACTGGCGAAAAATTGAACCGCATCGAAAGCCCTCACCTCTCAATTTTTGTAACGCTCGTTACACATAGAACAGCCCCACGGAGCAATCAAGATGTCTGCCTTGAAAATTTTGTAACGATTCATAAAATGTCGTAAAAGCAGGCAATAACGAGAGACTCTGAAGATATGGCACGAAAAAACAGCGAAACGGGACCTGTCCGCCGGGGACGTCCGCGCGCGTATGACGCGCAGACAGCCCTCAAACAGGCGACGGATGCGTTCTGGCGGACTGGATACTCAGGCACGTCCCTCGACAGCATTGCTGATGCGACCGGCATGAATCCGCCGAGCCTATATGCTGCATTCGGCAACAAGCATAAGCTCTATCTTGAAGCGCTATCCGGCTACTGGCAGATGAGCTTGCGCGCGACAAGAGAAGCTCTCGCGGAGGAGCGTCCGTTGCCGGAAACCTTGATGCTGGCCTACGACGCGGCGTTGTCCATCTATTTTTCGGGCAAGGGTAACGCGCGGGGCTGCTTTGTGGTTGGGACCGCGGTCGCCGAAGCGGCCGAAGACGCTCCGATACGCAACAGCGTCGCCCGGGGGCTCGCGATGATTGACGCGGATTTTGAGGCCCGCTTCCGCAAAGCGGTCCAGAGCGGCGAATTGAAGCCCGATGCAGATCCCTCGGCGCTCGCGATGGTGGCATCGGCGACGATGCACAGCATCGCCCTCCGCGCCCGCGCCGGCGCACGCCGTTCGGAACTGAGGGAAGTTGCTCGAAAGGCGGTGAACGTGATGTGCGGACGCCAAGCCACACCAAGCTGAGCCACAACACGTTTCCTGAGCGAGCGTCAGGCCTGTCGAGTTTGGCGACGGGATCCAGAAAGCCCCGCGAGGTGCCCCTTGTTGCAGGCAACCCTCGCCGGCCACTCGATGACAACGCCTCGCACATTTTCGTCCTGCCTCCTCCGACCGCCGGCGCATCCTGCAGGCGACTGGATTGCTCGGCCATCCAACCCTAGGCGGAAGCTGGTCATATCAAGGTATGAGCGGGTTTATGAGGCGAGGACTGCCGTGCCGGTCAACAGTGCCCTACGTTTAGGCATGGCATATGGCCGCAGTGAATTCGGGTGGTGCGCAAGTGCCAGCCGGAAGCCAGGCAGGAGAGCGAGATGGATGATCGAATCATGCGGACGGCGTTGGAGCACCATTGGAGGGCTTCGGATGCGAGCGATTTCAAAACGGAACATGAAATATCACGAGGATGCCGTGCTTGATTACCCGCAATCGGGCGAACGGATCCGTGACCGGCACGACATTCAGGAAAGCCGGACGGTCCAACCGAACAAGAAGCGCTTTACTGTCCGGCGCGTTATCGGCAGCGGCGATCTTTGGATCACTGAATTCACACTCAGCTATGACGGCATACCATCTTACACGGTGAACATCATGGAGTTTCGCGAGGGATTGGTGGCGCACGAGACACAATACTTCGCCGATCGATTTGAGCCTGGCCCGTCGCGCGCGCATCTTGTCGAGCGAGCAGATGCTTCATCAAGGTGATCGCGTTGGCGATACTCGCCAACCATTTCAGAGTGGCGGATCTTGAAGCCGACTGCACGCGAGAACGGCCGCCTGTCCTTCGCGTAATGACGGCTCGTACGCTGATGCCTCCTCATACCTTGATATGACCAGCTTCCGCCTAGGGTTGGATGGTCGAGCATGCCAGTGGCCAGCAGGATGCAATCGCCCTTCCAAGGAGGTTGAAATGCTGCTTCATTTACCAATCGCTATTCTCACGACGCTTTCACCCATCCCCGTTGCCGATACCGTGCCCAAATTTGACGTCGCAAGGGAATGCCATTTTGAGGGTGGAGAGACCGCCGTCTTTGACCGATGCTCTCGAGATGAGGCTACTGCGCTTGAGAAGCTTCAAGCGGAGTGGCCGCAGTTTGCCGACGCAGACAGAAGCGCCTGTTTGACCGAGGCAACGACCGCCGGCTTTGCGAGCTATGTCGACCTGGTGACCTGCCTGGAAATGGCTCGGGACGTTCGCAACGCGGAGCCAAATTCCCGTGACGCACTTGCAAGGCAATCAACGCGCCCGTCGCAGCCCGAAGTGAATGTCGTCGATAAGCCGGACTGATCGGGTATTGGGTTGAGAAGCGATCTTCCTTCGGAGGGGCAACGCGATGGCTGCGGCAAGAATAGAACCCAAGGGTGAAGCAAGTTCGATCGAGGCGCCTGCCAGACGCGGCACAGATGCCCCCGGAGATCGAGACGCGGCATTATCGCAGACGGATTCTGCTTCAAATCCCACCCCTTCTGCAAATCAAGGGCTCACGCGGAAGCGAAAAATGCTGATCGGTGTGCTCGGCGCCGTGGTGATTGCTGCCTTGGTGTTCGGCATTCCCTGGATCCGGTTCGTGCTCAGCACGGCCTCGACAGACGACGCCTATGTCAACGGTCACGTGACGTTCGTCTCTCCCCGCGTTCACGGCCAGATTGCCCGGGTCCTGGTCGATGACAACAACCGAGTGCATAAGGGAGATCTTCTTGTCGAATTGGACAAGGAGCCATTTCAGGATACAGTCGCGGTAAAGAAGGCGGCTGTCGATACCGCGCAGGCGGATCTCCAGGCGGCCAGCGCCACGGCGCGCGGCATCGAAGCACAGGCCTGGAGCCGCCGCTGGCAATTGCAAGAAGCCGTGGAGAATGTCGAAAATCAGACCGCTCTGTTGCATGCTCGTGTCGCCGCGCTCAAGAAGGCGAAGGCCACACTTGTACTCGCACAGCAGGAGTTCGACCGGACGTCGCAGCTTGTCGTGTCGGAGACGGCGAGCCGCGAACTCTACGATCAACGTCAGGCGGCCTTGTCGATTGCCCGGGCCGGTGTCGTCCAGGCATTAGCGGATGCGAACCAGATTCGCGTCTCGTTGGGCCTGCAGACGCAGCCCGAAGACAGCGCGGAGCTCGACCAGGTACCACCCGATCTCGATCAAACGTTTTCTTCCGTCCTGCAGGCACAGGCGGAACTGATTCAGGCCGCGGCTGAGCTGGGCGTCGTCCATTCCTACAACCAGTCCCCGAAGCAGATGCTTGAAGATTTCGAAAAGCTCGGTCCCGTTGACCGCAGGTTTGATCTGCTGGCCGCGGAGGCGCCCGCTGTTAAGCAAGCGCAAGCCAAGCTCGAAGCCGCCAAACGCGATCTCGCTCTGGCTGAACTCGACCTTCGCTATTGCGATGTCGTCGCGGAGATCGACGGCGTGGTCACGCGCCGAAATGTCAATCCCGGCAATGATGTTCAGGTCGGGCAGAGCCTGATGGCGGTCCGCTCGCTTAGCGAAATCTGGATCGATGCCAATTTCAAGGAGACGCAACTGCGCGACCTGCGCATCGGTCAGGCCACAGATCTCTATGTCGACATGTACGGCGACAAACAGGTATTCAGTGGTCGGATCACCGGGTTTACCGCGGGGACCGGATCGACGCTCGCGTTGCTGCCGCCGCAGAATGCCACGGGCAATTTCATCAAGATCGTCCAGCGGTTGCCTGTCCGGATCGAGCTTCAAGATTACGATCCGGACAAGAAACCTTTGTTCGTCGGTACATCGGTTGTGCCGTATGTCTATCTCAATAAACCACTGAGCGGCCCCAACGCCGGGGGGTTTCTTCAAAGCTTCCAGCAGCAATCGCCCGCGACCGACTCGGCTGCGAGCGCATCGGGCGCTGACAAATGACCGGATTCGCACTTTCACACTCCAGATCCCCGGCGGACGTGAACCCCTGGCTTGTGGCCGGCATCGTCATCATACCGACCTTCATGGAGGTACTCGACACCACCGTTGCCCTGGTCGCGCTGCGATACATCGCCGGCGGCCTATCGGCGACGGTGGACGACGGCGAATGGGTCATCACCAGCTACCTCGCCGCCAACGCGATCATCCTGCCGATCAGTGGCTGGCTTTCGGCGCGTCTCGGGCGCCGCAATTACTTCCTGCTGTCGATTGCCGTCTTTACCCTCGCGTCCGGCGCATGTGGAATGGCGACCAGTCTCGGTCAGTTGATTGTATTTCGCGTCGTGCAAGGCCTGGCGGGCGGTGGTCTTCAGCCTTCCAGTCAGGGCGTGCTGCTGGATGCGTTTCCGCTAGAGAAGCAAGGCATCGCGATGACGCTGTTTGGCCTGGCTGCCCTTTTGGCGCCGGTCGTCGGTCCGACCCTCGGCGGCTGGATCACGGACAGCTATTCGTGGCGATGGGTGTTCTACATCAACGTCCCGGTGGGCCTCGTAGCGTTTGCCGCGTGTTATGCGCTGCTCCGGGATCCAGATTATCTCGTAAAGGAGCGCATCGAGTTGAGGAAGCAGCCGTTGCGTTTTGATGGGCTTGGCTTGTCACTCCTGGTGATCGTCATGGTCTCCTGGGAGGTGGTGCTCAGCAAGGGACAAGAGTGGGACTGGCTAAGCGATCCATTCTGGCGTGTACAGACGCTGGCGATTCTTTTCGTTTTGGGTCTGATCGCGCTGATCTTTTGGGAGTTGCGCCACCCCAGCCCGGTGGTCAATTTCCGCCCCCTGCGGGAACGTAATTTCGCTGCATGCTGCTTCATCATTTTTTGCGCTTTCGCAGTCCTCTACGCCGCCAGCACATCATTGCCTGCGCTACTTCAATCTCTATTCGGCTATGATGCTCTCAGCGCGGGGCTGGTGATGTCGCCGGCTGGGCTCGGTGCGCTTGTAGCAATGCCGTTTGTCGGTCGGGCGCTTGGCCGGGGCGCTGATGCCCGGTGGTTGCTCGCCGCGGGTCTGCTGATCATGGCGTTCGCAAACTATTGGATGTCGCAAATGAACCTGGATATCAGCCCGGGGCAGGTCGTCTGGCCCCGGGTGATGCTGGTGTTTGGACTCTCGATGTGCTTTGCGCCTGCGAATGTCGCGGCCTACCTCTACACCGCACCGATGCTGCGTGGAGCGGCCGTTGGCTTGCTCAGTCTGCTGCGCAACGAGGGAGGCAGTGTGGGCACCTCGATGGCACAGACGTTTCAGGAGCGGCGTGACCAATTTCACATCCTGCGGCTGGGCGAGTCCCTCGATTCCTTCAATGCCAATGTCGCTTCCTTCCTGGATCAGGCTCGCGGAGTTTTCCTGCAGCAGACCGGCGATCCGTCTGCCGCGCAGCAGCTGGCTTTGCAGTCGCTCGAGAACTTGCGGCAGCAGCAGGCATCGTCTCTTGCTTACTTTGATGTCTTCTTCTTGTTGTCGATGGCAACGCTGGTGCCCATACTCGCGGTGCTGTTGATGAAACGTTCGGTGGCTGAGAAAGGCGCTCACATCGGTCCAGAATGAACTGCGTCTACTGGATCGCACGCGCGATGGGACCTTGGTGACCGAGGAGAAGGTTCTGACGCGACGAGCGTGCAAAGCGGTGAAGGCATTGCCAGATCACAGGATCCGAATTGCCATCACGAGCGGCCCTCCGCCTCGCTGCATGGCGATGTTGTTTGATGCGCTCGAAAACGACATCCCGATCGCCGCATTTGATGGCGGGTTATTCGTCCGGCCGGATATGACAATTTTTTCAAAGAAGACGGTTCCCGTCGAGATTGCAAGCCCGGCTATCGATCTCATTCGCCGACACGGTCTTGATGTCTGGGTCTATAGCGGCAATGACTGGCTGATCTCAAAGCCGGATGCGTCACATGTGGCCCGCGAAGCCTTGGACCGTGAAATTCGACCCGAAACCTGTAACCGATGTCGCCGAACATCTGGAAGAGGTGGGGAAAATTGTCGGCGTCAGTGATGATCCCGAAAGGGTACGGCCCTGCGAGGCAGACGCTCGAGCCCTGTTCGAAGATCGTGTGACGGCGGCCCGTTCGCAACCCTACTATCTCGACATCACAAACAAGCACGCAAACAAGGGAGAGGTCGTGGAGTTCCTGTCGGCGCATTTCGGAGTGCCGGTCGACGAGATCGCCACCATCGGGGATCAACAGAACGACGTGCTGATGTTCGCGAAATCCGGCTTCAGCATCGCGATGGGAAATGCCTCCGACGAAATCAAGACACAGCTTCCGCCGTGACCGATCCTTATAACGACGAAGGCTTTGCCAAGGCGATGGAGAACTTCATCCTGAACTCCTCAGGATCAGGTGAACAATGAACCATGCCATCGGACATGTCTGTGTATTGCCGGATCCGACAGAGTTGGCGCGGCACGTGGCGGAGTGGCTGACGGCAGCGGCGTCCGCGGCAAACAGTCCGTTCCGAATATCGCTGTCGGGGGGGCGACGCCAAAGAGGCTGTATAGCCTGCTTGCGTCCTCGGAATTCAGGAGCCGCTTTTCCCGGCAAAGTGTCGAATGGTACTGGGGCGATGAACGTGTCGTTCCTTACGATCATCCCGAAAGTAACTATCGAATGGTGCGCGAAGCAATGTTCGACAAAGTAGCGGTAGCGCCGGAAACAATCCACCCGATCCCCACCGACGGATCTCCCGAAGATGCCGCCTGGCGCTACGAGCGAACACTTCAGCGAGCCTACGGTGCGGCTGTGCTCGATCCAGAATCGCCCCACTCTTCGACGCTACTCTCCTGGCTCGTGGCGCTGACGGTCATATAGCCTCGACGCTGCCGGAAGAGCCCATACTCCAAGAACGCGGACGCCGGGTCGCTGCTGTTTCGCACGGTCGACCCGAGATTCGGATCACCCACCACTTATCCGGTGATCGAAAGCATTCGCCGTGTTGCCTTCTTGGTCACGGGACATGAAAAGGCGGCCATGCTCCGCGGCATCCTCGGGGGCGACAGCCGTGTGCCAGCGGCGCGAGTACGAGCGGCAGGTGAGCTGTTCTGGTTCGGGGACCAAGCTGCGGCCGGCGAATGACACTGCCTCTCGGGTTCCAGCTGAGTCCGCGGCAAATTGCAATCCATCACGGTCAAACAATCCTGGCCGCTGAACCGGACGCGCGAATTCACCGGCCCAGCAAGAAGGGCGCCCTCACACGAGCGCCGATGCTCCTCTCGTCATCCCCGCGATGTGTCATCAATAGTGTGCCTCACCTTCGACCGGGAGCGAGAGCTGAAAGTTTGCGCCACGCGACGAATTATTGGCAGCCCACAGCCGGCCGCCGTGCCTTTCAATAATGGAGCGGCTTATCGACAGACCGATGCCAATACCATGAGGTTTCGTCGTGAAGAACGCGTTAAAAATCTGATTAACCGGCACCGGCGGCAGCCCAGCGCCGCTATCGCTGACGGAAACCGTGACTTGTCCTTTTTCCGCTCGCAGCGACCTTATGATGAGCTCCCGTGTCTCGTTCCCATCATTCATCGCCTCGATGCCATTGACCATGAGGTTCATCAGAACCTGCTTCAATTGCACGCGATCTCCCACGACTTGAGAAAGGTTTTCCGCCAGTTCGGCGCGGATCGACACCGCATACCGGTCAGCCTCGTCGCGCAGGAGAAGGACCATCTCTCGAATAACCTCGTTTACGTCGATCGTTTCGCGCAGCGGAGCGCCCTGGTCGAAAAGCTGCTGCATACGGGCGACCGTCTCTGAGGCACGCGTTCCGTCCTTCACAATCATGCTTGCGACCGTGCGGGCTCTCTCGACATTTGGGATCTCATGGGAAAGCCAGCGCAGGCAGGTCTCGGCATTTATCATAATCGCGCCAATCGGATGATTCACTTCATGCGCGAGAGAGGAAGTCAGCTCTCCCATGGCGGTCATTCGGCTCACACGCGCCAACTCCGCTTGCGCCTGGCGCAATCCTTCTTCGGCTTGCTTGCGGCAGGCAATTTCACTCTGCAGCGTTTCGTTCGCCCGCAGTAGCTCCGTCGCACGTTCCTTCAAACGGCTCGCGGCGATGGCGAGGCGGCGGTACAGGCGTGAGTTTTCGAGCACCAGCACCGCAAGCACAAAACTCGCAGCGAGTACGCCATAGATCCGTCCTGCGTAGAAACCCAAATCGTAACGACCGCCGTTTAAGTATGAACTCAGCGTTATGTCGCACAACCAATAGCCCATCACGACTATAAGCCACAGATTGAGTAAATTGTGCCGCGAGCGCGCGACGAGCAAGGCAAACGCGACCAGAACCAGGGCGATGTTGGTCAGATTGACCACCCTTTGCCAAGGCGTAAAGCCCGTTTCATCCAGGAGCGGCGGTAGCACGCGCGCATTCTCGGCGCCCCAGGTCGCTGCGAGCCAGCACACGAGGACGGCGCCCATAACGACGGTGAACGCCGAC
>Ga0210402_10004954_pt1 | contig 12001 bp, 11 predicted proteins | sample IncBWC7MmetaG_FD_161055 | JGI IMG/M metagenome (GOLD analysis project Ga0210402, IMG submission 161055) | Forest soil microbial communities from Barre Woods Harvard Forest LTER site, Petersham, Massachusetts, United States - Inc-BW-C-7-M | ecosystem: Environmental > Terrestrial > Soil >...
AGACGGTCGAACCGTGGAAGTGGGTGTTGTGGGGAACGAAGGTTATGTTGGAGCCGGATTGGCAGTTGGCATGACCAGAAGTTCGGTGCGTGAAATAATCCAGATTGCTGGCGACGGTTTCCGGATCGTGGGTAATGCTCTGGAAAGCATACTGCGGTCTGCTCCAAAGTTGCAGGTGATCCTGAACAGACATAGCGGTCTGCAAGGAATGCAGGTCGCGCAAACGGCCGCGTGTAACAGACTCCATGATATTCAGCAGCGTCTCGCGCGGTGGCTGTTAATGACCCAGGATAGGGTGAATTTGGGAGTGCTTCCGATCACGCATGACTTCATCGCGACCATGATGGGTACGGACCGGTCCACCGTTAGCTTGGCAGCATCGGCTCTCCAGAAAAAGGGAATCATAGAATACGTCAGAGGCGCAGTGAAGATTCTGAACCGCAGGAAACTCGAAAAATCCGCGTGCGAGTGCTACGCCGTCATTCGACAGTTCGAGGATGAACTGGGATTGAGATAGCACTTCTTCCAGTGTTGGATACCCCACAGACAACAAGCTCCTTCAGTCGGTAGAGTTCAGCCGCTGTGAATTCATTGCGCTTTTGAAGTGTGTTCAAAAGACGGTGGGTTGGGCGGAACTCTCTCATGGCGCCAGAAAGTGTGGCGATTGGCATTGCGGTGCGGTCGATGGCCAATGCTGCAGCCTGGTTCCAGGAAGGATAACCGCACTAAATGTTCGAGGTGGCCGTGGACGCGAGGCGTCGCGAGTTGGTGTGGGTCGAAAAACGGAATTTTCAAGGCTGGGCATGCTCCGAATGCGCGTGGGCGTTCAACCCTTCGGGGCAGCTCATTGGCAAATCGCTTGAGGAGATGAAAACGCATTACCAGGAGCAGCGCGACAAGGAGTTTAAATCCCATGTCTGCGCCGAACACCCGAAAAGCCCCAAAAATCCATGACAGCCAGGAGCGCATCTTCCGAAATTGTGTGATCGAAGGTTTGCATCCGGCAATCCGTCAGTGCGTCCGTTTATTTTTTGGATCGTGACACAGTAAGCAAAAATCAAAACTGACCTCTTGGCCTTTCTCTTTTTCTGTCATCCCGAGCGCATGTGAGCGATCCGCTTGTGGTTGTCCTTGAATTAGATCCTAATCTTGAAGTTGAACTCGACCCTCTTATTTCGCCTTTTTGCACGGGAACGCCTGGGCCAAAGCCACGGCGGCCACAAGGCGCGTTGCGCGATGGGCCTTGTCCGGATTGCCGCTAATGTATTTGTTGATCGCCTGAATAATTTGAACGTTCGTTGCGTTTCGAGGAATGCAAACAAGTCTGTCCGCTCGAGGCACACCTAACAACTCGTCGTGCACTGTAAAGCCATCCACGAATCCTTCCACCCATCCCTGACACGTCGCATCTTCGGCATGGGAACAAACTTTCATGAACTCCGCGCCGGATTTGCCGATGTCCGATGATTGGCTTGTGTCTCCCTTACTAGGCGCTTGACTAGCCGCTTGACCAGCCGCTGAACTCGACGTTGCCGAAGGAAAACTCAGACAGACCACAAGCAATCCCAACACAACAAACAGGCGCATAACGGCCTCCAATCATCCACGCGATTCTACGCTCAGCAACGCGCTTTATTCGCCATATAACCTTCGGCATTTCTCCCACCCAGCACCGTAGGTGCGGCAGTAATTAGCCCAGTGCATGAGCACTGGGTCCGAATCGCGCACCGCGCCGAGCGCCGTAGGCGCGGCACCCTCTTTTTCTCATCGCCAAATGCATCTCTCCACGGAACTCTTTGCTCGTCTCGTCGTATAGTCGGTGGAAGGAGTTCGGACCATGCGAAGCCTCTCCGCCATCCTTGCCGCGATCTTCGTCTTTGTCGTATCCTGCCATTCCCAGCAAATACAACCTGCAAAAAACTATCCGCCCCCAGGCCAACTCATCGACATCGGCGGCTGCAAACTCCACCTGAATTGCTCCGGTAAAGGAACCCCAACCGTAATCCTCGTCGCCGGAGGAGGCGCCTATTCCATGGACTGGGCTCTCGTCCAACCGAAAGTCGCGGAAACCACTCGTGTCTGTTCCTACGATCGGGCCGGCCTCGGCTGGAGTGATTCCGGTCCCGCCGACGAAACCGTCGAGCAAACCATCGCCGATCTCCATGCTCTCTTGCGCGCCGCCGGAGAGAAAGGACCGTACTTGCTCGTCGGTGCATCCATCGCCGGAATCTACATCCAGGCCTATCAGCAAGCGTTTCCCGAGGAAGTCGCCGGCCTCGTTTTTACGAACAGCAGCAACCATGTCGGCTTCCAAGGGAAAGGGAAGATAGGCCTGCTCTGGGATCTGTCCGAGGACGAAATAAAGTCGGGCTTCCCGCCGTCATCTCCGCCCTTCGACAAAGGTCCCGCTCCCACTCGTGAAGAGGACCCGTTTGACCGCCTGCCTCCCGACTTGCAGAAGGTCCGCCTCTCGCTCGACATTCGCGCTTGGCAGAATTTCGATCCCGCAAAAGCAGGCCCGGAGTCTCTCCTCTCCTGGCGCAAAGAATTTCTAAGAGAATTCGCCCGGTCCGACGCAGCCAAAACTCCTCCCCTGGGAAATCTCCCGGTAGTTGTAGTCGCAAGCGACCCAATCGCCCCGGATTCCGAACGCAAATCCCGCGAAGGCGCCGCAGCCCGCCTCGACTTTCTAAGCTCCAACACCACCCACATCACGGCCACAGGCAGCGGCCACGAAATTCACCTCTATCAACCCGACCGCGTAGTGCAGGGAATTGCCCAAGCCGTGTCAATGGTCCGAAACCGCTAGCCCTATCCTCTCAGCGGCACCGCTGAGAATCTTTATGGAAACGAGATACTCAGGTGGGGAGATCCAGCAACACTACATCCGAGCGTTCCTGTACTCGTTCAAGGACAATCTCCCGCCCGTCGGGCGAGATGTCGAAGTCGCGAATGTCGAAGTCGGGACCGAAGTTGGTCAATTGCCGCTCGGCGCCCGTTTCCAGGTTGATGAGCCAGAGATTCTTATGTTGAATTTCTCCGCGCAAAATCACAAGGTCCCGTGCTCCGCTTAGAAAAGCCAGGTGCCGCCCACCGCGAGTCAGCGTCAGGGCCGGCATTGGATGAGACGCGCCGTCGGTAGTTACGCCTTTCACTGAAAAATTCGTCCCGATATCGGCTCCCGAATAAATCACGAACCTTCCGTCCGGCGACCACGCAGGATCGACGGAATACTCTTGAACAAAAAGAACGGGAGCGCCGCCGTCCACCGGAACTCGGAACAGGCGCGGTTCGCCGTGCTCCTCCGCCGCTGAAGTAATCGATTTTCCGTCGCGCGTCCATGCCGGACTCCCCTGCAAGTCCAGTGCATCACTCACGGTCCGCGCATTCGTGCCATCCGCCTGCATCACGTACAACAGGGCCTTCCCATTTTGACGAACAGAAAACGCGATGCTCCGTCCATCGGCCGAAATGGCAGGCCCGCCAAATATTCGCGCTCCCCGGCCGCTCCACAATTCCGTGCTTGTTCCGTTGGCCACCTTCCAGATACTTTCGCTCGTATCGGTGGCGGAGATATACAAAAGATAATCTGGGCCGAATCGCGGGGACGTTCCCGTGCTCGTCGTCAGCGAGATTCGTGACGCTGCACTCGCATGCGCGGGTGAATCGCCAATCCGCAACCGCCACAGCGTTCTTTTCGGACTTGCGACTGTAACCGCCAGACGGTGGCCGTCAGCGCTCGCGGCCAGCGACGTATATCGGCCCAGCCCAGCGCTCAACTTGTGAGGAATGCGCCGCTCAACGTCCACGCTATACAGCCATGGCCCTGAACCATCCGGATCGCTCGCGAGGTACATCAGCGTGCGGCTATCTAATAGGACGGGATAAGTTACCCGCCCAGAGTGCGAAGTAATCCGCTCCGGCGTCCCTCCCGTCGGAGCGATTCGCCAGATGTCCAATTGATCGGGCAGCGTGCCCTGCACGAAGTAGATAAATTTTGCGTCAGGCGCCCACAACGGAAAATGGCTGTGCTGTCCACTTGGCGCGATAAGTATCGGATGACTCTCATCCTGTCGTCGGCTGCCGTCCGAAATGAAGAGCGGGTCACCCGGTCCCGGCGTGTGGTACGCAAGCTGCGAACCATCGCGCGACAAATCGAACTCGGCCGCGCCCTCCAGGTATGGCTTCGGCTGACCGCCCAACGTCGGCACTGCCCAAATTCCAATGTCGCTTCCACCCGTGCCTTCCTTCCTTCGCACCCAAAACAGAACTTGAGAGCCATCCGGCGAGAACCCCAGCGTCCGCACCGACGGATTGACGAGCTCCGCAACGCTCCCGTGAGTCAAATTGTGAAACTGCCCCGATCCCGTCTGTGTTATCCACACATCGGTAGGTCCGTCGCGATCCGATAGAAACGCAATAAGATGTCCGTCCCGCGAAACTGCCGCGGCCTGCGCCACTCCATCGAAATCGGTAACGGTTTGAAAGCGCGCATTGGCGATCGGATTTCGCCAGAAGTATTCGGTCCTCCGCAGCCAGAGAATCCCGCTCGCCGCCAGCCCGGCCGCTATTACAGTCAAAACCAAAACTCTCTTCCATTTGTTGCCAGCGGCCTCTCTCGATGGAAGCGTCGGCAGGGAACTCGATTCAGGATCGCCGGCGGAGAGTTCACCCTCCTGCGCTGCCAGCGATGGCGGCTTGCGGCTCTTTGTCCACTCATCCAGTTCCGCGCGAAACGCGTAAACCGAACCCATCCTGTCATGCAGATGGCGGTGAACGGGCATCCCCTCCCGCTTCTCCCACCGCTGAACCGTCGTAACGTCGCGGTTAAGATACGCCGCGATCTCCTTCCACGAGTCCAGCCTGCCTTCGGGTAACTTTTCAGAGGGAGTTGTGCCCTGGGGTGATTCGCCCATCGTGTTTCCTTGCTTGGTCCGCAGTGTGTCGCTTAAGCGGGAGGCGGATTGTACCTCGTCGTCATAGGCACGGCAAAGTACGGCATTCGACGGCAACCCGGCCAACACCCTCGATTCCGCTCCTTGCCGTTTGACCACACCCACCCGGTTGTTTGATCGTGGGCCCGTGCCTCAGGGTTAAGTCGGAAAAAACGAACTTTCGGCTGGTCAGTTTCCGGCAGATCTGACTTCCCCAGCTGCCCGAAAAACTCTTAGCGACAAAAGTATGAATCTCAAATTCGGAGGTCTTTCATGAACACCAAAGCATTTTCGGGGATGTTACGCATCATCATTGTCCTGGCGCTCGCGTTCGGTATTGCGGCTCGGGCGCAAGCTCCATCGCCCACGCACTTTAGTGGCATTATTAATGACTACACCGCCGCAACTGGCGTTGGCGGTCCATGGGAAATGCATGGTACGTGGTCGTTGCACTTGAAAAAAGATTCCAAAGCCGATTTCTCCGCCGTAATGACCATGGAACATCCCGATTCCTGGATTGCTCTGAACCCTGGGACTCCTCCAACTCCTAACGTTGACAATCCTGGGGCTCGCAGTCCTCATACTCACCATTTCACAATGACGGATGCCGACGTCAGCACCGACACAAGCGTCTGCCCCACGGATAGCCCTGCTACCACAGGCCGTTTCGTGGTCACGGGCGGCGTCAGCATTACGGGCAATGGCAATCAGGCACCTTTCGAGATGAAAGGCCCGTCCACGCTTCAGGTCTGCGTCACCGGAGGTGCGGAAGTCGAGTATTCCAACATGACCCTGGCCTTTACGAGTACGAGTCCAGCGACAGGGCACTTCGGAACCCACGCCATCCACGGCGTAGTCCGCTTCCTTCGCAAATCGGACGAACCTCACGACGATCATCACGAAGACAAGCATTAAGCACCGCAGCCGCCGGGTGTCCCAGGTTCCTTTCTCAGAACCTGGGCCCTACGGTTGACCTTGTTCTTCCATCCGCCGTGGAACTTCCTTCTTCTGTCATCCCGACCGAAGTGGAGGGACCTCTCTTGTAGCGCCGCCCTTTCCGTTCAGGGCGGCATCTTCGGCGTAGTTCAGTTTGATTTTTTTGATCGTGACACAATAAGTCAAAAATCAAACTGACTCTCTTGGTCTTCTTTTCTTCTTTCTTTTCTTTCCTTTCCTTTCTCTCTTTCCTCTCTCTCCTCCCTTTCTTTCATCCCGAGCGCATGCGAGGGATCCGCTTTTCTCTGGTAGGGGCACGATACATCGTGCCCTCTTCGCTCCCCCGATTCCGAAAGCGAATCCCACGACGGCGCCGCTGCTCGCCTCGACTTCCTAAGCTCAAACTCCACTCACATCACCGCCACGGCCACTCGCCACAAAATGACGAACAGACTTGCTAGAAATCGGATAGAGTGTTTGAAATTAATTCAAGCAATTGAAAATTTAGTCTCCAGTTCAAAAAATGGCAGCCCTCCAGGCCGGGGCTGCGGCGGCAGCACTGGCGGAGCGCCCAGCGTGGGAGCGAGCGAATGAAATCGAGAATGGGCCTTATTTTTTTCGTTATTTTGTTGGGAGCCTTCTCCCTGCAGCGGCTTTCCGGACAAGCTACCAATCCTTCCTACCTCGCCGAGATGCCTACCGTGGATCGCGTCCTGCAGGCAATGCAGGCCGGCGATCCCGACGAAACCGCAGCGCGCCAAATGGGCGCTCTCGTGCAGCTCAAAACCATGATCGAAGACATCTCCGGCCCCCGCCAGTTCCAAAGAAACGGCCTCACGCCCGATGAAAACAAATATCGTCAGTCCTACTACACCGCCTACTACCAAATTACTCAGTTGAAGCCGCAATACAAATCCTACGTCGCGATGCGCGGCTATGACGTCGATCCCAAATTCCGCAATGAACTGATTCAAAAGCTGTTCCCGCCGGCCTTCACCGCCGAATATCCCAAGCTCATGGCACAAGCGAAAGGTCAAAATCAGGCGCTACACACACAGGCCGAGCAGATTCGCGCTCAAGAAGCGGCAAAGCAGCAAGCCGAAGCGCAAAAGGCCTACAACAAACTCCAGGCCGATTATGATTCCGGAAAAATTCGAGGGCCACAAACGCCAGAACAAAAAGCTTTGAATCGCTGCGTCACTGCGGGACGTCCTCCCGCCTCCTGCGCCGGCAATTCTCTTCTCGGCGGATTCACTCAATTGCTTTCGCAAGTTCTTCCGTCCGTCGCCGGAAAACAACGGCCGCCTGGCCCCACCATGGCCGGGGTTTTCCAGGGCGCAGGTAATTGGCGGATTGATTTCATCACTGACGGTGTTCTCGTAAACTGCTCGGACCTCTCGCCGAACCAGCAGGGCTACACCGTAAAATTCGAAAACGGCAAAACGCTCATCGTCATAGACACAACGCCCAAGCCGCTCATCCTGACGCTCACCGCTAACGGAAATCTCGTTGGTCCCGGCCCCATCGTAATTGACGGCGTCGTCCCTGGTGGTTACTCGCGTGGAATATCCAACGCCACACAACAAGACGCGTTCGGTAACAAATACGATGCCAATGGGAACAAGGCCACCGAAACTGCCGGCTACGTAACCTTCTCCCACAAGCGCACAACGTGCGCCGCGCAAAATCTAACTTCAAAAGGGGCCGGTACTGGGATTGAAACAATGGAGTTCAATGTCCTGAAAATGGCTGTGGGAGCAGACAGCGGCCCGCCCATTCCGCCTGGTTTGCGCATGGACGGCACTTATGCAGCAAAAACCGGCTTAAGCATTGAGTTTTATCCTGAGTCCGTAATCGTAGGCTGCGGAGAACCCGCTCGCGCTTACCCATATCAAGTTGTCGCCAATGGTTCGCAGTCGGCAATCAAAGTCGAGGATCCAACTCATCCGCTCTTGCTGAATCTAAAATCTGACGGAACGTTGGACCCGGGAGCAGGCACTTACCTTGTCCACGGTCGAAGAATCATCGGCCAGACCGACGACGGCGATTTCAAATTCTCTCCGCTGGAAGCCACATGCAGTCTCGGAGTCCTCACGCCGGGTGCCGCTCCGGGTTCGGCTCCAGTTCCATCAACTGTCACGGCATCTTCTGCTCCGGGTGGTTCAAGCGCAACTGTAAACAGTGCAACAACCGGAGCAACCGTAGCGGCAACCGGCGACGCCGTCTTGTCCGTCGCTTCCGGTTTTCCCCTTCAGCCCGGAGTTGCTAATCCATTCGCCGGACACACGTTCGTTTTGCTCCGCGAGAATTTCGATAGCATCCTCACCAAATCTGGGTTCCCAATTCCGGCCGGCGTCCAACCCTTCAAAGCCATGATCCTCGGCTGCAGCCAGCACTCGCCGGATTGCCCCAAGGCCGTTGCAGCAATCAATGCGCAAACGGTCGCAGGAAGCAAACTCGATGCACTGGGCAAAGCCACGCTCCCCGGAGTTCCCCCAGGTTCCTATTATCTGATGGGCTCCGCGGCTCCGGGCGGCCAGCCATTCCTATGGAATGTGAAAATTGATTTGAAAGCGGGAGCCAATTCCATCACGTTGGACCAACGCAACGCCACTCCGCTGAAATGATTTCAGCCTCAAAGGCTCTGGGACAGACGGCACGTTTCCAACTCCCAATCGGAGCGTCCGGCGCAATCTCCTCGACTTCCTAAGTTCCAACACCACCCATATCACTAATCCGACGGAATGAGTCAACTCTCATTAGCGCAAAGATCTCCTAGCCCGACCTAACTTTTCTAGGGCGAAGGATCTAAAATTGTCCACGACCGCCCGTCGGACTCCCTTACTGACAGCGATACCAATTTCAGACATCGGTATTTGGTCGACGATGTCACAGGCGATTACTGAGGCGACGCTATGTTTGACTGCTGATGCGGGCAAAATGGCGATGCCCATGTGCGCAACGACTAGCGAAATCACCGTTGAGATTTCCGCCGCGGTCTGCGAAACATTGGGAACAATCCCGGCATCGCGAAGTATTCCGAAGATTAGATCGTGGAATCCAGGAGCAAAGGCCCGCTCATACATCACGAAGTCCTGACCCGACACATCGTTTAAGCGCACCTTTTTCCTTTTTGCCAGTTTGTGGGAAGCGGGCACTACGAGTACGAACCGTTCGCGATGCACTCTCACAACATCGAGGGCCGGGTGCTCGCCAATCGGCAGACGAAGAAACCCGATGTCGAGGGCCCCGGTTTCCAACATCCGTACCTGATCCGCCGTGGTTATAGCGCGCAAAGAGAACTCCACCTCGGGATTTAGCTCTCTAAACTTACGAAAAATATCTGGCACAATCTCGCTTCCTGCAGTTGAGATAAAGCCGATCCTTAACAGTCCCAGTTTTCCATTGGCAGCCAGCCTCGCCCTGCGAACCGCTTGGTCCAATTGTGAGATCGCTCGAACAGCATCATCGCGAAAGGCGAGGCCAGCGGCGGTGAGCGTTGTCTTGCGCCGGTTCCGCTCGAAGAGCCGCACGCCGACCTCCTCCTCAAGAGCTCGTATCTGAAGGCTTAAAGCCGGTTGGCTAAGGTGGATCAACTCCGCCGTACGCCCGAAGTGCAGAGTCTCGGCGATCGAGAGAAATGACCGAATTTGACGAAGCTCCATAGTTCAACCCTTATTTGCCTACCTTATCACAGGAGGCAAAACAAACAATGTCTCTAATCAGATTCAGAAGTGTCTAACCGGGTGTGGCACAAGAGTGGTTCGGTGCCATCGAGAGAAAGGAATAGAGAAAATGAAATTCAATTTCCTGCAGAAGCAAACGTCACGCCGCGAAATGTTCCGAGGCTCGGCTATGCTAGCCGGCAGTGCCTTTCTGGCGCACCTCTTTCCTGCGACGTTGCTCCGTGCCTCCACGGGGGGCTACACGCAGCAAACGCCTTCGCCGGCCGACCTGCTCGCGGATATGCGCGCCAAGTTCAACGCCGTTCCCATGGAAACGCAAAAGCTTGCTGACAATGTCACCATGTTCGACGGTCCCGGTGGAGCCGTGACCGTACTTAACGGCCCTGACGGAAAATTCGTCGTGGACACTTTCGTCGCGCCCGCCTGGTCTAGGCTCAAAGAGGCTCTCGATCGCCTTGGCAACACTCCCGTGAAATACGTCATTGACACCCACTGGCACTTCGACCATACCGACAATAACGCGCACTTTCACGCTGCAGGAGCCAAGGTCCTTGCTCACGAAAATACCAAGAAGCGCATGTCCGAGCCGCATGATCTGCCGGTCTTGTATAGAGGACCAGATGGCGAGCTCTCGGGCTTGCATTTCGACGCCTCCCCCGCAGAGGCGCTGCCACAGCAGACCTTCGCTACCAGTTACAAGTTGCAAGCCAATGGCGAAATCCTAGCGCTCCAACACGTTGCCCCCGCGCATACGGATTCGGATATCTACGTTCATTTTCAAAACGCCAACGTGATTTCGATGGGCGACTTGTTTTTCAACGGCATGTATCCCTACATCGACCCCGGTACAGGCGGCACAATCACTGGCATGATTGCCGCTGCCGACAAAATTCTTTCCCTTGCCAACAATCACACCAAGATCGTTGCGGGGCACGGCCCGCTCGGGAACAAAGAGGACCTTCTGAAATCCCGGGACATGCTCATCACTTCCCGCGATCGTGTTGAGAAATTGAAGTCGGCGGGAAAATCCGCTCTGGAAGCCGTCGCGGAAAAGCCGTTCGCCGATCTCGACTCCGTCTGGGGCAACGGCATCATCAACTCCGATCAGTGGGCCCAAATCGTCTATCTAACGCTGTGAGTATTTTCCATACGGCCAATCTGCCAAAACAATTCGCAAAAAGGAGCGACCAAATGAGTAATTCAATCAAGTCCACACGAGTAGCAAAAGGAATGTCTCGGTTCTTCTTCTTCGTTTTATTCCTGGTGACCTGTAGCGTACTCTCAGCGCAAAACCAAGAGCATCGCATTCGGAATATTGTTCTGGTTCACGGTGCCTGGGCCGATGGTTCTGGCTGGAAAGGCGTTTACGACATCCTTGTCAATGACGGCTACAACGTCAGCATTGTCCAGGAACCAGAGACAACCTTTAAAAATGACGTGGCTGCCACGAAGCGCATCCTTGCTCTACAAGATGGACCATGCATTCTCGTCGGCCACAGTTATGGGGGAGCTGTGATTACCGAAGCGGGCACGGACTCGTCCGTCGCGGGATTGGTGTACATCGCCGCTCACATGCCAGACGTTGGAGAAAATGAAGCGGACGACGGAAAGCGCTTTCCGAGCGACCTCGCCAAATCGGGCGCCATCAAGAAAACGCCCGACGGCTTCACCTATATCGACCCGACGCAATTCCATGAATTGTTCGCAGCTGACCTTCCCGCTGACCAGGCCGCTTTCATGGCGCGATCGCAGGTGCTCAACTTTACAGACAATTTCTCAGCGACGATCACCACGGCAGCCTGGAGAACCAAACCGAGCTGGATGTTGGTAGCGGGAGCCGACAGGGCCATTAATCCCGACCTTGAACGGTGGTATGCCACACGTGCGAAGAGCCATACCGTCGAAGTTTCCGGCGCCAGTCACGCCGTCTACGTTTCCAGGCCAAAGGAAGTTGCGGCTCTGATCGAAGAAGCCGCATCTCACGCTCGATAGGAGAACGCGCGTGGGTGGCTCATCGATTCGGTATCAGAACATGTTGAGTGGCGTGCGGCCAGCTCAAATGCTCGGGAGTGCCTTCCTGGACGGCCCACCTTTTGCGTACTTGGTTCATGCAAAAGGTGGCCGTTCTTCTCTTGATTGATCCTAGTTCCAGAACTAGTACTGCTATTGACAAAGTAAATGGACTGTGCTAGTCTGCGGGTGTGTAGTCAATTCCATTTCGAATCGTTCCTTCTAAACCCCACTTCCTATCCCATTTGTTTTGATAATCATGCAAAACCCTTTTCGCACAAATCCTTTGGTTTGATATTCATACAAAACCCCCGGGGGGTGGGGGGTAGCCAAGGCTCTTTATCCTCACCTTCTCAATACTTTCCGGTAACCACTTTTAGAATGAACACTTACAAAAAATGCGCCTCTAACCCTTGCAGAATGAACACTTGTGGC
>Ga0210402_10004955_pt1 | contig 12000 bp, 8 predicted proteins | sample IncBWC7MmetaG_FD_161055 | JGI IMG/M metagenome (GOLD analysis project Ga0210402, IMG submission 161055) | Forest soil microbial communities from Barre Woods Harvard Forest LTER site, Petersham, Massachusetts, United States - Inc-BW-C-7-M | ecosystem: Environmental > Terrestrial > Soil >...
ATGGCGTCATAAGGAAGAACCGGTTTTCGAGAATTACATTGCGCCGGAACCCGAGGCGAGCTCCGCGGGAGGCGATGCGCAAGCAGCGACACTGCCGCTGGAAGTAAGTCTTCCGGAGCTGGAGCTAAGCGCTGCCGAACCTTCGGGCAGATCGAACAAAGGCCTGGTGATTGGCGCAATCGCCGCAGGACTAGTGCTGGCAGCGGCCGGTGGAGCGTGGTTCGTGCGCAATCAGTCCGGACCTGCGCAGGCGAGCACCGCTGCGCCGGTGACAACGGCAGCTGCAGTGCAAACTCCGACACAAACGGCTGTGCCCAGCGCTAGCGGAACACCAACGAACGCTCCTGCGAGTTTTCCGGCTGCAGCCCCTGCAGCCGTTTCTTCGACTGCGTATCCGGCGCCGCTCTCAAGCAACACAGGCGCGAAGCCCGGTAACGCGGCAGTGAACAATGCAGTGGTCAAGACGACGCAGCCTGCGCCGGTGCAAACCACTCCGCCCGTGCCCGCCCAAGTGCAGCCGCAGGCGAAGAAGCCTGCGCTCGGTGAAGTGCGGCTCGCAGCGCCGACGATGAATCGCAAAGGCCAAGCGCAATCTGGAAACGAAGCGGAGCCTGGAATTTCTCTGGGCAATTCCGATGCGGTGCCCGATGCCTCGCTGGGAGGATTGGAGAGCCGTTCGAAGGGTCCGGCGGCGCCCGTGGAACCGCTAGCGGTGGGGGGCGATGTGAGGCCGGCCAAGCTGGTGACGTCGGTTTCGCCAATTTATCCGTCGTTGGCCAAAAGCCAGCATGTTGCGGGCGACGTGAAAGTGGACGCGCTGATCGACGCCAACGGCAGAGTAACGACGATGAAAGTGGTTTCCGGGCCGACACTGCTGCATCAAGCGGCGATGGACGCGTTGCGGCAGTGGAAGTATCAGCCGGCGATGCTGGACGGGAAAACGGTGCCGATGCACCTGACGGTTACGCTGCAGTTTCGCTTGCAGTAGCCGGTGGCTCAGCGCAGGTTGCGCTGGCGCAGCAGAATATTTTCATCTACGAATTATTGGCGGCCGAAGGAATAGTATTCGAAGCCAAGGCTGCGCATGACGGACGGCGAATATAAGTTGCGGCCGTCGAGCACCAGCTTTCTGGCCATAGTTTTTCCCGCGCGATCCCAATCCAGTTTCTTGAAAACGTCCCACTCGGTGCAGATCAATGCGGCATCGGCATTCTGGAGAGCTGCGTAGGGATCCTCGTGATAGTGCACCTGAGGGAAAAGCGGTTTGGTACGCGAAACCGCTTCCGGATCGCTGGCGTGGACGACAGCGCCCTCGGCAATGAGGCGCTTAAGGATTTCGAGCGCGGGCGCAAAACGCACGTCGTCGGTATTGGCTTTAAAGGCGAGGCCCAACACCGCGACGTGCTTGCCTTTGACCACCCATAACGCTTTGCGAACCTTTTCCAAATAGCGATCGATGCGCTCCTTGTTGACGCGCTCGGTCGCTTTCAAAATATCGAAATCTACTCCCACGGATGCGGCGAGATGAATGAAGGCTTGCACGTCCTTGGGAAAGCAGAAACCGCCGAAGCCGAGACCAGCCTTGAGAAACTGGCCACCGATGCGTGGATCGAGGCCGATGGCGTGGGTGACTTCCTCGACGTCCGCGCCGATGCGCTCGCAAAGGTCGGCAAGGACGTTGGCGTAGCTGATCTTGAGCGCGAGGAAGGAATTGGAAGCGTGTTTGATGAGTTCGGCGCTGTTGATGGTGGTGACGAGGAATTCTCCACGCGGGCCGGGAGGGCAAGTGCCATTGTGCACCGGACAATGGAAGCGGCGTTCGAGGATCGGCCGGTAAATTTCGCGGAGGTCCGCGGCAGCGGATTCCTCTTCGACACCAACGACGATGCGATCGGGGTGGAAGAAATCCTCGACGGCGGTGCCTTCGCGGAGGAATTCGGGATTGGATGCGACGCGGAAATGAACGTTGCCGTTGCGGCTGTAGGCGGAGAGTGCGCGGCTCAACTCAAGTCCAGTGCGCGCGGGAACGGTGCTCTTTTCGATGACCAGCTTCGGGCCGTCAGATTCGGCGGCGATCTGGCGGGCACAGTTGTCGATGGCGGACAGGTCCGCTTCGCCGGATTCCTTGGGGGGCGTGCCAACGCAAATGAAGATAGCCTGAGCAGCGCGAATGGCCTGGCCCGCGTCGCTGGTGTAAGAGATGCGCCCGGCTGCGCGCGCGGAGCGTAAGATCTCTTCGAGGTAGCGTTCGTAAATCGGAACGCCGCCGGCATTGAGCTTGGCAATGCGTTCGCTATCGATGTCCGTGCAAATGACTTGGTGACCAGCCTCGGCGAGGCACGCTCCAGTGACCAAGCCGACGTATCCACAACCGATGACGGAAAGACGCACTACGATTCCCCTCGCGCAAGGTTTATTTTGAATGAAACGTGCCGAGGAACCAAGAGACGCTCGGCGTTGCACGCAAGCCCAACGCCCACGCCAAAAGGCGCAAGCGGAAAGACGCAACAAAGATCGCGGCGCTCAGAAGCGCGCACCGCGGCCCATCAACAATCCGCGAAGGCCCAGAAGCACCAGGCGGGGTTGGTGACGCACGACGTTCCAGAGGAGGCGAGTGGACTCGTCGCGATTGATTTCGCCGAGCGATTTCCGCGTGGAGGCGTTCAAGAGATCAACGAGCTGAGAATAGTCGTCTTGCTGAAAATGATGCATGGTGCGACGAATCAAGCGGTGGGTATCCAATTCGCGGCGAAGCGAACTGAGTTCGCTGCTGCGGCCGCCATGCAATAAGGATTGCGCTACTCCTAGCGCTCCGCGGAAGCCGGTGACGATGCCCCCTACGGTGGAAACTTTGACTTGCGCCGCGGCGTCGCCGACGAGATAGACATCACCGTTGCCGACGCGCCGGCGAACTGGAATCCAGCGTTTGTAGACGGGAATGCGCGCGCCTTGCCATTCGAGGGGCTCGAGATGTTTTTTCTCGAGGAAACGTTCGAAAGCGCGCTTGGTGTTACGACCGTCTTCGCCGATCACGCCGAGGGCGCCACGATCCGCAGACTCCGGAACCAGCCAATAGAAATAGGGAGTGTCGTCGGGGACGAACCACACGCGAGTGGTGTCCGGCGGGCAATCCTTGGGCAGCCGCACAATAGCCTGCATCAGGGGAACGGTTTCGACGGACGGCCAGCCTGCGGCTCGCGCGACGCGGCTGGTAGCGCCATCGGCTCCCACCACGGAGGCAGCATGCAACTCCTTGCGGTAGCCGCCAGCATCGACTTGCAAGCGGATGCCATTTCCGTTGGGCGAAAGTCCGAGAAAACGAGTGTCGAAGCTCACAGCGGCGCCTGCGTGCTGGGCTTCCCGGGCCAGTGCGTTAGTCAGCCGTGCTCGCTCGATGATCAAGTCAGGCTTGTTCAGGGCGACTTGCGCGGAACGTCCGTCGGTGAACAGCTCAAAGCGGCGGATTTCGTTGACGATGCTTTCCTGCGCGCTCGCGCCCATCTGGCTGCGGAAATGGTCAGTAACGATCAGTGTGCGCGCGGCAGGGTCGCATCCGTGCTTGGATTCGAGAACGCGAACGCGCCGGCCACCACGGGCTAGGCGCGCCGCGGTGAAAAGGCCGGCGGCCGAACCGCCGACGACGACAATTTCTCCATCATCCCTGTGTAGCCGGGAGCCGAATGCTTCGTTGGTCACAGTCCTAGGTTCTTCCAGTGGTGCAGAGTGTCCGGTTGCTGCACCGGTTCGTTGCGTGCCTAGAAACGATCGCTTCGCGGCTCGCGCGTGTGCCGAGCCCCGCGTCAGAGTGGTTTCAAGGACGGTCAAGTATAGCGAATCGGGTGTGCCGGACAAACTCACGACCGGCCAAACCTGCGATCGAGCGCGCTCAGGGGGTCCGGGATATCAGGCGGCTTTCTTCAGCTCGGGACGCTGGCGCTCAAACGGAGCACTTTCGAGGAAGATGATTCCGCCGAGCAAGGTCGCGAAAGCGATGCCGGCGGCAATTGCGGCTCCGCCGCTGGAGAGGTAGCTCACCAGCAGCGCAGCGGACCCACTTAAAGCTCCAATGAGATACATGGTCACAACGGCGCCGCGATGGCCGAGGCCGAGATTGGCCAGACGGTGCGCGGCGTGGTCTTTGCCAGGCGTCGCAAAAGGCAGCAAGCCGCGGCGGGCACGCGAGACGCTGACGAGTGCGGTATCGAAGATCGTGGCTCCGAGGATCAGGACCGGCGCCAGCCACGCGGACAGATGATTTACCTGCTCCAGGCGCAGCTTGAGCCCAAGCGTAGCCATCAGGAAACCGAGGAACATTGCGCCGCCGTCACCCATGAAGATTTTGGCGGGTTTGAAATTCCAGCGGAGGAAACCCGCAGACGCGCCCAGGACTGCCGCTGCAAGGGAAGTGACTAGGGTCTGTCCGTGCAACAAGGCGAGAGCAGCAAAAAAGACCGAAGCAACGGCTGCGATGCCGGCGCACAAGCCATCCATGTGATCCAGAATGCTGAAGGAAGCGGTGATGCCGACGACCCACAAGATAGTGAGAGCCGCGTCCAGGAGATAGCCGGTGTGGCCGCCAACCAAAACGCTGAAGACTTGCGCATGAATGCCGCTGGCCAGAAGAATCCCGGCAGCTACGGGCATCGCTACAAAAAGCTTGATCTGATGATGCAGCCACCCGCGATCATCGAGAATGCCCACGAGCGCGACCAGCGTTGCGCCGGCGAGAATGCCGAAAACCTGATTGCGGGCCGGACCGCTGGTGGAGAAAAGTGCCGCGATTACCACCGCGCCATACATGGCCAGTCCGCCGAGCAACGGAATAGGCTGTAGATGTACTTTTCGTGGCCCCGGCAGGTCGACCATACCAACGCGCAACGCCAGCGCACGTACAGGAACGGTCAGGGTGACGGACGCAAGAAGAGCGATAGAGAAAGCCAACAAGCCAGCCGGCATGCGACCTCGGTTAATTTGTCTGAAGCGACGCTACTCGGCCGGGATGGTGCGACCGTTGCCTCATGTTCTTGCCGGACTGGGGATCCGGCTCCCAAGTGAGCCCAAATGGCTGCCCCACGCAGCACAAACACGATACTGCGGGAAAGGTTTCGCAGCAATCAGGAAAACACCCTAGGTTTCAGAGAAGGAAAGGGCCTTAGTGCGCCAAACCGCGGGCCGGCCGCCTGGGAGCGGCTGACTAGCGTTCCGTCAACATTCGGTTGAAGATGCGTTGAACCTCGGCGCGGTCTCTGTCGGCGTAGTACCAGTCGATCGTTCGCTTGAGCCCGTCACGGAAGGCGACCTTAGGCTCCCAGCCGAGTAATTTCTTGGCCAGCGCGTTGTCCGCCACGCGATTGAGCGGGCCCACCGGCATGTGGGGAAGGGTCTTGATTGCGGGTTTGTGGCCAGTAAACTCACAGACCATCTTGGCGCAGTCCATGACCCGGATGCGCTCCATGGTGCCGAGGTTGATGGCGGTGCCGTCGTTGATTTTCTCGCCGGCAAGAATCGTGCCTTCGACGATGTCGTCGATGTAGGTCCAATTGCGAATCTGTGTACCGTCGCCCCAGACCTCGAAAGGATCCATCTTGAGAAACGCGCGAGCGATCATGGCGATCACCGCGTGGTTTTCCACGCCGCGCGGGCCGTACACCGTGAAATAGCGGCAGGATGCGGTGCCGATACCGTGCTCTTTCGCGTAGGCTTTCAGCGTGAACTCGCCCATCAGCTTGGCCCAGCCATAGGTGTTGTCGGCATCGTTGGGGCCGTTGGTCAAATCCTCGGTGAGATAAAGTTCTTTCTTTAGATCGGACTGCATGAAGTTGGGATAAACGCATCCCGAGGAAGCGAATACGATCTTCTTCGCTTTTGCTCGGACCGCTTCAGAGAAAATCAGGCCATCGAGAAAAAAATTGGATGCCGGGCCGGCCTGATGCAAATCAACGTAACCGCGCCCGCCATGATCCGCCGCTAGATGGAAGACCGTGTCCACGCCCTGCATCGCCGCGCGGGCGACGCCCGGCTCGCGCAGGTCCGCTTGAATGAATTCCACCTTGTTGGTGCCCAGATGCTGCTTGAGATTTCCCAGGTGCCCGCTGGAAAGATCATCCACGATGCGGACTTTGGCAGCGCCTCGCGCGAGAAGTTGATCCGTCAGCGTCGAACCGATAAACGACGCGCCCCCGGTCACAAAAACAAGTTTTCCGCTCCAAAAGGTGTCGGCAGAAGTCACGCTCGCACAGCCTCCTCGATGATTTGCACAAATTTTTTCAGCTCTTGGACTCTATCATAGTCGGGAGCGGCAGCCAGAGCGGCGCGGCTCATCTTTTCGACCTCGCCGGTATTGCGGGACAAGCGGCGGACGAGCGCTACCAGTTCCGAAGCATTGCCGGGCGAGGCACCGCAGGAAAAGCCCTGTCTCAGACCGAGAGTTACGGCGTCGGTCGATAGTGGCGCGACCGCGATCACTGGTTTGCCGGCCGCAAGGATTCCATAGAGTTTGCTCGGGACGATTACACCTTCTAAACCATCTTTGATGCTGATGAGATGGACATCCGGTGCGGCAAGCACAGAGGGAATCTTGCTCGCCGGGAAAAAGTCGAGAAAACGGACGTTTTTCGCGCCTGCCGCGGAAGCTTCAAGCCGAGCGCGTTGCGCACCGTCTCCCACAAATATCAGCCCGATTCCTTCGTCCGCGAGTTCTCTCGCGGCTTCCAGAAGGGTGTTCCACTCGCCATAGAATCCGAGATTGCCGGCGTGCAAAAGCACGAATTTGAAGTCACCGCGAATCGCGCGAATCACTTCGAGATCCAGTGGTGGAGGAGGCGAATCCGGCGATCGTATTTCCGTTCCGTCGCGGACGACCAGGACGTGCGTTTCGTCCACTCCCTTGCCGGTGATTCGCGCGCGCATGTCGTTGCCGAGCACGATCACGCGAGTAGCTCGGCGCAGCGCCCAGCGGTGCAGGCGCTCCCAAATTCGCGAGAACAACCCTGGTTCCACGATCGATCCGCCGACCGCCATGTCCGGATACAAATCGCGGATGTTGTAAACGTACGGGTTCCCTTTCAGTAGCGCAACAAACGCGCCTACGATGCCGGCGAACGGCGGATCGGTCATAGCCAGCACAACATCGCTGCGCAAGAAAAGTGCCCGAGGAATGGCCAGCGCCACGTAGCTGAGGTAGTTCAACACACGGCGATTCATCGCAAAGCGCGGATAATCCGTGGAGCCTACACAAACGATCCGGACACGGCCCACTTGTTCTTCTTGCCACAGCCGCCATAGGCGGCGCTCCGTCGGATCGTAAGAAGGCCGGCCGCAAAGGACAGTTACGTCATGGTGCTCTGCAAGCGCGTCCACCACCGTTTGCGCCATCTTTGCCGTCGCGGAAGTATCTGGAGGGAAGTAGAGGTTGAGCAGCAAAACCCGCATCCGCAGATTGTACAGGGAACAATCAGCGAGGATAGCGGGTAGGCCACTAGGCAAGCCCAAATGGACAGCTCTACAGCAATCGGACAACTGGCCGCGATTGCGCCCAGTGACCAGTTACCCGCGCTGGCGTGGATTTGTAGAGTGGCACCTCTCGCAAAGAATCTTACAAGGCGTCGAGCGATTGGCCGACACCGCTCGCTGTCGAGGAGCACCCATGAAGACTTTTCTCTCCCTCGCCGTCGCGGCAGTCATTCTGACAAATTCACCAGTTCTGGAAGCCAACAAAACCTACACGCCATTGCCGTCTATCGTGCTTAGGGGCAAGACGGTGTTCATCGAAAACGGAACGAGCGACGCTACGCTGCAGCATCTGGTTTACATGGAGATCGCTCGGTGGGGCCGCTTCCGCATGGCGGAGAGCCGCGACAAAGCCGACGTCATTCTGGCGATTTCCGGCGCCAGCTCGGTTCGATTAGTGGAAGCGAGCGAGGTCAGTCCCGGCAATCTTGCCGAGATGTACGCCGACACTTCCACAGAGCCCTCCGTTCCCGTGGGCTTCACGCGTATTTCTGTTGTCGATCCCAAGACCGGCAAAGCGCTGTGGTTTTCGCAAAGGAAAACGGACCTTTCCAGGAGCAGGACCGGATTTCTAGATGGACTCCGCGACGCGATGGAACAACAGGAATCCTCGCACAAACAAAAGTGAGGTACGCGGCGTCGTGGAAGGTATTGCTAGGCGCGGGTAATCAGGAAATTGCCGAGCACCAGCGCATCCATCTGCGTTCGCAGGAAGCAATCCAGCGCTTCTTCCGGTTTGCAGACGATCGGCTCGTTGTCGTTGAACGAAGTGTTCAACACCACTGGCACACCGGTGAAGTCTCGAAAGGCGCTGATCAGCGCGTGGTAGCGCGGGTTCGCTTCTCGGGTCACTGTCTGAAGCCGGCCGGTCCCGTCCACGTGGGTCGGCGCGGGAATTTTGTCGCGCTGCTCCGGCCGCACCGAATACGCCAGCGTCATGAAAGGTGAGGGATGCGATTTTTCGAACCACTCGCCGGTGGCCTCGGCAAGAATTGAGGGGGCGAAGGGGCGAAAGATCTCTCGGTGCTTGATGCGGCGATTCAGCACCTCTTTCATCTCCGGCCGCCTTGGATCGGCCACGATACTGCGATTTCCGAGTGCACGAGGGCCCCACTCAGCCCGTCCTTGGAACCATCCCACAATCTTTCCGTCGGCGATGATAGCCGCGGTTTTGCGCATCAATTCCTCTTCGTGCAGTTCCGCGATCGCGAATCCCTTTGACGCGAGCGAACTCGTCTCGATCGTGCGCCGCACCTGTTCCGTCGAATATCCCGGCCCCCAATAAGCATGTTCCATCACAAACGCGCGAGGCTTGCCCAAAATCTGATGCCACACGTAGAGAGCCGCGCCTACCGCCAGCCCCGCATCGCCTGCTGCCGGATGCACGTAAACCTGTTCGAATGGCGTGGCCTCAAAAATCTTGCCGTTGGCGACGCAATTGAACGCCACTCCACCGGCCAGGCACACCGCTTTCAGCTGGGTTCGCTCAGCCAGCTTGCGTAGCATTCCCAAATACACTTCTTCGAGCCGCGCTTGCAGCGACGCTGCGAGATCGCGGTGGCGTTGGTCCAGCGGTTCTTCCGGCAGGCGCGCGGCGGTACCCAGCCGTTTTGCCATTTCCGGCGAGAACATCTTGCCAAGGGTTGGAGTTTTGTCCGCGGCCGCCCAGGACATCTCCGGCCCCGTGCGATGATGGGTAAAATAATCCAAGCCTAGCCGGAATCCATTGCCATTCCCGTGCGCGTCGAATCGGAGAATGTCGCGAAATGCTGCGAGGTGTCCAGGCTCGCCATATGCCGCTAGTCCCATCACTTTGTATTCGTCGCCGAATTTCAGGAAGCCGAGGTATTGCGTCACTGCGCTGTAGTACAGTCCCAGCGAATGCGGAAACGCAATGGCTCCGTCGATCTCCATGCGGTTGCCGGCGCCTGAGCCCCACATGGTGCTGGCGAAATCCCCCAGCCCATCAGCGGAGAGGAGCGCTGCCCGTTCGTACGGCGCGCAGAAGAAGCTGCTCGCCAGATGTGCCTGATGGTGTTCGATGCGATGAAACTTCGTGCCGAGCGTTTTCGGATCGGTGTCAAACGCTTGCGCCAGGGCATCCGGAATTCCGGTGAACTTCGTAAGCACCTTGGCTCGCTCCCGAGCAAACGAAGGCATCCGTAGAGCGTAAAAAAGTTTTGTGCCCAGACGCGCGTATGGATTTCGCGGTACGGCTACATGGTCGATCTCGCGCAGCTTGAGCCCAGCTTCTTTCAGGCAGTACCCAATCGCTTGCGCCGGAAAGCCCGCGGCGTACTTCACACGATTGAATCGTTCCTCTTCGACCGCCGCCACCAGGCGCCCATCGCACACAATTGCAGCCGACGCGTTACCGTGATACGCGTTGATTCCCAGAATATTCATTGTCTATGAAAGTTTACCTTACTCGCTGCGTCCGAAAACCACGCTACGCTGCCAAATTCTGCCGACACCACTCGTTTACCACAAACAGCGCCCACACCCGTGACCACGATGTTTTCTCGCTCAAAAACTCGCTCCAGACCTGGTTCATTCCACCTTTTTGCAAATACGATGCCAGTGCAGAGGCAGGTTGCGCAAAGCTCGCTTCCACTCTCGAGCGCAGCGGCCCGCGCAGCCATGTCTCCCAAGGCAGCGTGAACGTCCTCTTGCGTTGCGCCAGAATTCCCGGCGGCAGCAAATCTCCTATGGCATCGGTGAGTAAAGCTTTCTGCGCGCCGGGACGAAGCCGCGCCGCGTCCGGAAGCGTTTGCACAAATTCCACCAGCGGTGTATCGAGCAACGGCACTCGCACTTCGAGTGACCGCGCCATGCTTACTGAATCCGTATCGCGCAGCAGTGTGCTCGCCATATATGTCCGCATCTCCAACCATGCCGTTGCCGCAGTCGGCTCCATCTTCCGCGCTTCGCTCGCGGTGCGTTCCAGCCATCCCAGCCAAGTCGGATCGAGGGTAACTCCATCCGCGTTAATCGCGCTCGGCCGGAATCGCGGCTCGATCACTTTCTCGAGTTGCCCGGGCGCAAAGAGTGCGCGCGTGAAAAAATACGGGTGCGGCAGCGCATCTGGAAACGCCCACGCGCCGGCCGCCTTTCGCCCCGCATCCGGCGAACTCCGCGCTTCGGCCATCCTCGCAATCACTGGAGCAATAGCGCGGCGCAACAGCGAGGGAACAAACCAAGCCATCCGGATCAACTTCCGCATGTGCCGGGTATCGCCGAAATTCGAGTAACCCGCGAACAGCTCGTCACCGCCCAAGCCTGACAGCGCTACTTTCAATCCCACTTCGCGTGCTGCCCACGAAACAAAACACGTGTTGATGCCATCCATGGTCGGCTGATCGAGCGCCGCCAGAGCTTCATCGATGCGCGTCATGACGGCTTCGCCATCCAGTGGCACTTCACGATGCTTGGTCCCGCAATGTTTGGCAACGCTGCGTGCCGCAGCCGCCTCGTCATAGGGCGTGCCGGGAAAAGTCAGCGTGAAACTATGAATCCCCGGCTGCGAGCGCGCTGCCAACGCCGCAATTGTGCTCGAATCCAGTCCGCTGGAAAGAAACAGCCCCACCGGCACGTCGGCAATCAAGTGCGCACGCACTGTGTCTTCCAGCATCGGCCTCAGCCGCCGAGCGGCGTCAGCCAAGTCGCGAGGCTTCTTCGGATCGCGCGCCGCCGGGCTGCGCATTGCATCCCACCACGGCCGGGCGCGCGGAGTGCGCCGACGCTCCGGCACATACAGCAACATGCGATGCCCCGGCGGAAGCGAAAACACACCCTCGATCATCGTGACCGGTTCCGAAACGCTTCCGAATAGCAAATAAGAGGTCAGCGCGTCCTGAGAAAGCTTCTTTTCCGCAGCGCCTCCCGCCAGTAGCGCTCGAACTTCCGACGCGAACGCGAAGCCATCATGCGATTGCGTGTAATAAAGAGGTTTGATTCCCAGCGGATCGCGCGCCAAAAGCAAAATTGGCGCTGTCGCATATCGTTGGCGCAAATCGAGCAGCGCAAACGCGAACATCCCGCGTAATTCGCCCAGCAAATCCTCGCCCCACTCTTCCCAGGCGTGAACCAGCACTTCCGTGTCGGACTTGGTACTAAAACGGTGGCCGAGCATGCCCAAACGCTCGCGCAGCTCGAGATAGTTGTACAGCTCGCCGTTGAAAACTACTGCGACGTCGTGAGTTTCGTTCCAAACAGGTTGGTGTCCGCCAGGCAGGTCGATGATGCTCAGTCGGCGCATCCCGAGCGCCAGTCCGGGCGCGCGCGAGTCAGTCAGATAGCCTTCGTCATCCGGGCCGCGATGGCGCATCGCCGCCGCAATTTTTCTTGTACGGGTTTCGGCATCAAGAAAATCAGCAGTGAGGGAAACGCCGCAAATGCCGCACACGCTACTGGTGCATCTCCGGCGCGGAAAACAGCGCCACACCGGCGCGCCGGAAATGCTTCCTTAATCCGAAACGCGGTACGTGCAAT
>Ga0210402_10004957_pt1 | contig 11996 bp, 19 predicted proteins | sample IncBWC7MmetaG_FD_161055 | JGI IMG/M metagenome (GOLD analysis project Ga0210402, IMG submission 161055) | Forest soil microbial communities from Barre Woods Harvard Forest LTER site, Petersham, Massachusetts, United States - Inc-BW-C-7-M | ecosystem: Environmental > Terrestrial > Soil >...
GCGTCGACGGGTGTGACCACCACTGCCAGTGGGTAAACAACTGCGTCGGGAGGCGTAATTATACGTCTTTCTTTGTTCTATTGCTTTCCGCGGTGAGTCTCCAACGTTGTGTTCTCGGCCACTATGCTGACGATATATTCTAGACCACCACCCTCGTTTTGGTCATCTGCACTTCTGCTCTGCATCTCTACTTCCTCACGGAGAGAGAAAAGCTGGATTTCAAGCATGCGCTGCGTAAGGGTACGGGCAGTGCGGTCGTCTTTTGTCTGGCGATTGCTGTCATTTGGCCTGTTGCTGCGTTGTTGACTTATCACATGCGGGTTAGTGTTTTTATTGGATCCCTACGGAATTATTAACGGAGTATTTCTTGCATTCCACTCAGCTATTGTTGTTAAATATAACCACCATTGAACAGGTATATATTTTTGCCGCCTTGTACCCTGCTCGTTGCCCTGACCCAAGACATTTCGTTACAGATACGGAACCAAGCACACAAAACCCTGGTTCCTGGACCTCCGCCACCAAATCCGTTCTCTCATGGGAACTGGAGGAGGAATTTGATGGCGGTGTTGTGTCGACCCATGGGATATTCGTGGTTAGATGGGGAAGGGATCGCGACGGAGGACAAGAGGGAGATCAATCCGGGGATGGCGGAACCGGTCTGGGATGGGGCCAGGGAAGGCGATGAGAATACTTGAGCCGTGCTGTGGGCGCTACAGAGGTATTTTAATATCTTACTTACATATTTGGAATCATGTCCCCTCCAACTTCTGTTGGTTTCCATAAATTCATCAAGTCACATCTGTATCGGCCATGGGCTTCTTGTGGGAAAGGTGACTCGGTTGGCATGAGGTGTGTGAACTCGTGTGATCTGGGGCATTGATATGATTGGATACTAGTCTACTTAAAGTCAATTCCCGCAGCCTGAGATTCTGAAAGAATTAATTTATTGGTAATTGAATATGAGAGCCGGGTTGTTCCTGTGACGCATCGATGGCGTCTTGCCAGGGTCAGTTGAACCCAATCAAGGTGAAACGTCTCACAGTGCGGGGTTGTTGTTTAAAACATGAGCGCGTTGAGCGCATCAGTCGTAGTCGTTGAGTGCGCTGTGGGGGGAGGGGGGTTTATAATTTGGGTATATTTAAGAAATATTTGTAGAGCTACAGGCGGAAATATCATGATCTGACCAGAGCATGCGTAGCTGAGAAGCCTGAATGTTCGCGGGATTTAGAACTGGGTCGGAGTTTGGATACCAAAAGCGGCATGTGGTGCAGCAGACCAGCGTCTTCGGCAGTTTTCCTCCAGAATTCCTCGAGGTGGGCGGTTCTTCTGGTTATGTACAGGACAGGAAAGACTTACGTTTTGAATCCAGCAGAGAAGGGATCCTCGTCTTCGAAATCATCCACATAACTTGTGGGAGCACCGCAGTATACTACCACTTGTCCCAATTTTCAGTTAGATAAGCGGCGTTTTACTCCATTAAACCACACGGCCGCCAGCTAAAGCGCCATACAAATATGTCATCCCCACCTGGCGAACAAGATTCCTCCTTTTCTGCATCCAACCCTCAGCCGCTGCCGCAGCCGTTGCCGACTCCGCAACAACCAACCAAGCCGACTACAGCCACCAAGAAACCGCGGCAGAAGAAGCAGGCCGATCCAAAGTCTCGTCGACCCGCTGCCCCGGCTCAAAGTCCTTCCCAAGGTCGGTGCACACCATGAATATTTTTCTCATGACCACACCGTTCATCATGTTGCTCAGCTGCCGCTACTCCCCAAGCCTCGCCAACTGCCCCTCGTGGACCCGTCCTCCAGCCGTATCCTGGTCCAGCTTACCACATCATGAACCCGCCTGGGTACCCGATCAACGGCTCTCCTTTCACCCAGCAACCTCAGCATCATCCCGGATACCCTGCACAACCTTCAACCGCCCCGGTTAATGCCGGTGGGCCTGGAATCCCTGGTCACCCTCCACAATATGCGTATCCTATGCATCCCGGCACGTACCCACCTCATGGTTATGCACCGTATTCTCAGTACCCCCCACCTATGATGATGTATGCCCCCCCTCGGCCTAATGCCCCGCCCGATACATCACAGCCTCCACAGTCTCCCGCTCCCCCAACTTCTGGTACTAAACGAAAACGAAAATCAGCCCCTGAGAGCGCTCCCTCCAAAGGTGGTGAGAAGACGTCTGACGAGGAGACCGGAGCCTCTGCCACTGACGCGAGTCGTAACCAAACTGCACATCAACAGGCTGCTACTGCTACTGCTCAGGCACTCATCGACTTGAAAAAGCGCACAAAGACAGTACGTCCATCTTTTTGTCTCGTATGCCCCATTTTAAACAGGTTTATTCTAGCAACGTGCTTGTGATTCATGTCGCAGTCGGAAAATCAGATGCGACATTCTTACCGACTCTGTATGCAATGCTTAACCGAAATCCATATATCATAGACTAAATTAATCTTATAGGACCCTCCCGCCTGTCAACATTGTAAACAGTACGGCTTTGAATGTACCTTCTTCCTTCCCATTACCGAGACTCGGTTCAAGAAGAAAAAAATGGAGGAAGAGGCTGCCGATAAAGACAAGCCGGAATCCGGAAAAGTGGCAACATCTCCTCAGGCAGAAGCCAAACGCGACATTGCCGTTTTCGGTGAGCTAATACTACACTATACACTTCTGTACTCTCTTAATTGTTGTTGGTCCGGACGCCTCAGGTCCAACGTCTACCGCACACCTTCTGCACTCACAAGCTTCAATCTCCTCCCGTATATACGAAGGTTACGACCTAAGGTACCACCACAAATTCGAGATCAGCAAAACCGGCGACGGGCTAATCCAAGTCCAAAAACCGGCGAATGACGAGCAACAACTGTCCCTACCCAAACCCGTCGACCCGCGCATCGAGCGTGACGTCATCGAGCAACTCATCAACGCGTACTTCACCGACGTTGCCCCAATACTACCCGTAGTGACGCAGGCAGAATTTTTGTCGAACGCGTCGCCTCCACCAATATTGCTGTTCTCAATGTGTCTGGTAGCGGCAGCTCGAAGAGAATTTCCACAGAGTGTGTTTGACGGGATACGTTATGCGGTGAATAGCGTGATCAAGGCGGAGGATGTACTTTCGACGTCGTCGATTGTGAATGTGCAGGCGTTGTTAATTTTGTGCATGACGGGCGATACCCATTCGCAATTTGTGCCGAGTGCGCTGTCGGCGTTGTGGATTCGGCTGGGAACGGCCATTCGGATGGTATGTGGTTGGGAATTGTCCTTAATTATGGATGTGACCTGATGATGCGGTATTAAGGCGCAGGACCTTGGGTTGCATCGAGCGGAGTCGGTAACGCAGAATATTGAGCTCCGACGGCGGGTATGGGGTGCGTGCGTCATTAGCGACCGATGGTAGGATATTGTGTTGTTCTAGTTTTTTGCTGCTCACTGGCCGTAATCTTAGGACAAGTCTTACATATGGCCATCCTTACATGATTGATGTCCGAGATTGTGATGCCCGCCTACCATCTTCAGGAGATTCAAATGACCTTTACATGGATGAACTTGTCCGTCTCAGTGTTATTCTCGGTCGAGTGCTCAAGACTATTTATAGGTATGTTCATTTAAGGACTTTTTCAGTGGGCGTCTTATGTCTAACTCCGTCCTAGTCCATCCGGCCTGTCTTTCACGAACGACGACATATTATACGAACTTCTTCATGATATCGAAGCATGGAAAGAACACCTACCAGATAATCTGAAATACCGCGGTCCTGACACCCCTCGGAATGCCGGTACGTACCCTCAAGCACCTCTCTTCACGCACACTAACCTTTTTTACAATATCTAGGACTTCTTCATCTGCTCTATGCCTGCGTCTGTATGATTTTCTGGCGTGTATTCATGAGGATAAGCTACATTTGCCCTGCACACCTCAAATTTGGTTTAACGGTGGAGCAGTGGACTTCTCTTGTGCAACTCACTGGAGAAGCTATTGATTGGCTTGATGCTCATGAGCGGACGTACGACGTTTGGTTGTTGGTTGCTTATGCAGCTACGTCGTGTGCGCTTGTACAGGTGCGTCTCTCGATGGTACATTTCCCAGACATGTCTCCTGACCTCCCCCTGTCATCAAGTATCATACATGGGCACGGCGCAAGGACGAGGAGGCGGCAGGCAAGTTACGAAAACTGCGTGATTGCGTGCGGAGATGGGAGGGATCTTTGTCGCCTGATCATATGTCAGCGAGACGCAAGGCCGGTTTATTTCTATATCCACCCTGGCGGAACGTTGTGCCATTTTTCTCGACTAACACCCCTTTCACACCTTTGTTTCCCAACAGACGGCAGAGATTATTTCCCTCCTCTATGAAGCCACGCAGGGGCCTCCTCTGCCCATCGAGGCACCCGCGCTGAACCCGACAGGCGGAGTCACAGCCAAAAAACAATTGGCTGGGCTAGCTTACAAGAAGGACCCTTCACGACCTGGGGGAGGAGTGTTCGTTGCGCATGGGGAGGCTCGCAAGGGAGGCTTTGATGACGTTGCTCCTGGAACGATTATTCCTAGTTCATCGGATGAAGGATCTGAAGGTGGCGGACCAGCAGAAACGAGGCCTACCCCCGCTCCCGCTACCAACGACTACGACCGCGCATTCTTATTATCTTCATCCTCCTTCGCCCCGCCGCTCCCGAGCGATAATTCGTCGAGTGCGCCTCGTCACGGGATGATGCCGTCCGGCTCGACGTCGCTGCCCAAGCCAGTTAATATTGAGCTTGCGGCAGGTGCAGGGCAAGCAACGAATTTGAGTCCAACTTCGCCTTTGGTCAATTTCACACCGCTTGGGGCGAGGAAGTATTCAAATGTGAATCCAGCCATGAACACGGAGTCAGCGCCTGGACATGTGCAAGTAATGAATGTCCTGGATGTGCCGCAGGCGTCAAACACGCTTGCAGAGTTCGCCATGGCGGATACTGGATTTTTGGAGGGTATACCGGGGGGAATGTTTGATTGGGGTGAGCGTCGTTTTTTCTTCTTGGATTTAGTGGAAGTTGACCGGTGTGCAGGTCAATGGGATGCATTTTTCTCCCGATTCACTGCTGCGGTCGGCGGCAACAACAGCTTGGGCGGCTTCCAGTAAAGGTAACAGCAGAATACTAGTTTGAAATCATCAAAAGAAAATCGGAACCATTATTCATGGCCGAAGAAAAGGCGTCCCTCTCTCCCGCTTACTTGTTTTATTAACTACTTTAGTAGTACTTTTTGCTGTGTTGTTACATTGCACCTGCTCTGTTGTTACTTGTACTAATTCTTCTATTTGTTGCTTGAACTGGAGAGGTTATTGACGTCATGAAATCAGTGAAAGCTGTATCGACTTGGTGCAGGAATGCAGGCTTGAGATCTTGAGACTCAATTGCAAGTTGTCCGAGGTAATTGGTACTATGATTTCTTAGTTCATAAGGCTAAAGACCGACTCTGAGATAAGTATAAGTGTATGTTTGTAATGAAGTCAACGCCAAGTACGAAGTCAGTGCAGCCCTACTTGACTCGGAAGTGCAGTCACTGACGGTCTTCAGTCTGATGAACAAGCATTCGCTCTGTCAACCGCACACTCACATCCGAGTGTCTGCGATTTGACCTGTACCAGAATCATGAAGCGATTCTTAGCAAAGGCCTCGAAGACCTTAACCCAAGTTACCACCCCGAAATCCACGACCAGCGGCTCTTCACCCCCGAACCAGTCCTTACTGCATACGCGTCTCCAGTCCAAATATACTTCACCCCCAGTCCCACACCCGCATCCACACGACCACCTCGCACTCCTCGTAACCAAGGACGGGTTGTTATTGCGGCCGCACATACCTGGGCAGCGCCTCAGCCACCTTATTCCTGGCCCAGTATCCCATGTCCGGATTGCATGGGGCAAGGCGATCAAGGTGGAGGAGATATCTGGGGACGGCGAAGGCGAAGGCACAGATTGGGGGGATAGCGTGATTGTTTATGGAATCGTTGGGATTCTTGAGCTCCTTTCTGGTAGTTACACTCTTTGCGTCCTCGATTGTTTCGTGTGCAGTGAGTTAATGAATATTCATATACTAGGCTCGTATTTACTGGTCATCACATCGAGATCGGATCTTGGACATCGTAAGTCCTCGTTAATCATCTAACCGTTTCCTGACGATCATGCACCCTTCGTATGAAGTCTTCGACCCCACCCACGCAGTATACAGCGTGGGGGGTGTAACCGCAATCCCACTAGATGAGGGCCGCGCCAGAATAGCTCTCAATACGATCTCATCTCGTAATACCGTCGTCGCACGCCCTTCGTTATTGCCAAAAACCACGATGGACACGATCTCGTCCCCTCTGAACCCCATCTCTGACTTAGTGCACTCCCCATCCGACTCTGAGACAGATGACCTCGATTCCGCCGTGCAATACGTAACCCAACCCCCATCCTCCGGGCCCCAAGTCCAGTTCTCTCTTGACGAACAAATCAAACACATCACCCCCGTAGCCTCCCCCTCCTTCAGCCCTAATAATAAAGAACGCTCCCTATTTTCCCACTCAGCGCAGTCTTCCTCCTCCGACGTCTCAACTCCCTCTTCCGAATACTCATTGACCACATCCCCAGTGGCAAAGACTCTCGCGTTCCGCTTGTCCTTCTGGTCCAGGCTCTCGAAACGTACCAATTCCCTCCCTTCTTCCACTGCTGTGGAGAATGACCTCCCTACCGTTCCGCAGCCGTTAACACTCCTGGAAGAACAAGAAGAGTTGGACGCGATAATTAGAGAGGGGACGGAAGAGCCTTCAGTGGTTCTAGGGAGTATTCTTGCAGCGACAGCTCCACCTCCGGTATCGAGCGAGGAGAGGCACAATGAGTTGGAGGACAAGATTGTGAGGGAAGTTATTAGGGAGTATACGAAGGGAGGGATGTATTTTGCCTATAATTTTGGTATGTCGAGGTTTTCCTTCCTCCTTCCCCCTATTTCCTTCTTCCGTTCGAGGATATTGAAGGTTAGACACCGAAGCTGATCTTTACATTCTTTACGATAGATATAACCCGGTCCCTACAGCACAAACAAGACCAAGCGGTCAAATCGCAGAAACAGCTCGTGCTACTTCATGAACTGAACGCACTCCCACCCGAATACAAAACCACCCCTAATCCTAACCCTATTTTCGACAAAGTTGACAAAGTGAACGTACTCACGGAACCGTACGCGACACTCCCGTTATGGCGCCGAGTCGATCGTCAATTCTGGTGGAACGAGTGGGTGGCGAAACCTTTTGTCGATGCTGGGGTAAGCTTGATGCCCTCACATGCCTTGCCTTGCTAACCCCGTACCTCCTTATGTGATATTCGCATATGCAGCTGCATTCCTACGTCCTCCCAATAATGCAAGGATACTATCAAATAGCTACCTTCCATATCCCGCCGGATCCTGTTAATCACGATGAAAACGCAACAGTAGATTACGTGATGATTTCACGGAGGTCAAGGGATAGAGCGGGTTTGAGATATCAGAGGAGAGGGATTGACGAGGAAGCGCATGTGGCTAATTTTGTGGAGACGGAGACTGTTATGCGGGTGGAGGTGGGTTGAGCCTCCTCTTCTATAGGTGTCGTTCTTTAGAGGAGGTGATCTGTGTGATAGAAACGGGTGCTAACATTGATATTTGTTTTTGGCAGCGAGAAGGGATCTCGAACGTGTTCAGTTATGTCCAGATTCGAGGGTCTGGTTGGTTCGTTCATTCTCTCCTTCTTCTCCACCTGACTTTCCCTTCCCTATTCTACGTAGTTCCACTATTCTGGACCCAATCAGGCTACGGCTTGAAACCCCCGCCATTGCTCGCGCCCGATAGGTCGCATGCGCAGAATCTGGATACGATCAGGAGACATTTCAAGAGGACAGTGCCGCAATATGGACCTCATGTGGGTTCAGTCCTACACAATGCCTGTTATTCTGTTATACCGATTGACACGGAAATAGGCCATCGTGAACCTAGCTGAACAGCAAGGCAAAGAAGCGGCGATCACTCAAGCATATAGGGAATATGTACGGGAGTTGGATTCAAAGGATGCAGTGTAAGTATTTATAATTCATCTTTCTTCAGCTTCCTGGAATAAACGTATTCGCGGATCAGATATAATGAATACGATTTCCACACAGAGACGAAGGGTATGAAGTATGTTCTGCGTAACCCTACTTGTTCGGTGTGATGTCTGACTTACCATTGATGAGGTAGGTACGAGAATATTTCGAAGCTCGTTGATACGATGGAACGGACGTTTGATAGCCAAGGGTACGCAGCTTGTGATTGAGACCTGGATTTCGCTGAATGGTTTTCACCATTATAAAGCTACCTCTGGATCTCCGACAACACCATCATGTCGAAGCAGAAAGGTGTATTCCGCGTCAATTGCATCGACTGTCTCGATCGGACGAACGTCGTTCAGGTAATCATTTCATCCTCGTGTCAGCTCTTTGCCCACATGCTATGAATTAGTCGGCATTCGCACGATACGTGTTGAACAAACAACTAGGTGCCGTCGCATTGCTGAATCCATCTGTAGAAGGGAGGACAGAGACGGATCTCGTTTTTAATGACGGTGAGATCTCCATCTCCGCTGGGTTTATGTTACTATCCTGAGGGGTGATCGTATATAGTTTGGGCGAACAATGGTGATGCGATTAGTCGTGCCTAGTAAGCCAGTTTCATTCCTTTCGAAGAGAACGCAGAATTCATTTCGATCCGTGATACAGTGCCGGGACGTCTGCTCTCAAGGTTCGTTTTGCTTTGTTACGTCAATGCAGCGGTTCTCATCTTGGTTCTAGGGTGACTTTACCAGGTAAGAGCCAGTCGCATTAGTGAATCTAATATGGGAACTCATTGGTTCATAGAACGGGAAAGCGGGATTTGACTGGGCTGCTGAATGACGGAGTCAACTCTCTGGCGAGGTCTGTATTTTTGCTTAAATAGTGGCGGGATCAATCTGCTGAATAACCAACCCCCGCAGGATGTACACTTCGACATTTAGCGACTGGTTCTGCCAAGCGGTCATCGATTTCATGCTGGGCTATCGGACACTCTCCGTCTTTTCTGAATTCCTCCTGAAACTGCAATCGACTGACCCGCGAGATCTCATCCGATTGTCAAAGATCCGAGCAGAGGCTATTGCGACGTCGGCGTCACGCGTCCTTGTGGAGGGTGAACGGTTGCTGTCTGGGTGGACATTATTTTCGCCTGAGGAACTAAATGCGAAGATTGGGGATAAGTTTGAGGAGAAGGTGCTTTTGTTAGTGAGTCCTAAAGAGGTTCAGTAATGAGTTTTCATTGATCAGTTTTACAGACTGCTGAAGCTTTATATGTTATTGTGAGAATGCTCTTCATAGTTGGTGAATGTGCACTGATCTTGATCAAGAGCTACGATTATACCCTCGAGAAAGTCAAAATTTATACCCGTGTCCCTCTTGGAGATGTTGTTAGTATCAGTAAAGGTAAACCTTGTGCTAAGCGATCCAACATACATGCTAAAGGACGTGTAGGCGCATATATTCTTTCTCCGCTCGAGGAAGCCAGTCGCGATCCCGTACAGAACGCAGGTTTCGTCGTTTCATGGCTCAACACTAACCAAATCACCCGGGTAGCCAGTTATTCTGTCCGAAACACTATGGAAGCCTCCTCTCGGCCCCCAGCAACGCCGAAAACCATTAACAACTCGATCTCCACGGTCACCCGCAATAGCCTTTCACTCGCGCAAAGGAACCACACTGTCAAATATCTTGTCGCACGCTTCCTTGGCGGTCAGTAAAGAGAAGGCCTTTGCTGCATTCAAGGTACTTCCCATCGACCCCGCGCGGATCAGACGGGCGTCGAGTGGTGGTAGTTCGGCATACGCGGAGACATCGGATGAGCCGACGGGTGCTTCCAGTTGTCAGGAAGCGGTGGAGCTGATGGTTGAGAGTATTCGACAAGCATGTGAAGATATTGGTGGGGCTCAGGGCGAGTTCATTACGGACGCGGACGTTGTAAGGTGAGCTACGAACTGATGTTTATTGTTCTCGTGTTAACCGTGTCTGATTTGCAGTTTGGCGGAGGCACAACGGATGACGAGTGTCTATGCAAAGATGGAGCACGGGGTGAAGCGGTTGTTATGGTTGGGCGGTTAGGATTTTGTGGGACATTGACACGGATATTTTGTTCTGTTCACGGACTTTATCTCATGTTACATATAATGACGTTTCAATAATAGGGAACGGTCAGTTTCCGTTTCCGAAAGGCAGCTGCATGAGCATTTCGGTAATCCGCGATGTCTGATAGTGTCATAACAAGTGTTGTGGACCAATCCTACTTGACATTTAAGAGGCAAAAGCCCAGCAGCAATATTAAAAGTGAATGATTGAATAGTATGGTGTTGAGATTACATTTCCAAGATAAGGTTACTAGTAGCACTACAAGATGTAAGATAAATGTCAATGTCCCCCAAGATGATTAACTATACTTACAACCCAGTTAGAAAAGACATGTTGGATTGTGTGAAAGGAAAACAAGAGTCTCAGTAGGCAGATTGAAAAGAAATAAAAATGAGATGTGAAGCTTGAAGGTTGTGAATACAGATGAGGCACAGTCAGCGTATAAGAAATGTGGGAGAGAAAGAAAGATAAGATAAATGAAATCAGTCACTCCTGACCAGTCCACCCACCCTCACATCAATCCACTCCCGCCACCACCCACACCTGCCCCCGCTAAATCAATAAACCTCGTCACCCGTTTCTTCGCCCTCGTACTCTGTATCCACTCCTCACCCTTCTTACCATCATTGGCTACCTTCGGCATGTTCGCGTGGCGCTCACACAGCATCCTCCCGTCAACCTCCCAATACTCATCGAGCTTCTCCCGACACCCCGCGAATTCACATAGCAGATGGTGTGGGTGGTACCTGTCGCCTGCGTGTGAGACTGCGCAGGGGCCTTCGATGGGCTGGCCACATCGCGCGGCGGCGCAGAGCGAATCGTTCTCTTCGTGGTAGTGGTATGCACATAGTGGCTTGCCGTCAAAAACGTAGAAGGTCTTGTCAGGGAATGGTTTCTGCGGTAATTGAGTCAAAATTTGCCAGTGCTGGAGTGAGATGGACGACGTACATGACATGTGTTGCAATTGAAACACTCTCGATGATATTTGCCCTTAAGCTGGCCATCGGAGGACGAGACAGCTTGCTTCTCTATCGGTAAAGTACATCGGCGACACTGGATCGGAAATTGGCAAACACGTTAGTGACCCTATCTTGAGCTACGAGACTAGATGAAAGGAGTACGGCTGTGAATTATAATTGCTTCACCAACAAAGCATAGCCCGAGAACTCAAGGACCAAAGTTCGACGAACGAATCAGACGAAACGAAAATGCAACTCACCTTGGGTAGATACATGTTCTTCCAACACCTCTCGCAAAGTATACCCCCTCCATCAACCTGCACCCACCTCCCATCCTCAATCTTGTTTTCACAACGCACACACACCCTCTGCTTCTTCACCTTTGCCTTGTTCTCCCCTCCCCCAACATCATGCCCCCTCCCACCTTCCCTCTCAAGTGATCTCTCCCTATCCATTTTCGCACTTGTTCTTGCCCTTGCGGGCAACTTCGGGGTCCGACTCTCAGCCGGGTGAGGCCCCTGCACGGTTTTACTCCGATGTGCCTTGCCAACCGCCCCACTCCCATTCATGGTACTTCCACCAAACGACCTCTGCTTCCCCATCGACTCGCTCTTCGACCCCGAACCACTAATCCCACTCCTCACATTCTCCTCACCCCTAACAGCGCCATCCTCCATCAGCGTCTCCATAGCCTTCTCCGTCGTCCCCGTCCCCGATTCCACCCCACTCGCCCTCATACCCGCCCCTCCCGTCGTGCTCCTCGAATAACGACTCCCGCTCTCACTACCCCCACTTCCCCGTCTGGCAGCCCCAAGCCCCGGCCCCCCAAGTCTCCCATAGGCAC
>Ga0210402_10004959_pt1 | contig 11993 bp, 10 predicted proteins | sample IncBWC7MmetaG_FD_161055 | JGI IMG/M metagenome (GOLD analysis project Ga0210402, IMG submission 161055) | Forest soil microbial communities from Barre Woods Harvard Forest LTER site, Petersham, Massachusetts, United States - Inc-BW-C-7-M | ecosystem: Environmental > Terrestrial > Soil >...
AGCAGCCTCGCAGTATCTCGATGTCCTCGCGCGGATCAAACCGCGTTCACATCGCCCAGACCACCTGGTTCATGTCAGCCGGATCGATGTCGTCGTCGACCACGATCACCCAGCGATTGGCGTAAGCGCCGGCATGGCACTGCGACGCGATCAGGCCGGCCTGCTTGGAGTGGCCGCCATACATCTGCTTGATGGCGACCGTGAGCCACAGCCGGCTGCCGCCGGCCTCGTGGGACCACACGCCCTTGACCTCCGGGATGCCGGCGGCTTCGAGCTGGTTCCAGACCGCGCCGCACCGATAAGTGCCGCGGTAGAAAGTATCGTCGTTGGGAGGCATGCCGGGCACCGCGCCGAGCAGCACCGGATCGTCGCGATGCCAGAAGGTCTCGATGCGGATCGCAGGCTCGCGCTTCTTGCCGCCGGCGTAATAGCCGGTCCATTCGCCGAGCGGGCCTTCGTCGACCAGATCGTCAGGATGCACGAAACCCTCGAACGCGATTTCTGCATGGGCCGGGATCGGCAGGCCGGTCTTGGGACCGACGATCACCTCGACCGGTTCGCCTAGCAGCCGGCCGGCCGCATCGTACTCGTTCTTGCCGTAGGGGATTTCGATGCCGGCCACCATGAAAAGCGCCGGGTGCATGCCGCACACGACGGCGATCGGACACGGTTGTCCTAGTTCGTGCCAGCGCCGCATGATCAGGTTGCCGTGCTTGCCCTTTGACGTCATGACCGAGGCGATGTTCTTATCCTGCGCCTGGATGCGATAGGCGCCGTAGTTGATCCAGCCGGTATCGGGGTGGCGCATGATCACCATGCAGCCGGTGCCGATATAGCGGCCGCCGTCGTGCTCGTGCCATTTCGGCGTCGGGATTTTCAGGATGTCGATGTCGGCTCCGGTGGCGACGTTCTCCATCAGCGGCCCGTCCTCGACCGTGACGGGCGGGATGGTCCGCGGATTTTTCATGTAGTTGCGCCAGTAGCGCACCAGATCCATCTCGTTGGTTTCCGCCGGCATGCCGAGCGTGAGGTTGATACGCCGCACCGAAGTCAGAATGTTCGCCACCACGCGATGCCGGGGCGGGAAACCCGGGATGTCCTCGAACATCACGGCGGGCGCCCCCATGGTGCGCTGATAGATGTCGACGATGCCGCCGATTTCCTCGTCGCGATCGGCGCCCGTGACGGTCACAAGCTCGCCCGCGTCCTGCATCTGCACAAGCCAGACGCGCAGATCCTGTTTGGGGGCGTTGCGCATGGTGCGACGGCCGTCGCGTGGCTCGACGGTGTTCAGCATTGTGGCATTCCCTCGATTGGGCCGGCAAAAGCCGTCTTCCGTATGGAACGACCCGCGCAGCGCGTCAACGTGGAGGTGCCGCAGTGTACGCACCCTCTCCCCATCGCCGGAAGGGGCCAAGTGGGACCTCCTTCACGGCGCGGCTGCTTCTTCTATGCGTCAGACCCGGTCTATCCGCGACCGGCGTCCCGGCTCGTGCTATTATTGCCATCCAAGGAGCCCAACACATGAGCCAACCACGTATTAACCGCGACCCCAAAGTCATGATGGGCAAGCCGGTAGTTGCCGGCACCCGGATCACGGTCGAGCATATCCTGCGGTGTCTCGCTGCCGGCGATACCGTCGAGCACATTCTTGCCAATTACCCGCATCTCACCGTCGAGGATATCCGCGCGGCGCAGGCCTATGCGGCAGACTATCTGGCCCATGAGGGGATCGTCGCGGCCGAGTGAGCGAAGCATGCCGGCGTTCTTCGCTGATGAATGCGTCGCCCGGGCGATCGTCGAGGGGCTGGTCCAGCGCGGATTCGACGTCGTCGACGCCAAGGATGTCTGCCGGGGTGACAGCGACGAGCGCGTTCTCGCGCTCGCGGAGGCGGCCGGACGCGTCGTCATCACCCACGACTGGGGATTCGGCGAGATGATGATTCGACATGGTCAGACAGCTGCCGGGGTCATCATCCTGTCGCTCCACGCTCTGTCCGCCGGCGCTCGCGAGCGTTACGCGGTCGAGAAAATAGCCGAATTCGCCGGCCAAAGCCCTGGCTGCCTCACGATCATCGAGCCTTGGCGAGTACGCACAAGGCGATTGACTGCGCCGTAAAAGATCAAGCGTCCCGTTCGAGTATCTTCTTCAGCTGTTGCGGCGTGATCGGCAATTCCGTGACGGCGCCCGGCAGGCCAATCGCGTCCTCGACCGCGTTGGCGATGGCGGCGCCGACCGCCGTGATGCCGCTCTCACCGGCGCCCTTGATGCCGAGCGGGTTGAGATTGGTCGGGAAGTCCTCGGTGAGAATGACTTCGAGCGTAGGTATTTCCCGCGCGGTCGGCATCAGATAATCCGCAAAGGTCACGGACAGCGGATCGCCGCTCTCGCTGTAGCGGAAATCCTCCAGCAGCGCGCCGCCGAGGCCCTGGGCGAAGCCGCCGACGATCTGACCTTCGACCAGCATGGGATTGATGGCGCGGCCGATGTCGTAGCCGATGATGTAGCGCTCGATTGCGACGGCGCCGGTGTCGGGGTCGACCTTCACCACGGCGAGATGACTGCCGTACGGATAGACTTGGTGCGCGACATGAAACCATCCCTCGGCCAACAGGCCGGGCTCGCGCCCATGGCGCGTAGGCGAAGCCGGCAGCAACGCGGTCGCGACCGCGCCGAGCGGCATCGACGGGCCGCCCGCTTTGTGCACCACCATCCCGTCGATGATGTCGAGATCGGCCGGCGCCGCTTGCATCAGGTGCCCCGCCGTGTCGAGCGCCTTGTCGCGCAACTTCAGAGCGGCGACTCGCGTGGCCGAGGCCGTCATCACGGTCGCCCGCGACGCGTGGGCGCCGAGGCCGAACGCGATGCGGTCGGTCTGGCCATGGATCACCCGCACGTGGCGGTAATCGACCCCGATCATCTCGGCCGCCACCTGGGCTACGACCGTCTCGAATCCCTGGCCGACCGAAGCGCCGCCGGTGACGACCTCGACCCGTCCGGACGTATCGACCGCGATCTTGACACCGTCGGATGGCCCGAGCCCGCTCTTCTCGACGTACATGGCGACGCCCGCGCCGACCAGCTCGCCGCCCTGGCGCCGCCGCGCGAGGCCGGCCTTCAGCTTCGGCCACGATGCCCGCTCCAACACCTTGTCGAGCAGGCCCATGTAGTCGCCGGTGTCGTGCTCGACCTCCTCTCCCAGCACTTCGAGCGGCCGCCGGAACGGCATTTCGGAAGCCGTGATGGCATTGCAGCGGCGCACCTCGACGGGGTCAAGCTTGAGAGCATGGGCGATCGCCTCGACGAGACGCTCGCGCACGAACGTCGTCTCGTAGCGGCCCGGCGCCCGGTAGGTCGCGGCCGGCGTTTTGTTGGTGAGGCGGAAATGACCGACCGACCGATAGGCCGGGATCCGGTAGGGCCCAGGCAAAATGCCGCTGATCATCGTGGCGACGCGGGTCGCGTGCGTGCGCACGTACGCGCCCTGATCGTGCCAGAACTCGTCATCGAGGGCGAGGATCACGCCATCGGCATCGACCCCGGCGCAGACCCGGTGGCGCTGCTGGCGTGAATGATTGGCGCAGATGAAATGCTCCCGCCGGTCCTCGATCCACTTGACGGGCCGCCCGAGCCGCATCGCGGCGAGGCATACCAGGACGTCTTCCGGGTAGAGTTCGCCGCGCACCCCGAAGCCGCCGCCCACATGCGCCTCGTGGACATGAATCGAGGATGGCGCACGCCGCAGCATCAAGGCCAGCAAATCGCGCACCCGATGCGGCACCTTGGCGGCGCCGTGCAATTCCAGAATGTCGCGCGCGTCGTCGTGGCGGCCGATCGCCCCGCGCGTTTCGATCGGCACGCCGCTGTGGCGACCGACCGCGAGATCAAGCGCGATCACCTTGTGCGCGCGCGCCATCGCGGCGTCGACATCGCCATAGCCCTGGCGCACGATGGCGGCTTCGGTGCTATGACCGGGCGAAAACTCGGCCGGCTCTGCGTCGGCGTCGAGCAGCACCGGCAGTTCTTCGATCTCGATCGCCACGAGATCGGCCGCATCTTCCGCGATGTAGGGATCGGTCGCGAATACTGCGGCGACCGGCTCGCCGACGTAACGCACGCGCTCGGTCGCGAGCACCGGCTGTCGATAGGGCTCGAGCCGCTCGATGCGGCCTTCACGGAAATCGATCGGAGGAATATCCGCAATCTCGGCGGCGGTCCACACCGCAACGACCCCCGGGATCGCGCGCGCTGCGGCGGCGTCGATTGCTACGATCAGCCCGTGTGCTATGGGCGAACGCGTCATCCGCATGTGCAGTTGATGCGGAAACGAGATATCGGCCGCAAAACGGCCACGCCCCCGCACCAGCGGCGGGTCTTCGAGCCGAGTTACGGATCGGCCGATGTAGGGCGTGGTCTTCACGGGGTACTTCTGTGCCGTATCTCTCGACAACCCATCCCACCCTCCCTCACAAGGCATTCACACGTGAACTGAAGTCATATCCCCGCGCGCGGGGGAGAGCCAGATTGCCGCCCGTCGGGAGCCGCCTTGACACCCGGTGCTGTCGGGAGCCCAATGAGCTCCGCCTTCTGCGGGAGATGCGGGGTACCCGCCGCTTACCCCGCAGGTCGGGCAATTGCTCCCAGCTGCCGGCTCAGGCGGGGCCATTCAAGGAACGATTCCAACGCAATTCCCAACAACAAACGCGAGAGAGGAAAGCCTATGAAACATCAAAATCTCAGTATTGCGGTTCTGCTTGCAGCCGGCATGGCGGTGGCCTTGCCGGGCAAATACCTGCTCGGCTCGACCGCCGCCGCGCAGACGCCGCGCGCGCTGCCGACCTTTGAGATGGAGAAGGATTGGCCGAAAGTGCCGCCGCAATGGAAGGTCGGCGATGTGTCGAGCTTCACCACCGACGCGCAGGGCAACATCTGGCTCATCCACCGTCCGCGCACCCTCAAGGGCGAGGACCTCAAGAAGGCTGCGCCGCCCGTGATGGTGTTCGACGTGAGCGGCAATTTCATCAAGGCCTGGGGCGGCGAAGGCGCCGGCTATGAATGGCCGCAGCGCGAGCACGGCATCTATATCGACTACAAGGGTTTCGTATGGCTCGGCGGCAACAATTGTCCTGAAAACAACCTCGAGAATCTCAAGCCGGTGGCGGACGATCAGCTCCTGAAGTTCACGCAGGAGGGCAAGTTCGTCATGCAGATCGGCCACAGCAACCAGAGCAAAGGCAACGCCGACACGGCGAACCTCCATCGCCCCGCCGATGAGCAGGTCTACCAGCCGACCAACGAGCTGTTCGTGGCCGACGGCTACGGCAATCATCGCGTCATCGTGTTCGATGCCGACACCGGCGCATTCAAGCGGATGTGGGGCGCCTTCGCCAACAAGCCCGAGGACGACGACCATTGCCAAATTTTGCGCAAGACCAACTTCGATGCTCCGGGCCCGCAGCAACTCAGTGTGGTGCACTCGCTGCGCGTTGCCAATGACGGCATCGTCTATGTGGCCGACCGGGAGAACCGCCGCGTCCAGATGTTCACTAATGACGGCAAGTTTATCAAGCAGCTGATCAAGCCCGACACGCTGTTCGCGCGCTCGGTCGCGTTCTCGCCCGACCAGGAGCAGCAGTTCCTCTATGTGGGCGATGGTGATGACATCTCGATCCTGGATCGCAAGACCCTCGAAGTGCTGGGGTCGATCAAGCTGCCCGGCATGCAGGGCGGCGGCCATCTGATCAATACGGATGCCAAGGGCAACATATACATTGCGAACACCGGAAAGGGCATGCAGAAGCTCGCCTTCAAGGGCATGGCGACTGCGACGGCCGCCAAGTGATGCATGACACGACGGACCGCCGGCCGCGGCCGGCGGTCCGTTCCATGCGTAATTTCATAACTGAGTGGATTCTGATCAGATTGAACGTGGTTGCTCGCGACACACGCCGGCGTGACCGCGGAGAGGTGATTCGATCTCATCGGAATGCGCTTCAGAGCCGGGAGGCGGGCAATGGGCGGTGTCTTAGTGGACCTGATGCGGGCGCATCTGAGACTCGCGGCTATATCTCTACTTGCGTTGGGCGCCGCACTTTCCTGCGCATCCGCGCAGACGCCTGCACCCGGCCGTCCCATCCTGGCGGTGCTTCCGCTGGAGAACGATTCCGGCGACGCAACGCAGGATTTCTTCGCGGACGGAATGACGGATGAGATCGCCGTCGCACTCGCAGGCGTGCGGGGCATCGACGTCGTGGCGCGCTCGTCCTCGTTTCAATTCAAACAACCGAACCGCGACATCAAGGCCATCGGCGCGGCGCTCAACGTAAGCCACGTCGTGCAGGGTTCGGCGCGCCTGATGACCGACCGCCTGCACGTCAATGTCTCGGTAATACAGGTTCGCGACGGCGGGCAAATTTGGTCCAAGGGCTATGAGGTTCCCCGTCCCGGGATATTCGACCTTGAGGAAGAAATCGCCCGCAACATTGCCGCCGCGGTGAATGCGCCGGCGGATCCCGGCAGCTCGTTGGTACGCAGCCGCACTGGTAATTTCGAAGCCTACATGGATTTCTTGCGCGGCAAGGTCGCGGCGCGTCCGCGGGGGGCCGCTCCATTGGCTGCTGCCGCGGTGTTCCTGGAGCAGGCGCTCGATCGCGATCCCGATTTCGCTCCAGCCGCCGCGCTGCTCGCCTACGATTTCGCACTGACCCCGCTTTTTGCGCCCTCGTTGCGCGGCGGTATGCCCGACGAGGAGCGCAAGATCGTGGAGCGAACGATCCCGCGCAGCGGTGCACTGGCTCGGCGCGCCGCGCAGCTCGATCCGAAAAGTGCGGAGACACACGTGGCGCTCGGTTACACCAACATGGTGCAAAAACGGATGCTGGCGGCCGAGGACGCCTTCCGACGGGCACTCGCGCTCAACCCGAACCAGGCCGACGGACTGCACGGCTACAGCCAGCTTCTTGCCGCGTTGGGACGCATCAAGGAATCGCTCGCGATGCGCGAGCATTTACAGAGGGGCGAGCCCTTCATCACCAATTACACGGCCGACACCGCCGAAATCTATTGGCTCGACGGCGCGGCCGAGAAGGCCGTCGCAATGCTCCAGCCGTTCCGTCCCGGGCGCACCCTCGAACTCGCCCTGGTACAAGCCTCGGCCGGGCGCTATCGCGAAGCCGCGGTCGCAATCCGCGAAATGCCGGCCACGAACTATCCCGGCGGAATGACGGAGGCGGCGGCGAAGATTCTCGAATCCGCGCCCACGAGGGCCGCTGCGCCGGATGCTCTGCCGCGAGTCGGGAATATGAGTTTCGCCTACATGCATGTAGGCGCGCCGGAGCGCGTGCTGGAATTCTACGAGGATGAGATCAGCGCCGGTTATTTCCAGCCGATCTCCACCACTTGGTTCTGGCATCCGACCTATGCGGCGGTGCGTAAGACCGAACGATTCAAGAAGGTGGTGCGCGATCTAGGGCTGGTCGAATATTGGGACGCGCGGGGCTGGCCGCCGCAGTGCCATCGGGCCGGGGGCAGCGATTTCTCCTGCGAATGATAGGGCACTCTCTGCGGCCGGCGCCGCCGGAGCGTGCCTCGTCAGACGTAGTCCTCGGCAAAGCCAACCGGCCCGCCGAATACAACCTTACAGATGTTCCAAAATCGTCCAAAAAGCCGCTAATGCAGCGACACTTTTTGGACCCTCAGATTGCCGATCTCACCGACATAGAGGTCGTTTTCGCTGCGGCAATCGATGGCGTTGACGAAGTTGAACTCCTTCGGGGTCCGCCCGGCCTTGCCGAACTTGCCGATTACGGTTCCGTCCAGTTTGAGCTTATAAATCTCACCGGCGGCGTCGATGTCGTTCGGGGGATTGGAGTTCGACGAATAGAGCACCTGGTTCGGCCCCGGCGTGATGCAAAGCGCCTGGGGAGAGCCGACATTGGTAATCTGCGACTTGAAGGCGCCGTTGCTGTCGAACACCTGGATGCGCTTGTTGCCGGAGTCCGCGACATAGACATTGCCTTGGGCATCGACCGCGATGGCGCGGGCGGAGGTGCCGAATTGACCCGGCTCGGTGCCCTTCGATCCCCATGATTTGACGAATACGCCATTCTTGTCGAACTTCGCCACGCGCTGGTTACCGACGCCGTCCGCAACATAAATGTTTCCAGCGGCGTCGAAGGCGACGTCGGTCGGGCGATTGAAAAGATCCGTCGGAATCCCGGCGCCCGGAAGCTCATTGGCGGCGGGCGGAGGATTGGGAACGCCGCCGGCACCGGGTCCACGCGCCGGAACCGGAATTGCCTCCGCCTTGCGCCCCAATATCATGGCGACGCGGCCTTCCGGGTCGAACTTGAGGACCGTGTTGGTCATCTGGTCGACGATCCAGATGTTATCCTGCGGATCGATACGCACCTGCTGGGCGAACATGAACGCATAGCTGTCCTTGCCGATCTCGCGGACGAACTTGCCGGTGCGATCGAACTGGAACAGCCGCGAGCCGCCATGCGCGAAAGCCCGTGCGCCGCCGAGCGAAACCGTCGGATGGCCGGTGCGCGTGTAGACGAAGATATCGCCCTTGGAATTGGTCGCGACGCCCCCGACCTCGCCGAGGTAGATGTCGGCAGGCAGGTTCAGCGGATTGGCGACGGCGTCAAAGGCGATTTCGGGTGCAGTCTGAGCTGACGCCGGCAACGCGCTGAGGCAGGTGGCGGCCAGCAAGGGCAACAAAAAACGCTTCATGGTGAATCTTCTCCCGACGTTCTTGTGTAATGGTTTTAGAATTAGCGAGACCCGTCCGAGTGTCATCGCCCGGCTTGACCGGGCGATCCAGTACCCCACGCGCTTCGGTGACATTCACGAGTGCTGCGGGTTACTGGATTCCCCGCTTCAAGCGGGGAATGACAGGTCAGGTGGCCGACTGTTATCGCGCCTCCGCCTTCTTCATTGCATCCGGCTTCAGGATGAGCTTTTGCACCCGCCAGGATTCGATTTCGCCAACCACGATCTCATCGGGATTGCGGCAATCCATCATGTGGACCACCTGGAAGCCGCCGAATTCCTTGCTGGCATGGCCGAACTTGCCGATGATGGTGCCGTCGAGCTCCATCTTGTAGATCTCGCCGGTGATCGCCCAAGTGCCCGGACGATTGCCATTGGGGTTGGAGTTGGAAGCGAACAGGTACTGGTGCGGCCCCTGTGAGACGCACGCGGTCCAGCCGACGCCGACCTGATCGTAGATGGCCTTCGGCTTGAGGTCGTTGTCGAGCACCTGGTAGCGGAAGTTGGTGCGATCCGCCACGTAGACGTTGCCCTGCCGGTCGACCTGAAGTCCGTGCGGCAAGTTGAACTCGCCGGGTTCCTTGCCGGCCTTTTCGCTGCCCACCTGCGCCAGGAAACGGCCGTCCTTATCGAATTTCACCACGCGGTTGTTACAGTAGCCGTCGGAAACGAAAATATTCCCCTGCGGGTCCCAGGCGACATCGGTTGGGCGGCAGAAGATGTATTTCTCCGCGGGCTTGTTGGGACCGCTGGGCGTCGCGACCGCGCCTTCGATCGGCGGCGGCCGGCGGCCGATCACCATCAGGACCTTGCCGTCGGGGCTGAACTTGGTGACCATGTTGGTCCCTTCGTCCACCGTCCAGATGTTGTCCTGCGGGTCGACGCGCACCGAATGGGCGAACTCGAAGCCGTAATAGCCGTTACCGATTTCCTTGACGAAGTTGCCGTTCTCATCGAACTCGAACAAGCGTGTATTGGCACTGCGATGATAGACGAAGATGTGCCCCTTCGAATTCGTGGCAACGCCGACGGATTCGCCAAGATACTCGCCGGGCGGCAGCTTGAGGAAATTCGGCACCGACGTGTAGGGGATTTCCGGTACGTTCTGCGCCTTGGCCTTTTGCTGCGCAAGCGCAGGACCGACCCACAGCATTAGGGCAATGGTGGAAACCGATGCGACACAGCGCTTCATGAGGACCTCCCGGGAACGTCTGAGTGACTTGTGTTATCGAACACGTTTGTTGCCGCAGTGTATGCCAACAATCCGGCTGTCTCAACCCATTCCGGACACCCATTCCGGACGAGCGACCGCCTGACTCACGCTCCCGGCGCGGTGGCGTTGGGATAAAACAACTGTTTCCCGTCGATTTCGTAATTCGCGATTGCCCGTTGCCCTTCGGGCGAAATCAGCCAGTCGACAAATTGCTGGCCAAGCACCTTTTTGACGCCGGGATGCGCAGCCGGGTTGACCAGCATGACGCCGTACTGGTTGAACAGCCGCTGATCGCCTTCCACTGCGATGACGAGATCGCCCTTGTTCCGGAACGATATCCAGGTGCCGCGATCGGAGATCGTATAAGCCTCCATGGCGCCCGCGGTATTGAGGGCAGCGCCCATGCCCTGGCCGATCTCGCGATACCACGGGCCCTTGTCCCTTATGAGATCGATGCCGGCCGTCGTCCACAGCGCAAGCTCGGCCTGGTGGGTGCCGGAGCGATCGCCGCGCGAGACGAACGGCGCCCGCTTTTCCCGGATCGCCTTGAGCGCCGCCACGATATCGCGCGTTCCCCTGATGCCTGCCGGATCGCGCGCCGGACCAATCAGGATGAAGTCGTTGTACATCACCGGGAACCGCTTCACCCCGAAGCCCTCGGCTAGGAACTTCTCCTCCGCTGCCTTGGCGTGCACGAACACCACGTCAGCATCGCCGCGCCGCGCGGTGTCGAGCGCCTGGCCGGTGCCTTGCGCCACCACCTTCACGTCGATGCCCGTCTTGGCCTTAAAGAGCGGAAGCAGGTACCCGAACAGACCGGAATCCTGGGTGGATGTGGTCGAGGCGACTACGATGGACTTTTCCTGGGCGAACGCGCCACCAGTAAGTCCCGTGATTGAGGCAAGGATAGCAATGAGCAGTAAACGACGGGTTTGCATAAGCTGCCCCTCTTCCCATACAGCAATTAGCAATACGCCCGATGGCGTGGCCCGTACTATAGCGGATATTGCTGGCAAACTGGAGTTGCGAGCGGCCGTCCGGCTCTACCTCTCGACGACGCACAGGTGTGCTGCCCGGGCTTGCCGCGTTGCAACCCGGAAATGACACCAAGGGCTTGAAACGTCGGAAACGGAACACTTATGCGGTTATCGATCGGCCTTTGGGACGGCCTTGTTCGTCTCCCCGGGGCATCGCTTGTCGACCGCAGCTTCGTGGAGTTGCCGCAACTCGGATTGCACCGTCTGGTAGTCCGGTTGATAGACGAGCAGATTCACGGTGGACCCGCCCGCGCCCGTACTGGCGCGATCCATGAGAACGCGCAGTTCCTGCTCGCGAGTCCGGGTGGTCACCAGCCGTTTCGCAATGTCCTCGCAGCGCAGAAATTGAAATTTCGCCGGCGCCACAAACGGGTCACCGACGACATCAAGGGATGCCGCACACCCCCCGAGCGATGCCGCCAACAGCGCCGCTGTGCCAAACATCATCCGCATCAGCCCTGACTTTCTTCATTGTTCCGCCGCCGTCCGCAAATACGGCTTGGAACCAAGGGTGGTTTAGCATCTCGTTACGGCCCGAATCCTGCCGGATCGCGTTCACTTAAGCGATCCCTCGTGTCGGACGCAACAGCAGTCCGGCGCTCGCCGGGCGGATAGCCGAACCCGAGCTGTTACAATGTCCGCGCAATTGCTCTTTTGCGAAGCCCGTGTAAGGTCGCGCCCTAATTCTGGGCGGTTACAATTTATGGCGCGCGACCAAGATGATATGACGCCGATCGAGACACGTGACGAACTCGTCGCGTGGTTGGCGGCCGGCGAAAAGCCGCGCGAGCGGTTTCGCGTCGGCACCGAGCATGAAAAATTCGCGTTCACGCTCGCCCGCAACGCGCCGGTGCCGTATCAGGGCGCACACAGCATCCGGGCGCTGCTCGAAGGAATGCAGTTGCTGCTCGGCTGGGAACCGATAATGGAAGGGCCGAACATCATCGGCCTTTCGGACGTCACCGGC
>Ga0210402_10004960_pt1 | contig 11992 bp, 10 predicted proteins | sample IncBWC7MmetaG_FD_161055 | JGI IMG/M metagenome (GOLD analysis project Ga0210402, IMG submission 161055) | Forest soil microbial communities from Barre Woods Harvard Forest LTER site, Petersham, Massachusetts, United States - Inc-BW-C-7-M | ecosystem: Environmental > Terrestrial > Soil >...
CTGCTAAGATCGCCCAGGCAAATAAGAGGACTCTTGTCGAGCTAAAGCGGCGCAGGATCAAATAAATCATCGGGAATAAGCAGTAGATCTGAACTTCGTAGGGGAGGCTCCACAAAGGCTCTAGGATTTGATCAAATCGCACAAAGTTCTGTACCAGAAGCAAACTCGGCACCAATTCGGCATTGGCGTGTTGACCGATTGTGGTAACAAAATTATCGATGTGGCTTACTGGTAACTTGGTGAAAAAGATTACTAAGACAACAAATATCGACAAGGGATAAATGCGAAACCATCGTCGTATCATGAAGGCACGAAAGATCCTGTATTCACCATGCTTTTGAACGTGCCTTTCAATCGAAAACATATTTACAATTCCGCTGTGAACAAAGAAAATTACGACACCGAGTTTTCCGAATAGCGAAGGCTGAAGAAACCCGATGTGCAGATTTCCGAAGAACAACGCCAAATGAGAACCGACCACCATCAGCACGGCCAGCGCCCGAATGAAGTCAAGATTGGTTTCGTGTGCGCCCACGTTGTCCTTTTGGTTCATGCGCTGGCTCCCACGGTCGTGGCGCTGCGATCTACATCAATGCCATAAGCCTGATAAAGCTTGGGAAGGTACTGCTCGACAGAGAATCTTTCTTCTACAATTCTCCGGCTCGCCGCTCCCATGCGTTCACGCAAGGCTGGTTCGTTGGCGAATGTCACGATCAGGTTGCCGAGCGCGTGATGATTCAGTGCCGGGTAAAGCAGGCCGTTCACGCCATGCTCTACGGTTTCTCGAACTCCGCCAGAACTTGGCACGACCACAGGAAGCCCAGCCGCCATTGCCTCAATTGCCACAATCCCGAAAGGCTCAAACGGTGCGGCATGGCAGAACACATGGCAGGCGCGTAATACCTGAGCCACATCGGAGCGGGTTCCAAGGAACTTCACGTAGGGAGCAATACCCAATGACTGCGCAAGCTCTTCGAGTTCGCTCCGTTGTTCTCCGTCACCGCAAATCACCAGCGCTGCCTGTGCACCGGCTAAGCGCGCCGCGGCTAACGCACGGATACAGACATCTACGCGTTTGTTAACGCCGCGGCCAAGCGTTCCGACAGCGCAGAACACGGTGGTTCCGTCGCCAAACTCAACGTCCTTTGCCTTTGGTCCGTTCTTGCTAAAGCGCGCCAGATCGACGCAGTTATGTATGACTAACAGTCTTGAGCGAGAGATACCGTGCGTGCGGTGGACCCAATCAGCGAGTGCGTCGCTGCAAACGACAATGCGATGCGCAAAGGATTGTGCGAAGAAATTCGCTATGCGAAATCTCCACGAGTCCATATACAGATCGCCCTGCTCAAAACCGATTCGTACCCTCACATCCGCCCGCCACGCGGCAAACAATGCAATGAAACGGCTCCATGTCAGGTGCGCTTCCACCAGGTCCGGCCGTAGGTTTTCCAGCAACGTTTGAACTTCATGAATCGCAGCGTAGAACCTCCGCTTGCGGAAATATGGCCGCAGATCCAAAACATGCACCTGAAGTCCAAGATCGCGGATCTCTTCGCTGAGTTCTCCATCGCCAAACAAGGTCACAACGTGATGCTCGATGTCTGGATATTTGACAGCCTCCCTCAGCGTGGTGATGAGATGAGTTTGGGCACCACCGGTGCGAAGTTCGTCGATGACGTGAACGTGAAGCATGGCTTACAGGTTTACGTGGGCCAGAATGTCGGAATAAGTTGGGAAAGCCAGTTGCCGCAGGCAGCCCAAATAAACGACGATTCCAACGATTACCTTCAGCGCTAGACGGCCGTGCGGACCCGCGCCGGCAGCGCCGGATCCAACTCCAACCAGCCAAACAATGGCACCCATGATGAGTGCGCAAACCAATAAAGGAGCGCTTTCAGCGATGGTTTTCTTAATGTCCAAGCCGCAAGCCCGATGTCCCATCACCAGAACCGGGTAGGCAATGAGGGTGTTGGAAATGGCGTAAGCGCGAGCCACCCCAATGGGTCCCGAGCGAATACCTAAAGCAAAAGCTAAAGTAGCGGATCCGGCGATCACCAGCCCCATGAGAAACATTCCTCGGCCACGTTCTGCCACTATGAATAGCCACTGTGACGTATTTTGTATGGGCTGAAGAATACTGGCAGCTGAAAGCCACAGCAGAATCGGTACTACGGCGTGCCACTTTGTGCCGTAAACAAGATCTACGATTTCTGGCGCTGTGGCCGCCAGACCGACAGCCAATGAGCAACCCAAAGCGGAGATCAAGCGAAGTGCGCGAAGGTAAGCCGACTGCATCCGCGCGGGTTCTTTTCGTAAGGATGCCATGGCTGGAATAAGCACGCCACTGAACACACTGATCACGAGCATGCCGGGGAGGGCCATCAAGAAGTAGGCACGTGAATAGTATCCAAGAGCAGTCGCACCCCAGAATTTGCCGACCAGCACATTGTCGAGATTCCTGGCACAATAATTCACGATTCCGTAAGCGGCCGAGTACCCGCCGAAGGTCAAAAGCGTACTAATGTTCAGTAAGTGTGGCGGGAGCTTCGGAAAGTATCCACTTAGCGGAAATGACAACACGGTGGTGATCGCCTGCTGAAGAACTAGCTGAACCACAAGCGCCCAGTATCCGAACCCCAGTTTGGCCAGCACGATTGTGACAACCGCAGTGATCAACAAAGAGCAGAGAGCTGATAGATTCAGCTCTTTGATTTTCATCTGCCGAAGCAGCAGCGCAGTTGGTTGCACGGCTAAGGAAGACAGGAACAGTATTCCGCTGGATGCCATGATGATCTTTGTCAGCTCCGGACGACGATAGAAAGTTGCGATGTAAGGCGCTGACACAAAGCACAGAGCAGTTAGGAAAACACCGAAGGCGGCGTTAATAAGGAAGAGTGCATCGATCTGGTTGCGGTCGAGGCGTTCGCGCTGCACGGTCGCCCACGACAACCCGAAATCCGATATGGCTTGCCCGAGAACTGTGATCGTTGCGACCATCCCCAACAAACCGTAGTCGGCAGGGGAGAGTAGTCTGGCCAGGACCGCAGTGCTTCCCATAGAAAGCAAATATCTTCCTGGCAACAGGAAAAAAGACCAGTTGAGTCCTTGGCGTGCCAGTTGCGGTACATGAGATCGCACTGGAAGTTCAAAGCCGGTTAGTGTTTCTTCTTCTACTGTGCTGCTGTACATGTCTCTCATTCAGCTCGAGATTCGGGATGTTTTAACATCAGCCTTGGCAGTTAAGTTGCTGCACCTCGGACCGAATGGGCTCCGGGCGCGCTGGGATGCCTACAACCGTAAGACCCGCGGGAACGTCACGGGTGACAACGGCCCCCGCTGCGACAATCGCGCCCGCACCGACGTGCAGATATTGCAAGACCTGCGCCCCAGTGCCGATGAGCACGCCGCTGCCGACGACTACTCCACCGGAGATGTTTGCTCCTGGATTCACTACTGATCCTGGACCGATCCTGGTTTCGTGGCCAATGGTGCATCCGAAATTGCACAACGCAAAGGGCTCGAGTGTGATGTTGATCGTGGCAGTGACGCCCGCGCCGATAAAGCATCCTTCCCCAATCTGTGCCGAATCCAAATCGATGATCGCAGTCGGGTGTAGAATCGCGGGCCACTCCATTCGAGGCAGAAGTTGGCGCAGCTCGGCTGCAAGCTTCAAGCGAAGATGAGGGCTACCTACGCCGATGGCAAGCGCATCAAAGGAATCACGGTTGGCGCTTAACCAGGCGAAATCTCCCAGCACATGATCGCTGCTGTCTCGTTGTCCTAAGTCTGAGAGGTCACTAACCACATAGCCCAGAAATTCAAATTGCGGACTACCGCGATTGATCCAACGCAATGCGGATGCGATTTCTCTCGCCATCCCGCCTGCTCCAACGATAACAATTCGTTTCGGCCGCATCACGCCTTTCCTTTTTCTTGTTCGACATTTGCGCCGAGAAATTCAGGCATCGTGGCATAGCCACGTTTCGCAATTCCTTCTCGAGTGAGAACCAGCTTGGCAGTTCTTGCGAGGATGGACAGGTCGAGCCAAAAGCTCTGGTGATCGATGTACCAGAGATCGAGAGCGAATTTTTGGTTCCAGTCGAGGCCGTTCCGGCCGTGGATCTGCGCCCACCCGGTGATGCCCGGTTTAATTTCGTGCCTTCTCATCTGCTCGGGAGTGTAACGGGTCAAATATCGGGGTAAGAGGGGACGCGGCCCGACCAGGCTCATCTCCCCACGAACCACGTTGATCAATTCAGGCAATTCATCCAGGCTGGTGCTGCGAAGAAAGCGCCCAAGAGCGGTGAGACGCTGCGCGTCCGGAAGCAACTCACCTTTCTCGTCGCGTGCATAAGTCATGGTGCGGAATTTGAGAAGCGTGAAAGACTTCGCATTCAATCCAGGCCGCTCTTGGCGAAAGAGCACTGGCTTGCCCAGAAACAAACGCACCAGCAGCGCAACCGTGAGAATAATCGGCAACAAAAATAATAGGGCCAGGCAGCTAACTGTGACGTCAAAGGTGCGTTTGATTGTCGGGGGCATCGCAATGGCTGAATCAGCAAACTGCATCAGCAAGTTTTAATGAGGGAACCAAATTCGTCATATTCGGTGCTTGAGAGGAAACCAAAAAGTGTCTCGAATCGAAAGCTGGAGGCCTGGATTCGTTGAATAACAGATGACGATAAATGGCTAAGATTTCATTACTGCAACGCTCCGAATCGAACATTACATTCGCAAGTTGCCTGCCTTGGTTGGCCATCCGGCGGAATTCGTTGTAATGATCAAGCAATTTGCATACAGCCTCCGCCAGTAGTTCAGGACTGCGAGTCGGAACAAGTTCGCCAGTGAGACCCTGCTGCACAACCTCTGGCAGCCCTCCTACATTTCCGGCGATCGTCGGAACGCCGGCTAGAAGAGGTTCGACCACTCCGCCGCAATTCTCCGACAAAGGCACATGGACGGCGCAATCGAAGTCGGGCCAACTCCACGCAACCTCCTGTGAATTCAAGTGGCCGGGCATCAAGATTTTGCCGTTACCTTTTTGCTGAGCCAGAGCGCGAAGCCTGCGTTCATATTTGTCAGACGATCCGAATGTGCCGCCAGACAAGACTCCCCAAACGTCATCCCGGCGACGCTGCACAATACTGATTGCTTCGATAATGTCCTCGTGGCACTTCAGGCCGACCGTGTGTCCCAGGTATCGTTTTGGCGGATAAATGAAGTTAATATTTCCGATGAGCATGACATCTTCTGGTATGCCGAGTTTGTGACGCAAATATCCGGTTCGCACATTTGAGAATGATGTTGTGTCGGTTGTGTAGTAACTCAGGAAAAGCTTATTCGCGGCCACTCCGGCGGCCTCGTAAAGCCGCATGATGAAACGACTGCTGGCAATCCAGAAATCATTTTCGCCCGCCAGCGCAATTTCAAAACTGCGAATATGCCAATGCTCCAGATGAAGCGGTCCGGGCACCTGAAAAAACCTTGGGATCGGATGTTTGCGGCCCAGCGCAAGGCGTAGCATGACGGTAGTTGTAACGTGGTGAGTGTGAATCAGATCGGGCTGCACCGCTTCAATCAAGTGTCGAATCTGGAACGCCCGTTGCAAGACTGCGATGGGTTTGCGGACGGGCAAGCTGCAATCCAAAAAATGCACAGTGGCTCCTGATGCTTGCCAGGCAGCCACAGCGGCACCGGTGGGGCTTGGAAGCACGGCATGGACTTCAACTCCATGCTTGACGAGATGCGCCGCTTGCCGCACCGCCCACAAAGATGCCTCGGACGTCTTGGTAACCTGGAGGACTCTCATACGAGGGTTATTTGTGTGGGAATAACTCAATCAAAGAGATTTACGGTACGCGGTAAATCGTTGCCGACGCAGCGACGGGCAGAAGAGTTTCCATGTTCTTCAATGTCGCTTTGGCCGCGCTGCTGGGCACAAAGAGAATGTCGTTGTCTTGGAGCGGGGCATCGGTGGCTTTGGAGGCCAGGATCTTCTTGAGGTCAACGGGAATCTCTTCGTGTCCTTGTGGCGTAGTTCGTATAATTTTTGTGGAACCTTTTGCAGCCGTGTACGTCGTACCCTGGGCCAGAGCGATTGCCTGGAGAATTGTAAGGTGATCATCGTGGTCCATGGGGAACCCGCCCGGGCGCGCGACCTCACCGATCACGTAGACCAGTCCCGTTTTCTCCACAAAAATGGAATCACCGGGCAGAACCTCCGGATTATTCAGCGGCTTGGGGGCTGAGCTGGCCGAGATCTTCACATGCTCTGGATCGTCAGGATGCGCCACGCGGGTAACGGTAATGTTGGTGCCCGCTAAGGGGGTAAGACCGCCGGCGAGGGAAATATAGTCCATTAAATTGTGCGCGCCGAAAGCAGGATAAATACCGGGAGTTTTGACTTCTCCGAGAATCGAAACTCCTTGAGTGGCATATTCAGCCACGAAAACTGTTACTTGCGGGTCTTTCAGAAATCCTCCGTCCATGAATTTCTGCCGAATGAGATTCTGCACATCCCCCGCCTTCATGCCTGCCACGTGAATTGAACCGACCAGAGGAAGAATGATGTCACCCGTATTGCTGACTCGAAGTTTTCCACTGAGCTCGGGCGTGTCGAAAACGCTCATTTCGACCAGGTCGCCCGCACCGATCGGGCCTGCAGCACCACTGCCAAAACCAACGCTGCTACTGCCTATGCTGCTAGCAGCGGCGGCAGATTTCTCTTGCGCCGTCGAGGTCACGGCTAACAGAATGAGAAGAACGGCAAAGTACTTGGAATGAATATTCAATTGCGTCATTTTGATCCTCAAGAAATTATGTGCGGAGGTTGGGAGCTGATTTTTGCGGATCAGTGTATGCCGTTGCCACTTCCATTGCCGTTCCCATTGCCGTTTCCATTGTGGTAGTAGCCCTGATGATCCTTGCCGTAGTATCCGTAATACTGGCGATATTCCACGGAGTTGAAAGAGAGGTCATTTACAACCACGCCAGCAATATTCGCATGGACTTTCTTCAGTAAATCGCGTGTGCGCAAAAGAGATTGCCGGCCGGTCTTTTCAGAGCGAACAACCAGAACCACTACATCAGCGACTCTTGCGGTAACCACTGCATCGGTAACCGCCAAGACTGGAGGCGTGTCGATGACCACGTAACGAAACTCTTCACGCCAGCGTTGCACCAACTGCGGCAGCGCCTCTGAGGCCAACATCTCTGAAGGATAAGGTGGCATGTGGCCCGCCGGCAGCACGTGAAGTCCCGGTATCTCGTCAATCTTGACGATCATCGCGGCCGAATCCTCGGTACCGGCCAGGCATGCACTCAGTCCTCGGTTGGTGGCAATGCCGAGATATTTGTTTACCGCCGGACGGCGCATGTCTGAATCCACCAGCAGTACTTTTTGTCCGGTCTGAGCCAGCACGACGGCGAGATTCATCGATGTGAAACTCTTGCCTTCCTGCATCATGGCGCTGGTCACGAGAATCACTTGCGGAGGCGCACCAGGAGAAGACAGAAGCAGAGAAGTCCGTAGGGCGCGGAATGCCTCGGCGCCGCCAGAATTGCGCTGCTCCATCGTAATCGGCAGGATCAACTGCGGCGCCCCGGTTCGGGTCAATTGTCTTTGCGCCGGACTATCTTCTAGGGCCACGCTGGGAATGATTCCGAGCGAGGGAAGCGAGCAGTAGGTTTCGATGTCTTCCGGTGTACGTATTGAGCTGTCGACGTTCTCAACAACGAACGCCAAAGCTACTCCGAACAATAGCCCACCCATACATCCCAGGGCTATGTTGAGCGGAATTTTGGGCTCGACCGGTACTACCGGCACGCTAGCTTGATCGATAATGTTAATGTTGCTCGATTTAAGACCGGCCAGGATGCCGGCTTCCTTGAGCTTCTTGAGCAACCCTTCATACAAGTCGCGGCTGGACTCGACTTCACGTCGCATGATGCCATATTGAATCGCGTCCTGATTCATCCTGTAGGCATCGTCTTTCTGCTTGTCGAGGCTCGCCTGCAACATCTGTTCCGACCGCAGCGCTGCCCGGTATTCTGCCCGGAGGGTCTCGCTGACTTTCGTGATTTCCTCGGCGATGCTGGAATCCAATTCGTGCAATTGCGATTGCAGTTGAATCACGCGCGGATAGGAAGCTCCATACTTGCCGGTCAATTGCGCGTATTCGGACCTGCTCTCAGCCCGCTGTTTGTAAAGGGCCCCCAGCAGGCTTTCCGGGGCAATGTTCGCGATCAAATCCGGATTTTCTGTCATCGCGATACGGTATTTGGCCTCTTTCACAATGCGATCGCCTTCCGCCTCGGAGAGCGCTTTGTTCAGTAGTTCAAGCCTGTCAATCACGATGTTGTGGCTCTCGTCGGCACCATACAGGCCCGTCTTCTGCTGGTAGGAAATCACTTTTTCCTGTGCGATTTCAGCGTTCTTTCTTACGTCTTCCAGTTGTTTGGTCAACCAGTCAGAGGTCTGCCGGGTTGCTTGATACTTGGTTTGGAAATTGCGTTCGATGTAAGTGCTGGCCACTGCGTTCGCGACGTCTGCTGCAAGTTTGGGATCGCGGCTGCGGAAGTGAATCTCCATGATCTCCGTCTTGGGTACCAGTTGGACGGTCAGATACCGATGCAGGCCGTTCGTGAGAGCTGCGCGGGTCTGCAAGTCCATGTTGTCAAAATCACGCCCCGCAGACGTCCCCGCCTGTTTTCCCGCGAATGCAGGATTGTTCTGAAGTCCAAGCTGCTTAATAACACTGGTCGCGATCGTGTCGCTCTGCACGATGCGAATCTGTGTTTGCAGTTTCGTGTCCAAATCGATGCCGATGGGCATCACTACCTGGTCGAGACCCAGATCTTCGGAACCCTCGAGATCCAGCAACAGGCGGGAGGATGCATCGTAACGCTTGGGAAGGGCGAGAGAGATGGCAGTGACGAGTAAAACGATGGTAGCCAGGCTACCCAGGACCAGCCAGCGCCGTTTCTGAAGCACGCGCCAGAGGTGGACGATGGACACACGATCCTCGCGAGGTTCCATGGTCGCCGGGAAAATGTCAGAGAAGGTAACCGTCTCTAGCTCTGTATTCTTGGTTATCGCTGTGGGTTGGTTGTCTTTCATGTAGCCCTTTGGTGATGTGCGCCTGATTAGCGGAGGCGCCAAAGCCAGATTTGTCGCTAAGTTAAGGTGTCCCTAAAGTAGGTTCGGGCAACATCGCCGTCATCCAAAAGCTGGTATACGTCGCGATTGCATCATCGGTGTTTGCAGCTGGACCTTCGTCTTCGGTGAGAACTGATTGCAATCCCTGGTGGGCAGCAACCAATGCTGCCAGTCCCAGGGCAGCTACTCCGGGTTCGAGGTCGCGAATTGCGCCTTTCGATGCACACCGGGAAAGATATTCACGGAGAGGCTGAAACAGTGGGATCAGATGCTTGCGCAAAATACGTTCAGCGCCGTGGTCCAGTTCAAACAGGCTGAGGTAGAGCAATCGGACGGTCTCGGGGTGGTGGTGTAAAGTCTCAACCAACAACTCAACAATCCCAGGCAATGCAGTTCGAGGATCCTCATCGCTCTCCAGCCGATTACGCAGCTCTCGGCTGATGCGAAGGCGCCGGAGTCGGGATTCCGTGGCTGCCCAGAACAAATCTCTTTTCCGAGGGAAGTGACGGAATACCGTAACCTCACTAACCCCCGCCAGTCGGGCGATCTCGTGTGTACTGCTGGCGGCGAAACCCTGCCGCGAGAATAGCTGCACAGCCGCTTCAAGGATGCGGTTCGCGGTGCCATTCGTGGTTTGGACTTTGGAAACGGTCATGAGGCGCAGTCTTGGTTTGGAGAGCGTAGGGAGATGCGACAGTAGAGAAAAGAATCGTTACTAAAGAAGTTCGACCGCGTCGGCGTCCAGCTCGACAGCTACGCTTTGCTGAATGAGATCCACCGTGAGCACGATCCGCAGACTCTTGGCGTTTCGAATCAGCGTGCCTTCCAGCCCTTGCAGCGCTCCTCGTTTGATCCGCACCCTCCGGCCGATTGCGAGACCACGATAAGGCTCAAATTTCTGCAAGTGCAAACCAGAGCGCAAAGTCTCGATCTCGAAATCAGATAGCCGTGCAGGTTCGCTCTTCGGGCCGACAAACGATAAAACTCCGGGCACGTCTAGTACTCGAACGCGTTCGCTTCGCGGAATGTTCACGAACACATAGCCGGGAAATAAGGGAAGCTCAACCTGGACCTTGCAACCGTTCTTCCAGCGATGAACGCTTCGGAACAGTGGGAGAAAGCAATCCACACGGCGGTGCGCCAGATGCTCGCTAACCCGCTTCTCATGTCTTGGACTCGTATAGATAGCGTACCAGTGGGGAGGGCGCTCGGAGATTTGAGATGGCGGAGGTAACAAGCTCGCGGTCGTCGCTGAAGTGCTGGCGTTGATTTCTTGAGACAAGGCTTCGCCCCCGTCGCTTAGATAGCGCTTGCTTGGTCTGAAAGTTTGTTAGTGTTCGCGGTCGATGCTGGAGACCGCTTAACTCAACCGCGAGCAATACGGCTGCGGTGTAAGTAGGCGACTACACTCTTCGCCGCGATTCCTGGGTGCATGGCGGGTGCCAATTCGGTATTTTCGCCAACTGGCTTTTTCTTAAGGGTTTAGCTGCTCCAATCCGGGAATCGTCGATGAGCAGCGTCTCAAAACGAGAGCTGCTCAACAAATAAAACTCGGCAATGTCTCAACCGACCAGATTGTCGACCGTGAAACTCACGCTTCAATGTTGTGCGAGGGCCCGTCAAGCTTTCAGTCGGCGTGATGATGAGAGCCACAGGTGGTGCCGAGGTCAGAATAAAGTCCTGGTGTCGGCGACGTATCTGCAGAACCAGATAGTCCGTTGGCTTAGTGTCTCAAAGCGAGAGAAATTTTCAGCGATTTAATCCCCCCGTCTCATTCATGATCAGAGAATGACGTTGGGTTGAACGCGGCAAACCTGGGATCAAGAGCAGACTAAATTTTGTTCGCGGCGAGACGAAAGCAACGACAGTTCGTGTAAGTGTCGAACTCTTCGTGTTTTATCGAACGATGCCTGCGTATGAACTGCAATCTAAGGTGCTAGTTCCTCGGCTACTAGTGTCGAGTGCCTGCTTCAAGTTAGTCTCGGCGATTAAAGTGCTCTAATGCAACGGGGCTCCGCGTGTGATCTCGGCCTACCCAGTTTTGTTGCAGCTGGTGAGCGCGGCCGTTCGCGAGACTGAAGCTTGAGCACCGGGAGGAAATGGTGCATAACCGTTATCAGCGGTCTTATATATGTATCGCTTTCGTGTTGGCGTCGGCGCTTTCGCTGCTGGCCCAGTCCGATCGCGTGGACGTTCAACGAAACGTAGGCGACGACGGCGAGCCGCAGCTTGCCGCGATGCTCACTGAGGCTCTGCCAGTCGCCGGTGTAAGTGGTGACTCCGACCTGCCCGATGCACCCAGCGCCACAAAGCCGGATGCCTCCACGGCAGATCCATCGTCTCCGACGGCTTCTCCGGCAATTAAAAGAGAGTCTCACGGAGCGCCAGTAGCCGCGCAGGGTGGCCCACTCTGGATCGATCGTACGGTCGCTGACCGGACCTACCTCGCACTCACCGGCGGCATGGTCGGCGCAAGTATTGCCAATGCGGAATTGACCATAAGCTGCTTGGGCAGACACCCTTCCTGCAACGATGTCCCATCCTCTTTAAAGAGCCGGGCGGCGATCTATGGCATTGGAATTCCCGCTGATTTGGGGGTTGCGTATTTGACCTACTGCCTGAAGAGGAAACACAACCACGTTTGGTACGTCCCCGCTGCGGCTGTAACCGGCGCCAACCTGTTTTTTGCCTACCGCGCTTATCACTGGACGCAGGAGCATTCCATACCGTGATACCTATCGGGAAGTCGAGATGCTCTTGATCTGGTAGCGATCGCAGATCCGGTTCGCGGTGTCCCAAAGAGTGTCAAACTCGCCGAGGCGCGGAACCACAAAA
>Ga0210402_10004961_pt1 | contig 11991 bp, 11 predicted proteins | sample IncBWC7MmetaG_FD_161055 | JGI IMG/M metagenome (GOLD analysis project Ga0210402, IMG submission 161055) | Forest soil microbial communities from Barre Woods Harvard Forest LTER site, Petersham, Massachusetts, United States - Inc-BW-C-7-M | ecosystem: Environmental > Terrestrial > Soil >...
GGAGTGCGACGGTGAGAACGGCGAACAGGATCCAGAGCAGGCGGCGCACGGCGGTGTCCTTCAGCCCACGCTAAATCATATTCCGTTCATGTCGAGCTAGATGCGGCGTGGTCGCTGGCCTTCGCCACCGCCGCAAGTGCTTTCGCCAATGCATTGGCAGGGGAGGCATCGGCCTCGGTCGAACGCTTGACCTCCGCACGAGGGGCATGATGGGGTGTAGACGAAGGAATAGTACAACTGATGGGATGTATGATCCAATGTAGCCGGCGCGACGGCAATGGCAGTAAGCCTCCGCGCTCATTCCCACGCACGGGGAATCCAGGGCCCATGTCCGGATCCCCGCCTGCGGGAAGGACGAGCGGAAGGGGGCGTTGGCCGGGGCGCAGCACGGGTGCCGAGATGAAGCTTTACGACGGAGGCCGCGCACCCAATCCGAGGCGCACGCGGATCTTTCTGGCCGAAAAGGATATCACGCTGCCCACGGAGCAGGTCGATCTCGGCGCCATGGCGCAGATGTCGGCGGCGTATGCCGCCATCAATCCGCTCAAGCGCGTACCGGCGCTCGTTCTCGACGACGGCACGGTGATCACGGAATCGATCGCGATCTGCCGTTATTTCGAGGCGCTTAAGCCCGATCCGCCGCTGTTCGGGCGCGATGCGTTGGAGCTTGCCCGTGTCGAGATGTGGAATCGCCGTCTCGAGTTGCATCTGCTGTTTCCGGTGTCGCACGTCTTTCGCAACTCGCACCCGGCGATGAAGGAGATGGAGGTGCCGCAGGTGCCTGCCTGGGCCGAGGCCAACAAGCCGCGCATTCAGGATTTCATCGCGTTGTTGGACGGCGAGCTGAAGGACCGCCCGTTTGTTGCGGGCGATACATTCAGCGTCGCCGACATCACCGGTCTCGTCGCCGTCGATTTCATGAAGCCGGCAAAGCTCGCGGTGCCGGACCAGCTCAAGCATCTCAAGCGCTGGCATGGCGACGTCGCCGCCCGGCCGAGTGCCTCGGCCTGACCATGCGCCTGACAATCGTGGGATGTGGCGATGCCTTCGGCTCCGGCGGTCGATTCAACACCTGTTTCTTTCTCGAAACCGCCAAGGGCACGCTGCTTGTTGACTTCGGGGCCTCGTCGCTGGTCGCGCTGAAGGCGCACGGCCTGGATCCCGATCGTATCGACGCCATCGTGCTGTCGCATCTGCACGGCGACCATTTCGGTGCGCTGCCGTTCCTGCTGCTGGATGCACAGTTTCTCGCGCGGCGCGAGCGGCCGCTGTTGATCGCCGGACCGCCCGGCACGCGCGCACGCCTCGATCAGCTTCTCGAAGTGTTTTTTCCGAAGTCGACCACCAACAAATGGCGGTTTTCATGGGAAGTGATGGAGATCGAGGTCGGCCGTCCGACCGACGTGCTCGGTCATTCCGTCACCACCACCGAAGTGCTGCATTATTCGGGCGCACCCTCGACCGCGATCGTGCTCAGCGACGGGGTGAAGCGCTTCGCTTATTCCGGTGATACCGAGTGGGTGGATGTGCTCGTCTCCGTCGCCGACGGCGCGGACCTGTTCATCATCGAATGCTTCGCGTATTCCGGCGAATTGCCCGGCCATATCACGTGGGACGTGCTCAAGCCGCGGCTTCCCGATCTGCGCGCGCGGCGGATCATGCTCACGCACATGAATCCGGCCATGCTCGCCCATCTCGACGAGGTCAGGGCCGCCGGCGTGCTTCCTGCCGAGGACGGCGCCGTGATCGAGATTTGAGATGGATGGTTCCTGGCGAGCTTAAAATCGCTTATCGCTCCAACCGGGCGATGAGGCTCGAGGTATCCCAGCGCCGGCCGCCCATCTTCTGCACCTCGGCATAGAACTGATCGACCAGCGCGCTCACCGGCAAGCTCGCGCCGTTCTTGCGCGCCTCGCCCAGGCAAATAGCGAGATCCTTGCGCATCCAATCGACCGCGAAGCCGAAATCGAACTTGCCCGCCACCATGGTCTTGTAGCGGTTCTCCATTTGCCAGGACTGGGCGGCGCCCTTGGAGATAGTCTCGATGACGGCGTCGACGTCGAGGCCTGCCTTTTTGGCAAAATGAATGCCTTCGGACAGCCCCTGCACCAGGCCGGCGATGCAAATCTGGTTGACCATCTTGGTGAGCTGGCCCGCCCCGGCGGGGCCGAGGAGCTTGCACATGCGGGCGTAGGATTGGATCACCTTCTCGGCGCGAGCATAGGGCTCAGGGTCGCCTCCGCACATCACGGTGAGCACGCCGTTCTCAGCGCCGGCCTGTCCGCCCGAGACGGGGGCATCGACGAAGCCGAAGCCGCCCCCTTTCGCCTGCGCATGGAGGTCGCGGGCGATCTCGGCCGAGGCGGTGGTGTGGTCGACGAACACGGCTCCCTTTTTCATGCCGTGGAAGGCGCCGTTTGTCCCGAGCGTCACCTCGCGCAGATCGTTGTCATTGCCGACGCAGCACATGACGAAGTCCTGGCCTTCCGCAGCGGCCTTGGGCGTCGCTGCGCTGCGCCCGCCGTATTGCTCGACCCACTTCTGCGCCTTGGCCGCGGTGCGGTTGTACACGGTGACGTCATGGCCGCCCTTGTTCCTGAGATGCCCGGCCATGGGGTAGCCCATGACGCCGAGACCGAGAAAAGCCACCTTCGCCATTCTGTCCTCCTCGAGCACTGCCATGCGGCGGCGCGGATACCTATATGCGCGATTGATTGCGACGGCGCGGCGCTGGCGTCAACCGTCATCGCGTTGACCAGACCCGCGCCTCGCTTATGGTGTCGCATGCAAACGGACGCGTCATGTCCGGCGGAGAAGGTGCGATGGGGGTGAACAAGGAGCAGGTGCTCGCGGCTCTCGAAGGCGTCGCGAGTCCAACCGGAACTCCGCTGCCCCGAACAGGCGCGCTATCCGACGTGGTGGCGGGCGACAGCAAAGTATTTTTTTCCATCACCGTGGATGCCGCCGACGTGAAAGCGTGGGAGCCCGTGCGCAAGCGTGCGGAAGAGGTCGTGCGGGCGCTGCCGGGCGTGCAGTCCGCCCTCGTTGCCCTGACGGCAGAGCGCAGGGCGGGCGCGGCACCGCCCCGTCCGCCCCAGGCCGCGCGAGCGGCGCCAGCGCGCGCCGCACCGCGTGGGGAATCCTTGCAGGGGGTGCCCGGCGTCGCAGCGATCATCGCGGTTGCCTCGGGCAAGGGCGGGGTTGGGAAATCGACCACGGCGGTCAATCTCGCACTCGGCTTGAGCGCGCTCGGCCTCAAGGTCGGTATCCTCGACGCCGATATCTACGGGCCGTCGCTGCCGAAGCTACTCGCTATTCGCGAGCGGCCGCAGACCATCGGCGGCACGCGACTCAAGCCGATCACGCGTTACGGGCTCACCGTCATGTCGATCGGTTTTCTCATCGACGAGGAGACCGCAATGATCTGGCGCGGGCCGATGGTCATTTCGGCGCTCACGCAGATGTTGCGGGAGGTCGAATGGGGCACGCTCGACGTGATGGTGGTCGACATGCCGCCCGGCACCGGCGACGCGCAGCTCACCATGGCCCAACAGGTGCCGCTCAAGGGCGCGATCATCGTCTCTACGCCGCAGGATCTCGCGCTGATCGACGCCAGACGCGGCGTGTCCATGTTCAAGCGGGTCAACGTGCCGGTGCTCGGCGTGATCGAGAACATGAGCTATTTTCTATGCCCGCACTGCGGCACGCGCTCGGATATTTTCGGACATGGCGGGGCGCGGCACGAGGCGCAGCGGCTCGGCGTGCCGTTCCTGGGCGAGGTGCCGCTGGACATGGTCATCCGCGAAAAATCCGATGCCGGGCTGCCCCTGGTCGCGACCGAGCCCGACAGTCCGTATGCGCAGATCTATCGCGACATCGCCGCCAAGGTCGCCGATCAGCTCAAGGGTGCCGGCGCCGGGCGCGCGGCGCCGAAGATCGTGATCGAGGCGTGAGCCGCGCGCGGAGCTAAATCTACGGCGCGGGGAGGAGGGCCGGCAGTTCGCTCAAGGATCGCACGGTCCGATCAGGCTTGCCAGGCAGCCGCTCCGGGCGCTGCCCATAACGATTGCACCACACCACCTGCATGCCGAACGCCGAGGCCGCGTAGGCATCCCAGGCGTTCGAGGATTGGAACGCGATCGCAGCGGCGGGGATCCCGAGCCGATCGACCGCAAGTTGGTAGACCCTGGGATGCGGCTTATAAACGCCGACCGCTTCGACCGAGAGCACCGCGTCGATGAGCGTGCTCAGCCTCGATGCCCGCACGACCGCGTCGAGCATCATGGGCGAGCCATTTGACAGGATCGCTGTGCGCAAGCCCGACGCCTTGAGCCGTTGGAGAACGTCAGGGACCTCCGGAAACGGCTCGAGCGTCAGATAGAGGTTCATCAGCCGGTCGCGCAAGCCAGGCTTGTCCAGCGCCAATGTCTCCAATGCGAAGTCGAGAGCGTCGCAGGTGACCTGCCAGAAGTCCGCGTGCCGGCCTTGGACCGCTCGCAGCCAGGTGTATTGCAGTTGTTTGTCACGCCAGAGCGCGGTCAATTTGTCGATGGCCTCGCCGAGCACATCCTGGCAGCTTCGCGCCGCGGAAGCAAAATCGAACAGGGTTCCGTAGGCATCGAAGATGCAAGCCTGCACGCCGGTGAGAGGTATGTTGCTCATGCGCATTCACCTCACATTTGCGGTGGTCGACAGCCAATCTAGGTTGGAGAATGTGGACCCTTGGTGCGACCGCGCCTGCGGGCTCAGTCCTCTACCCACATGCGCAGCAGATTGGCCAATGACTTCGAGACAAGATCGAATTCGGTCGATTTGCCTTCGCGCGCAAACATCTGCCGCCGCGCGCTATCAAGATCGAAGAGGAGCTCCCGCCGCGCCGGATCGCGAACGAAGCTTCTCACCCAGCCGACGGCGGCAAGACGCGCGCCGCGCATCACTTCCCTGACGTGATGCAGCGAGGTGGCGGAATAGGCAACCAGCGCCCCCGCATCGAGTTTGAATGTTTCCTCGCCCGAGACGCCTTCGATCGCGAGCTCGCCGCCGTCGTAGCTTTCCGGGTCGGACAGGAAGAGGGTGAACGAGACGTCGGTGCGCATGCCGTCCATCAGCGCGTCATCGACGTGGCTGCCATAGCGCATGCCTTTCTCGTAGCGCGAGAAGAGGAGCGGAGAGAGGGCCTTCGGCCGCACCGCCAGGCGAAATATTTCGTTACCGAGAACGCGTTCGGCCACGAGCTTGCGGATCGTACCGAGCGAACGGTCGGACCGCTCGGCCTGCCGATTGTTCTTGACCAGGCGCGCTGCAAAGCCCGCGGTGGCGGCGCCATCGACGAAGCGCGCGCGCCTGAGCGCGGCGCGTACGAGCCTGAGTTCCTCGGTCGAGAGCACGTTGCCGATCACGATTTGCATCGCGGTCCCTCAGTGGCCTGCGGCCATCGAACACGCAACTGCCGCCATCCGGCAAGTGTTTGCGGGCTCCGCCTCTTTGGTTGTCGCTGGAATGGTTCAAAACAAGGACGTTACTGGACCGACGCCCGGCCCGATTATAAGCATCTCGCGCAGTCGCGTTGCGGCGCTTGCGGGCGGCCAAATCGCATACGCTGGTTGGATTCGACATGAAGACGAAAACCAAGATCTGGCTCGGCGTCGGCGCCTTCGTGGTGATCGAGACGGCGGCAACGGCTGGCAGCCCACGGCCCGGCCCCGAGACCTTTGCGTGGCCGAGCGTGCGGCCACATCTGCCCGCCGCTGCCGCGGCCGGCGCCATCCGCGTCGCGCAACAACCTGATCACGCTCGAGACGCGGGCGAGGGCGGCGAGGCCGGAACACTCGCGCGCCTGCCGCCCGAACTTGCCTTTGCAGTTCGCATTGCACTCTTGCGCGGTCATCTCCTGGTCGGCGACGAACTAGTCAAGCAGCAGCAATGGAACGCGGCTCTTCCGCATTTCCTCCATCCGACCGAAGAGCTTTACGGCGACATCCAGGGCGAACTCGCCGGCTATAACGTGCCGCCGTTCGACGCCGCGCTCAAAGCACTCGCCCAGGTGGTCAAGACCAGGAAGGTCGGCGCCGACTACGCCAAGGCTCTCAAACGCGTCAATGACGCCCTTGCCGCGGCCGAGGCCGGTATGAAAGCACGGCAGTCCAACTGGCCCGGCTTCGTCGTCGAGGCGGCCGTCGAGGCACTCAAGGCCGCGAGCGGCGAATACGAAGAGGCGATCGTCGGCGGAAGGATCGCGAAGCCTGTCGAATACCAGGATGCACGCGGCTTCGTCTGGGAGGCTGAGCGCATGATCGAGAGCGTCGCGGCTGACCTGCAAAGGCAAAACGTTCCGGCGCTGCGCGAGGTGCGCGCCGGAATGGCCGAGTTGAAGCCGGCGTTTCCTTCGCCCATGCCGCCGCGCATGCCGGTCAAGGACCAGGCCACGGTGCTCGGCGACGTCGCGCGTATCGAGCTTGCCGCAGGCAAGCTGATGTGACGGTGATGGGCACGCCGAACGCCATGCGGCTCGCCGCCGCGATGTTCGTGGCGGGCGGACTCATTGGCGCAGCGGCGGCAATAGCCCTCAATTCTGCGGCGGTGCAAGCGGAGCCGGCCGCGCGAGCCGATGACCTCGCCACGCTCAAGGCGTCGTTCCGTCGCCCCGCGAGCGTGCCGTTTCCGGCCGACAATCCGTTTTCGGAAGCAAAGCGCGTGCTGGGCGAGGCACTCTTCCACGACCCACGCCTGTCGATCGACGGCAGCCTTGCTTGCGCGAGCTGTCATCAGCGCGGCAAAGGGTTCGCCGACGGCAAGGCGCAAGGCCGCGGTGTCCCGGGCCGTGCGCTCAAGCGCCATACCCCGAGCTTGTGGAATTTGGCCTGGGCCTCGGCGGTGTTTTGGGACGGACGTGCGCGCACCCTGGAGGAACAGGTCGCGGGGCCCATCGAATCGCCCGATGAGATGGCGCAGCCGATGGCTGCGCTTGTCGCCCGGTTGGCCGCCGATACCGAGATGGTGCGGGCCTTCACCCGGGCGTTTCCCGAGTCGCCGCAGGTCAACGGCGCAAATGTCGCCAAGGCCATCGCCACCTACGAGCGGACCTTCGTGTCACCCGAGACTCGCTTCGACCGCTGGATCGCCGGCGACGAACATGCGTTGACGCCGCGCGAGGTCGCCGGATTCCGGCTGTTCACCGGCAAGGCCGGCTGTGTGAAATGCCACAGCGGGTTCGCCTTCACCGATTATGCGTTCCACGACGTTGGTTTGCCGGGCGAGGACCGCGGCCGCGGGGCGGTGCTGCGGCTTGTGGTGGCCGAGCACGCATTCAAGACGCCGAGCCTGCGCGAGATCGCCCGCTCGGCTCCCTATATGCATGACGGTTCCCTCGCCACGCTCGAAGACGTTCTCCGGCATTACGCCGGCGGCGTGCTCGATCGGCCCACGCTGTCCAAGGATCTCACTCGCAGGCTCAAGCTCTCGGAAACGGAGCGCGCGGATTTGCTCGCGTTTCTCGGCACGTTGACGGGTGAGGGCGAGCCGGCATTGCCGGCGAACATCGTAGCGGTGAAAAGCGGCCCCTCCAGACCAGCGCAAAAGGTCAGCACGGTGTCCCAGGACGACAAGGCGTTTTACCCCAGCCATATCGCACTTCCGCGCGGCGAGCGATTGTGGATCGTCAACAACGACAGCCGCACCCATAACGTGCGGATATTCGATCCCGCGCTCGACTTCGATTCCGGGGCGCAGGAGCCCGGCGAGACCGTCGAGATCAGCTTCCCCGCCGCCGGTTCCTTCCTGGTGTTCTGCGGCATCCATCCGAAGATGGAGCTGTACGTCGATGTCGCACCTTGAACGAGGGTTGTCGCGGGTTTTCCCCCTTGCGCACGCGGCGTCCGGCGGCCTATCTACCGCAAATTTGTGGATCCACCACGCCACAACGGGTCGCATCTCGGCCCGGGATCCCTGGATCAGGAGGAAACATCCCCATGAAACGCCGCGAATTTCTCAAGGTTGGCGCAGCCGGAATGGCCGCCTCGGCGCTGGCCGCGCCAGCCATTGCGCAGTCGATGCCAGAGGTCAGATGGCGACTGACGGCAAGCTGGCCCAAGTCACTCGACACGCTCTATGGCGCTTGCGAAACCTTCGCCAAGCATGTGTCGGAGGCGACCGACAACAAATTTCAAATTCAAGTCTTCGCCGCGGGCGAGATCGTCCCTGCTTTGCAGGCCCTCGACGCCGTCCAAAACGGCACCGTCGAAATCTGCCACACCGCCTCCTATTACTACATCGGCAAGGATCCAACTTGGGCCCTGTTCTGTGCTGTTCCGTTCGGTCTCAACACCCGCCAGCAGAATGCCTGGTTCTACGACGGCGATGGCATGAAACTCATGAACGACTTCGCCAAGAAGTCTAATGTCTACTGCCTTGTTGGCGGCAACACCGGCGCGCAGATGGGCGGATGGTTTCGCAAGGAGATCAAGAGCGTCGAGGATCTCTCGGGGCTCAAATTCCGCATCGGCGGCTGGGCCGGCAAGACGCTGCAGAAGCTAGGCGTGGTGCCGCAGCAAATCGCCGGCGGCGACATCTATCCGGCGTTGGAAAAAGGCACCATCGACGCCGCCGAATGGGTCGGCCCTTACGATGACGAGAAGCTCGGCTTCCATAAAGTCGCGCCGTACTATTACTATCCCGGTTGGTGGGAAGGCGGCACCGCGAACCACCTCATGATCAACTTGCCGAAGTGGAACGAGCTGCCGAAGACCTATCAGGGGGTCGTCACCGCGGCCGCGGGTTTGGCCAATATTGAGGAGACCGCCAGATATGACGCTCGCAATCCGGCGGCGCTCAAGCGTCTCATCGCCGCCGGCACGCAGTTGCGTCCGTTCCCGCAGCCGGTCATGGAGGCATGCCTGAAGGCATCGAACGAGGTCAATGCCGAGACGTCGGCGGCGAATGCCGACTACAAGAAGGTCTTGGATTCGATGCAGGCTTTCCGCAATGACGAGTATCTGTGGTGGCAGGTTGCGGAATACACCTTCGATGGTTTCATGATCCGCACCCGGACCCGGGCATAAAGGCGAGCCTGCGTGAGCGGCAGCCCGGCTGCCGCTCACCGCCGACAAGCGCAGGGGAGGAGTTATGAAACGCCGTCAGTTCCTGCGTGCCGCCGGTGTGAGCGCCGTGGCGGGCGCAATCGCCAAACCTGCCATCGCCCAGCCGATGCCGGAGCTCAGGTGGCGGCTCACCTCGAGCTACCCGAAATCGCTCGACACCATCTATGGCGCATCGGAAGCTTTCGCCAAGGCTGTCGCCGAGGCGAGCGACAACAAATTCCAGATTCAGGTCTTTGCCGCAGGCGAGATCGTGCCGGGTCTACAGGCGGCGGACGCGGTGCAGAGTGGCACGGTCGAGATGTGCCACACCGCGTCCTATTATTACTTCGGCAAGGACCCGACGTTCGCCTTCGGCACGGCGGTGCCCTTCGGGCTCAACAGCCGCATGCAAACCGCGTGGATGTATTTCGGCGGCGGCATGGAGCTGATGAACGATTTGTACAAGAAGTTCAACATCTACGGGATTCCGGCCGGCAATACCGGCGCGCAGATGGGTGGCTGGTTTCGCAAGGAGATCAAGGAACTCGCCGATCTCAACGGGCTCAAAATGCGCATCGGAGGATTTGCCGGCCACGTCATATCGAAGTTGGGCGTCGTGCCGCAGCAGATCGCCGGTGGGGATATCTATCCGGCGCTGGAGAAGGGCACGCTCGATGCCTGCGAATGGGTCGGTCCCTACGATGACGAGAAGCTCGGCTTCCAGAAGGTCGCCCAGTACTACTACTACCCGGGCTGGTGGGAGGGCGGCCCCATGCTGCACAATTTCATCAATCTGGATAAGTGGAACGCGCTGTCGCCGGCCTACAAATCGCTGCTGCGGACCGCATCCTCCATGGCGAACGAGTGGATGCAGGCGAAATATGACGCCGCCAATCCGGCCGCGCTCAAGCGCCTGGTGGCGGCCGGCGCGCAGTTGCGACCCTTCCCGCAGCCGGTGATGGATGCCTCGTTGCGGGCAGCGCTCGATGTCTACGCCGAAGTGTCGAAGACCAACGCCGATTTCAAGAAGGTGTGGGAGGCGCTGCTCGCCTTTCGCAACGACCAATATCTATGGTGGCAGGTGGCGGAGCTGACCTACGACACGTACCTCGTGCGCAATCGTACCCGCACCTGATTATCGCGCGCGCCCATATCGCGCCTGGAAAGTCGCGCCGATCTCTACGGGCGTGACACGCGCAGACGTCCGTATACGTCTTCCCCTCGCCCGTCTATAACTATCGACCTCTTCGCCGAACGCGCCAATGCACTCATGCGCGGCGAAGGGCCGCGCGCCGTGCAACGTCCGGCGGCCGGTATCCAAAAAAGATGGCCAGCGGCCGATAGGGAGGACGCAACCGATGAAACGACGGGAATTTCTCAAGGCGGCGGGCGCCGGGATGGCGGCGTCCGCGGTTGCCGCTCCGGCGATCGCTCAGTCGATGCCCGAGCTGCGATGGCGGTTGACGGCGAGTTGGCCGAAGTCGCTCGATACGCTCTATGGCGCGCCTGAATATATGGCCAAGCGGGTCGCCGAGCTCAGCGACAATAAATTTCACATCCAGGTATTCGCCGCAGGTGAGATCGTGCCCGGCCTGCAGGTGCTCGACGCCGTGCAGAACGGCACGGTCGAGATGGGCCATACCGCGACCTATTACTATTTCGGCAAGGATCCGGCCTTCACATTCGGCACGGCTTTGCCGTTCGGGCTCAACACTCGTCAGCAGGAGGCCTGGCAATTCCATGGCGGCGGAATGGAACTGCTCAACGACTTCTTCAAGACGTATAACTGCTGGGGAATGCCGACCGGCAACACGACCTGCCAGATGGGCGGCTGGTTCCGCAGGGAGATCAAGAGCCTCGACGACATGAGGGGCTTGAAGTTCCGCGTCGGCGGCTTCGCCGGTCGCATCCTAGCCAAGCTCGGCGTGGTGCCGCAGCAGCTTGCCGCGGGCGACATTTTTCCGTCGCTGGAGAAAGGCACGATCGATGCCGCCGAATGGGTCGGCCCCTATGACGACGAGAAGCTCGGCTTCGTGAAGATCGCGAAATATTACTATTACCCCGGTTGGTGGGAGGGCGGCGCACAACCGCACCTACTGGTCAACCTCGCCAAGTGGAACGAACTGCCGAAGATTTATCAGGCGATGATCCAGGCCTGCGCCCGCGAGTCGGGAGCGTGGATGACGGCGAAATACGACGTGCTCAATCCGCAGGCGGTGAAGCGGCTCGTCGCCTCGGGCGCCGAGCTACGTCCGTTCCCACAGCCGGTGATGGAGGCCTGCTACAATTCAGCCAACGAGATCTACGCCGAACTGGCGCAGAGCAATGCGCATTTTAAGAAGATGCTGGACAGCCTGACGGCGTTCCGCAGCGACTCTTATCAGTGGCTGCAGGTAGCGGAGCTCGCGTTCGACAGCTTCATGATGCGTATGCGCACGCGAGCCTGACCAAGTCTATTTTTCCCGACGGCGGCCGGCCCGGAGCTTCGGTTTCGGGCCGCTTCATTGCCGCTGCGCCGGCGGGCCGAAATCGAGCGGCGGCGGCAGATCAGGCTGGGGAATTTCGATTTTGATCTTCGATGGGTCGATGCTCGAACCGCGGTCGATCCAGTAGCTCACCGAGCCCGGCCAGAATATGACGATGATAACGAGAATCACTTGTAGCAGCACCCAGGGAATGGCGCCCCAATAAATCTCCGACGTTTTGATCGATCTTGGGGCGATGCCGCGCAGATAGAACAAGGCAAAGCCGAATGGCGGATGCATAAAGCTCGTCTGAATATTGGCGCATATCAGCACGCCGAACCAGATGAGATCGATGCCGAGCTTGTCGGCAACGGGCGCCAACAGCGGGATGATGATGAAGGCGATCTCGAAGAAATCGAGGAAGAAGGCGATCACGAAGATGAAGGCGTTGA
>Ga0210402_10004962_pt1 | contig 11990 bp, 7 predicted proteins | sample IncBWC7MmetaG_FD_161055 | JGI IMG/M metagenome (GOLD analysis project Ga0210402, IMG submission 161055) | Forest soil microbial communities from Barre Woods Harvard Forest LTER site, Petersham, Massachusetts, United States - Inc-BW-C-7-M | ecosystem: Environmental > Terrestrial > Soil >...
GAAATAGTCGATGGCGAGTTCGGCGTGGAGGCTGAGGCTGGCGGTTGCGTAATCGGCGGTGGTGGCTTGGGCTTCTTCGCGAGCGGCGGCGACGGTGCGGCGGACGCGGCCCCAGAGATCGACTTCGTAGGAAAAGTCGATTGGGAGGATGAAATCGCCGGTGTTGCTGGTTGTGTGGATGTAAGGCCTGTTCCCCGAAGCGCGAACGGAGTCAATGCTGGGGCCGGCGGAGATGGTGGGAAATTGGGCGGCGCGATTGAAGCGAACGGCGGCGCGTGCTTCGCGGAGGCGAGCCTCGGCGACTTTGAGATTCTGGTTGGAGACGGTGAGCTGCTCTTCGAGAGAGTTGAGCTGCGGGTCGCCGAAGATTTCCCACCACTTGCCGCGGAGAGCCTGATCCGCAGGCTGCGCGGTTTTCCATTGACCGGCTTCTTTGAAGGAGTCGGGCGGCTGTTCTTTAAAGTTGGTTGAAGTCGGCGCGGTTGCGCGAACGTATTTAGGGCCGACTTCGCAGCCGGAAAGAACCACGGCTAGCGTCACGGCGACAAGTGGTCGGAGCGATTTCATCGATTAATCTCCTGCGTGCTGGTCCGCGATTTTCACGGGTGTGCCGGTGATCAGAGAGTCGGGCGGGCTGACGACGACTGAGTCGGAGCCTTTGAGGCCGTCAATAATTTCGACGGAGTTGCCGTAATCGCGGCCCATCTTGACGGAAACGAGTTCGACCTTGCCGTTGCGGACGACGCCGACCTGGAGACCTTCCTTGCGGAAGAGCAACGTGTTTGAAGGAATGGTGACGGAGGTAATGGATTCCGGCAGTTTGAAATGGACGAAAACGTAGGCGCCGGGACGCAGGCGGCCTTTGGGATTATCGACATCGACTTCGGTGAGAAGTGTGCGGGAAGAGGCGTCGAAGGCATTGGCGTTGCGAACGAGCATGCCCTTGAAGATTTCGCCGGGAAATTCGTCGAGGGTGAGCGTGGCGGTTGAGCCATTGCTGGCGGCGCGGGAATAGACTTCGGGAATGGCCACATAGACGCGGAGCTTGTTGATGGAAGCGAGATGGAAGAGCTCGCGGGGAGAGCTGGCGCCGGCGTCGATGAGCTGGCCGACGTCGGTGTTGCGGGCGGTGAGGATGCCGTCGAAGGGAGCGTAGATTTTTTCGAAGGATTGCAGCTCTTCAAGGCGGCGGACGTTGGAGGCGCTGGAATCAGCGGCGGCTTTTTTGGCGGCGAGGTCGCTCTGGGCCTGATCGGTTTCCTGCTGGGAGACGGAGCCGGTGCTGACGAGAAATTCCCAGCGGGAGGCGGTGATTTTCGCGATGTTGTAATTGGCCTGAGCGGTTTCGAGGTCGGCGCGGGCCTGGTGCAATTGCTGGTCGACTTCGGGGGTTTCGATTTCGGCGAGGAGCTGGCCTTTCTTGACGGGAGAGCCGATGTCGAAGTACCAGCGCTTCAGATAGCCATTGGTACGGGCGAAGATGGGCGCGTCAATGAAGGCGACGGTGTTTCCCGGAAGCGCGATTTCCTGGGACGGCGCATCGGCGACGGGGTGCACGACGGTGACGATGGGAATGGCGGCTTCGTGTGTGGCGCGGGTGACGTTTGCTTCGGCGTTCACGCGGGAGCGGATGCCGAAGAAGATGACGAGCGCGACGACGGCGACCGCGCTGGCGGGGATCCACCAGGAGATGCGTCGCGCGGGAGGCAGCGGAGCGGCGGCGGGCTGGGCCGCGGCCACCGCTCCCGTTGCCGGGTTGGGCGATTCCGTCGCTGGCGTTTCCACATTCGCGTCGATCTCGTGATTATTTGATTCGGCGTTCATTGGTCGTACCTCCCCTTGGGCCTTTAAGCGTGAACCTTTTCGTGCGTTGCTTCTTCCGGAAAACCTGCCGCGCCGGGGTCGCGTTTGGAATGCAGAAGACTGAAAACTGCGGGAACGAAAATCAATGTGGCGACGGTGGCGAAGAGCAAGCCGCCGATGACGGCGCGGCCAAGCGGTGCGTTTTGTTCACCGCCGTCGCCGAGACCGAGGGCCATGGGAATCATGCCGATGATCATGGCGAGAGCGGTCATGAGGACTGGGCGGAAGCGAGTGAAGCCTGCTTCTGCGGCGGCGGCGACGGGGTCGCCGTGATGCAGGAGGCGTTCCTTGGCGAAGGAGACGACCAGGATGCTGTTAGCGGTGGCGACACCCATGCACATGATCGCGCCCATGAGAGCGGGGACGCTGAGCGTGGTGTGCGTGATGAAGAGAATGATAACGATGCCGGCGAGAGCGGCGGGGAGCGCGGTGATGATAATGAACGGGTCGAGCCAGGACTGGAAATTCACGACGATGAGAAGGTAGACGAGGATGACGGAGAAGACGAGGCCGCCGAGGAGACCGGTGTAGGAGGTCTGCATCGTTTCGAGCTGACCGCGAACGCGGATGAAGCTGCCGCGGGGGAGTAAGGAAGTGTTGGAGGCGACGATGCGATTGATGTCGCGGCCGACGGCGCCGAGGTCGCGGTCCTGTACGTTGGCGTAAATGTCGAGGATGCGGCGAATGTTGTAGTGATTGATGGCTTCCATTTCACTGGTGCGATGAATGGACGCGACATCGGCGAGGATAGCGGGGCGAACCGCGCCGGCCGCGGTGACTGGAATATTTTGCAAATCCTGCAAAGACTGGACGGCGTACTGGGGAGTCTGGGCGACGAGGTTGTAGCTGGTGCCGTTCTGATAGTTCAGGAAAAACATGGGAGTGATCTGGAAGCTGCCGCTGAGGGAGTTCAACATGCTGTTGGCGACGTCGCGTTCAGAGAAGCCGGCTTGCGCGGCTTTGGTGCGGTCGATGGCGACATCGTATTGCGGGTAGTCGAATGGCTGCTGGATGCGCGGGTCGGCGATGCCAGGGACCTGTCGCAATTCGGCGAGCATCTTGTCCGCGACCCGGCGATTCCCTGCCGTGTCCGAGCCTTCGATCTGAATGTCGACGGGAGCGGGAAGGCCGAAATTAAGGATCTGAGTGGTGATGTCGGCAGGAAGAAAATAAAAAGTGGCGCCGGGAAATTGGGCGGGCAACTGCTTGCGGAGCTGGCGCACGTAGGCGGCGGTGGGATGATGATTTTCGTTGAGGGAGACGAGGATATCGGCATCGCCGGCGCCGATGAGGCCGGAGGTGCTGTGCATGTAGTTGATGGCGCTGTAAGGCAGGCCGATATTGTCGGCGATGGAGTCCAATTCGTGTTCGGGAATCGCGCGGCGGATGGAGGTTTCGACCTCATCGCTGAGTTTCGCGGTTTCCTCGATACGGGTGCCGGTTTTGGCGCGGAGGTGAAGAATGAACTGGCCGCTGTCCGTGCTGGGGAAGAAATCCTGGCCGAGCCAGGGCACCAGCAGGAAAACCGCGAGACACGAGAGAAGGAAGGCGGGTATGAAGACACGACGATGCTGGACGAGGCGCTCCAGCAAAGACTGGTAGGAGTCGCGGAGATTGCCGAAAGCGCGCTCGAACGCGCGTTGGAATCGGACGAACGGATTGCTTGAAGACTTCGCAACATCTACGTGTTCCTTCAAGAGGTACATTGCGAGAGTGGGAACGAGGGTGCGAGAGAGGATGTAGGAGGCGAGCATGGCGAAGACGACGGCTTCGGCGAGGGGAACGAAGAGGTAGCGAGCTACGCCGCTGAGAAGGAACATGGGCATGAAGACGATGCAGATGCAGAGGGTGGAAACGAGAGCGGGAACGGCGATCTGGGCGGCGCCATCGAGAATGGCTTCGCGCTTTGCGTGACCCTCTTCGAAGTAGCGCTCGATGTTTTCGATGGTGACAGTGGCGTCGTCGACGAGGATGCCAACGGCGAGAGCGAGGCCGCCGAGGGTCATGATATTGATGGTCTCGTGGAGCAGGCTGAGGACGATGACGGAAGAGAGAATGGAGAGCGGAATGGAAACGGCGATGATGAGGGTGCTGCGCCAGCTTCCGAGAAAAATAAGGATCATGATGCCGGTGAGGCAAGCGGCGATGACGGCTTCGCGGATGACGCCGCTGACGGCACTGCGCACGAAGACCGACTGGTCGGCGAGGGGGCTAATCTTCAGTTCGGGCGGAAGGGTCTGTGCGACGCGAGGAAGAAGAGTGCGAACGCCTTTCACTACGTCGAGAGTGGAGGCGTTGCCGGCTTTAAGAATGCTGACGAGGACGCCGCGGTTGCCGTCCTGGCGAGCGATGTTGGTCTGGGGAGCGAAACCGTCGCGGACATTGGCGACATCGCGCAAGTAGATGGTGGAATTGCCGACAACTCTTATGGGGATATCGTTGAGCTCGGGAACGGTCCTCAAGCTGGAGTTGACACGGACGTCGTACTCAAATTCGCCAATTTTTGCGGTGCCCGAAGGCAGGATGACGTTTTGCTGCTGGACAGCGGTAAGAACGTCCTGTGGTGAAAGCCCCTTAGCCTGCAGGAGGGTGGGGCTGAGATCGATCATGACCTGGCGCTGCTTGCCACCGTATGGGTAAGGAATAACCGCACCTGGAACGGTGACGAGTTGAGGGCGGAGGAAATTTTGGCCGAGGTCGTTCAATTGTTGTTCGGAGAGTCCCTTCCCGGAGAGGCCGAGCTGGATAATGGGGACGCTGGATGCGCTGTAGTTAATGATGAGCGGAGGAAGCGCGCCCGGTGGCAATTGACGAAGAATCGTTTGAGAGATTGCGGTGACTTGCGCGTTGGCATTTTCCAGGCTGGCATTGGGCTGGAGAAAGATTTTGACTATGGCCTGGCCGTTGACGGTGGTGGATTCAATGTGTTCGATGTTATCGACGGTGGTGGTGAGAATGCGTTCGTAAACGGTGGTGATACGGCCTTCCAGCTCTTCCGGGTTGAGGCCGGTGTATTGCCAAGCGACGGCGATGACGGGGATATCGATGTTGGGGAAAATGTCCGTGGGAGTGCGCAGGATTACGACCGGGCTCATCAAGAGGATGAGCAGAGCTAGAACGATGAAGGTGTAAGGCCGATCGAGAGCGACACGAACGATCCACATAGAACTTCTCCTGGTAGACCGCGGCCTAGCGGCCTACAAACAATGCGATGGCCCTGCCACCGGAGAGCAACGAACTAGGTGGCGCTGGCGGAAAAAGCGGCTTGAAAAGTGGTGTTGCGCGCGGCGTGCGAGCGGGAAAACAGTTCGGCCGGGGCCTTGCCGGCTCGCGCGCCGAGGCGCTTGGCAATTTTGTCGCGCAACAAGCGGCGAGCGCGAAAGGTTCTGGCCTTGACGGTTCCGATCCTTACGCCAAGGGCTTCGGCGGTCTTTCTGGTGGAGAGCTCTCCAATTTCGGACAAATTCACGACGGTTTTCAATATTGGTTTGAGCTCGTCGATGGCGCCGGACAGGACCTCGCGCAACTCCTGCTGGCCACACTGCTCTTCCGGCGTTGCAGCGCGGTCCTTGATTTCGAGGGTGACGCTCTCGTCTTCGAGTGTCTGGTGGCCCTCGATGGAGATGTGGCCGGGACGCCGCTTGCGAAGCAGCATCAAGGCCTCATTGATGGCAATGCGGGTGAGCCAGGTGGAAAATCGGGATTGTCCTTGAAAACTTTTGAGATGAATGAAAGCCTGCTGGAAGGCCTGTTGAACGGCGTCTTCAGCGTCTTCCGCGTTCTGAAGCCTGCTGAGGGCGACGTGGAACATTTTCTGCTGGTATCGCTGGAAAAGGACTTCGAAGGCGGCGCTGGAGCCACGGATGGCCTCGGCGACGAGAGTCTCGTCCTTGACCAAAGGCCCCTTGGGCAGGTCGGCGTTGCCAAGAGGCGGGAAGTTTTCGACAGTTAGCTTTGAGGCTGCGCTTTTCGCTTGGACTCGCATTCTTGCGTCTCCTTCGTGAATTCTCGCTTCTGCTCCTTCAACGACACCAAGATGTGCTTCATGTAGACCCGAGTGGCGTGGAGATCTGCTCCTTCCCTTGCCATTTGAAGGAGAACGCATTCGCCGTTGTCATCGACGGAAACAACGTCTTCGAGATCGACCGAGCACTTGCGACCTTCCCGCGTGCTCCTGGTGGAGAGCCATTTTTCCTGCAGGTCCAGCGCCCACACGCCGCAAAGGCGCCCCTGCAAAACCCACTTCTGTTCGAACGGCGTGTCGGTAATCATGGTCCTGAGCACGGGAGTCTCCTGCGATCCTTGTGCTTACTGCCCAGAGGCCATGGAAACCGCGGGAGTGGAACTGGTGGTCAACAGATCGAGCTGGATCCGGACTTCGTTGGCCACGAGCCGGCCGGAGTCCGCATTCTTGTGATGACGCGACGCTGAGAGGGTCTGCCCCGGATCGGTGATCAAGAACGGATCGGCTTGGGTGCAAACTTCGCCTGCGAAATCTTCGCCGACCGTTGGCGGCGCCTCACAATGGAGATCTTTGCGAGCGGCAACATCCACACGTTCACCGGTGCAGGTTGGGCCAGAAAAATCCTCGCCGACGTTGGAAGGCATCGCGCAGTGCTCGTCAGCTACAAAGACGGGCCAATCCGTGGAGGAAACTGCATTCAAGAGCCCGGGAGAGTCTTCGCCGAGAACGGTTGCAGAGGCGGTCCATTCACCGCTGCCCGAATTGCGAGAGGCAGTGACTTTATGGAACTCGAAAGTCACTTCCCGATTCTCCGAGTGAGTGATCGAAGGGCCGTAGGTCGGACCGGAGAAACTTTCCGACGGGTCGTAGGAGGCGTCACGGTGAACATAGGTTGTGGTCAGCGCGCCGCTGACGCGAAAAGTGTCTGTCGCCAAGGGAACAACGCGGCGGGATTTGAAGCTGATGACCGTGTAGTCAGGCGTCTCGCCGCGACGGCCTGCTTCCGAGCCGGCCAGAGAAGACTTTTGATCCGCCGGATAGATGGTGAAATCAAAATCGGGAGCCGCGGAGTTGCCGGCGCTCAGCTTGACCACGCCGGCCGCGCGCGCGACACCGACGTTGACGCTGTCGCTGGGATCTTTTGAAGAGACGAGATAGAGACGCGCCGTGGAGTGTTCGGAGTCAATCTGGGAGATGGAGTTCTGCGCGAGAGCCGGAGCAACGGAGAAAATGCCGGTGAGTGCCACAAAAATAAATCCAACTAATTTCTTGAACATTGGGGCTACCTTCTTTCCGCCTTCTTTAAAAGTTCGTTTAGCGACCCGCGCCGCTAGCAACTCTTGCGAGTTGAATGAATGGAAGCGGCAGAGGGACCTCGGTGCTCCGAGCGCTACATCATTCGCAGTTGGGAAGTGCAATGGTCAGGCCAAACAGTGAGGACGGAGAAAAGCGGCGGAAGTGATTGATAGGAAGGAGTTTCAGGGAAGGAATGAGGAATGCCAGGTGACGGGTGTCACGGTGTCATAGAGGTTTGACACTGTCATACGTCGGAGGCGCGACACTTGGGGCGTTCATGCCGAGGCGCTTCATTTGGGCAATCAGCGTGGTGCGTTTTAGGCCCAGGCGCGCTGCGGCGCCGTCGGCGCCACCCACGCGTCCGCCGGATTCCCTGAGCGCCTGCTCGATTTGCTCGCGCGTGAGAGTGGGCACGTTGGCACGCACTCGTTTGCGAGGAGGCGGAGCGGCATCGGCGCCGGCGGGAATCACGCCGGAGATGGATTTGAGTTCGGCAGGAGAAACACGGAGAACGCCGCGCGAGGAGAGAATGACCGCCCGCTCGATGACGTTTTGCAATTCGCGGACATTGCCCGGCCAGTCGTAGCTCATGAGGGCGCTCATGGTGTCGGCGGGAATGGTTTGAATGAGTTTGCCCATGCGACGGCTGAAGATCTCGGCGAAGTGACGCACAAGCAAAGGAACATCTTCGGGGCGTTCGCGGAGGGCCGGGACGCGGATGGGAAATACGTTCAAGCGATAGAAAAGGTCGGAGCGAAATTTGTGCTCCGCGACCAGTTCGGAGAGATCGCGATTGGTGGCGGCGATCAGGCGAGCGTCGGTGAGGAGCGTGCGGGAACTGCCAAGGCGCTCGAATTCGCGCTCCTGGAGAACGCGGAGGAGTTTGGGCTGGAGTTCGAGGGGAATTTCGCCAATCTCGTCGAGGAAGACGGTGCCGTGGTGAGCGAGCTCAAAGCGGCCGATGCGCTGGGCGATGGCGCCGGTAAAGGCTCCGCGTTCGTGGCCGAAGAGTTCGCTTTCGAGCAAACCGGTGGGAATGGCGGCGCAATTCACCTTTACGAATGCGTTCGAGTGGCGAGAACTCAGATTGTGGATGGCGCGAGCGATCAACTCCTTGCCGGTGCCAGTTTCGCCAAGGATGAGAACGGTGGAATCGGTGGGCCCGACGGTCTCGAGTTCCCTGAGGACTTTCTGCAACGCACTGCTTTTGCCGACGATCTCATGGAACATGGAGGTCTCGTCGATTTCCTGGCGGAGAGCGACGTTTTCCTGGAAGAGCTGCTCTTTGAGCGTATTGATTTCGACGAGGGCGTCTTCGAGAGCTTTTCGGGCGATGTGCTGCTCGGTGACATCGACATGCGTGCCGATGAATTCGGCAACCTGGCCATCGGGTTTTCTGACGGGATGGCCGAGAACATGGAGATGGCGAATGGAGCCGTCGTCGAGAATGATGCGGTAATTCAATTCGAAATCGCTGGAGTCGCGGATGGAGTTTTGAATGGTCGCCTGAACGGTGGGACGTTCGTCGGGATGGACCCGGCCGAGAATCATGTCGAGAGTGACATTGGTATTCGGATCGAAGCCGAAGATGCGGTAACTTTCCTGACTGAAGAAAACGTCGCCGGTGGAAACACAGCGAGCCCAGCTTCCGGTGTGGCTGAGGCGCTGGCCTTCGGAGAGATAGGTTTCGCTGCGCTTGAGCGCCTCCTCTGCGCGCTTGCGCTCGGTGATGTCGCGGTAGATGCCGTAGATTTCGGGGGTGTTTCCTTCGACTTTCACGGGTGCGGCCGAGAAAGAGACGCTGAGACGCGAGCCGTCTTTTCTTTTGCGGGTCAATTCCGCATCGACGCGTTCGCCACGCTTGAGAGCTTCGCGGAGTTTTTCCGACTCTTCCCAGTGCCCTTCAGGGAGGATCAAGTCGCTGATATTGCGTCCGATCGCTTCGTCGGGGGTGAAACCATAGAGTTTGGTGAATTCCCGGTTGACGCGCAGGATGCGGTTTTCAAAGTCGCGAAGAACGATGGCTTCGGGAGCGAGTTCAAAGAGCTTTTCGAAATGGGCTTTCTGTTTGCGGAGCTCGTCCTCGGCGTGCTTGCGCAGAGTGATGTCCATCGTGGTTCCGATGAAGGCGATGAGATCGCCGGCGTCGTCGAGGACGGGGCGGCCGATGCCGGAGACATACTTGAGAGTGCCATCGGGAAGAAGGAGGCGGAACTCCTGCTCGAATTCGAGTTTGCCGCGAAAGGCCTGGTCGACGGATTTTTCGAGCCAATCGCGGTCGTCGGGGTGAACTCTGCTCCAGAAGAGGGGTGTGGACGGCTTGTCCTTTTCGGGATCGACGCCGAGAATGAGGAAATGCTCGCGCGACCATTTGATTTCGCCGCTTAAGAGATTCCACATCCAGCTGCCGGTGTGGCTGAGCTTCTGACCTTCTTCGAGAAAAAGTTCGCCGGTGCGTTGCTCTTCGTGGCGGAGGGCGTTGTCGACGGCGAGAGCAACTTGGTCGGCAACGAGAGTGAGATAGCGCATTTCGTCGGAGGAATAAGCGTTGGGGTGGCGGGCACCGAAGGCAAGGGAGCCAAGGCGGCGGTAGGCGGTGGTAAGAGGGAGAATGCAAGCAGACTGAAAACCGACGTCCCTATAGAGTTTCATCATGCGAGGGAAGCGGGATTCTGTCTCGGGGGAAGAGACGAGGACAGGCTCCTGGTGGTTGTAGATCCACCAGGTGATGGTTTCCTCGGCGCGGAAGTCGGGGGGAATATGGAAGGCCGGGCCTTGGATGATCTCGACCAAGGGATTTTCGATTTTATTTGTGGCAGGGTCGTAGAGATAGATAGCGACGAAGTCGAAGGAGACGACCTGACGAAGTTCCTTGGCGAGAACGCGGAATAATTCTTTGGGATTGCGATAGACACTGATGGCTTGAGAGACGCGAAAGAGGGCTTCGTGGCGCGCCGAAAGAGACTGCTCCAGTCCGGGTTGTTGAGTTTCTGACACCCTTTCGTCTGCCTCGGTATTTTTCACCTTAACCAGCCTCAGTTTTTAGCCCTAAATTTAACTGTAGCGAAAGGACCGCATGGACAGCAAGATTTCGGGACGCCTTTGGGACGCGGTTGGAGCGGACCGAATATGCGCGCGATCATCGTGTATTAGATGCAGCAGCGGCGAAAACCGGTCCGGTTGGAAAAGCAGGGGGAGTTTTAACACGGAGGGCACAGAGGAAGAGCACGGAGGACGCAGAGTGGGAAAACCCAAGAGCACAGCCAGGAATGGGTGTGCCACGGGGAGGCGAGGCTGCGCTCTGGAAGTGGCGATTGAAATAAACGCTGAGGTCTTTCAGCCACCCCGGTGAACAACCCCGGAGTCCCAACACCGGACCTTGTCGGATGGGTCCGGATGACAACTTGCTTGTTGTTGTGAGCGAGGTTGGAGTTGGAACTAAACCCGCCCTCCCGAGGCGGGCAAGGGCAAACGGCGCGCACCCTGAAAATCGCAGGGTACGGCACCCGGAAGAAGAGGAGAGGAGAAGAAGAACCCAGCAGCACAGGCTGAAGCGTGTGCTACTGGTGGTTGGTCAGAGAAAGTTGAGGAGTGCGCCGGTGGTTTGTTTTGGCTGTTCTTCGAGAACCCAGTGGCCGGTGTTTTTCAGGACGACCATGGTGGCGTTGGTGGCGACGAGTTTCATCTGCTGGCCGAGGAGAGTGCCGTTGGCCTTTTCGCCGCCGATGGCGAGCACCGGCATGTTGAGCTTGGTTTGGGAAAGCACGGCGAAATCCTTGGCGGCCTGCGGGAAAGAAACGAAGTAGGCCCAACCGGCGCGCATGCGTCCGGGGCGAGCGTAGGCGGCGGCGTAGGCCACGCGATCGGCTTCGGATATGGAATGGGTTTTATCGGCGGCGAAGTCGTTCCAATAGTGTTCGAAATAGATGCGCTCGCGACCGCGCACCAGCGCTTCCGGCGTGGGACCGTTGAAACGGAAATGCCAGATGCCGGGGTTGTTGTAGACGTCCTCCCATCCGGCAACACCGGGAAGGAAGGCGTCCATGACCACGAGTTTTTCGACTTCGGATGGGAATTGCGCGGCGTAGGCGTAGGCGACCATGAGGCCGATGTCGTGGCCGACGACACGGGCTTTTTCGATGCCAAGTGATTTGGCTAGTGCGTGAACGCGAGTGGCGGCGGACTTCATGTCCAGACCGTCGGCTGGAATTCCGGAGTCGCCGATGCCGGGGAGATCAGGTGCGATCACCGTGAATTTTTCAGCGAGGAGAGGAATGATGGGGCGCCACATGAGTGAGGTTTGTGTGTAGCCGTGGAGGAGGATGACGGCGGGGCCGTGGCCGGCGGTGAGGTAGTGGAACTTGAGGCCGTCGACGTCGGCGGTTTTGGAAGCGATTTCGGCGGCAGGTTTTGCGGAAGCGAGAGTGGAAAGGAAGAGAAAGATGAGCGTGGCTGCACCAGCAAACTTCTTGAGACGAGTATTCATGATGGTCCTTATGGGTGGCAGCATTTGTAGAAAGAGGATAACCCGAATCAAAGAATTTTTCAGAAGGGATTCGCGTAGAGACGGGGGGAGCGTGAAGGTGCGTGAAGTGCATACGCGCAAAATCGGTATGTCTGGCCCCGCGTCAGTTCCTTTTTGGTTATTTGGAAAGTTCGAGAGGGCGAAGGACAGGTAAGGAGTCGCGATAGGCGCGGTAGGCGAGCCAGGCGAATGTGCCGCACATGCCGAGCCAACCGAGGACGCGGACGAATTGGCCGATTCTGAGGTCGGCGGCGAGAAGGCCCCACTGGCCAAAGAGAGTGGTCCAGTCACCGATGTCGCCGTTGATGAGTGGGAGGGCGGCGGGGCGCGCGTCCTTCATGT
>Ga0210402_10004963_pt1 | contig 11989 bp, 9 predicted proteins | sample IncBWC7MmetaG_FD_161055 | JGI IMG/M metagenome (GOLD analysis project Ga0210402, IMG submission 161055) | Forest soil microbial communities from Barre Woods Harvard Forest LTER site, Petersham, Massachusetts, United States - Inc-BW-C-7-M | ecosystem: Environmental > Terrestrial > Soil >...
CTGGCTGATCGGAGTGGTGGCGCAGCCGGTGGAGCCGTAGGGTGCAAACGTGAAGACGATCGGTTAGAGCCCGCGCCATGATCGGTCGTGACAGGTTCAATCCCAAGCGCCGGTTGCAGCCGATCGCCCGCACAACAGCCGAACGCAGATTTCTTGATGCGCTTGCCAGGCGCGTCCGCTATGGCGGAAACCCGGAGCACAAGCGGAACCCCGGAGACTTTGGACTAACTCCACCAAGTAGTCCGAGGCCTGGGAAGACGTTATGCGACGATGCAAATGTGCACAGACGATCGGAGGCAGTGGCTCTGCTGCAGGCGGGCTTGCGGCGCGGTCTGGTCAGCGCCCAGACCCGGAATGACTGGCCGCAGAACGTATGGGCGGTCACAGCAGCCGGAATACCTCTGGAGGCCGAACTCGAGAATCAGGCGACCGGCTCATATCACGGCTATCCCATGCCTCATAATGATCCCCTTCGCGAGGATGTGCTCAAACGGTGGGGGTCGCGGTGACTGCAGGAATGTCGATCATCCTCGAGTGGGACGCTGGTGAATTCGGTCCTGTTGAGATCCGATCTACCATGGCTCAGCTCAGGATCGACTTTGGCGAACTGACAGCCACCCGTGCAGAGGACGATTGGTCACAATCCGTGCACTCCTGGGCACGACTCTCCGCCTATCCTCTGGCGCTTTGGTTTGCTTCCTCCTGGTGGCGATTACGATGGGAGTCGGCCCCACTCGGCAGGCCCAACGCTGCATGGCGGATGGCGCATGAGATTGCGGGAGCTGGAGGCGGCTTCGTATGGCCGACTGTCAGGTTGACACCCGATGGCGAGATGATGGAGGCCGTCTGCTCTCCTTCTCCACAGAACGTGCGCGAACCCTTGCGATATCTCGCCTCATTCACCGCTCGGGTACTACCGCCGTCATACGAGCGTGCAATCGATGACTTCATCGCCTCTGTGCTTGAGCGGCTGGACGTCGTGGGCGCAAGGGACACGGAACTCCATGCATTGTGGCAGGACCTCTGGGGCGAGCGGACCGACCCGCCCATGGCGAGGTTGCGGCAATTGGAAGCAAGACTTGGCTTTGAACCAGGCGAAGCGCCGGAGACTGTTCTGACCGGACTGCAAGCTTTGTCCGTTGAGGGCGGCTCCGCCGCAGTGGCTGAAGTCGCAACATCATGTGCCGGCGATGACCCGAGCGAAGCTTTCAGCCGTGTGGCGCAATTTGTGCGGTCAAAGCCTATACGTGGCAGATTGCCTTCCATCGACGGCTTGGCGATGCCCGACGATCAGGCTGGTACTCTAAAGGAGCCACCTCTGCCCTGGGAGCGAGGACGATCGCTTGCGCGCACCGCACGCAAGTACTGGAACATCAGTAGTGAATCGATAGAAGATCACGCACTGTCCGAGCTGCTTGGCATTTCGCAGTCCCGCCTTCGCTATGGCGGGCCAATCAATGAGAGTGCACCCCTGGGTCTGGCGATGCGCCGAACTTCGGTCGAGCGGGTGGACCTGCTGTTTCGAACGAGGCGGCACACCGGAAGACGGTTTGAGGCCGCGCGATTCCTCGCCGATCATTTGATGGCTCCCAGCGACGATCGGTGGTTGCCGGCAACTGATGCCAGGACGGCACGCCAGCAAAAGCAGCGCGCATTTGCCGCTGAATTCCTGTGCCCGATACACGCCGTTGAGTCGTTCCTGAACGAGGACTACTCGCAGGAGGCCATAGAGAGGGCTGCCGAGCATTTTGGAGTGTCGCCGCTCACCATGCGCAGCCACCTCGCGAATAACGATCGCATAGAACGCTTCCCGCGCCCACGACTTTGAGCTTCAGCCCGAATATAAACCGGCGGATTGCGCCTTCACCTTGATCAGCGACACCAGCAGGTCCAGCGTCGGTGTCGGCACACCTACCATCCGCGCCATGTCCAATGGCACCGTGTAGAGCGCATCGATCTCCATCGGCCGTCCGGCCTCGAGGTCCTGCAGAATGCTGGGCCGATGCATGAGCCGTGTGTTGGCGGCGACGACACGCTCGGCGTCGATATCGAGCGGATAGCCCATCGCGAGCGCGATCGCCTCGGCTTCGGCCAGCATGCGGCGCGAGCATTCGATCAGCGCGGGCTCCTCGTGCGTCTCGCGCACCGGCGATTGCGTCAGGACGCACATCGGGCCGGCGCTGAGATTGAAGGCGAGCTTCTGCCAGATCAGCGCGCGGATGTTGTCGGCGATCGCCACCGGCAGATCGGCGGCACGAAACGCCGCGGCAAGCGATTCGACGCGCGGCGAGGTGGTGCCGTCCGGCTCACCGAATACCGTGCCGCGACCGGCGCCGGCGAGCAGGCGGACCACCCCGGGTGCCGGCACCGAGCACGCGGGCCAGAAAATGCCGGCGATCGCGCGCTCCGGCCCCACCGCGTTCCACAGCACGTCGCCAGGATCGAGGCGCGGCAAACGACGGTCGTCGAACGGACCGCCGTGTGAATGGAAATACCACCAAGGGATGCCATTCATCGCGAATGCCACGGACGTCGCGGGCCCGAGCAGCGGACCGATGGTTGCTGCGACCGCCGGCAGCGCAGGCGCCTTCACCGTGACGATCACCGCGTCATGCGAGCCGAGTTCGGCGGGGTCGTCGGTCGCGCGCGGCTTCACGTTGGTCGCGCCGTCCGGTGTCTCCACCGTCAGCCCGTCGGCGCGGATCGCCGCAAGATGCGCGCCTCGCGCCACCACCGAGACATCGGCGCCGCCCTTGGCGAGAAAGCCTGCGAGGTAACCGCCAACAGCGCCGGCGCCGAAAACGCAGATCCTCACGATGGCGGTTGAGCGTGACGGGATTTCATCACGCCAACAGCTCCAATGCCGCGCGCGACAGTGCCTGCACGCCGAAGCCGATGCAGCGTTCGTCGGGCTGGTAGGCCGAATTGTGCAACCTGTCGTGGCGGCCGGGCTGCGATGATCCGACGCGCAACTGGAATGCCGGCACCAGATCGGCCATCAGCGCGAAGTCCTCTCCGCCGAGGCTGGCCTCGCCTTCGACGATCACATCGCCGAACTGCTTGCGGACGGCGGCGACCGCAGGCATCAGCACGCGGTCATCGTTGCGCAGCGGCGGCACGCCGCGATGGTAGCCCACCTCGCAAACGACACGCATCCCTTCGAGCATCCCGGCGGCAAGACGCTTGATCGCGGCTTCCGCGGCATCGCGCGCCTCGGGGTGCAGCGTGCGCACGGTGCCTTTGATCAGGCACGTATCGGGGATGATGTTGTAGGTGGTGCCGCCCTGGATTGCGCCGACCGTCACCACCGCCGGCAGGGTCGGCCGCACCTCGCGCGATACGATGGTCTGCAACTGAGCGACCAGGATCGCAGCGGCGACAATCGGATCCACTGTGGTGTGTGGATGGGCGGCATGCCCCGACTTGCCGCGCACCACGATGTCAAACCGGTCGGACGCCGCCAGGCACGCTCCGTGCACGAAGCCGAACGTCCCTGCGGGCATCTCCGGGTGGTTGTGGAACCCGAGCGCGAGATCGACTTTGGGTCCGTCCATGATGCCGTCGTCGAGCATCGCCTGCATGCCGCCAAGGCCCTCCTCGGCCGGCTGGAACACCAGCTTCACCGTACCGGCGATCTGCGGCGCCAGTTCCTTCAGGACTGCGGCCACGCCAAGCAGGGTGGTGGTGTGCACGTCGTGCCCGCAGGCATGCATCAGGCCGGACTTCGTGCTGGCAAAGGCGAGGCCGGTCTTCTCCTCGATCGGCAGTGCATCCATGTCGGCGCGGATCGCCAGCACAGGGCCCGGGCGACCGCCTTGGATCAATCCCACCACACCGGTGCGACCCACCCCGGTCTGGTGGCGGATGCCCAGCCGAGTGAGTTCGCGCGCCACGACGCCAGCCGTGCGAACTTCCTCGAAGCCGAGTTCCGGATAAGCGTGGATGTCGCGCCGGATTTCGATCAGCCCGGGCTCGATCCGCTGGGCTGCGTCGCGTATCGCGGTGGTGGGATCGTTGGCGAGACTATGGGACATTGCGGCGGGCTCATTCAGGTAACAGAACGGGTCATGTTGGGCGGGGGCGGGGCGGGGGCAAGCCGGTGGTGGTCATCCAGCCCTGGCGCGTGATGCCTCGGCCCCGGGAGACTGCGCCCGGCAGCACTGAACAGTCCGACCGCGCTGCGCGCGCGGGTGGGACCGAACGCGGCCGCATCATATGCTCACGGATTGTTACCGAAGACTACAAAGTATTACCGACCTATCACGAAGTGGTAGATAGGCCCACACCGACTCAGGAACGAGATCACGTTTGGTTGTCGCAGGAGTATATAGAATTGCACCGTTGGCTCAATCGGATATCATCCAATGACGTGGTAACATCGGTTTGATGGGGATTTAATGGTTGAGTGCCGGGCTGTGCTCGTAAGCGACAAGCGTCTCCTGCGGGATGGCCTGAAGGAGATGTTGCAGAAAAGCCGCATAACCGTGATCGGCGAAGCGCCGGACATCCCCAATCTTCTCGCATCAATGGAGATGCAGGCAGACCCCGAGCTGGTAATCTGTCATATAGCCTCCGACCACAGTGCCGAAGCCGGCCTGGATTTGGTTTACGGCCTGCGCCAGCACTTCACCCGGGCAAAGCTGGTCGTCCTCGCGGATGCATGCACAAAGTCGCTCCTGTCGAGCTTCGTCGGTGCGGACGTGAATGCCATTCTTCTCACCAGCATATCAAGTGACATGCTGCAGCGGTCGCTCGAGCTGGTCCTGTTCGATCATCGGCTGTTCCCGGCAGAAATCATGTCGCTGATTACGGATCGTGCTCTGGCAAGACTGCCTCTCCATCCCACCCCTGTTGGGCGTGCGATATTCAACGCGACCAGTTCCCTTCCGGCCGGCGGCGATGAAAATCAGACAGCGCTGCCGCACGCGATCACATCAGACCCGCAATTGAAGGTCGCACTATCCAAACGTGAGCAGCAGATCATCGACTGCCTCGTCTGCGGATTGCCGAACAAGAGCATCGCGCGTGAACTGAACATCACAGAGGCAACGGTCAAGGTTTACGTGAAGGGCCTGCTGCGGAAGATCAAGGTAAGCAACCGCACGCAGGTTGCAATCTGGGCACTTCAGCAGTCTCCTCCGCTCAGCAGAGACCAGTCCGTCCCTGCCATGGAGGCGCTGGCCGCGCCGGTCGAACTGCACGGCCAGCCTGTGTCGCCGGTCGCATTTCCCGGGTGACGCATGGACAACTGTGAGTCGGTGGTGACCATCTGCACGTCGCCGGTGAGTGCGGTTCCGGCCGTCGCGATGTGAGCGGTGGCCGGCACGGCGTCTTCTTGTAACATTGCTGGAAGACTTTTGTCGTAGGACGACTCCCGTGAACCGGGCATTATCCCTGCGATGAAATTCCTGCACGCTGCCGACATTCATCTTGACAGTCCGCTCGCCGGGCTGCGTGTCCGCGCCGACCTGCCAGAAGCCGTGATCCGCCACTCCACCCGTCGTGCGTTCACCGCGATGATCGATCTTGCACGGGCCGAGGACGTGGCGTTCGTTATAATCGCCGGAGACCTATACGACGGCGATTGGAAGGATTTCTCCACCGGCCTGTTTTTCGCCGACGAGATGCGGCGGCTGGGACGCCCCTGCTTTCTGTTGCGCGGCAACCACGATGCGCGCTCGCTGATCACCCGCAACCTTACTCTGCCGTCCAACGTTCGTGAATTCTCGTCGCGGACCTGCGAGACCGCGACTCTCGCCGATCTCGGCGTCGCGCTGCACGGGCATTCGTTTCCGAACCGTGCGGTCAGGGAGGATCTGTCTGCCGGTTACCCTGCGCGGATTGCCGCCATGCTCAATATCGGCGTGCTGCACACATCGGCCGAGGATCCGGGGGAGCACGAGACCTATGCGCCCTGCTCCGTCGCGGACCTGACCGTGAAGGGCTACGACTACTGGGCGCTCGGCCATATCCATGCCCGGCGCGTGCTCGCCGAAAACCCCTGGATCGTGTTCCCCGGCAATCTGCAAGGACGCCACCCGAAGGAGACCGGGCCGAAGGGCTGCACGCTCGTCACCGTTGAGGACCGTCATGTCGTGGCGGTCGAGCACCGCACGGTGGACGTGCTGCGCTGGGCAGCGCTGGAGGTGGACGCGACCGCCGCCGATGTGGCAACGCTCACCGGGCGGATCGCCGACGAGGTGCGGTCGGCGATCGCCACAGCCGACGGCCGGCCGGTTTTGGCGCGAATGACGCTCATCGGTGCGACGGAACTGCATGGCACGCTGCAGGGCGACACCGAACGCCTCGCCGCCGAGTGCCGCAACGCCGCGTTCGAAGCGGACGGCAGGCTGTTCGTGGAGTCGGTGCGCGTGCGCACGCATCCGGTGCCGGTGGCGGACGACGACGTGCTGGCGCCGCTGCGTGCCGCCTTCGCGGCCGGGCTGGACGATCCGGCGCTTGTCGCCTCGCTGCTGGCGGAACTCGCGTCAGTGCGGCAAAGGCTCCCGGCATCCGCGCGCGCAGACCTGGACCTTCCCGACGACGCGGACGGTCTGCGTTCCCTTGCCGAGGAGGCATGGCAGATCGCTGCAGATAAACTGGCGGCCGCCGAAACCGGATGAAACTCACCCGCCTCGACCTGCTGCGCTACGGCCATCTCTCGGATGTGGCGCTCGATTTCCCCGAGGACGCCGCGCTGCACGTCGTGCACGGCGCGAACGAGGCGGGCAAATCGACGGCGCTCGCGGCCATCGCTGATGCGCTGTTTGGATTCGGCCACCGCACCGATTTCGATTTTCTGCACGGCGCGCCGCATCTGCGCATCGGCTTCGCGGTCCTGGCCCGCGACGGAACCCGGGGAAAATTCGTTCGCCGCAAAGGTCGCCGCGACACGCTGCGCGATGCAGCCGATGCCATCGTCTCGGAGGACGCGCTGGTTCGCTTTCTGGGTGGCGCCAGCCGCGAATTGTTCGAACGCAGCTTCGGTCTCGGCGGTGCGCGGTTGCGTGCCGGCGCCAAGGAATTGCTGCGCAGCGGCGGCGATGCGGGTGAAAGTCTGCTGGCGGGCGCTGGACTGCTCAACCTGCGCACCGCTTTCAATGCGCTGGATGACGAGGCGAAATCGCTGGTCGGCGACGGACGCGGCCGGCGGCGTCTCTCCGAGGCCGTCGACGCTTGGCGCATGGCGCAGCGTGCCATCGACGAACGAGCGGTCGCACCGCGCGCGTGGCAGGAAGCGGACGCCGCACATACGGAGGCCGAGACGGCATTGGCATCCGTCCAGGCGGCGATACGGGCGCTGACCATCGAGGACAGCCGACTGCAGCGTGTCCGCCGCGTCGCGCCGCGGCTGGCCGAGCTTGATGCGGCGCATGCCGCGTTGGTGCTGGTCGCCGATGCACCGCAACTCCCCTCGGACACCGAAAGCGTGCGACAGGCTGCGATTGCGGCACGCCGCGATGCGGCACGCGACGTGGAGCGGGAAACCGCGGACGCAACACGTCTTGTCGAGGCGCTTGCGGCGCTTTCGCATGATGCCGCGGCGCTCGCAATGCAGGAGGCGATTGATGCGCTCGCTGCAAGGCGAGCGGTGGTGCTGCAGGCTGTGGACGATGTGCCCAAGGTGCGCGGCAAGATCGCGGCTCACCGCGCAAAGGCAGCCGATGCGCTGGAAGATCTTGGGGTTTCCCTGGCCCCCGAGGCAGCCCGCGATGGCGTGCCGCCTGTGGGCGTGCGGCGCGCGGTGCAACGCCTGATCAGCCAGCGTGCCGCGCTGGCGGCCACTGCCTCGGCGGCCGGGCAAAGCCTGGCGGCAGCGCAGCGGCGGCGCGACCAGGCCGCATCGGCACTGCAGGCCACGCCCGCGCCGCCGTCTCCCGAATTGCTCCGCCGAACGATCGACGAAATGCGCGGCGAGGGTCCGCTCGATACGGAGCTTGAGCGTGCCGCACGCGCACTCTCCGATGCCGAACGTGCCGCCGACGCCGCGCTCGCTGCACTGCCGATCTGGCACGGAGACATGGACGGGCTTGGCACCTGTCGGCTGCCGCTTCCGGCCGACATGGCTGGCGGGGCCGCGCGGCTCGATGCGGCTGCGAAGGCTCTGGCCGACGAACGCGACGCTTCGGCCAGGCTGCTGGCAGAGATCGCCACGTTCGAGGAGGACGTTTCGCGTCTAGGCCGGGGCGAGACGGTGCCCACGCCCGACACAGTGACCGCGGCACGCTCCGCACGGGATCGGGTCTGGCGGTTGTTGCGCCGGATATATGACGGTGGCCCGCCTCCGGACGCCGCGGACCTCGTCGAGCTGCCGTCAGGCCCACTGCCCGACGCTTTCGAGGCCCTGCGCGATCACGCCGATCGTCTGGCGGATCGCCGGGCAGACGATGCACAGCGCGTTGCGGATTTTCTGTCCGCGACGGCACGCCTCGACTTTCTGCGGCGGCGGCGCGCCGAGTCCGATGCCGCACTGGTTTCCGCGCAGGCCGCGGCCACCGACGCGGCAGCTTCATGGCGTGAGCTATGGGCGCCAGCCGGTTTGATCCCCGAAGGACCGATGGCCATGACGGAATGGCGCCGGGGCCGCGATGACGTGCTCCGGCTCGCCGAATCGGCTTCCCAGGCACGCCGCCAGTGCGACGACGTTGCGGGGCGGCGCACCCGTGCCATGACTGCGCTCGCGGCACTGCTCCCGGCCAAGGAGCACGATACGCTCGCCGCGCTGCTGCTGCGGGGTGAAACCGAGTGCAATACCGCCGAGGCCGCGGTGGCGGCGTTCCGTGCCCGCGCAGAGACACTCGCTCGGGAGGAGGCGCATCTGCCCGAGCTGCTTGACGCGTCGATTGCAGCCAGGGCAGCGCTTGACGCATGGCAGCACGGCTGGGCGACCGCCGTCACGGCGTTGGGGCTGGCTCCGGATGCCTCGATCGAGGCCGCCGAGGCAGCGCTCGACGCATGGCGGCGAGTAGCCGAGGTCGCCCCCGCCTGGCGCGAGGACGAACAGCGGGTCGCGGATATGGCGGCCAGCATCGATGCGTTCGCCAGCGATGTGCGCGTTGTGCAGGCACGCCTTGCCGACGCAGCGTCGGACGAACCGGCGCCGGTGACAGCGGCGCGTTTGGCCCGCCGCCTGGGCGACGCGCGCAAGGCGGCAGACGACGCGGCAGAGCTGACACGCCGGATTGCCACGCACGAGGCGGCAGCAGCCGATGCGGGCCGCCGCCTGCGCGCTGCCGAGGAAGTCTTGGCCACCTTGCGCAGCCTCGCGGGCGCTGCGGACGATGTCGAATTGGAGCTGGCCATCGAGCGCGCGAAGCAGCGGGATGCGGCGGCCGGCGAGATCGCGCGCATCCGGCAAGCGCTTCTGGCGCAGGGCGACGGGCGGACGGAGGACTCATTGCGCGTCGAGGTCGCTGGCATCGATCCCGATGTCGTGGTCGCGCGGATCGACGAGATCGCGCGCGAGTTGACCACGCTTGGCGAACGTCGCGAGTCGCTCAGTGCCGAACGCACCCGGGCGGAAGCGAAGCTGGCGGAAATGCGGATCGGCGGGGACGCCGCGACAAAGGCGCAGGAGGCCGAAGATGCGTTGGCCGACGCGATCGCCGCCGCCGAACGGTACGCGCGGCTGCACGTCGCCCGGGCATTGCTGCGGTTTGGCATCGACAAATTCCGCAGCGAACAGCAGGGGCCGATGCTGCGCGCGGCTGGGGCGCATTTCACGCTGCTGACCGATGGCCGCTATGTGCGCCTCGGCGTGGGTGAGGATAGCTCCGGCCGCACGGTGCTGCTCGCGATCCGCGGCGACGGCGTTACGGAGTGTCCCGTCGAGGCTCTGAGCGAGGGCGCACGCGACCAGCTTTACCTGGCGCTGCGCGTCGCCGCGATCGAGGATCACGCCAGCAAGGCCGAGCCGTTGCCGTTCATCGCCGACGACCTGCTGGTAAATTTCGACGATGCACGCGCCGCGGCGGGCATTGCGCTTCTCGCGGAACTTGGGCGGACGACTCAGGTGATCCTTTTCACCCACCACGACCATATTGCCGCGCTTGCCGCTGGGTGGGCGGGTGTGGCCGTCCAACGATTGCCCGCTCTGGCTGCGCTGCCAACCCCGCCTGTGGCCGCCAACGCCGCAGATTGACGGGAACGGGAACGGGGGCAAATTTCAAATTCTTCCCCCTCCCATTGCGGGAGGGGTTGGGGGGAGGGGTGCCACCTACGCAATAAAAAGTCGTGGCATCGTTGCTTTGCTTGACTTCGTGGCGCCCCCGTTCCCCAACCCCCTCCCGCAAGGGGAGTGGGAGGCATCATCCTAAATCCGGCAGTTGGCTGATTGCCTCTGTGGGCCGAATCGGCTGAACAGTAGGCGATGGCCCCATCTGTTCCAGCGCTTTCGCCTCACCCTGCGGGTGAACAACCATCGGTAGAGGAGTTCTCCGCGATTGCGGAGACGTTTGCCGGTCGTGTGCACGTCGAGTGGGACAGCGGCGGCCTTGTGACGCCACTCGGGCAGCTACCGTTTTTCATCGAGTATCTGAAGCAGGCTGGCCTGTTCGACGGCTGGGTGGCGGATTGCCCACTGACGTTCAGCAGTCCGAACGCACCCTCCAAACGCGATCTGCTGGGCACGGTGCTGTTGTCGGTCTTGTCGGGGCATTACCGCTACGCCCACATCACGACGCTGCGGTGCGATGCGGTTAACCCGCGGTTGCTGGGCATGAAGAAGGTGGTGAGCGAGGACGCGGTGCGCCGCGGCCTGGCGAAGATTGACGAAGTGGCGGGCCTGGCGTGGCTGCAGACCCATCTCGACTACTGCTCCTCGCCGCTGCTGAGCGAGCCGTGGGTGCTCGACATCGATAGCACGATCAAGCCGCTGTATGGGCAGCAGGAAGGCGCGATGGTGGGTTACAACCCACATAAACCTGGGCGTCCCTCGCACTGCTACCACACATACATGATGTCAAACCTTCGCCTGGTGCTTGGGGTGGATGTGCAGCCTGGCAACGAACACACGCCGAAGCATGGCCACGCCGGCCTGTGGTCGCTGCTGCATCGGCTTGGGCGCAGCCGCTGGCCAGCGCTGGTGCGGGGCGACGTGGCATGGGGTGTCGAACCGGAGATGGCGCGTGCCGCACAGGAGGAGCTGAAATATCTGTTCCGCCTGCGCATGACGGCAAACGTCAAGCGGGCACTGACGAAAATGATGGCCGAGAGCGACTGGACGAATGCCGGTCACGGGTGGCAGGGCAAGGAGACAAAGCTGCGACTGGTGGGCTGGAGCCGGCAACGTCGTGTCGTCCTGCTGCGCCGCAAGCTCGATCGGCCGCTGGCGCTGATCGATCGCACCGAGCCGCAACAGCCGCGGCTCAGCTTCGTCGAGGTCGGACCCGATCGGGAGCTGTGGGAATATGCCGCATTGGTGACGTCGCTGGGCAACGAGATCCTCACGCTGGGCCAGTTGTACCGCGATCGGGGAGATTGCGAGAACACGTTCGACGAGTTGAAGAACCAGTGGGGTTGGGGCGGCTTCACGACACACGACTTGAAGCGTTGCCGACTGCTCGCTGGCAGCGTTGCATTGATCTACAACTGGTGGAGTTTGTTCGTCCGTCTGGCCGACCTCGATCATCGGCCTGAGGCGATCACCAGCCGCCCGCTGCTGATGCAGGCGATCGCTCGGCAGACCCAACACGCCGGGCAGGTCACGTTGACAATCAGCAGTACGCACGGTGAGCAACACAAAGCGCGCCGCGCCTATCTGCGGATCGCCCGCTTTCTGGCGCAGCTACGTCAAACTGCGGAGCAGTTGGATCCGGTGCAACGGTGGTATCGGATCCTGAGCGAAGCGCTTAAACGCTACCTGAAGGGACGCCAGCTCGACCCGCCACAGCGTCTCGCACCGGCCTGAGCTGCTCGCGTTGGTTGTAAGGCGCTGACAATCCGGATGCCGATCGAAGGGCAACTGCCGGATTTAGGTTCAATCGCCCGT
>Ga0210402_10004964_pt1 | contig 11988 bp, 10 predicted proteins | sample IncBWC7MmetaG_FD_161055 | JGI IMG/M metagenome (GOLD analysis project Ga0210402, IMG submission 161055) | Forest soil microbial communities from Barre Woods Harvard Forest LTER site, Petersham, Massachusetts, United States - Inc-BW-C-7-M | ecosystem: Environmental > Terrestrial > Soil >...
AACCAAAATAGTAAGAATTCGCAGTGCCCACCAAAGTGTGAATACCTTCCTTCTCTCTTTCCTTTTTGGGGATTTTATTTTTAATTAATTATCTAATCCCACAAACACAAATACCGAGCCAACGGATTGTGGTAAGTGCTGATGACGACGATGATCTCCTATCACCCGGTGGCTGTGCACTTTCCCGTACAAGCAATGTGGTCCGGTCAACTGACCCCTTTGCCCCCCGTGGCAACTTGGTGCATGCAAAACAGACATTCGGTGGTACTAGTAAATTTTGCTGATACCTCAATTGACGCGTCCACAAGATATTTAGCCCGTAGAGCGTGGGATGTCCATCCCTAATCTCTTGGGCGCTGTACACCAGCCCTCCTAATCTTTCCAGTATCTATGGAACCAGTAGCAATAACAGCCGCAATTATCGCACTGCCCACGTTTCTGACGGAAATCATCCGCCTTGGCCAAGGGATCCAGCGTTCTCTTAACAAGGTCATCATTTCGATGTTCCGTCGTGGCCCGAGAGAGATGGTGCTGGAAATTTTGAGTATGTACTGACGTACATTCCAACTTCACAGGTCGGTCGGAACTGGACCAAGCTTCGTGCTCTGTCGGACGATGTTGTCCGTGCACTGAACGATCTAGAAGAATTCTACAGAGGTCGCCCCTACGACCTCGAAGGTTCTGCTGAATTGCAGACCGCACTTCTGGACCTTCATTCGTGAGTTTATTTAATCTATGTCTTCCCAGATCGCAGAAAACGGGGAATTCACGACATTCCAGCGAGATGCGTCGCATTCTCGAACGCTGCCAGCAAATATTCCCCGAAAATAACGGTGAACGCATTACTGCCGTTCAATTTTTCAAGGCTTGGCGGAAGCGAAAAGAAATCGAAGACGAAATGCTTCGCCTCAAGGAACACATTCAAAACTGTTATGCCCGCTTTCACGTATGTTCAAGTTTTACCGAGGCCGATATTTACAACACCGATTTGATTTTTTTCAGGTTATGGCATCGACCCGTATTGAATATAGACTCATTGTGCTCGATAATGAGCAGCAGTTGCGGTTCAGCCGTCTTGGACTATGGGTTGCTGTTCTATATCTTGTTATCATTTTCGGTTTCATTTTGGGGTTCATTTCTTTCAAATTTCTTATAAGAAGTCAGTGGATTGCGATGGGCTCCACATAGAAACTTGTCGATCGCAGTATTTTTATGAAGTGCATGACAGCATATTGACGTATCCAGATATTGTCTAACGTTAAAAATATACCGGATTTAACCCAGAATTGAGTCTCTTAAGCTTGGAGAGTTTGATATTCGGCGAACGGATGGCGATACCTCACAAATAAGCTACGAATGGAAATGGTACGACAGTAGGATGTCGTAGTCGATAAGCTGGAATATCATATATATTATATTCTGTTGGGAAAAATCAATCAACAGTGTTGGTTAATGAACAAGCTGAAAGAGGCTGGAAGTCGTTGGAAGGATACATGCGTACGGACGACAATGTACCATCAAGAAAAATTCATGAAACTGGTTCGTAAGGTTCGAGTGTATCAGTGTCAGCACAAATACTACGTTCTACGTGTACCAAAAGAACGCATCATTTAAACTGCAGGATGTGCCCCATGACCCCCAGTAAAATCATACACACATAAGTACCAGTGTCAAATCCAACGACATTGGCCAATAACCCTCTGATTCCTACATTCCTCGCTCTAAATGCCAAAGTTAGGTATACAATCTACTTGCACGATTGAGTCATACACTCCATCCCCTGCTTCATCGAGCCGATAGCAGCCTTGTGTTGACTGATAGCAAGGACTGTGAAGCAGTGCCAAATGCAATGAGAGCCTGGTTGGTAAAGATCAGTAAACATCGTGTATGCTATGAAAGGCACGAAATAAGGGTGTCCGAATTGAGCATCTTACCTCCCCCAAAGAGATCCAGCCAGTGACACCACTTGTCAGAGAGGAGGCGCTCTGGAACGTGAGTGGCATAGAAGACAAGGCCTGTGAGGTATGAAACTATCGAAGGCATGACTGGGGCTAACAGGAAGCAGGTATATTGTAATTAGCCACGGGATCGGGTCAGGGAGGACATAGGTTTCAGACCTATGAAGGTGAACATTTCTCGTGTGGAATGGAGCATCGCGAGACCAGCGAGGGGTGCAACAACTGACAAGGCCAACGCTAGGAAAAAGGAAATCCGCCAGATCTACAGACGGATGGGTTTAGGATGATTTACAATGTAGGAGAAGTAAAAGCGAACCCGATATTCATACTGGTTGAACCAGTCCATGAACGGGAAGATGTTCCCTGCTAGCCCAGTCAAGAAGCAGCAAACGAGGAACATTTTGCCGATGTTAGGATGACATTGGAATCCATAATGTACCACCGTGCCGACACTCGCACTGATTAACCTTCGGTGAAAAAAATTAAGTATTGTCACAGGGCGAAGGACAAAGAATCGCTGCAGTTACGTACCAGCCAATACCGACATAATCCACCCTGGCACAGAATTCCATGCTGGCAGGATGCGCGCATCCGGACATGGTATGCCACACGGCACTGGTGAAGAGACACAGTAGTGCAAAGGTGGTGAATGCCATTTCGGGACCATCACTCAGGCTTGAGGCGTTAATAAATGGAATGGAGCTTAGACCCCATAGTATGAAAGGGATAAGGTGGGTATGGATATTGACTGGTGGGTTGGATTAGTGTGCCGATGATATGGGCGAGGTAAGAGGCTTACGGGTCTCGTTGTGGAAGGCAAATAATGACATGATAATCAAAGGCCATCGCTCGATGGGTATGAATCTGGAAAAGTGTTGGAGTGAGACTTTAAAGGACTTGTGGAATTTATTCCCACCGGTACCCTTGAGTGACAAAAGGGTTGTTTCGCCATTGCTGAGGCAAGTCGGTATATTTGATGAGGCGAATTCCTTCGAAGGACAGCTTGACCGCATTTGCCACGTCCTTAGCTGCCCTCTCGAACATATCCTCCCCTTCTACCGCGTCGGGCATGTTACTGAGAAGGTCTGAAACGAGTTCTGAAGACATTAATCCGTCGAGGAGGTCGGAGAGCATGGAGCTGGGCGCCAGAGACGAGACACCGAGGCCAGAAGGCAGTTCCATCGATGAGAGGTGTGAATGGAGGTTTTGCAGATGGTCGGATAGAGTGGGAATATAACTTAGCGGCTGGTGAAAGTCTAAATCGTAGAATCTAGTGCGAACGTCATCCAATTTCGAACGCATGTCGGAGAGGCCAAAATCAGGCAGATGCGAGCGCATGTCTGGCATATCTGGAAGACGAGCTCGCACGTCTGGCATGTCGGGCAGATGCGAGCGCATGTCGTTCAGCCCCGGGACGTCGGGCATGTCCGGGAGATGCGACTTGACAAAGCTCTCGACGGAGATGTCGGTAAGATGAAACTCTGGGAGATGGGAAAGCACATCTGCACGGATGGAATCCAACATTTCGAGTGCTTTCTTCGCCCATGCCCTCGCCTCTTCAATGGTCAGCTCGCCCTTTGCTTTCCATGTTTCCAAGTCCGAAAGTGGGGATTCCAGTTGGGATAATCGCGTTTCGAGATCGGCGAGATACGAAAGAACGAGAAAGCGCAGGGAAGCCAGAGTTTGGGTCGGAAAGGCAGTTGACAGGTCTAAGGCCTCGAGGGAGTGAGGCAGAGGGTGGCATATTAAAAGACGAGTAGGCTGTCTAGATCTAGCGTTTGGGGTAGAAAGGCGTCTCCTCCGGCGAATCTCCGTTTTTCTGGGAGTGATGGTAGTAGACATGAAAATAGAAATATAGGTGAACAACAGGGACAAGAGGCGAGGGGATTTGTAAATAAGGCACTGTGAACAATAATCTACCAGAATGCCCCGACCGTCGCGGGCGACCGTGACAGACGGAATGGCATGACTTCACGGGTATCCGAACAACACTTTACATAATGCTCTTTCACCTGACTCTCACCATGACTCAGCGTTCATCACGGCTTTCATTGATATAAAAGACTGCTAGAGGACCTCAAATCCTTGTCGTGAACTCACAGACATCGCCTTGCAAATGGTTGTTGCTATTCCCCAAGTCTTCGTCGTTGGTCTCGGAAATCTAGCATTTCCTCTCACTCGACATAGGTATTTAAAATTTCAAGAAAACTCATGACCATTTATTGAATTCACCCCGTAGTGTAGGCCAGCTGATAATTGATTCTTTGGCATCTCGACTGGGCATCCACATGACTTCTGATCGAGGCGGATATTCTGGCCACAGCGACGTCACAATTGGGGACACCTTGGTTTCTCTAACGCTCTTCAAGTCCAGTACGTCTTCGCGACCAGTCGCCGCTTTTAACTTCTGATATTTGTCTCAGAATCTCTTATGAACATCTCGGGCCCGTCGGTTGCCGCTGCCTTCCGCAAGACCGTCAAATCTCCAAGTTCCCTGATTGTCATCTCAGATTCTCTCTCGCACAAAGTCGAAACCCTGTCTGTTCGACTCGGTGGCTCTGCCAACGGCCATAACGGGGTCAAAAGTGTCATCTCTGCACTCGGTGGCGAAATGGGCTTCTACCGTTTCCGTGTAGGCATTGGACGTGACGAAACCGATGCGGCGACGTATGTTCTTCGCAAACTCTCATCCCATGAACGTCAGTTCTGGGGAAATGAGGGTGTCGACCTTGCGCTGAGGGAAATCGAAAAGATTGCACGTAAAACACCGACCTAAGTAAATTATCGGGTAGCGGGATGTGAATGACAACAGGCCAGTTGATTCTTGTCTTCCCGACCCTCGATTTTAAAACTCCATCCTCATTCTAGATCGAGTTCAGGAGGTTCAGGCAACAAAATTCTCCTCGGAATTCAGGCGGACCACAGGCGGAACACGGTTCCAAGAGTTCCTCTCCATCGTACTTCCTCGGGGCACAATCTCAGCTCATGGGACATCAAGACCTCATTCTGTAGTGGTTGCCACACATCCTAATCTTATTTACGGAGTGCAATGCGTTCGTAATACTCGCCTCCCAGTCTCAATATCTCATGTACATAAATGTAACGCTGCAGGTATCAAAGTATTTTGATTGCGAATGCACGAAGCTACTCGATGTCTCTTCGGCTCTTCAGTTTACAAAGTAAAGAAGGGAACTATGAGTTTACCCGCCAACTTCATGAAAAATTCCGGCTTACATAAGGGTAAATCGGGGGACGGTTTGTTTTTGGTTTGTTTTCAAATTTCTGCTTAAGCTTATTATTTGATGGTCTCTAATGGTACGGTCAGTGATTTCATGAGCTAGGAATGTTTTTTAAATATTGATAGTCAAGTTTAACCGGGTTAAAGGGTAAAGAGACGGACCATGACGGAAAATGACGAGCTCACCGTGAGAAACAGCGAGCGCAACCATACCGTGACAGACACGCTATTTCCGAATTTTTGACGCGTCATATCGACGCTTCGTTTGATGGGATCGAATCGGACTGAGTCTCCCCTAGTCCCACCCGTGTCGCATGCGGGTCTACATCACTCTTTATCACAGTTCCATTCGCTATGGCAATGCTGGTCTTCTCTTCGTTGGAACTAAGCGATGATAAATAGTCCTCAAGAATGTCCACCCCGTCTCTGCTCTTCCCGATGGCTCGCTTCATTGCCCTCCTGACGGCGCTATTGCTCTCGTCGTATTCATTTTTGACCAACGCTCAGCCATCGCCTGCTTTGCAGAAGAGAATATCTCAGGCTATCAAGAACCCTGCCAATGAGTCGAACTTGGATTATACGGCTTTTGTGAATCCGTTTATTGGAACCGGTACGAGCCAAAATCGTATCGTATTGAGTGGGTTTTGAATTGATGGATACTGCAGACAACGAGGGAGACGTCTGGTGAGTCTGACAGAAACAACCATTGAGATTTTCGTGAACACCTTTTACACTAGCCCCGGGGCGTCAATCCCTTTCGGAATGGTCAGTTCTTATATATTTCCGCTCCTGTTGTATGTATTCATCTCACCCTCGATACTTAGGCCAAATTCTCAACGGACTTCACTGGTTATGCTCCTGCGGGTATGCTCCTCATCTCCACCCTCAAAACAGTGCACAAACTAAGTGAACGACCCAGGATACGTTGCAGACCCAACACAAAAAATCCGTGGCATCAGTCCCCTACACGACAGTGGAACCGGCTCCTCCCTAGGTTCGTATACTCCTCTCCTGACAGTCAACCAGATTGTCAGTCCCTGAACTTTCTTTTTAAGGGACGTACGGAAATTTTGAGATAATGCCTCTCCTTTGCCCGGAAGGGTTCAATACCTGTACTACTACGCTCCTCGCACGGGAACGCTTCCGCAAGCCAAACACAGACTGTGCGCCCTTATTTCTGTCCTCCAAAACCCGTGTCGTGCCAATCTAAACATGACACTACAACTCAAGATGCTTCCCCCGGTTATTTCGCTCAAACTATGGACAATAACATCAAGATTGAGGCGACGGCTACTCGCCGTGCGGGTTTGGAGCGGTTCACATTTCCTGCAGGCTCAAAACCGTATTTTGTCTTAGACCTCGCGAATGACCTCCCTAATTCGTTCGCTGGTGGGTCATTGAATATCGATCCAGATAAGGGAAGGATCACGATCGGGGGTCACTGGGGGTCGAGGTATGTATGCTATAAACGGAACCCGTGATTTCGTTTCTATATTTCGTTATAGCTTTGGACCTGTGAGGTTCAACTACCAAGCCTTTGCGTGCTATGATCTCCTGGATGGCGGAAAGCAGAAATTGAGTGAATACGGAGTATGGACGGGCGACACGTCAGTTTTTTTCCGTAATGGTTTTCGAGGCCATTCTCTTCTTATACACCTCATTAGATTCGGCCTGGACGCGAAGGGTCTCGGCCAAACATCCCTCAACCTCTCGCTCAACCTCATAGGGGGCGTATACCAATCCGGAGCTCTCTTTTCCTACCACGGGAACCCCACACAAGTCAACATCCGTGTTGGCGTTTCATTCAAGTCCACAGACCAGGCATGCGCAAATGCAGAATCTGAGGTGGGGTCGTTGTCGTTTGAGGATATTTTGGCGCAGAGCAAGGCGCTGTGGAATGAGAAGCTTAGTAAGATCGAGATTGATGTCCCTAATACCCCAGCGAATATCACGGAGATGCTTTATTCGTCGCTTTATCGGGCATCTTTGACGCCAGTGAGTCTTCTGCTAGTATTTATGTCTTCTTAATATTGAAGGCATTCCAGAATAATGCTACTGGTGAGACGCAGGGAGTGTTTGAGAACACGACATCGTTTTATTTCGATTCATTTTACTGCAGGTAAGTCTTTCCCAGTCCGCCAATCATAAATTATCTCTGAAATTATCCCCAGTTGGGATACAGTGAGTATCACTGTTAGCGACTTTGAATGTTTTTCCTCACCAATCTGGACATGTGTAGTACCGGACCTTCTATCCATTAATGAGCCTCCACTCGCCGGTGGAATTTGCCCAGATCGTCGATAGCTATATTGACGGCTACCGCAAGAACGGGTGGATGCCTGAATGTCGAGCGAACAACCTTCCCGGCTGGACTCAGGGTGGTAAGGATGGCTTCGTTTTCATTGCCGCAACATTGCTTGGCTAATACGGACCATCCTCCAGGATCTAGTGCAGATAACATCGTCGCCCATTTCGCCGTCAATTATCATAATGAGGCAGCACGTTTGGGAATCAATCTCGATGAGCTCTATGCGGCCTTAATCGCAGACGGTGACCTCAACCCTCCGGAGTGGAACACTGAAGGAAGGCAGGTTAATGTTTACAAGTGAGTCAGGGCCGAGTTCATTGGTATTCGATGATGCTGTCTTACACAAAGACATCCACAGGCAGTTCGGATATGTACCGTTTGCAGTTTTGGACGTTTCGAGCACCGGGCGTCAAACTAGAGAGGGAAGCAGGACACTGGAGGTAGGACCCAACGACTTATAATGTGGATATTTAAAAATGATCAGTTTTGCAGTATGCTTTTGAAGACTTTGGCATTCGTCAGGTGGCCCAACTGCTGGGCAAAGCCGACGATGAGGAGAAGTATGCCAATCGTTCTTTGGTGAGTCGTTTGTTGCACTGCAAGCATCCAACTGAATCCTGAATGGGAACGTAGTTCTATCGCAATATATGGGACCCCAGTGTTGTAAGCGATGGATTCAAAGGTACCGGATTCATATAAGTGTTCGTGGAGAGGCAAAGGAATTGACTTTCCGCCAGGATTTGCCCAGAAACGCTTCTCGAATGGCACGTTTGCCTTCACGGACCCTACAGATTGCTCCCCGAATGACGGAAACCAATCGAGGTCGTGCTCGCTGCAGGCCGACAATGGAAATGGATTCTATGAATCCTCATCCTGGGAATACAGTTGGTTTGTGACCGTTCACCATCAAGATTCCCATCAGCCTTCTGAAGAATACCCTCTTTTCTGCACAGGTTTGCACCGCATGATACCGCTCATCTCGTTGAGCTTATGGGAGGAAATGTTGGTGTCATGACATTATTGCCTGACAGCCTATTTACTCCTGAATAACAGAAAACATTCGTGACGCGTCTTGACCACTTCTTCGATGTAAGTGTTGCGTGTTGCTAATATACCCGCCTCGCACGTTGATTCACATCGCATCCAGGCGGGTTACTACCTCTCGGGCAACGAGCCTTCGTTCCAGGTTAGTTGTTCCTTCTTGGATGCTATGTTTTGCTCACCCATTTTGAAGACACCGATCGGGTATCACTATGCAAACCACCCTGCCAAATCCGTTGATCGCGTCCGTGAAGTGGTGTTCACCAACTTCAACACATGTGAGTTCGTGAACAATGCATGGATGCATTGGCTGACTCTTATGACCAGCCCCTGCCGGATTACCTGGGAATGATGACCAGGCTGCGATGGCCACCCTCCTCGCATTCCACCTCCTAGGGCTCTATCCAGGTCAGCAAATATATTTCCTCCCATTCGTTCTTCAAATCTAATATCACCTTTCCGTCCACCCAAAGTCCCATCAACCACTCAATTCCTCATCCTTTCCCCTTTCACCCCAAAGTACACAATTCACAATTCTTTCCTCAACGTCAGCACAACCATCACCACCCTCAACTACGACCCGAAATCCATCCAGAAATCCATCCCAGCTGGAACAGCTGCATATGTCAAGAAAGTGACGATCAACGGGCAGCCCTCGGCCTCGCGGTGCCATTTTGATTTCTACGACGTGTTCAGGGTTGGAGGAGAGGTAATTATCGAGCTTACGGCAAATAAGGAGGCGGTGGATGATTGTGAGGGGTTGTTGCCGGAAAGTATTTCCACGGGAGGATTTGCGAAGGCCAGGTGAGGGCATACTGGCGAGTAGACAGAAATAGTATTGGTGATATAGTATATACATCTTAAGAGCCTAGCATTTATGACTACAAAATGACAGCACAAATCATTGCATATATGTACATGTACAGTATTATTTCCATCCTCCATTTTCCCAAACTAGGTGTTGAGGTGTCCACTGTAAAGGTCATAGTTCAGCAGTGCGCGGGAGACTGATGACGAACTTATGGCTATGATAGCGATCCTCGGTTACATTCAGGTTGTGTCTAAGAAAGTAACCATTTGAGAATGAGCAGAACGGACACAAAATTTGTGTGATGAACTGGAGACTTACTCTTTCATGGCTGCTAACACCGCTCGTTTCACAGCTATACCCCCGTTACCCTGGGAAGTAGTAACGTGTAGTTCCGTGGCGCTTTGGTCATTTCGTAAGAGTTGTTCCAACATCTCTTCGGTCCTTCGAACGGCTTCCTCCGGTTTGAGGTCTTTCAGGTCGATCTTGTCGGACGGTATCGACGGATTGTAGACTACCAAACCGCCGCAACACGTTAAGCACCAGGTTCACTGTAATAAGGAGAAGACGGAAGTACACACCAGGAAAAATCCTCCTCTCAGCCCGCTTATGGTGCAACTTCGCCTCATTCGCCACCTTCTCCAATTCAACCTTCTTCACAATTGCAAGTGCAGTATTCCCTTCTTTGACCGCGTCCTTCCTCTCCGCTTCGATCTGCTTTAACTGCTTTTCGAGCGCTGCAGCACTTTTGCGCAAGGCAAGAGCTTGTTCGAGGCGGCTGGAGGAGGGAAGGGAATGTATGCTTTCGTGATTCGTGGTTGTGGGTGATGGGGGGCTGGGAATAGGAGGATCCGGTAATTCCTTATCTGGGTTGTTTACTGGTTCTGCATCTGGTAGAGGTGTGGAAGGTTTATCGTCGGGGTGGTCTTCCGCGTAGACGTCTTCGAAAGAAGGTGGGGGTGTTCTGGTATCACGCGCGGGTGCGGAAGGGGCCTTCTCGTCGGCGGCTGGTGGTGGTGGGGCATTGTCAGTGGTGGGAGGGGGAACAACAGTTTGTTCGGATGGAGCAGTAGGTTTCTCAGCGGAGGACGCAGCGTCAGCGTCAGCAGCGCCTTCTGATGGAGGGGGTACACCAGCATCACCAGTGGGCGGAGGTATGTCGAGGTCATCCTTAGAAGGAGGAGGAGGGGGAAGAGCCTCATCCATCTCGACTGTCTCCCAACCTTCTCCAATTTCGCTCTCGATATGATCTGGGATAGTAGGAACTTCGCCTAGGGGCGGCTGAATCTCATCGTGCGCAGTATGATCACCATCTTCTACTTCACGCGCAGAATCTGCCGGTGTGGGTGGGAGGACTATGGGTATCTGCTTTGGGGTGTGATCGCGATCGGAGTGTTCGCCCTTTTCCTCCTCTAAACCTTCCTCTAGGTCGGGTATCTCAGAAGGATTCGACGCTGAGGGGTCGGTTGTGTCTGAGGCCGAGGACCAGGCGGATGATGAGATATTTCCAGCGTCTAAGTCAATTTGCTCAGTAGAAGCCTCTGTGGCCGATTCATCTAATGGATTGGCTTCAGGTAGATTACCGTGAGCTGCTCCTGGATCGTCGGTGGTCTCTGAAGGATGATGGGGAGGGTGGTCGAGCGCGGAGCCAAGTTCGGTTTCAGTCTCTGACCAGTCTGGGAATGAACCTGGGACCCCACGCGAATTTTGTAGTTGAAGAGCCGGCGACTCGAATACAGTAGGAGATGGGGGACTGTTGGAAGCTATTGACGGAGCACTGCGAACCGTCGTGAACAAGGACGAGGCTCGTGATAGAGAAGGCATTTCGCCGAAACGGACACGGGAGGCAATGGAATTTTTACCGAAGGAGGGTAGTGCAGGTAACGAAAGTGAAAGTAGGAACAGATCTCGAAGGATTCGATTCCAGACACCTTGTAAACCAGTATCATACCACAAAACAGGCATGACATCTGCAAGAACCATGCCCATTCCTGTCCATAGCAAGACAACGACCATCCTTGCTATATTTTCTGTGAAGAGAAAGTCGACGAAGAGACGGACGCCATAGGCGACGTATGGATCGAATGAGGATGGCATTTTCTTCAGGAAATGTAGCATGACCACCCCTTCCCATAGTCCGACCAATGTCCCTCCTAGTCTGAGGTCGTGGTGGCTCACGACATCGACAACGAGACGTAGAGTGAGCCCGAGGCCTATCGCGAAGATGCTGTCCATCGTGGAGGCAAACCGAGCATGCCCGGAGGTTGACGAGGCGGAAGAAAAATAAGAGGCCACGACGCTCATTCTGATCACTCCGCTGTGATGACACTGATGAGATCCAAAAAGAGCAAGTCAACAACATTACATAACCATCACTGTCTCCCATTCCGAATCCGAGTTTCATTCAACTCGAGTTAATTCACTTCAAGTCATCGGTATTACCTCTCTACATATTGGAGCTTCCTTACTTTCCTTCTTAATGGCTTTGGAAAGGAGTCATGAACCATTGATCACTGAATATATCCATTCACACTCGATTCTGTCGTCGTATTTCCCCGACTTGTCCCCGACTGAATTCCGGTGATTGTCACCGGTCGGGACAACGCCATATGGCTGTCTACACATCGGTTCAGAC
>Ga0210402_10004965_pt1 | contig 11988 bp, 8 predicted proteins | sample IncBWC7MmetaG_FD_161055 | JGI IMG/M metagenome (GOLD analysis project Ga0210402, IMG submission 161055) | Forest soil microbial communities from Barre Woods Harvard Forest LTER site, Petersham, Massachusetts, United States - Inc-BW-C-7-M | ecosystem: Environmental > Terrestrial > Soil >...
CAGGCCCTGAATGCTGTCCCATCCGTCCGACAGCATCCGCTTCTTCCCCGCCAGATCCAGCACCGCCACCGAGCCGCCGTCGTCCCCCGATTGCGGATGATCTACAAACGCGATGCTCTTTCCGTCTGCCGCAACTCGCGGATTTCCCATCCATCCATCCGCCTCATACAGCACTCTGCCCAGCGGATACTCCAGCCGTTTTCGACCCGCAACCTCGTGAATGATCGCCACATTGGTTCCATCCGGCGACCAGTCGGCATACTCGACGTCGTTCAGAATCTCGCGCGGCGCCCCCCCTACCAGCGGTACTCGCGCCAGCGTCCCCGCGTAGAGAAACGACGAATCCCGCGGCTTGCTGTGCAGTGCCAGCAACATTTCCCCCGACGCCGACACGGCCAGAACGTCAGCGCCCCTCGGTTCCACCTGCTGCGACTGAGGACTCTCCGGGCGCGTCGTATACAAATCCAGAGGCTTGCCTTCCCACGCCGCGCTGTAGATCACTGTCTTTCCATCCGGTGCGAACCGCGCCGAATGCACAATCCCACGCCGAAACGTCAGCGGATGATAGGCCGCAAACTCCGATTTGCCCGAACCCTTCAGCAGGAGCGCTCCTGCGGCCAATCCCGCCAACAGCGCCAGCGCGCTGGCCACGCCCGCCGCAGTCCATACTCGGCGTCGCGGAACCATGCGGCCCGCCAGGGGTTGACCCGGAACGCTCGCCGCCGAAACCGCGGCGATTCCCGAACTGCTCGCTGCCCTGATCCGCGAACTCTCCAGCCCGCGCTTGATTCGCTTCAGATCGCCGCGCAACTCCGCCGCCGTCTGGTAGCGCATGTCGCGCTCTTTCTCCAGCGCCTTCAAGATCAGATCGCTCAGCTTTTCGGGGACCGCCGCGTTTACCGTCGACACGGCCGCTGGCATCCGGTTCAGGATGGCTTCGAACACCACGCCATTGCTGCTGCCCGAAAACGCCATGTCACCGGTGGCCATCTCATACATCACCGAACCAAACGCGAAAAGGTCCGTGCGCGGATCCAGTTCTTCCGCACGCACCTGCTCGGGTGACATGTAGGCCACTGTCCCAATCGTCGACCCCGGACTGGTCATCGGCCCCTCGGGCGTGGTCAGGGTGTGTTCGGTACTCTGCGCCAGTTTGGCCAGGCCGAAGTCCAGCAACTTGGCCTGCCCCCGCTTGGTCACAAAAATATTTGCCGGCTTAATGTCCCGATGCACGATTCCCCGAGTGTGCGCCGCATCTAGCGCGTCCGCAATCTCGATGCTGATCCCCAGCAGCGTCTCCACATCCAGTGCCCGTCCGCCAATGCGATGCTTCAAGGTCTGCCCGTCTAGAAACTCCATCGCGATGAACGTATGTCCATCGTGCTCGTCGATCTCATAAATCGTGCAGATGTTGGGATGATTCAGCGCCGACGCGGCCTGCGCCTCGCGTTGGAAACGCGTAAGCGCCTGCGGATCTTTCGCCACATCGTCAGGAAGGAACTTCAACGCCACAAAGCGTTTCAGCTTCGTGTCCTCGGCCTTGAAAACGACACCCATTCCCCCGCCGCCGAGCTTCTCGATAATCCGGTAGTGGGATATGGTCTGGCCGATCATGCTGGAGGGCTTCGTGCAGCGCAGCTATCTTATTGATGCGGCGCAATCCGCGCAAGCATCTTCGCGGTTCCCCTAGGGTCATTCAGAGGGCGTGCCCGCGGATCAAACGTGACCGTTCACCACGGGAAGCTGGTTGATGACCAGCCAGTATAGCCCGACGGTCTTGATCGTTTGCCGGAACTGGTCGAAGTCGACCGGCTTTTGAATATAACTGTTAGCCCCAAGCCCGTAGCCATCGATCAGGTCCCGTTCTTCCTTGGAGGCCGTCAGGATCACAACTGGGATGTTCCGGGTGCGCACATCCGCTTTGAGTAGCTTTAACACTTCCAAGCCATCCACCTTGGGAAGCTTCAAATCCAGCAGCACGAGTTTTGGTGGCCGATCAAAAGAACGCGCCGCATGACGCCCCTGGCAAAACAGAAAGTCCACAGCCTCTTCGCCATCACGCGCCACGTGTATGTGATTCGCCAGGTTCTCCCGGCGGAGGGCATGGAGCGCCAACTCTACGTCATCAGGATTATCTTCCACCAACAAGATATCGATTTCGTCTGCACTCATAGTTCTTCTCCTGGCACTGCAGCTTTGGCTTTCGGCTCGGTTTTTTCGAAGGCTCCGAGAGTGAAGTAGAAAGTAGCTCCCTTATCCAGTTCGGCTTCAGCCCAGATGCGGCCGCCGTGCTTCTGCACAATGCGCTGCACGGTGGCCAGACCCACGCCCGTGCCTTCGAAATCTTCTTGACGGTGCAGGCGTTGAAAAACCCCGAACAGTTTGCCGGAGTACTTCATGTTGAATCCGACGCCGTTATCGCGGACAAACACGACTGAACCACCGGGTTCATTTTTCTGGCCGGGTTCTTGTGTGACTTCTTGTCCGACTTCAATGCAAGCCTCCGACCGGGAACGCGTAAACTTGACCGCGTTCAGCAGCAGATTCTGGAACACCTGCTTCATCAATCCAGAATCGCACTTCACCACTGGCAGGTCGCCAATCTTCCATTCGATCTGCCGCCCTTCGCAGTCGGGTGCTAGTTCGGCAAGAACTTCGTCGACGATCAATTTCAATTCTGACGGCTGCAAGCTCAGATCGCGACGGCCCAGGCGCGCCAGGTTCAACAGATCGTCCACCAGCGCTCCCATGCGCCGCGTGCCCTCCTGGATTCTTTCCAGAAGATGCTGCGCCTCAGGCGCCAGGCCAGGACCGTATTCCTCCGTCATCATCCTGGAAAACCCGCTGATATGACGCAGGGGCGCCCGCAAGTCGTGCGACACGGAGTAGGTAAAGGCCTCCAACTCCTGGTTGGCGGCCGCCAGTTGCTCCGTTCGCCGCACAACCCGCTCTTCGAGATCGTCATTGAGCTTGCGGATTTCGCGCTCGTCCGCTCTTCTCTGGGAAATGTCGCGGAAAGCGACCACCCCGCCCCGTGCCACACCCTCAGAATCTTTCAACGGACCGCCTCGGGCCTCGATCCATATCCCTCGATCGAGTTCGGGATTGTATACAAACATTTCCGCGGAACTTGATTCTCCGCGAATGGCGCGCGCCAGGGGCAGCTGATCGACGGGGAAATGCGTCACCATGTCCTCCTGGAATAGGCCGTAGTGTTGGGCCCAGTCCCCGACGGTTACGCTGGCTGCATCCATGCCCAGGATCTTTCTTGCTGCTGGGTTCCAGATGACGAATTTCCCCTGCTCATCGGCTGCGACCAATCCTTCCTCGATGCTGTCCAGGACGGATTGCAGCATGATCGTCTGATTTTCCAGCTCCAGCCGCGAGCGGGCCAAGTCGTCCGCGAGTCCTCGCATCCGTTCTTCAGACTGCTTCAGTTCACTGATGTCGGTGTTCGTACCGAACCAGCGCGTGACGCGGCCGCCGGCGTCTTTCACCGGAACCACGCGCGTCAGAAACGTGCGGAAACTTCCGTCGGCGGCGCGCAGGGGAAACTCCATTTCGAAAGGCGTGCCCGCTGTAATCGCTTCCTTCCAGCGCACCAGCACTTGAGGGAGTGCGTTCGCGTCGTGCACACTCTGCCATCCCCAACCCTGCATTTTCTCGAAGGTAGTGCCGGTATATTCGTACCAGCGCTGGTTGTACCAGAAGATGTGCCCGTCAGCCTCGGCCATCCAAGCCAGCTGCGGAATGCCGTTGGCCAAGGCCTGAAAGCGTTCTTCGCTTTCTCTAAGAGCCTGTTCCGCCTGCTTGCGCTCGGTAATTAATGTCCGGATTGCCATGTACTGCCGCGGTTTGCCGTTGCCGTCGAGCAAGGGAAGAATGGTTGCATCGACCCAGTGAAACGAACCGCCCTTGGCGCGGTTCTTAATCTCGCCTCGCCAGACTTGGCCGGCGGCGATCGTGCTGTACATCTCCTGAAAGAATTCCTTGGGATGTTGCCCGGAGTTCAGGATGCGATGGTTCTGGCCAATCAGTTCGTCCCTGGAGTATTGGCTGACGGCGCAGAACCTGTCGTTGACATAGGTAATGGTCCCGTCAAGATCGGTCACGGCCACCACGGCATGCTGATCGAGCGCGAACTTTTGGTCGGCTAGATCTTTCAGCGCCGCCTTTGTCGCGACCAGGCTGTCCTTCAGTGCCTGTTCGGCTTGCTTGTGCTCCGTAATGTCTTCGACGATCCCAAACATGTGGGTTGCGTTGCCAGAGGGCTCCCGGTAGTGATCTCCGCACGCCCAGATCCATCGGATTTCTTCGTCCAGCCGAACGATCCTGCATTCGAAGTCCCACTTCCGGCCCTCGTTCACGCAACTCTGGAAGTTCTCTCGCACTCTTTCCCGCTCTTCGGGATGGACGTGGCCGAGGAAAACGTCGAAGCTCCATTCCGACAGCGGCGACTTATAACCGAAGATCTCATCATGCAGAAAGGAACGTTTGGCTTGAAGCGTAGTCAGGTCAAGTTCCCAATCGCCGAGTTTCGCGGTTTCCAGCGCAAATTTTCTTCTCGCGTCACTTTGGCGCAGGGCCTCTTCGGCGTGGTTGCGCTGCGTAATATCGCGCGCAATCGTCGACGCGCCGATAATCGTGCCGCTGCTGTCTTTAATCGGCGAGATGGTTGCTGAGATGTCAATTCGCTTGCCGTCCTTGCGGACCCGAACCGTCTCGTAGTGTTCCACGCTCTCGCCCCGCCGGATGCGCGCCAGAATGTTGTATTCCTCTTCGAAGCGTTCGGGAGGAAACAGCATCAGCATCGGTTTGCCCATGACTTCATCTGCCGAATAGCCGAAAACCTTCTCGGCGCCGCGATTCCAGGCGTTGATCGTCCCGTCAAGCGTCTTGCTGATAATGGCGTCGTCGGATGAATCGACCACGGCGGCCAGACGCTCGCGCAATTCCTCGGCCCGCTTGCGCTCGGTAATGTCGGCACGGATCGCCATGTACTGTCGCGGCTTTCCGCCGGCCTCAAGGAAAGGAACGATGGTCGTGTCCACCCAGTAGATCGAACCATCCTTAGCCCGGTTGCAGATCTCGCCACGCCACACCTCCCCATTGGCGATGCTGTGGTACATCTGCTGGAAAAACTCTTTGGGGTGATGGCCTGAGTTCAGAATGCGGTGATTCTGGCCAATCAGTTCCTCCTTGGAATATTTGCTGATGCTGCAGAACTTCTCGTTCACATAAGTGATCGTGCCTTGCACGTCGGTCACCGCCACGATGGCGTGCTGATCGAGCGCGAGCTTCTGGTCGGCCAGTTCCTTCAACGCTCCTTCTCTCGCGGCCAGGCTCTGCTTCGCGACCTCCTCGGCTAGTTTCCGTTCTGTGATGTCGGCGCGAATGGCCACGTACTGCCGCGGCTTGCCGTCCGCGCTCATGAAGGGAACGATGGTCGTATCCACCCAGTAGAACGATCCGTCCCGGGCGCGATTCTTGATTTCACCTTGCCAGACCGTGCCGCTGGCGATGGTCCGGTACATGTTCTGAAAAAACTCTCTGGGATGGTGGCCGGAATTGAGAATGCGGTGATTCTGTCCTATCAGATCCTCTTTCGGATAGCGGCTGATAGCGCAGAACTTGTCGTTCACATAGGTGATCGTGCCCTGCACGTCGGTCACCGCCACGATGGCGTGCTGATCCAGGGCGAATTTCTGGTCGGCCAGTTCCTTGAGCGCCCGTTCGCTCACGGCCAGGCTCTCCTTCAGGGCCCGCTCGCCGGACTTGCGCTCCGTGATATCGGCGCGGATCGCCATATACTGTCGCGGTTTTCCATCCGCCGCGAGAAATGGAACGATGGTCGTGTCCACCCAGTAGATCGAACCATCCTTGGCCCGGTTACACACCTCCCCCCGCCACACCTGCCCGTTGGCGATGGTCTGGTACATCCTCTGGAAAAACTCTTTGGGATGGTGGCCAGAGTTCAGTATGCGATGATTCTGGCCAATCAATTCCTCCCTGGAATACTGACTGATGGTGCAGAACTTTTCGTTTACATAGGTGATCGTCCCCTGAACGTCGGTGGTAGCCACGATCGCGTGCTGGTCGAGCGCGAATTTCTGGTCGGCCAACTCCGCCAGCACAGCCCCGCTTGCCGCCAGCGTCTCTTTCACGAATTGCTCCGCCCGCTTGCGCTCGGCGATTTCCTGCTCTAGGTTGCGATTCATATCCAACTTGTGTCTCGAAGGTCCGATCACTATGCCTGTCAGGCATGAAACTACAGCTTCAATTTTGGTTATCGGCGGGGATTGGGCCAGCTTTAAGGCTTATGCGGTTCGAAATCAACCCGGCGGGCGTGCCTTTGACCAGTTGCGGAAAGAGGGCGAGGCACGTGAACCTGCAAGGGATCGAAAGCCTTAGCCCTCGGAGGTCGTTGAAAACCGCCGCAGAGAGCGCGAGGAAAAGCGGAGAGGAAAAAAGCAAGAGGGAAGGTTGCTTTTTTAATTGCGTCGGATTCTCCCCGCGATCTCTGCGGTTAGAAGCCTTTCGCTTTCTCTGCTTAAGACTGCGCTGTGACGCTCGAGATCTGCATTCGCTCCGCGGACGTTAATCCGACAAACTCAAATCCGGAGCGCACGCTGGAGGCATGTCGCACAATGGCGACGGTAGTGAGCAACTGCTCGCTCAACCGTAGATCGATGGCGACCGTCTCGCCCACATTGACGTCTCCCTGAACAATCGCGCCCAACCCGCCTTCCCCAAGATCGAGGGTGATGCCCCGGGTCGTCCGCACCCCGCCACGGCATAAGTGCCGGATCGTGATAGGAACGCTGAAGAAGGTTCGGGCATGTTGTCGCAAAGGTACGTTCGCATCATGACCTGCAACTGCGGGATGAACCTGAACTGTCATAGCCGTTCTCCTCCTTGCGGCCGCATTCCATAACCGACATGATCGTCTTGACGGCTCAGGGTGGCCTGAACCGCCAAGACTAGCGTTCGCTCCGTATCCAGAGTCTTCACCGCGTCCGCGTGTCCGCCCGACGGTCAGTGACATTGATGTGGAGCCCCGTGCGCATCCGGCTCACGACGGAAGCGCGGTTCGCGTCGCGGCCTGCGGCAGTGTCGCACGAATCACGTCGAGCAATTCCGCGTTGTCGGCCGGCTTCTGAAAGAAAGCAGTCGCACCCGCCCGCAGCGCGCGCCGCTCGCTGCCCTGCGGGTCGCGGGCCGTCAGTACGATGACGGGGATGGCCGAGAGCTTGTCGTCCTTCTGCAGTCGGTCGAGCACCACAAAACCGTCGCCCGCCGGCAAGCCAAGGTCGAGAATGATCAGGTCAGGACTTTCCTTGTAGGCCATCGCGATCGCGGAGTAGCCATCCACCGCATTCACCGTGTCGTAGTGGTTGGCTCGCAAACGCAGACGCAGCGCCTGCCGTAAATCGGGATCATCGTCCACAATCATGATTTTTGAGTTTGCCATTTTTTTCCGTCTCCATTCCAAAGTGCACGCGGAGCGTGTCCACGTGTGCGTTCGTTGCTTCTAAATTTGTTTGCCAGAGCCTGGACTAGCGGAGGCTGGACTGCCGGAACCGGGTTTCTCTCCCAGAACCGCCCCCACCATCTCGTTCACAACCCGGGCAACTTCTTCCACCTGCTCGGTCAGAGAATGATCGCCACGATCCGGAACCGGCACCGCGACCGCTGACACCTCCAGTTCGCCGGCAGCCTGCAAGTCCGCTAATTTTCCCAGCTGCTCGCGAATACGCGTCATCATGGTGCTGGCATGATCGAGGTGGGTCGAGGCCACGACCAGAAAAGTTTCCTCCGAGCCTCCTGCGGTCATCGGAGGCAAAACCAGATCCTTGTCGAGATAAACGCAGCGCTGGAGAACCTCCAGGCAGCGCTGGCAGGTTTCTTTCCAGCTGGCCCGCGCCGGCTTGGAGCGTGGCCGCAACACCACCTTCACCAAAGCAATGTCGTCCCGCAGGCGTTCCTGATACGTAATGACCGGGAACAGCATCTTGGCCAGCGAATACAACGGCAATGTAAAGGAGAACGTGCTCCCACTGCCCGCCTCACTCGCCACCCAGATCCGCCCGCCATGCAGGCTGACCAGTTCCTTAGAAATAAACAAGCCCAGTCCCAGTCCTTTGCGATTGTTATCGACCGCGTTGGGATCCTGGTACAGACGTTCGAACACCAGCGCTCGGGCTTCCGGACTGATGCCGCAACCCGTGTCCGTCACCGAAACATATACAAAGTCAGGATCGGTCTGCACCAAACAGCCTTGCACCGTAACCGCCCCGCCCGGAGGCGTGAACTTGATGCCGTTCTCGACCAGGTTGATCAGCACCTCGAGAATGCGGCCGGGATCTCCGTGGACGAAGGGAATCCTCGTATCCACGCCCACCTCGAGCCCAACTTCCTTTTCATGGGCGGCGGGCTGCATCATCGCGACTGCCTGCCGGATCAGATCTCCGATCGCCACACAACGCGGTTCAATGCGGATTTTTCCCGACTCCGCCCGCGTGGCTTCCAGCAAATCGCGAACCATCGCGGTCAACTGGTTCACGCTCTTCAGAATCGTCTTGAGATGGTCGCGTTGTTCTGGGTTCACGTCTCCGGCCAGGCCATCGCACAGGATGGAGACGAACTGGTGAATACAGGTCAACGGCGTCCGCAGTTCGTGCGAAACGTGGGACAGAAACTGATTCTTGAATTCCAGTTGCTGCTTGCGGCTCATCTCCAGCGAACGCAAGAGCGCCTGGCGTTCCACCGCATAGCGGATCGCGCGGTCCAGCCCGCTGCTGGAGATGGCGCCCTTTACCAGATAGTCCTGCACGCCCTGATGGAGGGCTTTGATGGCCAGCGCTTCGTCGTCCTGTCCCGACAGGATCACCACCGGCACATCTGGGGCTTTCTCCAGTATCTTGCGAAAGGTTTCCGCCCCCTGGCTGTCGGGAAGATTCAAATCGAGCAAGATTATCGACGGCAGCGCTTTCTCCTGAAGAGCGGCCAGTGCCTCGGACAGACGATGGACGCAGTTCACGTCGACCGCCGACTTGCCTTCCACCAGTCGCAGGCGCACGAGATCGGCGTCTCCGGGGTTGTCTTCAATCATCAGGACGTGGGTTGACTGTCCGTTCATCTTTTCTCCCTCTGCGGCAAGCTCGCGAAGCCCAGCCAAAATTCCGCCATGGATTGGACTACCGCCACGAATTCCGGCAGGTTTCCCGGCTTTCGCAAATAACAGTTCGCTCCCAGCTTGTAACTGCGCGTGATATCGGTGCTCGCTTGCGAGGTTGTGAAAATGACGACTGGAATCTTGGCCAGCGCGGGGTCGGCCTTGATGTTGGAAAGCACTTCGCACCCATCTTTACGGGGGAGATTCAAATCCAGAACCACCAGGTCAGGCACTGGGGCCTGGGCGTATTTCCCCTGGTGTCGCAAATAAGAAATTGCCTCCACCCCGTCAGTGACCGCGTTCACATGAAAGCGTCCCTTACTCTGGGCCAGGATTTCGCTGGTCAAATCGATGTCTGCCGGATTGTCGTCGACCATCAGGATTTCAGGCGTGGTTTTCATGGTTCTGTCCGTTCTCCTTGTTGCTCGATGGCTGTGACCGGAAGGGTGAACTTGAAGGTGGATCCGTGACCAACCTCGGACTCGACCCAGATCCTGCCCCCATGCCGCTCGATAATCTTCTTGCAGATGGAGAGCCCGATTCCGTTTCCGGGATATTCCTCGCGCGTATTCAGCCGCCGGAAAATGACGAACACGCTCTCCGTATTCTCGGCTGGGATCCCGATCCCGTTGTCCGCCAACGTGAAGACCCATTCCTTTCCTTTCGCTTCCCCGCTCACTTGAATCACCGGCGTTTCGGAGCCTCGAAACTTGATGGCGTTCCCGATCAGGTTCTGGAATACCTGTACCAGTTGGGAACTATCGGCCATCACCACCGGAAGTTGAGCGTGCTCCACGCGCGCCCCGCTCTCCTGAATCGCCGTCTCCAGATTCTGCAAACCCGCCTGCAACGCCGCAGTACAATCCGTGCTCCGCACCCTGAGGCCCGGCCTTCCGACCCGCGAAAGAGCCAGCAGGTCTTGTACCAGCTTCTGCATGCGCAACGCGCCGTCGACAGCGTAGTGAATGTACTTATCCGCGTCTGCGTCGAGTTTTCCCTTATAGCGTTCCGCGAGAAGTTGAGTGTAGGTTGCCACCATGCGCAACGGTTCTTGCAAGTCGTGTGAAGCCACGTAGGCAAACTGTTCCAGTTCCTGGTTAGAGCGGGCTAATTCCTCCTGCGCACGCTTGTGGTCCGAGCGCAGTTTTTTCTCGCGCATGGCCCGCCGCGCCGCCTCCGGCAGGCGCGCCAGATCATCCTTCAGGACATAGTCGGCAGCGCCCCCCTTGATGCATTCCACAGCCGTGAGTTCACCCAGCGAACCCGACACCACGACTACCGGAACATCCAATCCTTCCTGCCGTAATACCTCGACCGACCCCATGCCATTCCAGTTGGGCAACTTGTAGTCCGCAAGAATCACGTCGTATGAGTTTTTTCTCACCAGATCGGTGAATTCCTCCACCGTCTGAGCGACATCCCCGATGGCGTCCAGCCCAGCCTGACGCAGAGCTCGCAAAGCCAATTCAACGTCCGCGGGTTCATCTTCGACCAGCAGAATCCGCAACTTGCCGTTCGTTGGGTTCGGCAGCACCGTCGCCGCCGCGTCATCAATTGCAATTGTTGTCGTAACTGGACCTCCCATCCACCCGGGCGACGGGCTCATATACCACCCTGACCGGGCACGACCCTGCGATCTGTAGAATCGGCTACATTTGCCATCGGTCCGCCGGAGTGAAACTTGAGAGGAAACTGCTCCCCTCGCCACCCGGACGACCCATTTGACTCTTCGCCGCAGGCTCGGCGTTTTTCGGGTCATGTCCTTTCGCAGTCGTGATCGTGGCGCGGGCCAGGATGGAAACTGAAAGCCCAAGAGATAAGAGGGTTGTAAGAATCAGCCCGGTTTACTGGCAGTTCTGCCAGTTGTTCCACCCTTCGTTCAAAATCTAGCATTTACGAAATCCCCGGCGTTCCAGTATTCCCGGATGTTTCGGTCTGTTTGGATTGCGGCTTTTCCCGTTTTACAACGCCGCAAGCCGCACTGCGACAAGTGACCACCAACCCCTAGCGGCACAACGGTGATTTTTTTGCGCTCCGCCCGGGATGACGGATCAACGGTGACGGATCGAGTTGACTGATGTCTGGGCCCCAACGAATTCGTTCCTTGAATGGATAAGGCTGTGCAGGTTCCTTGGAGGTTAGGAAGATGAGCAATCGCCCTCGTATTCTGATAGCTGACGACCATACCTTTGTCGCCGAGTTGTGCAAGAGACTTCTTGAAACTGACTTTGACGTGGTCGGAATGGTAAGTGACGGTCGATCCCTCCTCCGTGCTGCCTCCGAATTGAAGCCCGATGTCATTGTCGTCGACGTCGCCATGCCCATCCTTAACGGCTTGGATGCGGGGCAGCAGGTGAAAGAAATGAAGCCCGGCGTCAAACTGGTCTTTCTGACCATGAATCCCGACGCTGATGTGGCCGCCGAAGCTTTCGCCCGCGGAGCGTCCGGCTACCTGCTTAAGACCTGCGCCGCCGCCGAGATGGTGCTTGCGGTTCACGAGGTGTTGCGGGGCAAATCCTACGTTTCACGCGGTCTTTCGCGGGACGCGATCGATTGCTTGCGATGGGAACAGAAAAAATTGGTGAAGGAAGGAGAACGCCTCACCGCCAGGCAGCGTGAAGTGCTGCAGTTGCTGGCCGAAGGCAAGGTGATGAAGGAAGTGGGCGGCATCCTGAACATGACGACCAGGACAGTCGCGTATCACAAGTACCGCATGATGGAAGTACTCGGCGCCAAGAGCAACGCCGAACTGGTCAAGTACGCCGTCCGGAATCACATGGTAGCTGCGTAGCTGGTGCGACCGGCCTCGGAGC
>Ga0210402_10004966_pt1 | contig 11987 bp, 10 predicted proteins | sample IncBWC7MmetaG_FD_161055 | JGI IMG/M metagenome (GOLD analysis project Ga0210402, IMG submission 161055) | Forest soil microbial communities from Barre Woods Harvard Forest LTER site, Petersham, Massachusetts, United States - Inc-BW-C-7-M | ecosystem: Environmental > Terrestrial > Soil >...
GAGCGTTTGCGATTGTCAGTGCAGCAATTCCCACCGCGGAATTGCACATCCTCGGCGATGGCCCTTGCCGCGCGGCAATCTCGCAAACCGCGGAATCACTTGGTATTGCGAAGCGCGTGTTCCTCCACGGCGGCAGTCTGGATGTACCCAGTTTTCTCTCCACTCTCGATCTCTTCGTACTTTCCTCTATCGATGAAGGCCTGCCCATTTCCCTGATGGAGGCCATGGCTGCGGGCTTGCCCGTCGTTTCGACGCGCCTTCCTGGCCTCACGGAGTTGGCCCCGGAGAGCGTGATTGCGGGATACTGCAATCCGGGCCAGCCGGAATCCCTCGCCGAACAAGTCCTCTTTGCCGCCCGTCGGCGTGATCTGCCCACCCTCGGAGAGGCTGCTCGCCGATGGGCACAGAAGTTCGGCATCCAGGAAACCTGGCACCACTATCAAGCCCTTTTCGAGGCAAGCCTCGTCAAGAAGCACCGTTACTCCCTGAATCACCTGGCACCTAACAAGGACGGCTACGCCTCCGTTAACCGTGGCCAACATCAGATTTGATATGTAGGCCGTGAGTCTCCGCCCGAAAGCTGAATATTTACTGAAGATGGCGAGTATCCGCTTGCTCTAGACCCCTTTATGCTTGACAAAGTGATGTCGTTCACGTACTATACTCTTTGGGTAACAGTATGGTTCGATCCCGCCATGGCCAGCAGAGCGCTGGCGTTTTTTGCTTTGCCACGAAGCACAGCTCTTAAGCCCTTTAGAATCTGCACTTATGGCCAAATACCTTGTTTTGCCGTGTTTTGGCCGTAATCGTCTACCCACAAGCCCTTTATTTTCCGCACTTACGCGACTCCCCATACTTAAGCTCTGTAGAATCCACACTTACAAAAAAGGTGGGGGTGGGGGCCCCGTCAGAAATGCTTGGCGCTAATTCATGAATCTGCCCCGACACAGCCAGATCTGGCTACCAGGTTATATAAAGGATAGGCTCAAGACCCTCGCACGTAAGCCTGCGAAAAGGCTCTGGCTGCTCTTTGCCGATCATTACGAGCCCCTCTGGAAGGGTGCCGATGAGCATACTGGAGCAGAGCGAGTTGCTCGATGGGCAACCCGTTGGCCGGACATTGCAGCAAAGTTTCACGATTCTGCCGACAACCCTCCACGCTACACCTTCTTCTATCCCGAGGAAGAGTATCGTCCCCGGCTCATGGAACCGCTCGCGCGTATGACCTCGGCTGGAATCGCCGACGTCGAAGTTCACCTGCACCATGACGGCGAGGGCCAGCAGAACTTCGTTGACCGCATCAGTCGGTTCGCCGAAACATTATTCTCCCGCCACGGCCTGCTGAGGAAAAACAAGGGCAAGATCACATTCGCATTCATTCACGGCCTCTGGGCACTGGACAACTCTCGTCCCGACGGACGGTTCTGCGGCCTAAACAACGAGATCTCTCTTCTCCGCGACCTCGGCTGCTATGCCGATTTCACCATGCCCTCCGGCGCATCTCCGACGCAAGCTCGCCTGATCAATACGATCTACTGGGCCGTAGATGACCCCAACAAACCAAAGTCTTACGACACTGGAATCTCCGTCACTCCCGGCGGAAGAGCTACGGGCGATCTATTGATGATTCCGGGCCCTTTCGGCCTGCGTTGGGCGGAGCGCCTGATGCCACGAATTGAATACAGCGAACTCTGTTCCTATGATCCCTCCACCGAGTACCGCGTCCGCCGGTGGCTTGAACTTGCACCTCGTATTGGCGACGACATTTTCCTCAAACTCTTTACTCATGGCACGCAAGAACGCCATTCGCGGTATTTACTGGAGGGCGGCCTGGAGTTCACTCTCTCTCTCATCACGCGGGAGTGCCAGCGAGCCGGTCTTGATCTGCACTTCTCAACTGCCTGGGAGATGCGGCAGGCCGTCGATGCACTCGTTTGCGGTGATAGCCGCCCAGCGCAGAAACCGGATCGCACGAGTGAACCAGCGTTGGTAATGAACTGATTCAACGGCCGTATAAAACATCAAGACGAAAACGGAGAGGATTCCAGCATGGACGAACAAACACTGCGTGCAGATAAGCATACCCAAGCTAATCCCGGAGACCGAGCTTCGGCCCATCCGGATGCGCACCCGCGCTCGGAGAGCCGCCGGAAGTTCCTCGGCAGCGCGCGCGGGGTTGCCATGGCCGCCGCAACCATTGGTGCAATCGGCTTGAAGCCGCTTTTGGGTGCAGAGCGCCCTCATGAGCGCAGGGACGAGCACGATGGTAACTCGCTGGAATCCCAACGCGCCGAAGAATCGGCGGAAATCCGCATTGCGGCCGCGAACGCCGAGCGGAAGATTTCCACTCCGCCGCATACGACAAACGGCGACGAGGAGCGCTATGCCGACAAGTGCGGCACCTACACCAAGGCCCTTCTACAAGACAGTCCCGGCCATGTCAATTTGAACGCATACGAAAGTTTCAAGACTGCGTTGCGCACCGGCAACCCTCAGGACTTTGAAGAAATCATTATGGGCGGCGCACGGAGGCTGACGGATCCTCAATCCGGGCTGGCCTTCGATCTTGAAGGTACCGACTCCCGGCAGTTCGGCAACACTCCCTGCCCTCGGAATCAGGAAACTCGGGTGGTCGTCCCTCCTGCGCCGCCATTGGCCAGCGCAGCTTACGGAACGGAACTGATCGAGTTGTATTGGGGTTCGTTGCTGCGTGACGTTCCGTTCACCCAGTACCCCTCGAATCCGTTGGCCGCCCAGGCGGCGCATGAACTTAACACCCTACCGGACTATGCGGGCCCCAGGAGTGGCGGCCAAGTTACCCCCGATGTGCTATTCCGCGGCGCGTTTCCAGGTGAAACGGTCGGGCCGTACATCTCCCAATTCTTCATTACGCCAACGTTCCTCGGCCAGCAGCCTATCAGCCAACAACAAACCACCTACCAGGAGAACGTCGATTATCTCACTGACCCTGCCTCCTGGGCTCTCATCCAGAATGGCGGCAGCACTGGCTTGCAAAACCTGATTGATCAGCAACTGCGCTTCGAGCATAGTGGGCGAGACCTCGCCGCTTGGACCCATCTGGATGTTCTCTATCAGGCGTATTTTGTGGCCTATCTCGTACTGAACAGCATTGGCGCTCCCGCGAATCCTGGCAGTATGTACATCAATTCAAAAACCCAGGTCGGCTTTGGTACTTTTGGAGGGCCGCAGTTTGCTGGAATGCTCGGTGAGGTGGCTTGCCGAGCCTTGGAACGTAGTTGGTACCAGAAGTGGTTTGTGCACCGCCGTCATCGTCCGGAATCGGGAGGCGGAATCGTCCACTTGCTCAAGACCGGGCAGGGAAGCAGCATCAACGGCAGCTTGCACAACAGCGTCCTCAATTCACAGGCCCTCCAGACGAGTTTCAACAAATATGGAACCTACTTGCTTTCTCAGGCCTTTCCCGAAGGCTCGCCCACGCACCCGTCTTACCCCACGGGCCACGGCGTTGTCGCGGGCGCTTGCATCACCATCCTGAAGTTTTTCTTCGATGGTAGTTTCGTGATCCCAGATCCCATGGTGCCGGCAGAGGATGGGCTCTCGTTGATGCCCTACACAGGTTCGGACAGGAATCAGCTCACGGTTAACGGCGAGCTGAACAAACTCGCGCACAACGTCAGCTTCGGTCATGGCATCCACGCCGGAATTCACTGGCGCAGCGATACAGACGTTTCGATGCTTCTGGGGGAAGCCACCTCGATCAGCATCCTTCAGGACCAGGCGCAGACCTTCAACGAGAAGTTCACCGTTCACTTCACTAAGCTCGATGGTACAACCGCCACCATCTCCAACCAATAACGCTCATCAGAGCTCTCTGCATTCAATCGGGCATGACTCAATACAATGTGGATTACTAAAACCTCTCACAGGAATCAAGGAGCAACGCAGCAGGGCAGGAATACGGTCCAGGTGCAGGAAGCCCAATTGCGGCTCCGCCTCGCGACTCGAGGTCCCTTGATGTCCAATCACTTCCCCAGAGATATGGTCTCCTTGCTCCGCTGCAACATGGATGCTGGTGAGCTGATACTTGCCCAGGAACTCCGAGGCGATCTTGACGGAGTTTTGGATGCCATGTTGCGCTGCGGGATTTGCGGAACCGAATTTCGTATTGAGGATGGAATCGTACGTCTGTTGTCCATGCACGTTAGTGCCGAAGCCAAACACGAGATGAGTATCCGCGACACGATCGACTACGATTGTACAAACCCAAAGCCTTTCGTGCCTCCGCCCGATGGTTGGAGATCGGTGCTATCCGACATGCTGGAAGTACCCGAGCATCTGGGTGAACTGCAAACCTCGCCCTCAAACATGGTTTTGGAACTTGCCTGCGGCGACGGCCGCTTCACGACACTCATCGCCCAAACGGGGGCAAGGATTCTCGCCATCGATTTTTCCATCAACGCGCTGCGGCTCCTCGCGGAGCGACTACCACCCGGCGCCAAAGTAGGACGCGTCCACGCGGACATCAACCAGCTGTATCTCGCGAGCCGTGCGTTCGATCGTGCTCTCACTCTGACTCCCCTCACTTCGCGTGACGAACGTATGAATATGTATCGCACGATCGCCTTAGCCCTTGCTGACGGCGGACGATACGTCGGCAGTTTTGAGCACGACGACCTAAATCGCAGGCTCCTGGGGCTGCCCCTGGTGCGGCGCTACTCCAAAGACGGCATCCTCATCGAGCATTTGACCGCTGAGACGTTGCGCCGGGAAGCGGCGCCCTATTTTTCAAACATTCGCGTTCGCCCGATCCGCCCACGTGTTCCGTTTGTTGCAAAGCTGTCGCGCGGTTTGGCTTGCAACATCCTGCGACTTGTAGCCGCGCTGCCGTTCCTGCGCCAGTTCGGCGAATTACTTTTGCTCACGGCCCAAAATCCCATCCGCCTTCCGGTAGAAGGTCGACGTCGTTCCGGTAGCCGCATAGCGAAAGGTGTCTACCGCTACTATATGGGAATAAAAAACAAGAAACCCTCGTGGGGTGAAGAGTTGGTTTGATCCACGAGCCTCCTAACACCAATTACCCGGCGGCTGCCACAGTCCCCGGATCACGAAGCAAAGTTTCCACCCCTCAAATCTCTCCCCGCAACATCCTCTGCTGAAAAGCTCCCCGCTCGAGATTAAGAAGTGTCTTGGATTTTTTGCAACCATCTTTTATCGGGAAAGTATGGCCTGCGATGAAGAAAAATAGAATTCTGCTGGCAGAAGATAAAGACGACGTCCGTGTCGCATTTCAGAAAGGCATGGAAAGTCACGGCTTTGAGGTGGCACCTGCCGCCTCCGTCAGCGAAGCCTTAAGACTTATATCGACGGAACATTTCGACGTGCTGCTCTCCGACCTTCACATGCCGGACGCCTCGGATGGTTTTACCGTTGTCAATGCCATGCGCCATGCGCAGCCCAATGCCGTGACTCTGGTGCTGAGTAACTACCCCGTGCTTCAGGCAGCCATGACCGCACTTCTCTTGCAAGCTGATCAAGTACTCGTGAATCCTATTGGTTTCGTCGAAATTACAGAAATCATCCAAAAGAAACTCTCGAATCCTTCGCCCCACATCCCGAAACCCAAAGAGACAGTCGCCGCCATTCTTGAGCGCGACTTGCATCGAACGATCCAGAATTGGATGTCCCGCGTGGAGCGTACTGAGGAACTCACAGACGTTCCACTCAGCTACCAGGACCGAACTGGCCACCTGCCGTTACTCCTGGGCGACCTTGTGCGCCGGCTACGTCTCCCTCCCAACGCCAAAGTCCCCGTTTCCTTCGCCGCACGTGATCACGGGATTCAGCGGCGCAAACAAGGCTACACAGTCCCGATGGTGGTGGAAGAGTCGCGAATCCTGCAGGTCAGCATCTTCAATACTCTGCAAAACAATCTAGGCAGCGTAGATTTCGGCACCGTGATGCTCGACGTGATGACCATTGCGGACGAAGTGGATTCACAATTGAAGCAGGCCATGCTTGGTTTTATGGAGACTGCAGCCGCCAAGTCGGCGAGATAATTCAATGAATTCTTGACTCTCCGGCTTTTTATTTTTCTAGCGTAACTCACATTGTGGAGCTTTGACTTAATTTGATCGTCTTCCTTGAGTTACTGACCTGCTTCTCTTCTTTCCTCGATGTAAACGGTTCCCACCGGTCGTTCCCACACCTCCTGCATGAATAATCGTTTGCAGGGTTCAATTCCATAAGCTCCTGTCGGCAACGGCAGGCATTCCGAATAAAATCGCCGTGCACGTGTTTCTTAGATGCTTGCTGCAGAGAAGAAACGCTTTGGTTTCTCGGCAGGGAAGCACTGAACATCAATCTGCCTAGTGGTGTTTCTTCGTTGGAGGCTCGGCCTGCAACTGCGCGAATCTAGGTCTGTCGGGCCAGTCCTCAGTTCGAAGGAATCCACACTTCCTGGAACGGGTTTTCCGCTTTTGTCGACGCTGCCGTTGATGTCGGAAATCGTCGGTCTAGGGTCAACCGAATAGACCACTTGGCTTTCCGGTGCAGTCAACTTATCGAATAGAAGCTTTATGTTGTCGGTCACTACCTGTGGCGGGGTAGCAGGGAGGGTTGGGGCATTGTTCCCAGGATCATTTTGGTTGGCCATTTGTCTTTCCTTTTAGTGCGCTAAAGAAGTCATCGACCTGTTTTTGATTGTCGATTCGAGCTAGTCGTCACGAATCTCTCTTTCAGTCGGTAGTACGCGAGGGTCCAGGTCAGGGACCCTCATTTTATTTTCCACGTGACTCAAGATTCTCCACGAGACAAACAGACTTCTGGCGCTTAACGCGCCGTGTGAAGGCGACCAAAGATTCATAGACCACAAGTATTTGGTCCCGAACCTTGACGGCCGTCAGATCGCCGCCACGAATAAGCGCAGCGATATCCTCTTTGGGCAGGCTCAGTTGGAACTCGCATTCCGCGATTGATACCAGCAGCGGGTAAGCGGTTTTCATGAGCCGAAGATACTGCGGACAGGAAATGTGTCAAATCAATATGGAACTCGCAGTGAGCGAAAACAGCGATTCCAGGCAGGTTTTATGCGGGTTTCTTGCGTGGCGAATTTTTGCTCGCAAGCGAGTGATTCGCGAGTCGTTTGGCTTTCTTCTGGATGTTCGACTTCTCGTGTTGAATCCGATGATTCCAGGGTGCGCCCCCCTGGTAGGCCGTCGGGTATTTCCCGTAGGGGCAGTCCCTCCAAACGCCTTTCCGCGGCGGCGCAATGCCGGCGTTGTCCAACTCAAGCACCTGTCCGTTCCGGAACAGCAGGCGAGCGCGCCTGAGCCGGAAGTAGTCAACTAAGCAATTACGTCACTGAGAGGAATTAAGGTAGTATAGTGGAACAGGTAATCTCCAACAGGATTCAATGGATTCGGCAGGCCGCGAATTTCTTGTTCGCTGGCAGAGCGGGTTTTTGGACCGCTGTTTTTACTGGACTCCTAACATTTTTCACCTATGAGCTGGTGAACGTCTCCAAACAAACTGACGAAACTGCTAGAGCTACCCAGCGAGCACTCATAAGCTTCGCCGGCATCAACGGAGGAGTTACGATCAGTACTGCTGACCGGAAAGTGAGAACCCATCAAGAAGTCCTGCTCAACTGGACCAACAGCGGAACCACGCCAGCGCGAAACGCTAAGACCAGCGCGAGTGGGGATGCGTGGCCCTCTGTTTTGCCCGTGGGCTTTGACTTTCCCGATTTGCCTTCAAGCGGCATGCAACCAATCACTCTCGGACCTAAGGAGACCAACGGAATTCGCGCGTTGATTCCAATCAACGATTTCCGTACTACTTGGGAAGGAAAGTCTCACCTATATCTTTGGGCCTGGGTCGTCTACGATGACGTATTTCCTGGTGACCCACCTCGACTCACTGAATTCTGTACTGAGATGATTCAAATTTCGATTCCCCAGGATAAGACTGCTGATGACTTTACCAACCCAAACATGCCGATGGCGTGGAACACCAGCAGATGCCCGGAGCACAACTGCTACGACACAGACTGCAAGGATTACCCGGAGCGAGTGAAGCAGGCCCGAGGAAGGTAGCGTTGGGTCTGCTACGGCGTCTGCTACGGACGCGCATAAAAAAAGGAGTCCGAGCCACGTTAGGCGCGCTAACTGCTTTCGTTGTAAAATGTTGAACCACCATTAGGGGCGTAGCTCAGTGGTAGAGCAGCGGCCTTTTAAGCCCGCTCAACCATACCGCCAGGATCTGCCCTGATATGTCAAGAGGCGCGGTTTCAATCAGATGCGAATATATTGAAACGCCTAGCCATGCCTCCTTTCGCCTTGCATTGCCAATCGAACTGACACCAGAAGTGACACCACCAAAGGAGGCGCGGTATTAATCACTCTCATGCCGTTGTGGCGCGATGCTGCTGTTCGGCCATCCGCCTAGAAGCTTCCGAAGTGGTTCGATTCCTAACAAATGCACGCAAGACAAGCGATCCTCCGCACGCATGAACCGGGTCTGTCCATTCAGATAGATAACGACGCCCTGCTTGCTGGGAACATATCCTTCGCCTTTCACGAGGCTGCCTGTGTTGAACCTGTCCTTTAGCTCGAAGAGCGCATAACCATTGCCGCCCATCAGCTTTTCATTCAAAGCGACGCCCAACAATTCGGTGTAAGGGATGTGGGCGGGAACTCTCATGTCCCCAATGCCGCCGTGATGGGATTTGGCGTAATTGTGGATTTTTGGAATTTGCGTGCCTAGCGGGAGTGCGACGTGCGTTAAAGTAGTCGGAATGGAAAAGTTTTTTATCCCCACGAATATCGACGATTACCTGCGAAAGCGACTGATGCCGGTTGAAGGAGCAATTCCTCAGTTGCCCGGAATCGAAATGTATGGCAATTCCACTCCTACCGAGGCCGTCGGCGGCGACCTGTTTGAATACATCAATTTTCAGCAACGGTACGATATCGACGGTCGCATCCAGCTCGCACTGAAGCGCTCGCAGGAGTACCTGGAGAAGCTGGCCGTCGGTGCACCGCCTCGCAATTCCGTCGACGACCATGTCAACTGGCTGAAATTGCGCCCGGGCTTCAGTGCGGAAAAGGAAACTGCGTATCGGGAAGCACGAAGCTCAGAGCAGATGCGCGTTGCGGAAGACTTGCGCGCGCTCCGCAGCACTGCCGGAGTCCTCTTGGTCGATGCCGAAGGCCACGGAATCATTGCCGCCAAAATCGCCTCGACAGTCCATGACACGTTTCAAGCGCTGATGCTTTCTGAGCTCGATCATCATGGGAAGACTACCCCGGAATTGTTCGAGAGGCTGAACCTACGCCTGGCTCAATCATCTACTGCGCGCAATGCACTCGGGCGAAGTTTGACCGATGGGGTACAGGAGATCGCCACGATGCTGTATGGCGAAATCCGGCCATCCGGCAAGTTTCGATTTGTGAATTTCGGACATCCGCCGCCACTCGTCTACTCTGCGGAATTTGGCAAATTCGTGGAATTGGACAAGAGCCGGATGGTGCAGTTTCTCCCTCTCGGCTTGCAAATCCCGGAAGACCATCCTGACCGGAACCGATATCTCTCCTTGGACTACCGGATGCGACGAGTGAAATCTTCGGATGTAGCCGAGCTCACACTCATGAATACAGGGGACATCTTCTTTCTTTACACCGACGGCGTGTATAGTGGCGGCGATAAAGAGGAACGCAGCCGTCTCGAAAAAGTGATGTGTGAACACCATCAGCTTTCGGCGAAGGAAATCTGCAATGCGTTACTCGATTACGCCCTAAAAAGGGACGACGAATTGCGCCATAGTGGCGAGAAAGACCGCATTGACGATAAAACCGTCTTCATCATCAAGCGCCACTAGTGAAACACTCCACATGAGCTCAATAATGTCGAGGGTCAGATTAAGATGCTGCCGTGACTGTGTAGGATTCTAACCAATGACAGAGCAGCGTTCTAACGAACTGAACTCGCGCGCGATTCAAAGACCGGATCTGCAAAGCCGACCGGCCTGAGGAGATCCAACTTTCCTCTCCTCACACAGCAAACAGCCAGTACTTTATAACCATCCATGCGAACGGCCCGGCCATGCAAAGGCCAGCCGCTATCGCCAGAAATACGTGAGTACCGGAGATATTCACTTTGCGCACCATGTACTTATCTATGCATGAGCGGGAGTCGCGACATAAGGGGCACGTCGATCACCATGCTCCAGCTGCTTGCTTCTTGTAGTAGCGCGCCTGCCTCATGAGCAGGAGTGCCACGGTCCGAGAATTCTGTTGACGCAGAGACTCAATGCAGTTTGCTGGGAAGATTGAACCAGCGGCCGGCGCGACCATTGTTGGGTCATTGCCGTTGACGTCTTCCTGCTCTGTCATCAGAATGAGTGCCCTGGAGTCCTGTAAGCGTGGCGACCAGAATGTCCTCCCTCTCGGGGCCTTCGGGGTACGAGTTGGTGCCCCTCCGGGGAGGTGCGGACTTCACGCTTTACCGCGGCCGACAGCACGGCAACCCATCGCCGGTCCTGGCGATCGCACCTTCCGCAGAACAGCCGTCACCTCGGACTCTCCGGCGGCTCGAGCACGAATACTCACTCGCAGCCGAACTCGATTCCGCATGGGCGGCCAAGCCTCTGGCGCTCACTCGTCACGAAGGGCGGACATTCCTCATACTGAATGACCCTGGCGGCGAACCGTTGGATGGGATTCTTGAGCGGAACCAAGGGCAACCCCTCGATTTGACCCGCGCCCTGCGCATCGCCATCGGCTTGACGAAGGCACTCGGCCAAGTGCATCGGCACGGACTCATACATAAGGACATCAAGCCCGAAAATGTGCTCGTTGACGACGCCGACAGCGTCTGGCTCACCGGCTTCGGAATTGCTTCGCGGCTGCCCCGCGAGCGCCAGCCGCCCGCACCGCCGGAGATTATTTCCGGCACCCTGGCCTACATGGCACCCGAGCAGACCGGCTGCATGAACCGTTCGGTCGATGCCCGCAGCGATTTTTACTCCCTGGGCGCCACCTTGTATCTGATGCTTACCGGCGCACTGCCATTTGCCGCCGCCGACCCCCTGGAGTGGGTCCACTGCCACATTGCACGCCGGCCGACACCACCTCGGGATCGCGCTGCTGTGCCCGAGCCATTGTCTGCGATCGTTATGAAGCTCCTGGCCAAGAACGCCGAGGACCGTTATCAGACCGCTTTAGGCGTTGAGGCCGATCTTCAAAAGTGCTTCGGGGAATGGGAATCAAGAGGGTGCACTGAACCGTTCCAGCTGGGGACACACGATGTCCCAAACCGGCTGCTGATCCCTGAGAAGCTGTACGGTAGGGCGCGCGAGGTGGAAGGCTTGCTCGCTGCTTTCGATCGTATCGTCAAAGGCGGCGCGCCGGAGCTGGTGTTGGTCTCCGGCTATTCCGGCATCGGCAAATCCTCCATCGTCAACGAACTGCACAAGGTGCTTGTTCCACCACGAGGTCTCTTCGCATCAGGCAAGTTCGATCAGTACAAGCGCGACATCCCCTATTCGACGCTGGTGCAGGCTTTTCAAGGCCTTGTGCGGCCTCTTCTCGGCAAGAGTGACGCCGAGCTGGCGACCTGGCGCGGCGCCTTCCTGGAGGCGCTAGTCCCCAATGCACGGCTCATAACAGACCTCATCCCTGAGCTGAAGATCATCGTCGGTGACCCGCCGGCGGTTCCGGAGCTTGAGCCACAACAGGCGCAAAGCCGTTTCCGCCTCGTGCTCTGCCGATTCATCGGTGTATTTGCCCGATCGGAGCATCCGCTGGCGCTCTTCCTCGACGACTTGCAGTGGCTCGACGCAGCGACGCTCGATCTGCTCGAGGATCTCGTGACTCGGTCGAATCTGCAGCACCTCATGCTGATAGGTGCGTATCGGGACAATGAAGTGGATGCCGCTCATCCCTTGATCAGAAAGCTCGATGCGATTCGCCAAGCGGGAGCGCGGGTGGAGGAGATCCGCTTGGTAC
>Ga0210402_10004967_pt1 | contig 11981 bp, 6 predicted proteins | sample IncBWC7MmetaG_FD_161055 | JGI IMG/M metagenome (GOLD analysis project Ga0210402, IMG submission 161055) | Forest soil microbial communities from Barre Woods Harvard Forest LTER site, Petersham, Massachusetts, United States - Inc-BW-C-7-M | ecosystem: Environmental > Terrestrial > Soil >...
CAGGTTAGCCTTCAGTCACCTGTCGGGCGGTCGCAAGGACGAGCAAATCGGGGCAATACCAGCAAAGTCGTGATCGGTGCCAAAGATTATTTTGAGCGAGGGGCCCGTGGGTAGTCCGGCAGTGGCGCACAACTGAGGTGTCTGATGGGCATCGTTCGATTTGCGCTGAGATTTCCCCATACCTTCTATGTAATGGCTGCCTTGATCATGTTTCTCGGCGTCGCGGCGATTCGCACCATGCCGACGGACATATTCCCGCAAATCGACATTCCGGTCGTGACCGTGATCTGGCAGTACACCGGCCTGAGCACGCCGGAGATGGAGCAGCGCGTCACCACGTACAGCCAATACTCTATGAGCTCCAACGTCACCGGCATCAAGAATATCGAGGCGCAGACCCTCAACGGCCTGTCGGTGCAGAAAGTCTACTTTCAGCCCGACGTCAATCTCGACCTCGCGATCGCGCAGATCGTCTCGGCGACGAATGCCATTCGCGCGCTCATGCCGGCTGGAATCCAGCCGCCGATTGTCGTGCAATACAATGCTTCGAGTGTTCCGGTCCTCCAGCTCAGCTTGACATCCGACAATCTCAACGAGCAGCAGCTCTACGACTACGGCATCTATCGACTGCGCCAACAGCTCGCTCCGGTCCCCGGCGTCACGTTCCCGACCCCCGACGGCGGGAAATACCGGCAGATCATGGTCGATATCGATCCAACCAAGCTGCAGGCCAAGGGCCTGACGCCGACGGACATCGTGAATGCGGTTAATGCAGGGAATCTGACGATCGCTTCGGGCCTCGCCAAGATCGGCGACACTCAATACACCATTCGCACCAATGCGATGCCCACGACCATTGATGACCTGAACAACATTCCGGTCAAGTTTGCGAATAGTGCAACGGTCTTTCTGAAGGACGTCGGACAGGTGCACGATGGCTCGGCAGTGCAGCAGAACATCGTCCGGGAAGACGGCCGGCGCTCCGTCCTGCTGAGCGTCATCAAGAATGGGAATGCTTCGACCCTCGCGGTCGTGAACGGGGTCCGGGCGGTGCTAGGCGTCGCGCGCGCGGCGGCGCCGTCCGGGCTCAGCATCAATGAGCTGTTCGATCAATCGAAGCTCGTCACGTCATCGATTGCGAGCGTGATCCGAGAGGGCACGATCGCAGCCGGATTGACCGGGCTGATGATCCTGCTGTTTCTCGGGTCGTGGCGATCGACCTTGATCGTCATGATTTCGATTCCCCTGTCGATCCTCACATCGATCGTCGTGCTGTACTTCCTCGGCCAGACGCTCAATACGATGACGCTCGGCGGGCTCGCCCTGGCAGTCGGCATCCTGGTCGACGATTCGACGGTGACCATCGAAAATACGCACCGGCTGCTCACGGAAGAACGATTGACGCTGTCGCAGGCGACGCTGCATGGCTCTGCCGGCATTGCCGTGCCGACCATGGTCTCGACGCTCGCCATCAGTTGCGTGTTCACTTCCGTCGTCTTCCTCGAGGGGCCTGCGAAGTTCTTGTTCACGCCGCTCGGGCTTGCCGTCGTATTCGCGATGCTGGCGTCCTACGCCCTGTCGAGGACGTTGACCCCGATCATCATTGGTCTTCTGCTCAAGGGCGAGCGTCATGGTCCGTCGGATGGCGCTTCGACAAACTGGTTCGCACGCTTCCACCGTGCCTTTGAGCGCGCCTTCGAGCACATGCGCGAAGGCTATGCTCGACTGCTTAGAGCGCTGCTCGATCACCGGCTTGCTGTCCCAGCTACTGGTTTCCTGATATTCGCGCTCGGAGCTGCCATGCTGATGCTGGTCGGGCGCGACTTCTTTCCGGTTATCGACGGAGGGCAGATCAAGCTGCACGTCCGCGCGCCCGCTGCAACCCGTATCGAGGCGACCGAGAAGATCTTCCAAGCGGTCGAGGACAAGATTCGGGAGATCATTCCCGAGCACGACCGCGATCTCATCGTCGACGATATCGGGATACCAGCGCGTGCATATAACCTCGCATTCACCGACGGATCGACCATCAACGCCAATGACGGCGTAATCCTGGTCGCCCTCAAGGAGGGACATGCGCCGACCGCCGGCTACGTGCGCAAACTCCGCGAGGCGCTGCCGGCCGCATTCCCCGAGGTGACCTTCTATTTTCAAGCGGCCGACATGGTCACCCAAATTCTCAATTTCGGCCTGCCGTCACAGATCGACGTTCGGACCGTCGGCTACGACCGGACGACGAACCTGCGCGTGGCCAAGGAGCTCCGGCGGCGCATGGCTGCAATCCCCGGCATCGCCGATGCGCATCTCCAGCAGGAGATCGATGCTCCAGCATTCATGGCCGAGATCGATCGCGCGCGCGCGACCCAGCTCGGGCTCAACGCGCAAAGCATCGCCAATAATATCAATATCAGCCTGAGCTCGTCCGAGCAGGTCACGCCCAATTTCTGGACCGATCCGGCATCGGGAATTCCCTATTACATTGCGGTCCAGACGCCCGAGCACCTTGTAAGCTCGCTCGGTGAGCTCGCCAACACGCCGGTCTCCACCACGATCTCCGCCGCCGGGCCTCCGATACCGGGACTGCTCAGCAATGTGGCGACGTTTACCCGCGACAGCGTCCCGACCAATTCCAATCAGACGAACATTCAGCCCGTGTACGAGGTCTATGCCAGCGTGCAAGGCCGCGATCTCGGCAGCGTGTCCGACGACATCGCCAAGATCGTCGCCGACCTGCAAAAGCAGCTTTCTCCCGGCAACTCGATCCAGGTCGTCGGCCAGATCCAGAGCATGAACGATGCCTTCCGGGACCTTGCCATTGGATTGTTGTTCGCCGCCGTATTCGTCTATCTGCTCATGGTCGTGAACTACCAGAATTTCGGTGATCCATTCGTTGTGATCCTGGCGCTGCCGGCGACCCTCTGCGGCATTCTCACGATGCTGTTCATCACGGGCACGACTCTCAGTGTGCCCTCCCTGATGGGCGCGATCATGGCCGTCGGCGTCGCCTCGGCCAATTCCATTCTACTGGTCACATTCGCGCGCGAGCAGCAGCTCGCCGGCAGGACGGCCTTCGAGGCTGCGATCGAAGCGGGGCACACCCGAATTCGCCCCGTGCTGATGACGGCGGCCGCGATGATCGTGGGCATGATCCCGATGGCGATCGGCGGCGCCGGCGAAGAGCAGAACGCCGCGCTGGCGCGCGCCGTCATCGGCGGGCTGCTGTTCGCTACTCCGACGACCCTGCTTGTCGTCCCATACCTGTTCGCAATGCTGCGGAAGGGCAACGACGGCAAGACCGCACACGGTGTATTCCAGGAAGAAATCCATGCGTGACGTTGAAACCTCGTACCGCCAGGGCGAGCCGTCAGTGGAGCGCAGGACCGAAAGTCCGCCCAAACGCCCCGACGTGGGGCGTCGATGGGGAGGGCGCCTGCTCGCGCTCGGCGCGTTCCTCTTGCTCGGTGGAGGGCTCGCCTTTGGCGCCACGCGCTACTATACGCAGCACCGTGAGGTGATGGCGACCGCCGAGCAGCGTCGCAACTTCATACCGAACGTGCGCGTGGCGACGGTACGGCCAAGTAACCGCATCACGCTCGTCACCCTGCCTGCTACGACGTTGGCATTCTCAGCCGCGAACCTGTTTGCCCGCGCCAGCGGCTATATCGACAAGCGCCTTGTGGATATCGGCGATCGCGTGAAGGACGGGCAGCTATTGGCCGCAATCAGTGTTCCGGAGCTCGACCATCAGATCAGTCAGAACGAGGCTACACGGGTTCAGCTCGAGGAGACGCTGCTGCAGGCGCAAGCGAATTTGGGCCTCGCGCAGGTAACCTGGGACCGGGACCGACCGCTGGTCGGGCAAGGCTGGGTGACCCAGCAGCAGGGCACGATCGACACCCAGACGCTCAAGGCGCGAGAAGCGGCAGTGCGCCTCGCGCAAGCCAACGTCAAGGCTCAGGAGGCCTTGCTCAAGATGCTCAATCAACAGAGGGCGTATCGTAGGATCGTTGCTCCGTTCGACGGCGTCATCACCGCGCGCAACATCGACGTCGGCAGCCTCGTGCAGGCCGATGCGGCGAGCGGCACGTTCCTGTTCACCATCATGCAGAGCGACATGATCCGCACGCAGGTTTATGTCCCGCAGGACCAGGCATTCGACGTGGCGCCGGGAGTTGACGCGGTCGTTCGCGTTCCGGAGCTGCCCGGACGCACTTTCCCCGGCAAAGTGACGCGAATCGCCGATGCGCTGGATCCTGGTACGCGCACGCTGCTGACCGAAATCGACGTTCCGAATCCAGACGGCGCGCTGAAGCCCGGGACCTATTGCACGGTCGAGCTTCACGTTCCGAATGACACGCCGTCTCTTCTGGTGCCTGCCGAGGCGATCATTTTCAATCGCGACGGCCTGCAGGTCGCCGTGGTCGAGGGTGGTGACGCCCACATCCGAAAAGTGTCCGTGGCACGGGATTTGGGAACGCAGGTGGAAGTACGCGACGGCGTCAAGGAAGGTGACGTGGTCGTCCTCAATCCCCAGGTCGACCTCGTCGAGGGCAGCAAGGTGAAAGCCCAACCTGGGACCGCCGAGGCGCGCAAGTAGATCGCGCCACTGACTAGTGCGGTGAATTTGAAGTTCCTATCATTACTGGCCGCAAGCTCGTTTAGGAACTTCAAATTCAAAACCGCACTAGAATCATAAAGTTGCTAGTGGTCCTTAGATTCCGAAGTTCGCACCTGAACGTGACCCGAGCACTGGCGAACTTCGGAATCGGACCACTAGGTGCGAACCGCCATTTGCGGTCACCTTCAGATCCGAGAGACTCCTGACCGCCTGCTGGTCGAAATTGCGTTAGGTTGACTGGAATTGCGGAATTGTGATCGACGTACCGGAGAAGCATGCCATCGGCGACGGGTTAATCCCGCGAAGCGCACCATATTCATGCTTAGGCACGGCACGGAAGGGTTCGTCATGCGACCATTCACAAGCGTCCTCGTTGTCATCATGCTGGCAGTCGCTCCGGTCACGGCGGCCAGCGCACAGGTTTCCAATTCGAGCCAGGGGTCACCCTTGCCCGGGCAAACCGGTGGAACTCAACAGCAGCTACAATCAATTCCTCTCGTGATCCCTCCCAGTCTACCCGATACCAGTGCTTTGGACGGCCGAATACCTGCGCCGTTGCAGGCACCTCCGCAGCCGCCGACCATCAACGGACCGGTGGCGCTTACGCCCCTACCCGCGCAGCCACCCGCGCTCGCTCCTCCGCTGACGCAAGGCGCGGCCCCTTCCGTTTTCCAATCCCAGGGGGGTCCTTCCGTTTTGCAGTCGCAGACGAGTCCCTCCGTTTTCCAATCCCAGACGGGTCTTTAGCGTCAACAATTTTCACCCGCCGGCGGACCAGCGAGCCTTGTCGCTTCTGAAAACTAGAGCGTGTTCTGCTCGAATCGAGTCACACATTCGGTGTCATCGCTGGGCTTGTCACTGTTCAGTGTCACGGTGGCTTTGCAGTATGTTTGAGCTCGCTTGGACATTCAACATTCATGCCGGCGCAACATAGCGCCGTCACCACCTATGGAGAGATGCCATGCGTCTGCCGCTGATTTCGCCCGCCGATCTCACGCCCGAGCAACGCCCCCTCTACGAAGACATGCGCCGCGGCATCGAAACGAACTTTAAGGGCTTCAAGGCCATGGCTGCAAGCGGTGAGCTTGTCGGCCCCTGGAACCCCTGGCTGCATTTTCCGAAGTTTGGCGGTCCCGTTTGGGAGCTGGTCAAGGCGCTCTCCACTTCGCCGAGCTTGCCGAAGCCCGTGCGCGAAGTCGCGATCCTCGTGACGGGGGCACGATTCCGCTCGGCCTATGAAATCTATGCTCACGTGCTCGTCGCTGAGGCCCGTGGACTGCCCGACGACAAGATCGCCACGATTGTGGCTGGCCAGCGACCGAGCGATCTCAGCCGGGGAGAGGCGGTCGCGTACGACGTCGCCGCGGCGTTGGTCTCAGGCGGGCTACTGCCGGAACTGACCTACCGTCAGGCCGTGGCACTCTTCACCGAGAACGGCACGGCAGAGCTGATCAACCTGATCGGCCTGTACTGCGCCGTCTCCGTCACCCTGAATGGGTTTGACGTGCCCATCCCCGACGATGTGCGAAGCTGATCAAAAACGCAAAAGCTCTCTGGTCCCCAATCGCTTGCCAAGGCCTGCTGCCTGACGCATACGCAAGACGTTAATTCCCTCGTTTACAAGGTGATGATATTCGACAAGCTATGAGGCCGCTCTTCCCGGCGCGGCGTATTGCGGCGAAGCAGTCGAGGGCAAGTGCGTGCGCACTCGAAATATAGCCGTGCTATTGAATCTTTGCCGGTGCGCCCGGAACCACGGCTCCAACGCCTTCTGGATTGATGTTGAAAGCCAGGAATGTCAACGGCTCATTGCCCGGGTTGCCCCATTGGTGCACAAGGCCGAACGGTTCATAGATCAAGACGCCCGGTCCCTTTGCCTCTGTCTTTCCGTCGACCGTGTTAGCCCCGGTGCCGGAGATGATGTAATACAGAGCCGCTCCTGACCGGTGGTGTGGCGGGTTGGAGGGCATCTGCGCCGGAAATGTGACCCGCGTCAGATTGAGATCATAACCGCCGGGCTTCAGGTCGGGGATCGGGGCCGGCGTGCGATATAATTCCTTCATGGCGGCAGGTGGTGTCGCGGCAGGCCGATCCAAGTCCGCAGCCGGGACAAGGAAGAAGTGGAGGAAGGTCGACGGCGTTTCGTTTCCCGCCCTCAGTGTCGCCGTCTTCCCGGCAGCGACGAACAGCGCCTCTCCGGCGTTTAGCATTCTGGTCTCTCCGCCCACCGAGATTTCAGTCGATCCTGAGATCTGATAGAGGATGCCGTTGGCTGCCAAGGCACCGCTCTTCTCGCTTGGCGTAAGGGTGACACTCACTGCTCTGAAATGGAGCGGCACGTCCGTCACGGTCGGCAATTTGGTCGCGGCGACCACTGTTCGGGTGATCGCCGGTGGAGCTGGCGTGGTTTGTGCAGTTGCGGAGGCGGCAAGTGCCACCGCGCCGAGCAGCTGTATTCCGAATGTCCTGAACCACATGATCGCTTCCCAGTTCAAGGGATAATCCGCGCACTATACGCGCTACCGGCGGCTCTTGAAATGGCCATGGATCTGGACGGTCGTAACGCGACAGATTTTCGGCTATCGATGCGAGCAGCCCTGATTGCGATCGCCGCGGCGCTCGTGGCCGGCCTGAGCGGGACATGTGCAGCCATGAGTGACGCCGAGCTCGAGCGGGTGATTACACGCGAAATAGCGCCAATGGCGGACGAAATCGGCGGCGCAGCCGTTGCGGTGCGCAGGGATGGGCGGACCACGTTCTTCAACTACGGCTTGGCAGAGCGCGCAAACAAGCGGCCGATTACATTGGATTCGCTGTTCAACGTCGCTTCCATACGCAAGGTGTTCGAAGCCACGCTGCTGGCGCAGGCCGTCAACCTGGGTGAGCTCGCACTCGCCGATCGAGCTGCCGATTACGTCACAGAGTTGCGGCAAGGAGAGTACATCAGCCGCGTGACACTGGGGCAGCTGGCGAGCCATACTTCAGGACTGTTGCTGCCCACCGACCATCCGCCCTGGCCGGATTACCGTTACAGCCTGCCTGACTTTTTGCGCGTGCTCAACGCCTGGAGGCCGAGTGAAGGACAGGAGCCCGGCAAACAGCGCACCTATACCCATGCAGGTTACGTGCTGCTGCAGCTGGCGCTCGAGCGTCGGTTTGCCACTCCAATCGCGCAACTCATGGAGCAGCGGGTGTTCAAGCCGCTCGGACTTCTTTCAACCAGCATACCGGAACGCGGCAGGGATGACCGCGCGCAGCTTGCCCCGGCACTCATGCGCCGGGCTGTGCAAGGCTATTCCGTGGACGGCAACCCGATCGGCAGCCCGGGCGACCAGCAGGGTTATTTCGATTTTCCCGGCACCGGGCAGATGTTCTCCTCGGCGCGCGATCTCGCCATCTTTCTTGCCGCCGAGCTTGGGGAGCTCTCGATCGATCCGCTCCTGCGCGATGCCATGGCAATGACGCGGCGTGGCGTGTTCGCCGTAAGCACGCGCAGCAGCCAGGCACTCGCCTGGGAGATCGACGATTACGGAGGCCTCGTCATTATCGATAAGCCGGGCGGTCTCAACAATGCGTCCACGTATATCGGGCTGGTTCCCGGGAAAAAGCTTGGAATCGTGATCTTGGTCAATCGCGGCGAACAGTATCCCCATGACGCCGCTCGTGAGCGCATCCTGCCGGCGCTCGCGCGCTAATCGCGCGCTCGAGGAAGGCGATATCCTGGACAGTGATGTTGCGCCACGCCCGCAAGGCCCGTTCCGCCGGACTGGACCCCGGATGAGGCAACGCGGCGAAAAATCCCCGCCGATAATCCGGCCGCGCTATTCGGCTTGTGGCGCGGCAGCATAATCAACCGCTGCAGTTTGCTCAGACCTGCAAGAGGAGATCGCGATGACGAGGGACATCTACGAAGACGGCCTGACGATTCGGCGCAAGATGCTGGGTGATGCCTGGGTCGACCGTTCGCTTGCGAACCGCAACGACTTCAACGCCGAAATCCAGCAGCAGATCACGCGCCAAGCCTGGGGCGAAGTCTGGACGCGGCCGGGCATCGATCTGAAGACGCGCCGCTTCATGGCGATGTCGATTATGATCGCGCTGCGCGCGTGGGACGAATTCCGCTTGCACGTGCGTTCCGGCCTGACTCGGGGCGACCTCACTAAGGACGAGCTGAAGGAGATTATCATCCAGGCGACCGCTTATTGTGGCGCCCCTGCGGGCAACCATGCCATGCAGCAGGCAGAATTGGCGTTCAAGGAAATGGCGAAGTTATTCCAGCTTGATTCCGGCGGCCTTGATGATAGCGAGGTATTGATGGGCACTGAGAGCCCAAGCCGGTGCAATTCGTTGACGCCGCAAAGCTATTCGGGATCGGCGCTTGGCATGGCCGGGAAATCCGACGGCACGGGGATCGGTCAACCGGTCCGGCGCAGGGAGGACCTGCGACTGGTTACCGGGCAGGGATGCTACACTGACGACCTGAGCTTGCCTGGTCAGGTCCATGCGGCCGTTGTGCGCTCACCGCATGCACACGCGATCATCCGCTCGATCGACAAGACGGCGGCCCTGGCGCTGCCGGGAGTCATCACCGTCCTGACCGGCAAGGATTGGCTGGCGGACGGCATGAAACCGACGCCGATCAAGACTTTCTCGTTTCACCCGGCCGAGGTCCCACTGATCAACACCGATGGCTCGCCGCCGTTCATCGCGCCGGACTTTCCACTGCCGCAAGACAAGGTGCGCTTCGCCGGCGAAGCGGTCGCCATCGTGGTCGCGGAAACGCTTGCGGCGGCAAAGGACGGTAGCGAGCGTGTCGTGATCGACTACGTTTCGCTGCCGTGCGTGACGTTTGCGCCCGATGCCGCGAAATCTGGCGCGCCCCTGCTTCATGAGCATCACGGCTCGAACGTTTGTGTCGATGCGCGTGTTGGCGATGAGGCGGCGACCGAAAAAGCTTTCGCCCGTGCCGAGCACATCGCCAAGCTCAAGACTTGGGTGCCGCGGGTGGCCGGATCACCCATGGAGCCGCGTGCCGCGCTCGCCCAATACGACGCCGTGAGCGGTAAATACACGCTCTACACCTGCAGCGGCTCGACGCGACGTCTGCACGGCGAGCTTGCGGCTGCGCTCTGCGTGCCAGATGACAAGCTCCGGCTGGTTATCCGCGACGTCGGCGGCAATTTCGGCACCCGCGGCCAGATTTTCGCGGAACAGATGCTGGTTGCCTGGGCTGCGCGCAGGGTCGGCCGTCCGGTGAAATGGACATCCGACCGCAGTGAAGCGCTGCTCAGCGATTATCAAGGCCGCGATCTCGCGGTGGACGCGGAACTCGCGCTCGATGCCGAGGGTAATTTCTTGGCGATGCGCGGTGACAACGTCGGTAATCTGGGCGCGCGCACTGGCAACTACTCGATGGCCCAGAAGGGCGTCGAGATCATGTCGAGCATCTATCGCGTGCCGGCCGCGCACTTCCGTGCCCGCTGCGTGATGAGCAACACCGCGCCGACGCGACCCTACCGCAGCGCCGGGCGGCCCGAAGTGATGTTCGTGATGGAGAGGCTGATCGATATCGCCGCGCGCCAGTTCGGTTTCGATCGCATCGAATTGCGCCGCCGCAATCTCGTCTCGCAGCAGGAGATGCCGTACACAAATCCGTTCGGGATGGTCTATGACAGCGGCGCCTATCACGATGTCATGGAAAAGGCGCTGGCGCTTGCCGATTGGAACGGGTTTCCCGTGCGCAAGGCCGCGGCCCGGAAACTCGGCAGATATCGTGGCATTGGCATCGCTAACTACGTGGACACTGCAACCGGCATTCCGCGCGAGCGCGCAGAGCTCACTGTACACCCCGACGGCCACATCGATGTCATCATCGGCACCGTATCGAATGGACAGGGGCACGAGACGAGCTTCGCTCAATTGCTCAACGAGTGGCTCGGTGCCCCAATCGACAAGGTACGGTTGCTCACCGGCGACACCGACATCGTCAAAGTCGGCGGCGGCACCCATTCCGGCCGCGGCATGCGGCTCGGGAGCATCGTTCTCTGGAAGTCCTCGGGCGCGATCATCGAGAGGGCCAGGCGCGTCGCGGCACTGCTCATGCAGACACAGCCCGAGGCAGTCGAATTCCATAAAGGACGCTTGCGCGCCAAACAGGGCGGTGGTTCGATGACGCTTGGCGAGGTTGCAGCTGCGATGACCGAGCGCGCCGATTTGCCAGATGAGCTGCGCGGGGCGCTGACCCGAGTATGCGATGAGACCGTGAACGATGCGAGTTTCCCATACGGCTGCCACGTCTGCGAGGTCGAGATCGATCCGGATCTCGGAACTTGGCAAATCGTGCAGCACACCGGCGTTGACGACGTTGGCCGCGCCGTCAACCCGCTGATTATCCACGGCCAGACCCACGGTGGCATGGCGCAAGGCATCGGCCAGGCGATGCTGGAGCAATGCTTCTACGATGCAGCGAGCGGGCAGCTCCTCTCGGGCTCTTTCATGGACTATGCGATGCCGCGCGCCGATACGCTGCCGTTCTACACAACCGAGATCAGCGAAGTACCCTCGACAACGCATCCGCTCGGATTACGGCCGGCCGGCGAGGGCGGCACCACACCGGCGCTCGGCGTTGTGGTCAACGCGATCGTCGATGCATTGGCCGAGCTCGGCGTCGACCATATCGAGATGCCGGTGACGTCGGAGCGCATCTGGCGGGCGATACGCGGCAAGCCGCAGCGCTCCAGACGGTCGCCGGATGAGATGGAGCAGGAGCGGTTCGGGCGTCAGTAGAAACCTACTGCGCTGATGATCAGTCGAGTTTGATGCCGACCGACTTGATGAGCGCGCCCCATCGGGCGATTTCCGACTTGAGCAGCTTTCCAAGCTCCTCGGGCGAAGAACCTCCAGCCTCGTAGCCGGTTTCTGCCAGCCTGTCTCTGATCGCCGGCTCGGCCAGCGCCGTATTGGTATCGGCGCTGATCTTGCGGACGATCTCAGGTGACGTCCTGGCCGGAACAAACAGGGCCTGCGACGACACAAATTCGTACCCCGGGACATGCTCGGCGATGGTGGGCGCATCCGGGGCTGCCACATTTCGCGTCCGGCCAGTGCTCGCCAGGAGGCGAACCTGTCCCGACCGCGAGTACGAGAGCAATGTGCCGCTGCCGAAATAGCAATCGACGCGACCCGGTATGAGGTCCGTGAAAGCAGGCGCCGCGCCCCGATAGGGCACGTGCGTCATCTTGATGCCGGCCATCTGCAGGAACAGCATCTCGGCCAGGTACGGCGCACTGCCAGTGCCTGGCGATGCCATCGTGAGTTGACCCGGTCGGGATCTGACATAGTCGATGAATTCTTCAACGGAATG
>Ga0210402_10004969_pt1 | contig 11980 bp, 11 predicted proteins | sample IncBWC7MmetaG_FD_161055 | JGI IMG/M metagenome (GOLD analysis project Ga0210402, IMG submission 161055) | Forest soil microbial communities from Barre Woods Harvard Forest LTER site, Petersham, Massachusetts, United States - Inc-BW-C-7-M | ecosystem: Environmental > Terrestrial > Soil >...
CTTATGTCCTCGTTCGGCCTGAGAGTGATACGCAGCATCTTTTGATCGCCTATCGGGTTCGAGATTGCTCGTTTTGTACACATACTCGAACCCTTTTTTCTTGTTATCTCTCGCACGCTCAAGAGTCGAGATAGACTGATGGATTTTTAGGAACGCCGTGGCAAGGGGTTGATCGTGAGGCCGAAAGTCCCAAAAGGGCCTAAGTGAAGGTGGCTCCGTCTTGCCTCCGCCCGGGCGATCCACCGTACCAATCCAGTCAACTTCCTCGAAGCCCGTTTCCGGATAGCTTTCGGTCGGCCGACCATCCGACCACAATTTCATCAACCCATCTCCAACTTCGCTGCCGGCGGCGCTTCCTTCAGCAGCCGCATTGGCGGGCGTCCTAAATACCGGTAGACGACGAACGCGGCGCTAATATCCAGCGTGCCGCACGTGAATCCGGCCCCACAGGATTGCGAGCAGTGGGTTGGAATTCTGCAGAGGACAACGCAGACGTTGGATTCACGATCTCGTCGATGCCTACAAAGATGCCGGCAAATTCGGAGCCAAGGAAACAGTGAACTGAATTAGTTCAGACAAGCAATCTCAGTCCCGGCCGACCTTAATCCGAAAAACGCGACTTCTTGTCTACAGGCACAATGTCCTCGGGTGGACCATAACCGCGATCGTGTGCCTTATTCGAGACCGCATATGGCTTCAGGTCGCTCCAACTCCATCTGCTGGAAATGGGTGGCCTCCCGCAGGCACAGTACAGCGTCCACTCGTCTGCGAATCCTTCAGACAGCGGCAGCAAGTACGACCCGTTACGGTACGGGCTGAAGCCAGGCAAATATCGAGTCAGGCATTTTGGACACTCAACGCAATGGCGAACACGAGCCATGGTATGTGTCGGTGAGCTCCTTTGAGGGGTCTTCCCACCAGCTTTTGCCGTAAACATTCCGGGCCACGTGGACATTGGCCAGACCCATATTTGACCCGCACATGATCCGGCCATGTGCCTTCGCGCAGCATATGGCCGGAATGCATGGTGCGGATGCTCCGAAAATAGCTTTATCGATCGAGTCGGGAGTGTGCGGAGCTCTGCAAAGGCTGTTTGCCAACATCCGCTGGCAAAGTGATTTTTGGGAGTGTACGTACGACATCGGCAACTGATTTGCCTACGCTTGCGCGTACAGGGGTTGCAAGATAGGCGTGGATGTCGCCCGTATGGGGCCCGGTGAGCACCCATGCCATACCCGAGATTTGTCCGCGTTCATTGATATTGCTAGCCGAGATTATCAAGAGGTTGGAATCCGCGGGAATTAGCGTATTAAGGTCGGTCATCACGCCGTTCTGCCAAATGAAGCCGTGGGTCCAGTTAAAGTTAGAGTCAAAGTCGTTTCCCACCACCTGGCCCCGGTTGTTGATGCCGGTGGCGAAGGCGTCAAGATCTCCCGGCAGAGGCTCGTGGGTTGTGAGTGTGCCGTCCGGCTGCCAAAGAGCGGCTACGTAGTGTGTGTCATCAGCGCTGCGAACTTTCCCAGCGATTTGGCCCCGGTTGTTAATGACGAAGGCTATGTTGGATTTTGTACCTCCGAGGTCCTGAAGCACGAAGGCAGTGTTGTTTTTCCACACTACGGCGTGCGTCGCCGCGATGCAGCTTCCCGAGTAGCCTACCGCTTGGCCTTGATCGTTGATGCCGAATGCGACCCCATCTGAATCGCCGCCTACTGTGGGAAGCGCTACGGCTTTGCCTTTTTCCCACATTACCGCCGATGTAATCTTGAAAGGCGGGCATCCGGAGTCAATGACACTCGTTTCGGCGTAGCCTGCGACTTCTCCGCGGTTATTAATGGCGCTGGCCTGCCCGTTATTTCCGCCCACTGTCGGCAGAGCGCTCATGTGGCCTTTTTTCCAAAGAAACGGAACGCACGTAAGTTGTGTGCCGAAGCCGCAAATGTCTTCGCCGTCCGGATCTGGAACAGCCGTTTCGGACATACCGACGGCTTCCCCACGCTCGTTGATCCCGCCCCAGTTGATCCAACTGTTGGCATCGGGTTTTCCAAGCGTGCCCAGGTCGATGTTGAGTCCGTCGACGTTTATCACCGCGCGGCCCCTTGCAACCGTCGTAAACAGATTGTTTATCGGAGGGTTCACAAACCCATCCATGTTCTCCGCCCAACCGTGATTATTGAGGCCCATGGCCATGCTGAAGTTGTCGTTGCCGTGATTAGTGCCCAAGTCGGTAATTTTGTAGCTCACTTGAGCGACCGCGTCGCTGAAGCAAGCCAGAACAATCGCCGTAACCCACGGAATCCAGAAATTCCGCAACCGTCTAAGCGTGCTCATATGTCCTCTTTTCCTCCGGTAGAGTCGTGGTGCCGGGATGACTGGCGGTCTACGTCAGGTACCACTCGGCGCTCTGACAGTTGGCGTGCCATTGAGAGCAGCATTGCCTCACAACGTCACAAACTCCTGCTGAGTGAGAACAGAGAGAGCATGCGGTGTTCCACGTTCACAACGATTACGTGAGACAACAGGCTCAACACTTCAGAGTTCGAAAACGCGTGGCGGACTGACAACCTCGTGGGACGATCCCCAAACGGCTAGAGGGACTGTTTCTCCAACTTTTCATACACACCGGCGAGAAATTTACAAAATTCGAGACTGTCAGCAGACAAGAGTCAGGCCGCTCACTTTGTGATTGATTTTCAGATGGCTGAACATACATACTGGTTGGTATGTTGGCGGCACGCAAGAGCCCGAAACAGAATTCGAAACAGAGTTCGAAAGCTGGAGCGACCAGGCTGCGCGCTTCTGAGCGCACGCGGGAGCGCTTGCTACAGGCGGCATCCCGCGAAATCTACAGAGTGGGGTTCCAGAGTGCCAGCCTGGATTCCATATTGGCCGTAGCTGGGGTTACCAAGGGCGCGTTGTACTACCACTTCGAAAGCAAGGAAGCCCTGGGATACGCCGTCGTCGAAGAAGTCATCGCCACCGACGTCCGCGGCAAATGGGTGCGGCCTCTACAGAGCGTCAAGGACCCTATCCGCGCTTTGATCGGCGCTGTTCAACGTATACCTGTTCGGCCCGCGGATGTGCGGGGCGGCTGCCAACTGAACAATCTGGCGCAGGAAATGTCTCCGCTTGATGCGGGATTCCGGAAACGGCTGGCGGTAATCTTCGGTGCCTGGCGGGAGGCCGTTGCCTTCACTTTGCGAGAGGGCCAGACCCGCGGAAACGTTCGCCGCGACGTGGAACCCGTTGAGGCCGCCGGCTTACTGATCGCGATGGTCGAAGGCTATGGCTCGCTGGCAAAGAATGCCCAAGATCCCAAAGTGATGAAAGGGGGGATCAGAAATATCGTGGACTGGCTCCGATCCCTGCGCGCGCCGGGCAACCGCAAGCGAGGTTGATTGCATCGGTGTGTCAAGGAGCAGTTTGGCACTACTACATACCAACCGGTTCGTATGCTCGGACAGTCAGCATCGCGAATCGGGCGAAGCGCTTCAAGACTAGATCATGAACTTGATCATGAAAAGGAGAACGAACAATGACAGGGACTAAGATCGCAGTGTCGCGCAGGAATCTACTCGCGACGGGAGCCTGCGCGCTGGTTGCTGCCGTCAGCCTACCGGGACCGGCAAGTGCCAACGCATCCGGAGGGCAAAACTTAACGAACGCGGAGGTAGTCCGGAAGTGGTACGCAGCCTGGGAGAAGAGAGACTGGGGCCCAGTGGATACCCTGCTCGCCGATAACTTCACCTTTTCAAGCGCGGCCGGCGACGACCACATTGGCAAGAGCACTTTCAAAACGCGATGCTGGGAAACACAGATCGATTTCATTGCACATTTTGACCTTGAGCGAGTCACCACTGGCGCGGAGGATGCTTTTGTGAAGTATCTTTGCCACACCAAGGACGGCAAATCATTCCGGAACGTGGAGTATCTCCAAATCAAGAACGGAAAGTTGCAATCCATCGAGTGTTATTTCGGCGCGCAATCCAGCTTTCCGTCAGCAGTGAGCACTGGGCAGAAGTAACCTACGGGCCTGGAAGGTAAAGCGTGGGGTGCCGATCTGCCGAAATCACCGGTAATGCTGAATCCACAATTCAAAGGCGCTCAACCGATCGACGTGTTTGTCACTCCCGTGGGCAGGTGGTCAGACGGATCCGCTGCTCCGGTTATGTAAGACCATTTCATCTAGACGCAGTGCACTCGTCATTCTCACTTCGGGTAGCAGGAAGTCGAAACGAGAGAGCAAGGGGGTCCATCATGAGCGCCAGCGAAATTCAGGATCCGAAGGCCATTGTACGTGAGATGTTTGTTCAACAAGCTGCTCACGCTAATGCGGGCGTTTCGGCTAGCCCTCTGCGGGGAGCTACGATTTGCTCCACCAAGGGTAGACTAGATTACACTCTTGAATCGACAGCGGACGAGTTCTGCGAAGCTGCAGATACATCATTGCTTCCGGTAATCCGAGTTGATGCTGCAAACCTCATGCGAGTCTTGCGGGAGTTGGACGTTATAGCAAAACGACAGGCGCCACGAATCGCGTTCAAGGCAAAGGGTAGCATCCTATTCTTGGATTTACCCGACATCTTGGCAGTGCAAGCTGAAGGTAATTACGTTTCGTTGCAACACCGACCTAATTCCTATTTGGTGCACGAGTCCCTCTCGTCCATGGCGGAGAAGCTCAAACCCTACGGTTTTATTCGCATCCACCGCTCGGTCGTCGTGAATATTTCGGCCGTGGAGAAGATCCAACCTTTATCGACGGGGGAGTACAGGCTTCGTGTAAAAGGTGGGAAGGAATACTTGGTAACGCGTACATACAAACACAACCTCAGAGATCTAGCTCAACTGTGGGTAGGCTCAGAGCGGCTTTGCGGCTAACAGGCAACAAGAGGCATCGCCTCGTTATTCCATCGTAGCCCTCCCCATCGTCCGTTACAAAGAGTCAGGCCCTAAACCGCGCGACGAAATAAAAGCGTGGACAGCAAATCTTGCTGGGGTGGCTGCTGGGCGGTTGTTCCAAAGCCTGCGCTGTGTGGTCGGAACGGTCGAAACCACTCGACCGCTTGTTGCAACACGAGGCGGACCTGTTCTGAGCAAACCTTGTACGGTGCTAAGACTCGTTCCCAATGCATCACCTCAACGCTGTTGCCAATGTTTTCGAAACTAGCTGCGGAAACCTCAAGCTACTTCTAGATAACGGGCATGCCGGAAGTTGCAGCCAGCGACTCACTCTCGACGATCCTGGCCAGAAGTCGGCTTAGGAGAAACGTAATTCTGCTGAATTTGAATCGCGCCCGAACCTCCTCGAAGCCTGTTTGTGGATAACTCCCGGATGGCCGACGATCCGGGAATTATAGTTCCTGCGCGGTTCCGCAAATCAGGTCCCGCGAAACTTCTCTATTCTTTTTTTTTTGCGGCGCGAGGGACTTCGATGTGCACCAGTCAGAAATAAGGTCGACGGTCGGATTTGTTAACAAACCGCAGCCCAGCTTCTCATCCGCGGGAAGATAACGCCGCTTTGACACGATCGGGCGTAAATGGCACTTCCCGAATTCGTGCGCCTGTCGCGTCAAAAATCGCATTGCCGATTGCGGCGGCAGCGAGTGTGATCGCCGTTTCACCCGCGCCTGTGGCTTCCGCTGCTGGGCGGTCGATAAGAACGCTCTCGATGACTGGCACCTGGATTCCAAGCGGCAGCGTTTTGTAACTCCGCCAGTCGATTGAAGTCACCTTACGATCGTCCCAGGTGATTTCTTCCCCGAGTGCCCGGCTCGTTCCCTGCAATACTCCGCCCTCGATCTGATTGCGCAAGCCGTCGGGGTTCGAAATCGGCCCACAATCGAGGGCGATGACAAACCGCCTGGCTTGCACTCGCCCGTTCGCCTGATCGACTTCCACTTCGGCGACAAGCGCAGCGTATCCGTTGTCGCCCTCGTACACCACGCAAGCGATACCGCGTCCCATGACCTGACCGGTTTGCGGAGTGCCGCGTTTCGGTGAAGGACGAGCATCCCAGTTCGCGGTTTTAGCGGCAGCTTTCACGACGTCAATGATCCGCGTCTCCTTCAGATGCTGTAACCGGTAGGCGACCGGGTCGGCCTTAACGTACGCACTGATCTCGTCCATGAAGCATTCGTGGGCGAAGGTGTTTTGCAATCGCAATGGCGATCGCAGCGGTCCGGTAAAGAAAGGAGAATTCACAGCGTGCGTCAGTACTCGTTCACTGCGGATCGTGCCTGCCCCGCCGCACTTGCCGTTGACGCATCCTGCCAGGTACGACGGCACCGCATTGCTGCCGTTTTGCAGATCTCCGGTAGGCTCGGCGGCCGCCCGCGGAGTAATCGTTTCAGGATCAAAGCCGGCCAACATGCCCGTGATTACGTTGCCCGGTTTTTCATATCCGGGCCTGCCACCAAGCGACGCCGACCATGTCTCGCAATCCCAAGCTTCGATTGCACCGCTTGCATCGAGCCCAACTTGTTGCTCGATTACACAGGCGGCCCCATAGTTCTCGGAAATGAACTCGTCATGGCGCGTGAGTTGCACGCGAACCGGTTTGTGTACGGCCTGCGATAGCAGCGCGGCGTCATAGGAGACGGTGTCTGCGGCGTTCAATCCGTAGCAGCCCGAACCGCGAACAAAGATGACGCGGACGTTGTCGACGGGCAGGCCCGTGAGTATTGACACTGCGTGCCGCGTGGGATAAACCGACTGCGTTGCCGACCAGACGGTAGCTTTGGGCTCCTGGACATCGGCCACGGCGCACGAGGAACCAACCGAACCGTGTGCCTGGTAGGGATGTAAATACGTTGCTTTTAAAACTCGTGAAGCCGAGTTCAATTTTTCATCTACGTCGTTGGAATTAACGAGCATCGAGTCGCGTGATGGCTGCTTCCGCAAGTGGTCGTAGAAGTCTCTTTGCGCCGGCAGCCCGGCACCTGGCTTCCAGGTGACCTTCAGATCCTTGGCCGCTTGTGCTGCCTGCCACTGCTTTTCGGCGACTACCCCAACGAAGTTGTTTCGTACGACCACCTTAATGAGCCCGGGAACATGCTGCACGGATTTCTCGTCCACTTTCTCAACGCTAGCTCCGATCTCTGGTGGACGCACGACTCGACCGTGAACCATTCCTGGCACGTGCACGTTGTGGACGAATTCGAACGTGCCTGTTACAAGCGCAACTCTGTCCATTGAAGGAACAGGTTTGCCCAGCACCTTCCATTCGCTCGGTGATCGGCGTTTCGCCGTAGAGCTCACAGTGATATCAAAATGCTTACCGCCAACCAGTTCGTCATAGCTGACATGTCGTCCGCTCTTTGCGCTGACGACACCATTCTCGATCGTAAGTTGATCGACGGAAACGCCTAGTTTTTGCGCCGCCATTCCGACTAGGGCCTCGCGCGCGGTTGCCGCCGCCTGCGCCAGATTCTGTGTGTTGAAATTGGTCGGCGTGGACTGACTTCCAGACGTTGTTCCTTGATCCGGCGTCACTGACGTATCGCACTCAATCAGGGTTACCTTGTTTATAGATATGCACAGTTCTTCGGCGACTAACTGTGTTTGCACGGTATACATGCCTTGCCCGAAGTCGCATTTTCCGGTATATGCGGTCACCGTGCCATCGGATGCGACCGCAATCCATGAGTCCAGCTTTTCCGGATCAATATGGGATTGATGTGTGTCGAAAGGGCCCTGCCCCATGGCGAAAGGCTCTATAAACGCTGCGCTGCTGAAGCAAACGACCAGCGCGCCCGAAGCCTTTACAAAATCGCGACGAGAGATTTCGTTTTTCATGCGCGCTCCTTCTGGTAGCGCTGGATCGCGCGCATCATCCGTGTATGTGCAAAACACCGGCACAACACATTCGACATGACCTCTCGAATTTGCGCATCTGTGGCCTTCGGATGTTCATCGAGCAGAGCCTTCGCCGTAAGCATCACGCCGCTCAGACAAAAGCCGCACTGGGCGGCCCCCTCATCGATAAACGCTCGCTGAATCGCATGTGGCTTTTCCGGAGATCCCAAGCCTTCCAGCGTTGTGACTTCTTGCTGTTTCACTGCGCTGACTGGCATCACGCAGGAGCGCACTGCCTGTTCTCGTATGATTACCGTGCAGGCTCCGCACTGTCCGAGGCCGCAGCCGAACTTGGGTCCACGCAACTGCAGATCGTCGCTGAGTACATACAGGAGAGGAGTTTCCGGATCGACATTCACGGTGTGAACGTGACCGTTTACCTTCAGAGAAATAGTAGCCATCTCTCACCTCCAAACATCTCGGATGACACGAGCATACAACGGTCCCCCTGCGCTGAGTCCGTATGGCACAGTGGATTGTTGGGGGATGACGGGCATCCCGGAAGTAATCCGTCTTGCGGAAGAGAGTCTTCACCTGAATGTAGGAAACCCTCCACGAGCCAGAAGTCGGCTTGGGAGAAACATGATTCTGCCGAATTTGAATTGCGCCCGAACCTCCTCGAAGCGCGTTTCGGGATAGTGCGCGTAGGCTACAATCCCTCCAGAATGGACGGCGGCGCAGTCCTAGAACTCCAATTCGGCAATCAGCTTCAAGAGTCGAAGAAGTGTTGTGCGCTCTTCCGGGGTCAGTTCTTTTCGGAGTTTATCGTCAGCGGCGATCCTCGTATTGATCAGGCGTGTCCTGTATTTGTAGCCTTTTGGCGTCAACGTAACGTGAATTGCTCTGCCCGATTTTGCCTTTCTCTCCGAAACAAGCCCTTCCTGAACCATTGACTTGATGGCTCGATGTACGACAGTTCGGTCGAAACCGAGAAGTGTGGCGATTTGATTCTGATTGGGCGCGGCTCCGCCCCGGAGTGTGGATAGGATGAAGCCACGAGTCGCAGAGCACCGGGTTTTTCGTTCAAGTCTCTTCCCGACGGAAAAATAGGCTGCAGCAACATGGGCAAGTACTGAGTCGCTTAGGATGTCTTGAGGAATATCCTTCTTTGGAACATCCTTGTTTGAACCAGTGATCATAGGACGGTTACCGTGGCATCAAGAGGCCGCCGCCACTGAGGCGGTTCCGCATGAGCAGGCGATTTCTTCCCGATCGCAATCACCATCACAATTTCATGATACCGGGCCGACAGCCCGAGAAATCTGGAGAGTCTACGGCCATCGAATCCTTCCATGGGGCACGTGTTGAGTCCCAGTGCTTCGGCGGCAATCATCAGATTCTCACAGGCCAACGATGTACTTTTCGTCGCCCACTTTAACAAGTCCCGTCGAAACACTGGTGGCATCCCGAGCGTCTTCCACAAATTCATCAGTCGAAAAATCGCCCACTTGACCGCGCCAAAAATGCCGAACGGTCCTGGCATGAACAGGATCCGGCCGATCTTCGCCGTCCGCTCGTAATCTCGGACTTGGGCGTGGCTGAAGCCGCTCCTGCGCATCCACTCCAACTGGGCTTGCGAGGTCGCTGCCAGCGACCCGATGTCGGCCACCGCAACCACCAGCGCCGACGCCGTTGTCGCAGGCATCTGTCCCAGGCAGAGTTTCGCCGCGGTCGCCCTTCCGGGCGACGATTCCACCCAAAAGAACCGGTAAGGTTGCGAATTGAAACTGGAGGGAGCATGGCGGGCTGCATCGAGGATTTGTTCACGCAGTACTCGTGGGATTTCGACCGGCTCAAAGGCCTTCACTGCTCGCCTATGGAAGAGCGCTTCCAGGACTTCGCTCACGGGTACCTCTTATGTTGCTATTACAACATAGAAGTGTTGCGTGCGCAACATACAAACGCAATGCCAGCGCTACGATTGCGTCTATACTGCGGTTCTCAAAAAAACGATTCGGGGCCAGAAGTCGGCTTGGGAGACATGTCCTGCTACGGACTGTCGCTCACGCCGATCTCCTCTAATCCCGTTTCTGGACAACAATCTCGGATCATCGATAACGGGATTTTTGGACTGCCTTTGTGGTGAATCGAAATACCACACCGTGATTCAGCCTGAGGCAGTGGTTCTAGAGGGCGGAGAGCTATTTGCGGGCACACCCTGGCCCGCCCATTTTCACTATACGGGACCCTCAGGAACCAAAAGCGGCCTCGTTCAAGTCGCCGTATCGGGGGCAAACTATCATGAGGAGTTTTATCCGTCCTGCTGCGGTGAAGATCGGAATCACACACATCGGATGGCATACGTCCGGCGCACGTATTCGTCCCTGCTTGAAATAAAGCGGGATAAGAACCGGTGGCGGACCGTTCTATTGTCGCAGAGGGAAACAAGCCAAACGTTCCTAGAATCGCGCGAATGCTGGAGAGAATTACCGGCGGCTAAAGGCGTGCTACGCGGGGAAACATCGGAGCCCGATTGGTCCAGTGCAGGGAGGCGGTGACAGGGCAGCGTTCTAACCAGCTGAACTACGTCCCCACTTTGTTTTCACCGGGTTACTGGGAACCCCTGATTTTCCTGTCTTTTCTTACTGTCCACAGAGTCGCCTGTTGCAACCATTTCCATCCCATATAACCGAATTTCGGGCGTTAATGGACAGGAAATGGACAGGAAGCCAACGCCCAAATCCTGTGCACGACCCTACGACCCAGCGCATCTGTCCATGCACCGTGATCAAACTGTAACAGAGCCTCGATTGATCCGTCAGGTTTGACCCTGGAGCCGCTCAACTCTCCTCCATCAGCGCGGCAGCGCGCTTGCCGACTTTCTTGAGCTTCATTTCAAGGCCACGAAGCTCCTCCGGGCTTAGTTCGGAGAACACTCTCTTCATCTGCCCAGAATGCTTTCGAAAGGCGGAAACAATGAGACCCTTGCCGCGTGGGGTGAGCGCAACGATCCGAACGCGTCGGTCTTCGGCGCTCTCGACCCGGCTGACCAGGCCCTTCGAGACGAGGCGATCGACAGCGATACTGATCGAACCTGGGGTCAGGTCTACGATTGGGCCTATCGTATTGACGGGCAAAGGCCCATTGCGCAGCAGGACTTCCAGCACGCCGAAATCCGAGAGGCCGAGTCCGGTCGCTTCAATACCAGCGGTTGCGTACCTTGTCAGGGCGCGCATCGCCTTCATCATTACTATCCAGACGTGGTCCGTCCCTTGATTGCCTCGGGTCATAAAAACCTGAATCTCCCAGAAGTATACAGCATCAATTATATTGACATCAATATACATGACGCCAATGCAATGGCGCCGATCCAAAAGGAGAACCAGGTTATGAGAACCGCTTCCGTAGTCGCCCGACATCTGGCGGGCGTAATCTTTCTTGTTATGGGGCTGAACGGCTTCCTGAACTTCATTCCCTTTCCCCCGCCAGCGGGTATTGCTGGTCAGTTCATGGGTGCGCTTTATGTCTCGCATTACCTGTGGGTGATCTTCGGGTTTCAGGTCATCGCAGGTGTGCTTCTGCTGCTCAACCGCTACGTACCGTTGGCGGTGGCAGTGCTGGCGCCGGTGATTGTCAACATCCTTACTTTCCACGGCTTGATGGCCCGGAGCGGGCTTCCGCTGGCCCTCTTTGTGGCCGTGCTGTGGGCCGCGATCTTCATCGACGTGCGACCGGCTTTTTCCGGGTTGTTCCAGTCGCGCCTGGAGCCGCGGGCCTGACCGCAGGAGAAAGGAGAGCTCGCATGAAAGCTGTCAGATTGTTGGAATATGGTGGGCAGTTGGTGTTCAGCGATGTACCGACGCCGACAATCGCACGCGACGAGATATTGGTCAAGATTGGGAGTACAGCGGTCAATCATCTGGATCTTGTTGAGGCCTCCGGAACGGCAAGACAGATACTCCCGATCGACCTGCCGTGGATACCTGGTCATGAGTTTTCAGGGGTCGTCGAGCAGATTGGCAGTGACGTTGCGACATTTGCGCCAGGTGATGCCGTCTTCGGTACCACCACCGGAATGGGCGCGTATGCGGAGTATCTGGCTGTCAAGGCGGCGGCCATCGCAAGGAAACCATCCAACCTCTCATTTGAGGAGGCAGCATCTGTGCCGGTGGCCTCCCAAACTGCGTGG
>Ga0210402_10004970_pt1 | contig 11980 bp, 7 predicted proteins | sample IncBWC7MmetaG_FD_161055 | JGI IMG/M metagenome (GOLD analysis project Ga0210402, IMG submission 161055) | Forest soil microbial communities from Barre Woods Harvard Forest LTER site, Petersham, Massachusetts, United States - Inc-BW-C-7-M | ecosystem: Environmental > Terrestrial > Soil >...
GATCGGGTCATGGCCACTATCACGGCCGCCGCTCGCGCTATCTACCCTCACGACGCATTGCCCGACGACGTCTACGCGCGCGTCGGCGAGAAGCTCGCCGAGATGGCGCGCGAGGATCCCGGGACCGAGCGGACGACCGAGGATGGCGTGTCCGCACTCAACGGCGGACGGCCGTTCGCCGACCTCTCGGCGGACGAGCAGCTCGAGGCGCTGAAGGCGATCGAGGGCTCGGACTTCTTCGAGCTCGTGCGCTCGACCGCGGTCGTCGAGGTCTACTCGGACCAGCGCACCTGGCAACTGGTCGGCTACGAGGGACCGTCGTTCGACAAGGGCGGCTACCTCGACCGGGGCTTCAACGCCCTCGACTGGCTGCCCGACCCGGAGGCCGGCACATGAGCATGCAGCCAGACGGCCGACGGCCGGTCAACCGGTTCGCGGCCGACGACACCGACGTCATCGTCGTCATCGGTTCCGGCGCGGGCGGCGGAACGGTCGCCAACGAGCTGTGCCAGCGGGGCGCTAAGGTCGTCCTGATCGAAGCCGGCCGGCACCACCAGCCCGAGGACTTCATCAACGACGAGTGGGCCTCACTCAACCAGCTCGCCTGGCTCGACGAGCGCACGACGTCTGGCTCGTGGCGGATAGCCAGAGAGTTCCCGAACCTGCCCGCGTGGACCTGCAAGACGGTCGGCGGTACGACCGTTCACTGGGCCGGATGCTGCCTGCGTTTCAAGGAATGGGAGTTCCGGATCCGCTCCGAGCACGGGCCCGTCGACGGCGCCAGCCTGCTCGACTGGCCGATCGGCCTGTCCGACCTCGAGCCCTACTACGAGGCGGCCGAGGACCGGCTGGGCGTCACGCGCACGAACGGGATCCCGGCGCCGCCGGCCAACAACAACTTCAAGGTGATGGGCAACGGCGCCAGGCGCGTCGGCTACACGGGCGTCAGCACGGGCCGGATGGCGTTCAACACGGTCCCGCGCGACGGACGCCCGGCCACCATCCAGGACGGGTTCAACTACCAGGGCGACAAGCAGCGCGCGCACTGGTCGACGCTGACCACCGAGATCCCCAGGGCGGAGAAGACCGGCCGGCTTGACCTGCGGCCGTCGGCGATGGCGATCCGGATCGAGCACGACGGCTCCGGCACGGTGACCGGGGTCGTCTACGTCGACGCCGAGGGGAACGAGCAACGCCAGAAGGCGCGCGTCGTATGCGTCGCCTGCAACGCGATCGAGACCGCACGGCTGCTGCTGAACTCCGCCTCGTCGCTGTTCCCGGACGGGCTGGCGAACTCCAGCGGCCAGGTGGGGCGCAACTACATGCGGCACGTCACCGGGGCGGTGTTCGCCACGTTCGACAAGCCGGTGCGGATGTACCGCGGCGAGACGATGGCGGGCATCGTCACCGACGAGTCGCGCAACGACCCCAGGCGCGGCTTCGTCGGCGGCTACTACCTGCAGCTGCACTCGCTCGGCCCGTCCTTCCTGGCCACGTTCCTGAACCCGGGTGCCTGGGGGCGCGACTTCGCCGAGATCATGGAGCAGTACGACCACATGGCCGGGATGTTTCTGGTCGGCGAGGACCTGCCGCAGCAGGGCAACCGGGTCACGCTCAACCGCGATGTGCGCGACCAGTTCGGCCAGCCGGTGCCCAACGTGCATGTCGACGATCACCCGAACGACGCGGCGATGCGCGAGCACGCCTACGCCGCGGGCGAGTCGGTGTACGACGCGGTCGGGGCGTTGCGCACGTTCCGCGTTCCGCCGTATCCGGCTTCCCACAACCTCGGGACCGCCCGGATGAGCGCGCGGCCGGAGGACGGCGTGGTGAACGAGTTCGGCCGCGCGCACGACGTGCCGAACCTGTTCGTTTCCGATGGCAGCGTGATGACGACGGGGGCGGCGGCGAACCCGACGCTGACGATCGTCGCGCTGGCCCTGCGTCAGGCCGACCACATCGAGCAGCAACTGAAGGCAGGGGCGCTCTGATGGGCCTGGCGGCGGTCCGGTAGCCCGGTCGTTACTAATGGAGAGCCGTTATCGCATGTCGGGCAGGCGTCCGCCGCTGCGCGGCCGGGCGCGTGAGCGGGCGGTGCTGGATGACCTGATATCGGCGGTCCGCCGCGGCCAGAGCCGGTCGCTGGTGCTGCGCGGTGAGGCCGGGATCGGGAAGACGGCCCTGCTGGAATACCTGATCGCGTCGGCGTCGGATCTGACGATCGTCCGGGCGGTAGGCGTCGAGTCGGAGATGGAGCTGGCCTATGCCAGCCTGCATCAGCTGTGCGGGCCGCTGCTCGACCGGCTCGAGCGGCTCCCGGCGCCGCAACGGCAGGCGATGGAGATCGTGTTCGGCATGAGCGCCGGCGGAGCCCCGGATCGGTTTCTCGTCGGGCTCGCGGTCTTGAGCCTGTTCGCGGCGGTGGCCGAGGAGCGCCCGCTGCTGTGCGTGGTCGACGACGCACAGTGGCTGGATCAGACCTCTGGGCAGACACTCGCCTTCGTCGCCCGGCGCATGCTGGCCGAGCCGGTCGGGATGGTGTTCGGCGCTCGCGAGCCGGGGGCGGAGCTTCGGCATATGCCCGAACTGGAGGTACGGGGGGTGCGCGACGGCGATGCCCGGGCGCTGCTGAGCTCGGCGGTGCGGTTCAAGCTGGACGAAGGAGTCCGGGACCGGATCGTCGCCGAGACGCGGGGGAACCCGCTGGCGCTGCTCGAGCTGCCCCGGGGGTTGACGGCGTCGCAGCTGGCGGGCGGATTCGGACTGCTGGGCGCGCAGGCACTGACCGGGCGGATCGAGGAGAGCTTCGTCCGGCGGCTCGAGCCGCTCGCTGACGACACGCGGCGCCTGCTGCTGGTCGCGGCGGCGGAGCCGGTCGGCGATCCGCTGCTGCTGTGGCGCGCGGCCGGGCGGCTTGGTATCGGGCCCGCGGCCGCGTACGCCGCGGAGGAGGAAGGACTGCTGGCGATCGGCGGGCGGGTGACGTTCCGCCATCCGCTGGTTCGCTCGGCGATGTATCGGTCGGCGACTGCCGAGGATCGCCGCGCTGTGCACCTGGCGCTGGCCGAGGCTACTGATCGAGAGGCCGACCCGGACCGTCGTGCGTGGCATCTGGCCGCGGCCGCCGCGGGGCCCGACGAGGAGGTTGCCCTGGAACTCGAGCGGTCGGCCGGGCGGGCGCAGGCGCGTGGCGGACTCGCTGCCGCAGCAGCGTTCCTGAGGCGCGCCGTCACGCTGACCAAGGACCCGGTGCGGCGGTCGGACCGCGCTCTGACCGCGGCGCAGGCGAGCCTGCAGGCCGGCGAATTCGACGCGGCTCTCGGGCTTGCTGCGACAGCGGAAGCCGGGTCGCTTGATGATTTCCAGCGTGCTCTGGTCGGCCTGCTGCGTGCTCAGGTCACCTTCGCCGCGGGTCACTGGACCGACGCTCCCCCGCTGTTGCTGAAGGCCGCGACCCGGCTCGAATCATTCGACCTGAATCTGGCGCGCGAGACCTACCTGACCGCCTGGGGCGCGGCAGGGCTGGCGGAGGATGACGCAGCGCGGGACGTCCTCGTCGAGATCTGCCGCGCCGTGCGCACCCTGCCTGCGCTACCGGATCCGCCGCGTCCACGCGACCTGATGCTTGACGGCTTCGCTCTGCTGATCGCCGAGGGAAACGCCGCCGCGACCCCGACGTTGCAGCGAGCCGTGCGAGCGGTCGCCGACATTCCCGTAGAGGATGTCCTGCGGTGGGGCTGGATGAACGCGGGCGCGAGCGCGGCGGTGTGGGATCACGAGGGCTGGCTCGCGAGCTGTCTGCGACAGGTCCAGGTGGTCCGCGACGCCGGCGCGCTGGCGTCGCTGCCCATCCATCTCACGTACCTGGGGATGGCCATCGTGTGGACGGGAGACTTCGCGGGCGCCGCCTCGCTCGTCGCGGAGATCGACAGCGTGGCGGCGGTGACGGGGAGCCGCTTCCCGCCGTACACGCTGCTGCGGCTCCGCGCGCTGCAGGGCAGGGAGAGCGAGGCATCCGCGGCGATAGCGAGCGCGATCGAGCAGTTCGGCGGGCAGGGAATGACGGCCACGCGGGCGTACTGGGCGGCGGCGGTCCTGTACAACGGCCTCGGTCGCTACGAGGAGGCGGCGTCAGCCGCCCGGCAAGCCACGCACAACGCCCTCAACCACTGGATACCCACGTGGGTACTGCCTGAACTGGTCGAGGCAGCCGCCCGCCTGGGGGACGCCGAGCTCGCCCGCGATGCGCTCGAGCGGCTGGCGAAGACGACGCAACCCTGCCGCACCGAGTTCGCGCTCGGCATCGAGGCGCGCTGCCGGGCGCTGCTGAGCGACGGGGCCGCCGCCGACGAGCTGTACCGCGAGGCCATCGAGCGGCTCAGGCGCACCCGGCTCCGCCCGGAGATCGCCCGCGCGCACCTCCTCTACGGCGAATGGCTGCGCCGCGAGAATCGCCGCGTCGACGCGCGCGAGCAGCTGCGCACGGCGCACGAGATGCTGGTCGCGATCGGGATGGAGGCGTTCGCCGAGCGGGTGCGCCTGGAGCTTCAGGCCACGGGCGAGAAGGTGCGGAAGCGGACGGTCGAAACGCGAGACGACCTGACCGCCCAGGAGCGGCAGATCGCGCGGCTCGCCCGTGACGGGCTGTCCAACCCGGAGATCGGCGCGCGGCTCTTCCTCAGCCCGCGGACCGTGGAGTGGCATCTGCGCAACGTGTTCACCAAGCTGGGCATCCGTTCCCGGCGGGAGCTGGCGAGCGCACTGACCGGTCCGGACTCCTAGCCGGTCCCGGCCTGATCTCGGGGTGCCGGGGAGCCCGGGAGGGCTCACCCCAGGGTGCAACCCAGGGGGCAATCCAGGTAACCGGCCCAGGGCCCTTCACCGGCGCTGGTCGGGGCTTAGACGAGCAGGCTCGTGTCGTAGTCAGACCCACGGCGAAGGGAAGCCCATCATGTCTGTCACGACTATCCGGCCATTCACGGTCCCGGTCGCGCCCGAGGCGGAACTGGAGGCGTTGCGTGCCCGGGTTGCGGCCACGCGCTGGCCCGACCGGGAGCTCGTCACCGATCATTCGCAGGGCGTGCAACTGGCGGTGATCACCGAGATGGCACGCTACTGGGCCACGGAGTACGACTGGCGCCGGTGCGAGGCCAAGCTGGCCGCCCTGCCGCACTTCATCACCGAGATCGATGGACTGGACATCCACTTCATCCACGTCCGCTCGCCGCACGAGAACGCGCTGCCGGTCATCATCACGCACGGATGGCCCGGATCGGTCATCGAACTGCTGGCGGTCATCGACCCGCTCACCAACCCCACCGCCCACGGCGGCAGCGCGGCGGACGCCTTCGACGTGGTGATCCCGTCGATGCCCGGCTACGGGTACTCGGGCAAGCCGGGCGAAACCGGCTGGGGCCCGGACCGCATGGCTCGCGCCTGGACCGAGCTGATGAGGCGCGTGGGCTACACGCAGTTCGTGGCGCAGGGCGGCGACTGGGGCGCGATCGTCACCGATGTGATGGCCGTCCAGGCACCTCCGGAACTGATCGGCATGCACACCAACATGGCCGGCGTCGTCCCAGCCGAGGTCTCTACCGCGCTCGCGCGTAACGTCCTGGGAGCTGGCGGCCCGCCGCCCTCGGGTCTGTCCGCTGAGGAGCAACGCACGTACGAGCAGCTGAACTTCTTCTACACCAAGGGCATCGGCTACGGGATTGAGATGATCACCCAGCCGCAGACGCTCTACGGGATCGCGGACTCCCCCGTGGGGCTGGCCGCCTGGATGATCAACCACGACGCGTCCAGTTACTCCGACATCGCCGACGCCGCCGCGGGGCACCCGGTCGGCAACCTGACCCGGGACGAGGTCCTGGACAATGTCACGTTCTACTGGATGACGAACACGGCGATCTCCTCGGCCCGCCTGTACTGGGAGAACACGTTCGACTTCTTCGGCGTCAAGGGCGTGTCCATCCCGGCCGCCGTGTCCGTCTTCCCCAAGGAGATCTACAAGGCGCCGCGCAGCTGGGCCGAACGCGCCTATCCCAAGCTCATCTACTTCAACGAGGTCGACCGCGGCTGCCACTTCGCCGCCTGGCAGGAGCCGGCGCTGTTCAGCACCGAGCTACGCGCGGCGTTCCGGTCACTACGCTAGCCAGACACAGGCGGGTGACCGTCTCCGGCCGGGTGACTCGACTGCGAGCCGCCCGGCCCGGGGGCGGGTGATACCCCTAAGCTCGTCGCATGGCCAGGTACTTCGACGTCCATCCGGACAACCCGCAGCGGCGCTCGATCGTCCAGGTCGCCGACATCGTGCGGGAGGGCGGCGTAATCGCGTACCCGACGGACTCCTGCTACGCGCTCGGGTGCCAGCTCGGCAACCGGGACGGCATGGCCAGGATCAGGTCGATCCGCGGCCTCGGCGACCGGCACCACCTCACCCTGCTGTGCCAGGACTTCGCCCAGCTGGGCCAGTTCGTATTCGTTCCCAACCCGGTGTTCCGGGCGATCAAGGCGGCGACCCCGGGCAGTTACACCTTCATCCTGCCCGCGACCAAGGAGGCGCCGCGGATCCTGCAGCACCCCAGGAAGAAGACCGTCGGGGTGCGGATCCCGCGGCACGTGGTGTCCCAGGCGCTGCTGGCCGAACTCGGCGAGCCCCTGGTCTCGAGCACCCTGCTGCTGCCCGGCCAGGACGAGCCCATGACCCAGGGCTGGGAGATCGCCGAGCAGCTCGAGTACGCCGTGGACGCCGTGATCGACTCGGGTGACTGCGGCACCGAGCCGACCACGGTGATCGACTTCTCCCAGCCCGAACCCGAGATCGTCCGCCGCGGCGCAGGCGACACGTCTCCCTTTGAGTGAACCCCGGTCCTTACCCGGCGCGGGCGGGTGGTCCGTGGCTGTGGAGGACCTTGGTCTTGTTCCGGTCTTGTTCTTGTTCCACGCGCTGGTCGTCCCGTCCGGGTTCACCACGAGCGTCCAGCCCCACCGGTGAATCACGACCTGGTGGTGGAACGGGCAGAGCAGGACGCAGTCCTTCACGGACGTCTTGCCGCCGTCGGCCTTGTGCTTCGTGTGGTGCACCTCGCAGGCCCCGGCGGGCTGAGTGCAGCCGCCGGCCCACTGGCAGTGCCGGTCCCGCAGCAGCACCGCGTTGCGGATCCCGGCCGAGATCGTCTCGGCGTAGCCGATGTCGAGCGGCAGGCTCGGCCCGGCCAGGCGGACGCCGAGCTGCCGGCGGCGCAGGAACGACGCGAGCCCGCCCGGACCGGAGAGGAGGTCGGCGGCCTTGCCGATGACGGCTTGTTCCAGGGCGGCCCAGGCCGCGGTGGTGTCCGCGGCCGGGGTGTCCGGGCCGCCGCTGGCGCGGCGGAGCCGGTCCAGCTCGACGCACAGCCGGACCAGGTCCTCCAGGGCATCCACGTTGACGTCGCCGGTGACGACCGGGGCCATGGCGGCGTCGCAGGCGACGGCTTCGGCGGCGTCCCCGTCCAGCCACGCCCCGTCGTTCGCGCCGGTCTCGGACGCCGCCGCGCGGCGGGCGGCCCACCGGGCCCGGACCTGCGCGGTCCATTCCTCCTGCAGGGCGGAGTCGCCGTCGAGCAGCATCAGGTCCGCCAGGGAGATGTGCACCCAGGCCTTGACCGGCTGCCCGGCCCGCTCCGGCACCAGGTTCGCCGCGGTCAGCCGCCGCATGCGCTAATTGCGAAAATGCATCGTGACTTTCATCACATCTCCGCTGCCAGTAATTACAGGCCGTTGAGCACTCTGATCGCCGACGGCCTCAGCGACAACACCAGCCCCAGCACCGTCGTCCGGCTTGAACTCCGACCGTAACGCGCGATCCGCCACGTCCTCGAGCAACGCCGCGGCCGCGCGGGGCTCCATCCTGGACCGGCACAGTACCCGGTCCAGTACTTGACCACATCAGCGCGTCGTCGACCTCGGCCAGCAGACCTGGCCAGTACCGGTCCCACGCCCGGTCGCCGACCTCTCGGGCCGGGCGGGCGTTCTCGCCGAGAAAGGCGCGGAAGACCGAGATCGACAACGACCGTGAGCCGGGTCGAGGTACAGCGGGCTCTGGCGGGCAGCTTCGATCTGCAGCTCTCGCCGGCGTCCGGCTGTGGCCTGCGGTTTTGGCGGGCGGCAACCGGGCGTAGAGGGATCGAAGTGTCCGATCCCATCCAATGTGAGTCATCGCGAGCCGGGATAAGCAGGCGTGATTCATGTCGGCGGGACGGTGCAATGGGGCCCCGGATGTCCCGCCGACATGAGTCACGTCACGGTTTCCCCGTGATCGAGGTACAGATGACTGCAACCGCTGGCCAGGATGGTTCGGCAGGTCCCATGGATGCTCGAGCGGCAACGGCCTGGGACGGTCCGCGCCGATGACTCACCTTGGCGGGACGAACGAGCTAATGACGCAGATGCACAACGCCTGACTCACATGCGATGGGACAGGACACGGAGGCCGACCGATGCCCCGCGTGGCTCTACGTGGCTTGAACCTGGCCTCCGGAATGGCCCCCATGGGCCGTTCAGGATGTTCGAATTAATTCTCTGAGCTGGAGCCCTGTTACGGAATCGAACCGTAGACCTTCTCCTTACCATGGACAGCCAGAAAACCTGCTGCCAGCAACGACCCTGGGCAGAATGCTACCCTGCCTGCGCATCCGTGGCCTGGAAGGTCCGGGAGTGGCTGGGTGAGGCGGGCCGCGGTCACCACTGATTGTCCCCACCCGGGATTATCATGCCCGCATGACCACCCGGCGCCGGCGCGGCGAAGACGGCATCTCGTTCGAACACCGCGGCCCCTGCCGCGACCCGCACCGCCACCGGCACTGCCCCGGCCTGTGGCGCGGGGAACTCACCGTGGGCTACACCGGCGACGGGAAGCGCACCCGCCGCAAGGTCAGCGGCACCACCAAGGCCGCCGTCATCGACAAGCCCCGCGACCTGCACACCCAGCTCGACACCGGCATCACCCCCAAGGCAGGCTACGTCCACTACACCGTCCGCCAGGCCGCCGAGGACTGGCTCGCCCACGGGCTGGACGGCCGCTCCCCCAAGACCGTCACCAAGAACCGCAACGTCCTGGCGCCCATCCTGGCCGTCATCGGCGCCCGCAAGCTCCGCGACCTGACCGCCGCCGACGTCCGGCAGGCCCTGGCCGCCATGGCCGCCGGGTACTCCACCGCCGCGGTCTCCATGGGGCACCTCGCGCTCAGGCGCGCCATCCGGCACGCCGAAGCCAACGACCTGGTCAGCCGCAACGTCGCCGCCCTGGCCGACACCCCCAAAGGCCAGCAAGGACGGCCGTCCGAGTCGCTGACCCTGGACCAGGCCGTGGCCGTCATCACCGCCGCGGCGACCTTGCCGGTGATGGAACTGCGGCCCGGCCTCAAAGATGTCCGCCGCCCGGCGGAGCTGATGCACGCCTACATCACCCTGAGCCTGCTGTGCGGGCTCCGCACCGAAGAAGCCCGCGCCGTGCGCTGGGCGCACGTGGACCTAGACGGCGACCCGGAAGCCCGCCCGCCTGTCCCGCCGCACATCGCCTTGTGGCGATCGGTCCGCGCCCACGGCGAGACCAAGACCGAGCGGTCCCGCCGCACCCTCGGCCTCCCCGCCGCCGCCGTCCAGGCGCTGCGCGGCTGGCCAGGGGGCTATTCGACCGGGCCGATCTCGGCGCCGGCGAGCTCAGCGTAGATGAGGAACTTGAACGGGTCGAACTGCTGATACTGCTCCATGAGGCGGTGCAGCGCGGTGGCGCGCAGCCCGGCCAGTGTGCTGCTGGCGGGGTAGCGCAGCAGGCCCGGCTGGATGATCTGCAGGGCAAGGGAGTGATCGCCTTGGCCGATGAGGGTGGCAGCGGCGGCGGCGAACTGCTCTTCCCTGCCTCCGGCCAGCAGGTCGAGCGCGGCGGCGTGCTCGGCCGCGGTCGCCGGCTCGAGTCCCCGCCTATCTGGCTGCCAGTACCCGGTGCGCTGGTGGTAGAGCCGCTCGGTGAAGTGGTCGCGGATCACCAGGTAGGGCACGACCGCGGTGGGGTGCTCGCGGAGCACTGCGGGGAGACTGGCCTCCTCCAGGATATCGGGGAGGGTGCGGCCGCCGCGGATGCCGTCCAGCACCTCGCCGTGCAGCTGGGTCAGTGCCGCCTGCAGGCCGGGGATCGCCTCGACGGTGAACTGCTCGGTCAGGGTTGGGTGGCCGTGGATGAGCAGGCGGGGCCGCAAGCCGCCGATGAAGGCGAGGGTCTCCAGGAGCCCTTCGGGGGAGCCTTCCTCGGCGAATGGCTGCCCCAGGTAGGGCATCATCACGTCGCCGGTGAACAGCACGCCGCTCGCGGGCAGGTGGACCATCAGCGCGTCGCTGGTTTCCCCGCCTGGCGTCGGGTAGAGAACAAACTCGGTGCCGCCAACGGTTAGCGTGGTCGGCTGGCTGATCAGCTGATCGGGGACAACGGCCAAGGGGACACTCCCGGCGGCTCCGGCGAAGTAGCGGAACCGTGGCCGGTCACCCTCCCCACGGTCCAGTCCGGCGGGGAAACCGGCCTGAGCGATCACCCGTGTGCCGGGCCCGCGCAGCGCGCCCGCGCCGCCGATGTGGTCCCAGTGCGCGTGGGTGAGGATCAGATGGCTGATCGCACCGTCGGCAGGCGGGTCGAGGTCGCCGAGCACGGCCTTGACCCGGTCCTGGGTGGTTCCGGCGTCGATCGCGACGACGCCGTCGCTGGTCGTGATGAACGCGAGGTCGCCGAAGTCGTAGCCCTGGGCGACCTGGATACCGGGCTCGGGGCGGAGGATCCTGGGCGAGGTGAAGCGGAACCCATCCTGGGCGGCCGCCGAGAAGCCGCCGAACATCAGTTGGGTGTCTGCCGGGGCCGCGCCGAGCCCCGACTTGCCTTCGGCCTCGGTGGCCTGCTCATCGTGGCCCAGCACGGCATGGGCAGCGGCCAGGCCGTGGTACGCGGCGCGCAGCAGCATGGGCGGGAACTGGTCGCGGACGGCCAGGACGAACTCAAGGTCGGCCACGGCCTGTTCGGCCCGCTGCCGGTCTGGCGGGAGCCCGGCCAGGGCCAGCCCGCGGAAGTACTGCGGCGGGCCGAGGTCGACGGCTGCGGCCTGGTCCAGCTTGGCCAGCGCGGCGTCCACATCTTCGCCCAGCCGGGCCTGGAAAAACCCGGCGAGCGTGAGCGGCAGCGCCTGGCCTGGCTGGCCGTCGGCGAGCTCGGAGAAGTAGCGGTATCCCTCGGCGTCCGCGCGGGCGGCCGCGAGCCTGACAGCGAGAATGACCGTGGTGTTCCGGTCGGCGCCGGGCCAGCGGGCCGCTGTCTTGAGTGATTCGATGTCGCGGTAGCGGGTGATCGGTCCGGTCATGACGGCGATCCCTTCGGTGTCAGTCAGGTGTTGCGGGCCAGTTGCTGCCGCAGGGTTACCGGGCCGCTGCGGCGGGGTGCGGCTGTCAGCAGGCTGTCCGCCAGGGCCAAACGCTAGGGTGACGCTGCGAAAGCAGCCCCACACCGTCAAGTCAGACAGCTAGGCACGACTCCTCCCTGTCCGTTTAGGCCTGGTGACACGCTCTTACCGCGATTACCGGCTAAGCCCAGGTAGACGTGCCAGCTAGCCGCCAGCAGATGTCGACACTCAGCACTTGCACTGTGCAGTTGGCGGATTCAGGCGCGGACACCTGCATATGACAATCGCAGGCACGTGATCGCCAGGTCAGTAGGAGTCGGCACGAAGGATCGGCGGGGTGAGTCGGCAGGCGAACTGCCGGGCCGCCACTGTCCAGTCGCACTGTGCACCTGGCGGATGTGGATGCCGCCCTCGCCAGACGACAATCGCAGGTATCGGGCGATATGAGCGAACAGGAGCACGTGATGTGGCCGATTATGCACGATCTCAGCATCAGCGGTCTTCAAGCCGACGCCCTCTTCGCGTCGAGGCTGCAGCGCTGCGATGAACCGAGCGCCGGC
>Ga0210402_10004971_pt1 | contig 11979 bp, 5 predicted proteins | sample IncBWC7MmetaG_FD_161055 | JGI IMG/M metagenome (GOLD analysis project Ga0210402, IMG submission 161055) | Forest soil microbial communities from Barre Woods Harvard Forest LTER site, Petersham, Massachusetts, United States - Inc-BW-C-7-M | ecosystem: Environmental > Terrestrial > Soil >...
ATGTCGCCCCCAACGCATCCATCGAGTCCGTACGCGAGGAGATCGCGCGGGTGTCCGCAGGTTCTCGTGTGCTGCTCTTTTCGAACCGCGATTTGCGCACTGATGCTATCCGAATATTCGACCGCACATTCGCCATAACTTATGCGCTCGAGGCCGTGGCAGTGATTGTCGCGGTGATGGGCATCGCCGGCGCGTTGCTTGCGCTCGTCATCGACCGCCGCCGCGAACTTGGATTGCTCCGTTTTCTCGGCGCAGCAGCAGGCCAAGTACGCAAGCAGATTCTCATCGAAGCTGGTTTACTGGGACTCCTCGCGAACTTCGTGGGGCTCGCTCTGGGCTTCGCGCTCTCGCTCGTCCTCATCTACGTCATAAACAAGCAGTCTTTTGGCTGGACCATTCGCTTCCATTGGCCCGTCGAGGTATTACTGGGAGCCATCAGTGTGGTCTACATCGCCACCGTGCTGGCCGGTTTGTATCCCGCGGAAGTGGCCGTTCGCCTCAATCCCCTCGAGGCTGTCCATGAAGAGTAGGCTGGCCGCCCTGGCTGCGGCGCTTCTGATATTCAGCCCGCTCGCCGCGCAGTACCGCACCGCCCTGCCCGGCTATCGATTCGAATTCCCAAGAGATTATTTCAATCACCCTGATTTTCAGACGGAGTGGTGGTATTACACCGGGAATCTGAAGTCCGCCCGCGGTCATCGCTTTGGTTTCGAACTGACATTTTTCCGCCAGGCTCTTAGCCGCGATCCGGCTCAAGCCGCAACTTGGGATGTGAAAGACCTCTACCTAGCGCATCTCGCTCTCAGCGATCTGGACGGTCGGCATTTCTATCACGCGGAAAGAATAAATCGTGCCGGCCCGGAAATCGCTGGCGTAAGCGAATCGAACGCCCGCATCTGGAATGGCAACTGGCAGATTCAGTGGGAAGGCTCGGACCAGAAACTACAGGCCATCGATCAGCGGTTTGAGTTGCATCTGACGCTGCATCTGGAAAAGCCCCCCGTCATTCATGGCGAACACGGCGTCAGCCAAAAAGCCGAAGGAGCCGGTCACGCTTCTTACTACATTTCGCTGACGCGGCTGGCAGTGAGCGGAAAAGTCGAAGTGAACGGTGAAAACCTCGAAGTGGCCGGCCTAGCCTGGATGGATCACGAGTTTTTCACTCACCAGCTCGAGGCCGGCCAGGTCGGCTGGGACTGGCTGAGCATCCAACTGCAAGACAACACCGAGTTGATGCTATTCCACATTCGCAGGAAAGATGGTTCGCTCGATCCATTCTCTGCGGGTACATACGTTGATGCCCACGGCAAATCCACGCATCTGCGAGCGAACGAGTTTCTTTTGCAGCCGCTCGCCGAAAACTGGACCAGTCCTGTCACTCACGCGGTCTATCCCATCGCCTGGAAGATCGTGGTACCGAAGTTAGGAATAGCGTTGGAAGCCCACACGGCTCTGGCGGAGCAAGAGCTGAGCGGATCATCGGAAATTGTTCCGGCCTATTGGGAGGGAGCCATCACTTTGGCAGGCCATGGGGGAAACCTTCCGCTCAATGGCGCCGGTTACCTGGAAATGACCGGCTACGATCGCGCCGTCAAACTAGCGCCTTAAGCAGAGCCACGGAATATTGGGAACTCAAACGAGTTCGGCAGTCTTTGGAGGAGGAGCAGTGCTGGCTCGTATGATTAATTCCGGCTCAACCACGATTTCCGGGGGATGCGGGGTACTCGCCGGCGTGGTAATCCGCCGCAGGAGAATTTCCGCGGCGATCTTCCCCATCTCGCGCAGTGGTTGGCGAACCGTTGTCAGAGCGGGATTCTGGAATGCAGCGCTTTGAATATCGTCAAAGCCGACGACGGAAACATCTTCGGGCACACGGCGGCCTGCTTCCCGCAAGGCTTGAATAGCGCCGATCGCCGAAATATCGTTAAAAGTAAAGAGAGCGCTGAACGGTTCTCCGCGGGCGAGAAGCTTTTGCGTAACCTGATATCCCAGCAACGGCGAAGACGAATCACCCTCGAGTTGCCCTGTCAGTTGCTCCTTCACCTCAATATTCAATTTCCTGGCTGCCACACGGACCGCTTCCCACCGTACTTCGGTGTCCGAGCTGAATTCTTGACCCTTAATGAAAGCCATCTTCCGGTGCCCGAGGTTGGCAAGATGCTGCAGAGCCAGGCACGCCGCGCGATCGTGGTTGAGGACGATGTTCGTCACTCCCGGCACATTCCGGTGGCCAGACACGGCGACCCCGGGGACGTCCACGCTGTCAGAGAGTGCCGTATCCACTGCGATCAATCCTTCCACCGCGCGCTGTTGCAGAAGGAATGGGTATTCCGAGATAAGCTCTTCCCGATGATGGTGGCTGACGACGAAATAAAAATAACCCTCTTGGAGTAGGTGATCCTCGATTCCCGACATGACCAGAGCCGCATATCCTTCGCTGATCTCGGGAACGACGACGCCGATGGTGAAGCTGCGCTGCTGTCGAAGCGACCGGGCGAGATGATTGGGTCTGTAATTCAACTCCCGGGCTGCCGCGCGGATGAGTTCCTGCGTGCGATGCGGAATTGATTTTGCGGCGGGAGATCGATTGATTACGAAAGAGACCGCAGCCTGCGACAAACCGAGGTGTTCCGCCAAAAACTTCAGGCTGACGCCCGTGCCGGACGGTTTCCGAACGGCTGACGTACGATTTGATTTTGACCGGGGCATGGAGGGTTCTGGGCTGGTAGTCTCCCATAACGGAGTTGGCAGAACAAGGGCCCTTGGCTGAAAATCGCCCGGCGCGAAAATCGCCGTTTCCAGTGCTTGAGTATCTTACTAAATCGGTTTACTATGCTCGTTCTATGGTGTTGCTTCAAGCGTGGAACGGTTTGCTTGAGCGCTCCATTGCGATAATTCCCAAAGAATATGGATATTGCCAGCGGCCCAGCTAAGGACAAAAGCCCAGAACCGTTTACATTGCTACGCCAAATGGTCCGGAATCGAGTAAGGTGTTGATACGTTCAACGCTGAAAACAACGCCCGGCGTTCATGGCATCAAGCGGAGTTCTTAAAAACGTGCTCAACTCACTCATTCGGCTCGCTTTTGTCGTCTGCTTCATCATGGGTTCCCAGTCGGCCACGGCACAGGACACCGCGCCTTCCGCGGCATCCACCGGCGCGAAACTCCACTCCAGTCCCAACGATCCCGGCACGGAACAAAAGATTGATGCCCTCCTGCGCAGGATGACTCTCGAAGAGAAGGTCGGCCAATTGGTCCAGTATTCGGCCGGACAGCCCACGGGACCCGGCACAGGTCGCACGGATTACAACGACATGATCCAAAAGGGCGAGATTGGCGCGTTGTTTAACATTACAACTGCGCGGGAATCAAATGCGTTTCAACACGTCGCGGTGGAGAAATCCCGGCTGCGAATCCCCATCGTATTCGGTTTAGACGTGATACATGGGTTTCGCACCGAGTTTCCGATTCCTCTCGCATTGTCCTCCACTTGGGACCCTGAGCTTGTCCGGCGCGCCGCGCGCGTGGCTGCGCGGGAAGCATCAGCAACCGGAATCCGCTGGGTCTTTTCTCCGATGGTCGATATCGTCCGGGACGCGCGCTGGGGAAGAATGGTCGAAGGCTCCGGAGAAGATCCTTATCTGGGCGCGGCTATGGCTCGAGCCTACGTGCTGGGCTACCAGGGCGATCGTCTCTCGGCGCCTGATAGTGTCGCCGCGTGCGTCAAACATTTTGTGGGATATGGAGCTGCCGAAGGCGGCCGGGACTACAATTCGGTGGAGATTTCCGAGCATACCCTTCGTGAAATCTATCTGCCTCCTTTTCGCGCAGCAGTGGACGCGGGCGTTGCCACACTCATGACCGCGTTCGACTCCCTCAATGGAATCCCCACCTCGGCAAACTCTTTCACCATCAAACAGATCTTGCGCAAGGAATGGGGATTCCGCGGACTCGTTGACAGTGATTGGACTTCGGTCGCCGAACTGATTCCGCATGGCATCGCGAATGATCCTGCCACTGCTGCGCGAAAAGCCTTTCTAGCCGGCGTCGAAATGGACATGGTCAGCAGCTTTTACCACGACAATCTGGCGAATCTTGTGCGTTCCGGCCAAGTGCCTGTGTCCGATCTGAACGAAGCGGTACGCGACGTTCTGCGCTTCAAGTACTCGCTGGGTTTGTTCGATCATCCCTTCGTGGACGAAAAACAGGAAGCAGGAGCGATGCTTCAGCCGGAGAGTGTGGCGCTGGCGCGCGCGGCTGCGGAGCGCTCCTTCGTTCTGCTGAAAAATTCTCCTGCGAATGCCGGATCGCCGGTACTTCCGCTTTCCAGTGATTCGAAGAACGTCGCGCTCATCGGACCGCTCGCCGATGACGCGGCGGTCATGCTGGGTTCGTGGTCTGCGCAAGGCCGCCCCCAGGACGCCATCACGTTACGCGCCGCACTTGTCGAGAAATTGGGCGCGGATCATGTGCGCTACGCGAAGGGCAGCGAAATAACAAAAGCCTCGGACGATCAATTGGCGGAAGCTGTCAAGACCGCGCAGGAATCCGACGTAGTAATTCTTACGCTTGGCGAAAATGCTTCGGAGATGACCGGTGAAGCCGCTTCGCGCGCGCATCTTGGATTGCCGGGCCGCCAGGAACAACTCCTCGAGGCCATTGTCGCCACTGGAAAACCAGTCGTACTGGTGCTTTTCAGCGGGCGGCCGCTCACCCTTCCCTGGGCGTTCGAACATGTGCCCGCTGTTCTCGCCGCATGGTTCCCGGGATTGCAGGCCGGCCCCGCTCTCGTTCGCACGCTCTTTGGAGATTCCAGTCCAACCGGAAAACTCGTTGTGTCCTGGCCGCGTGCCGTCGGGCAGGAGCCGCTATATTATGACGCGCTCAGCACAGGCCGCCCTGCCGGCAATGCCGATCTTACGCGGCCGCCATCAGACGGCTCCGTCAAATATGTTTCGCGGTACATCGACGAACTGAACAGTCCGCAGTTTCCCTTTGGCTACGGACTCACGTACACCACTTTTCGCTACGGCGCGCCGCAGATTAGTTCAACGACGCTGAGCGCCACAACGCTGAGCGGCGGTCTACTTGTCGCGGCGCAATCGCAGAATTCCGTTCTGACGGTCAGCGCGGACATCACCAATACGGGCACGCGCGCGGGCGAGGAGACTGTTCAACTGTATGTTGGCCTGACAGGCACGAGCACGGCGCAGCCGGTGCGCGCACTGAAAGGTTTCCAGCGAATCAAACTCGCCGCAGGGGAAACGCAGCGGGTCACTTTCCGTTTGGGGCCGGATGCCTTTGCGCTTTGGGATGATCACAACAAATATGTCGTCGAAGCTGCGCGCGTGAAGATCTGGATCAGTCCCGACTCAGCGCAAGGTTCCGAGACGACCATCGAGATTGCAAAGTAGCTGCGAGAGACGAAATGGCCGAACATCCCTTCTACAACCGGCGAGAGATCCTCCGGCTTTGCGGCCTCGGACTGCTTTCTTCTTCGTTTGCGCCGCTGATAAGCTGCGGTGCGGATACACAAAAGACGTTCGTTGAGCCCGGCGGAGCGCCGTATCAAGGGAGCGACGAAAAGCTGCTGGACGAAATCCAGCGCCTGGCGTTTGATTTCTTCTGGAACGAAGCGAGCTCGAAAACGGGGCAGGTGAAAGACCGGGCGCTTGCAAATGGAAATGATTCGCGGGCGATGTCCAGCATTGCGGCCACCGGTTTTGGCCTCACGAGCCTGTGCATAGGCGACCATCGCGGTTTTAGAAAAAACGAGGACATTCTCAAACGCGTCCGCAACACGTTGCGCTTTTTGGCGAATGACCTGCCGAACGAACACGGCTTTTTCTATCATTTCATTCACATGGAGAGCGGCAAGCGATGGGAAAAGTGCGAGATTTCCTCGATCGACACTTCCCTGCTTCTCTGCGGCGTGCTCACCGCGCGCCAATATTTTGACGATCAGGAAGTCAAAGACCTCGCGACGAAAATTTACGAGCGCGTCGATTGGCCGTGGATGCTGAATGGCGGACCGACGCTTTCGATGGGGTGGCACCCCGAGTCCGGCTTCCTGGTCGCGCGCTGGGAGCACTATTGCGAGTTGATGATGATTTATTTGCTCGGGATCGGCTCTCCCACTCATCCGTTGTCCGCCGATGCCTGGAAAGCATGGACGCGGCCGGTTATCAAGTACCAGGGGATTGAATATATCTCCGGCAACGATCCGATTTTCACGCACCAATATTCGCAGGCATGGTTTGATTTCCGGAGGAAACGCGACGCCTACACCGATTATTTCGAGAACTCGATCAAGGCGACAAAGGCTCACAAGCTTTTTTGCCTTTCGTTGCACGATCGCTTTCCGGATTACAGCGAAGACTTGTGGGGAATCAGCGCGTCGGACTACGTGAAAGGTTACACGGCATGGGGCGGGCCGCCGCCGCAGGGGCCGATTGACGGAAGCATTGTGCCGTGCGCCACGGGTGGTTCGCTGGCTTTTCTCTATGAAGACTGCATGCGCGTCCTTCGCAACATCCGCGGCCGCTACCGAGACAAGGCCTGGGGTAGATACGGGTTTGTCGATGCGTTCAATCCTCTTACCGGCTGGTACGACCAGGATGTTCTGGGAATAGACCTGGGTATCACGATGCTGATGGCGGAAAATCACCGCACGGGTTTTGTGTGGGAGACCTTTATGAAAAACCCAGAGGCGCAAGCCGCCATGCAAAAAGCAGGATTCCACTCGACGTAATCGAGTTTGGGCTGTTGGCTCAGCATAAAAATTGTCTTCCGGATTTCCCGCGAAGGGTCTACCCCCCACCCCCTTTTTTCTGTAAGTGTGGATTCTAAAGGACTTTAAGTCCTGTGTTTTGGAAGTGCGGATTCTAAACAAGTTATGGGCGAGTTTTGCGGAAGTGCGGATTCTAAGAGACTTAGTGAATGGCGACACGGGATTCGTGGCCGGAGGATTGAGTCGCCGTGGAGGGCCGGTCCTTGTGCGACCCGGCGCACCTGCAGGAATAAGGGCAAAGCGCGGACCTGAGGGTCCACACCTAAAGAGAGATGAGCAGAGGAAGGCGCGGCGTTGGCGAAACCCTTCGAGACTCGGGGCAAGCACGGGAAATGGTAGCACTGCGTTGGCGGGAGAGTAAAGTGTTTTGCAGGGAATGGTCGAAATTAGGGGTTGAATGGTAGTTTTCGGAGGTCGAACGGCGATAGGCAGGCCTTAGCGGCGTAGACAAAAAGCTGACAGCGAGCGGCGAAATTTTTTGCCACTCGCTGTCAGCCTCCTCGAACGAATTAAGAGGCGCAATCCGTTTCCGGAATGCGCCTCATGGGGTGGCGGGGTTAAAAGCTAAACCGAGCGCCCAGTGTGACGGTACGGGCACCAAGAGCGGAAGTAGCCCTGCCGAAGCCGGTAGCATTAATGTCGTTCACGATGCTGGTTGGGTTGAAGTTCAAATTATTGAACAGGTTGTAAGCATCCATCCGGAACTCAATCTTAGCGCTTTCGCCGAGTCCCGGGATCCTGGGCAGGCCGAAAGCCTTGGCCAGCGTCATGTCCACGTCCCTGTAACCCGGGCCGGTGAGTGAGTTTCGACGGACACCGGTCTGCGGAAGAGAGGATCCGAAGTTGCTGCCGCTATAGGCAGTGAAGGTTGGCGTCGAGAAATATGCCGCCCCACCTTTGGAATAGTTCGAGCCAGTCTTGAATTGATCGTTGCTGGTGCTGCTGCCCGCGCCGCCCAGGTAGGCAGCTGGGAGCAGTTGCGAATAGCCGCACGTTCCGCAATAGAGGCTTCCCCCGAAATTCACCACGGGACTCCAGGGGAATCCAGAGTGTAGATTGAGAATGCCGCTTAGCGACCAGCCACCAGCGATCTTTTCCATCCAGCTATTACTGCCGTGGAAAAGGACCGGCTGCCATAGGCCAAAGAGCTTGAACGCCTTGCCCACGTTGTAGTCAGAACGTCCGTAATTCAGGCTGGTGTTATACGGGTAGATCTGTTCCGAGTACGGCGCTGAACTAGTGTCCATGCTCTTGGACCAGGCGAATTGAGCATCGGCCGTAAACTGGCGCGAGAATCTATGCTTCAATTCAGCGAGCAAGGCATTGTAGTTGCCGCTGCCATTCACGCCCCAGTAGTCGCCGCCACCGATCTGCGGATTCAGGGTGAAGCCACTGGCCGCCGGCACAGCATTGGGGTTCGAGTGGAAGTAAGTGTTACGCGACAAGCTTCCCTGATATCCCAAGGACGCTACGAAGTCGTGACCGAGGTCGTACTGGGCATCCAGCGAGTAGTGATGAGTACGCATGGTGGGAAGGTCGCGTGGGAAGATGCTGACGTTAACCTGGGCGCCACTTGCGGGCAGCCCATTTGCGTTAAAGGTCGAAATCGTGTTTGGGTTGGCCGGATAGCCGGTAAGATCGTGCACACCCGACGAAACGGCGTAGATAATGCCGGGATTCGGCGAGGTCGGTGTGGACATTGTGAAGGACGGATTCACCACCAGCCCGGGATTTGCTGCGATATTGGCCGAAATAGCGATTTCTTCCTGGTTGTAATTCAGGCCATAACCGCCGCGGACCACAAGTTTGTCTTTGAATCGACCAGGACTCCAAGCAAAGCCGATCTGCGGCCCGAAGTTATCCTTCTGCGCGTTCCAGGAATTTCCCTTCTGAACGGTCAGGCCCGTCAGGAAACTCGCACCCGCACCAGGAATGGCGACAAACATGTTGCCCTCTTTGGACGAGAGGGGACCGAAGTAAGACCAACGCAGACCCAAGTTGATCGTGAGATTTCTGCGGAGTTTGAAGTCATCCTGGACAAAGAATCCCCAGAGGTCTGTGCGGTCGTCCTGGCGAAGCGTCGTGGGTATCCCGGTAGTAGGATTGAAGGCTCCCCCTTCGTGTTGCGGCGCATCGTTGAGAAAGTCCCAGATGTTGAAGAAGTTGTAGCTTGGCACGCCGCAGCCGGCGCAGTCGTTAAGGTAAAAGAGGCGCGTGATTTCACCGCCAAACTTGATGGCGTGGCGTCCGTAGATCTTGGTAGCCACATCCTTGAAGCTATAAGTCCACTGATTCAAGATGCTGCCGACATTAGGTCCAAAAGAGTTTGGCGCGCCAATGCTGCCGATGTTACCGATGAAATCCGATGGAAGTCCAACCGGCGATTGGGGGTTGGAGTCGACTTCATTCCACCGCCATCCGGCGGCATTCACGCGAGCTTCGTTGAGGAGGCTCGGCGAGAAAGTGTGGTTCCAGATTCCGGAGAACGCTTCATTGATTTGTGAGTGATGGAAGAAATTGTAGGCACGCGCTCCGCCATTCAGGAAGCTTGCGGACTGAGGAACGTAGTAGATCGCAAAGCCGATGCGATCCTTGTTGGTGACATCGGCATCCAGGCGGCCATTGTACTGGGCCCTCGAGGAAGTGGTCGTGCTCGAGGTTATGAAGTTCGCAATGTCGGCCACGCCGTCCAGACCGCCGCCAACGCCGGGGTTGCTGGGATTCTGGAAGCTGAGATCCTGCGTGCCCAAGGCAGATTTCAAAGGCGAACCGATATCCAGGCCTTGGCCTGCAATCGTTCGGCAGTTAACCCCTTCCTGCAGGCCCGCGGTGGCGCACGTGGAAGGATTGATTCCCTGGTTAACGACACCGGAACCGGGGAAGGTGAGATACTTCGCCGCGATGCTTCCGGAAGGCGCTAAGGCGTCGAACGCCGAAGTATCGTACCAACCGTTGCCGACGCTGCTGGAGTTAGGGTTGCGAGCTGTCTCATAGTCGAAGAAAAAGAAAATTTTATTCTTCCAGATCGGGCCGCCAACGCTTCCGCCGAACTGATTAAACCGGTTGTTGTCTCTCAAATCGCTATTACCCAGGCCGTTGAATCGCTGATAAGCGTTCAGGCCGGGACGGTGAGCAGTAAAGAAGGCACTCCCATGAAAGTTGTTTGTGCCGCTCTTGGAAGTGATCTGAATCTGGGCGCCACTGAAGCGTCCAGCCTCGGCATCATAGCCGTTGGAGACAACTTTTACGCTTTCAACGGAATCTTCTGAAGGTGTAACGACTGTAGTTCCGCCCCAGACGGCGCTCGTCGTGCTTATACCGTCAATCGTAACGCTGTTGTTTTCATACTGCTGGCCAACGGCCAGGGCCTGTGGACCATTTTCCGTGGCAAAAATGCCTGTGCTGCCGCCCGTTCCACCGGGGCCCTGGGTGCCGGGAAGATTTTGACTGCCACCACCATTTCCCTGCGCACCATCGCCGAAGACGCCCGGGGTCAACTGGACCAGTTGGAAGACATCGCGCCCGAATGAAGGCATGTGCTGGATCTGATTGGTGGAAACCGTTCCGCTCAGGTTCGCGGTCTCCGTATCGATGAGCGGAGTCGAATCGCCGTTCACTGTAACGGTTTCCGCGACCTGGCCAAGTTCAAGCTGGAGATTCAATGCGTTCGCTTGGTCTGCGATGAGCCCCACATTTTCGAGGACCTGCTTCTTGAAGCCCGTCTTGTCGACAGTGAGGGAATACCTGCTGGGAGGAAGGGCGTTGAAGTTGTAGATACCGCTGTCGTCGGTCGTGGCGGTCAGCGTCTGGTTCGTCTCCAGATTCTTCAAGGTGACGGTCGCGCCTGAAACCGCGGCTCCTTGCGGGTCCGTTACAACGCCCTGAATGGAAGCCCGGTACTGAGCGTGTGCGGTACTAAGGACAAAAATCATGGGAACCAACAGAATAATCCCACGAAGGGCCAGCTTGGACAGAGTCATGTAAGTCTCTCCCCCTCAAAAGAATGGCCGAAACGCCGTGCACCGGCAGCTAAATCGGTTAAGTAATCGTTTTCGGGAGTATAGTCATGGCATTTTTGAATGTCAACGATTGTTAATCTCGATGCATGACTTCGGAAATGATGGTTTCAGCCAGCATTTGATGTTTGTCTCGGCCAAGAAGACGTGAAAATAAATACTGTCCCCCCTCACAAAAACCAGAGGCGCCAGGAGGGGTAAGGACCAACTCCGTAAGATTCAGGCGACCACTCAGGTTTTTAGGAAGGGCGTCCAGACTTCCATGGACGTGGCCTGGCGATTGGACCACGCGTAGTAGGGAATGAAAGCGAGCGGGACGCGGCGGGTTTTGAGCGGCTCGGGGCTGTAGGCGGAGTAGAGAGCATCGCGCGATCTGTCCCGTTCGTAGACGACACCGGGGGAACGGAGCACAACTGTTCCGCCGAGCAAATCGCTCTTGAACTCGTCAAGGAATTTTGTTCCCGAGGATTCGCGTAAATCCAGAGCGAGGTCGGTTAAGACCGTGCCCTCGGGTTGATCGACTTCCTCGAGGCAGTAAACGAGCGGGCCACGCTGGATGGCCACACGGCCGAAGTCGTCGACCACGTGAGGATTGGCCTCGAGGACTTGCGGCGTCATATCGAATTTCGCGTGGATCGTGTCGCCCGGAGTCCAGCGACGATCGATGGAAAGATACGCGCCGGGCTTTACGCCGCTCAATGATTCTCCGTTCACGGAAACGGACGCCCGCGTGGCCCAGCCCGGAATGCGAAGATTGAAAGTGAAGTTTGAAGGTTGCGCCGGCGTAACGGCGATTTCGACGCCGCCGTCCCAAGGATAGTTCGTCTTCTGCGTGACGCGCAGGCCAGCGCCGGTTTCGAGATGCCAGTTCAGCTCTGAATTGGCGTAGAGGTGAAGATAAATGCCGTCGTTGCTCGTGCTATAGAAATATCCGGGGAGGGATGCAAAAGTACGCTCGAGATTGGGCGGGCAACAAGTGGTGTCATACCAGGGATTGCGAATTTTTTCGCCGGTCGAAGGATCAAACGCCAGGGGGTTGCGGTAGCAATAGAGCGTGCCATCGAGCGACATGCCGGAATTAATGCCGTTGTAGAGAGCGCGCTCGATGACGTCTGTGAACTTGGCGTCACCCGTGGCAGCGAGCATGCGCCAGTTCCACATCATGTTTCCGA
>Ga0210402_10004973_pt1 | contig 11974 bp, 30 predicted proteins | sample IncBWC7MmetaG_FD_161055 | JGI IMG/M metagenome (GOLD analysis project Ga0210402, IMG submission 161055) | Forest soil microbial communities from Barre Woods Harvard Forest LTER site, Petersham, Massachusetts, United States - Inc-BW-C-7-M | ecosystem: Environmental > Terrestrial > Soil >...
CCGGGCCTTGCGTTCGCGCAATTGCTCGATATAGGCGATGGTCCCCACGACAACCGCCTGGGTCGCGCCGATATTACGCACTATTTCGCTGAAAAAGGTGTGCGTGTCGGTCGATCCTTCGATCATGTCCTCGCGCAGAATTTCATCCTCAACCAGCTCGGGATAAGCCGACATGAGCTGCAGGATTTGATTGCGAATGTCGTGCGCGTTGTAGTTCATCTGTTCAGCAATATCGCTGCAAGAGCAACGACGTTGACCCAGGTCGCAGCCGCAAGAAGGAGGATTAACAGGGCATTACTCATCGGATGGTTCTCTGCCAGCGCCGCGGCAGGCCCGCTCGTATTCGGATCATTGACACATAGCCGCGACTGATACCGTAGTCGGCCGCAATCGCTTCTTGTTTGTCACCCACTGCAAGCAACGCAACTACACGCGAACGCTGAAATGGAGTCAGTTTATACCAGTTGCGTCCTGTCCTCATTTTCAACTCCATCACTGACAAACGTAAAACTGTGATCGATGTCGTGCACGCTCGCGCGTAGCTCGGCCTCAAGCCGGCGGCCGGTGAATGTCCAGCCGCAGGAGCAGCGCGCGGTTGTTTTGAACTCGACCAGGTGAAGTGTGGCCGCTCCCGGTGTTGGGGTTGCCGGGGGGTGCGCACCAGGAGCGGCCTTCGGGGGTTGCTCAGGACCCATTTGGAACATCCCCGAACGAAATAGCAGTTTCGATTGTGAGATCATCGGCGAGCGCCATGCGCATCAGCCGGAAGGCAGCGGCAGTCAGCGCGTGCTTGCGCGCTTCGTACTCATCTTCGGCCGGCTGTCCGATCAGTTTCGGAAACTTGAGAATTGTGGCTGACACGGCAACCCTCCCAAATCGCGGGAGAGTTTGTACTTCACGAACCGTGAAGAAGTCAACAGGTAAAATTCACAAACTGTGGAGTTACTGCTTCACGGCCACATAGCCCTTGGCGGCCATGCAGCCGGCGAACGCCTCGTTCCAGGCGATCGCACACAACACGCAGATTTGTGGACCGCCTTGTGCCAGCGTGGCTTTTTGTACCTCGCCGCGGCAGATAGTTTGGTCAGTCTCGAGCTGCGCCCGATCAACGATGTGCCCGTCGATCTTTGCGACTGGCTTGTCTGCGCTGCATTCGCCTAGAAACAGCAGGAGGAGGGGCAGGAGAGGGAAAAAACTCAATCGGCGCAGCATTTATGATCTCCATTAGCTTTTGATAAACATCACCACGCAGGAAAGTGGGATCGGCGGTATAAATCCAATCGAAGATCGAGACCCCGTAGCTTATTTTAAAATCCGCGCCGATCTCTTGCTGAAATTCGTGGTGATTGGTTTCGTAATTCGACCAGCGGCTCGTTGAACAGCCAATTCGCTCCTCAATATCCTTTTGCGACAGCCCCATAGCCTCCCGCAGGGCTCTGACTCTGCCACCCATTGTCTTTGTCTCTATGGGCTTTTGTCGGTTTCGTCTCATACCATTAGTGGACATCACGCCGCGTGAATAATCCACTTCGGAGTGGTGGATGCTTGACATCTTCACGATCCGTGAAGTATCAAGCGCCATGCTCAATTCCGTCGATGCCATCGTAGAAGCCGTCGGTGGCGTCACCGCCGCCGCATCTCTGACCGGCGTGTCGAGCCCGGCAGTTTCCAATTGGAAAGCCCGCGGCTCCATCCCGGCAGAATATTTTGCGGCCTTTGCCGATGAGCTCGACCGGCGCCGCAAACGCTTTGACCGGACGGTTTTTGGTTTCAGGCCGGTGGCTAAGGCATTGCGCCGATGACCACCAGGAAACGGCAGCAGAATTCCCATTTGTGGACGCCTCACAACTTCTCGGCGAATAGGTCACCCCGAGGAAATTGTGTCGAGTGTGTGACGCAACGTCAAGCGGATTCAAACGTGCGTTTGAAGCAGTGGAGTAGTGTGACATGCGTGCATCATGGGGGAGTGCGGAACTTGCGACAACGCAATTGCGGGGGCGCTTTACGGTCAACGGTGACAACTCTGTCACCCCTCCGAAATTTGCCAGCGTGTGCCGAATGTTGTGGCCGGACAAGACGGCCGCGCATATCGCCGCTATCGCCGGTCATGACGAACGAACGGCCAAACGATGGCTTTCCGGTGAATGCCGGCCGCCGGTCAAGCTGGTTCTGGCAGTCCTGAACGAGCTGCTTTAGCGGGCTGGTTGCAGTTCCGTAAGCGTGCGTTGGCGTGCGTCTCCGATACGGCCACAGGGAGGCATGAGGGTGAACGCTGGCACTATCGACCGGCCCTTCGGGTTGCCGGCGGACTCGATCGAGATCGTGCTCGATCTGCCGATGCCGACATCGACGAACAGCCTCTACACCCGTAGCCGCAAAGGCATCTGCCGCTCGGTCGCATATGTGCGATGGGCCGAGGATGCGGACATGACCGTCATGGCCGCCCGCGCCTATCCCAGGCGCAAGATCACCGGGCCGTTCGAGACCGAAATTCTGCTCAGCACCGAACACGGCGGCGACGGCGATAACCGGATCAAAGCCGCGCTGGATTGGCTGCAATCGCGCGACATCGTGCGCAACGACAGCGATTGCCGCAGAGGCTCGTGGAAGTGGGTCGATCCGGAAATGGCACCGAGCGGGTGCCGCGTCATACTGAGGAGCTTGCATGAACAGCATATGGACCGATGAAAAAGTCGAAATTCTCAAAGCCAGGCGGGCTGAGGGGCTGTCCTGCGGCGTGATTGCTGCGGAATTCGGGATCAGCCGCAATGCCGTGATCGGCAAGTGCACACGGCTCGGCATCGTTGGGCGCGCCCTAGACCCGTCGACCGGGCGGGTGAAGGTCCGCCCGCCTCACGCGCGGCACACCAATCTACTGATCGGGCCAAAATCGCAAGGACGGGAGATTATTGAGTTGCCGATCGAGCCGCCGCAATGCGAGCCGGTTCTGTTTATCGATACCCGGCTAGACGATTGCCGGTGGCCGGTCGAGGGCGAGGGCGCCACCATGCTGTGCTGCGGCGCACAATCGATCATCGGATCATCGTGGTGCACGTACCATAGGCGTAAGGCGAGCGCACGGTAGTGATCGACGTGCGCGCCATGAGGGCCGCCGGCCTGACCGACAAGCAGATCATCGACATGATCGATGCTTGTCAGCAGGAAAGGCTTTTGCGGATAAAAGAACTAAACAGAATTCGCCAACGAAATCATAGAGCGCGTAACCGTGTCACGCGTGACAGCGTGACAGTTTCCTCCCCTTCTCTCCCCCTCTCAATGGTTTCCCCTATAACCCCTTCCTTAACTCTCCCCCTTTCATCCCCTCCTTCAAAACTCTCGGCCATCGACTTCGAGCGCTTCTGGAAGGCGTACCCGAGGAAGGAAGCGAAGAAGGCGGCCGAGAAGGCGTTGGCGAAGGCGCTGAGGGAAACCTCGATTGCCGTGATCCTCGACGCGATCGCGAAGCAAGGGGCTTCGTGGACCGACCCGAAATTCATTCCACACCCGGCGACGTGGCTCAACGCCGGGCAATGGATGGACGAGCCGCAAGTCAACGGAGGGCATATCAATGGACAGCATCGGACAGGTGGTCAATCGGGCTCTGCAAAAGGCCACACCTGGGCAAGCTTCACAGCCGCAAAAGCTCGCGAAGTCAGCGAAGCGCGAGCCAAACGGGATGCCGGTCCTGGTGGACCCGGAAGTGGATGTGAGGCTCCGGACCTTGATTTGTTTCCGCCACGATAACGGCGCCCTTGAGTTACGGCGGCCGTTGGCCGCGGACGAACGAGCCGTGATCGAAGTGCGGGAGGCAGCGCTTGAACTGGCGATCGAGCCTTACCGGGCGGACGACAAGGATGAGCTTGTGATGAGCATCGGGGCGATGTTCAGCGGCTATCGCTCGATGCGCCAGCAGGGCGAGGATGTCGAGACCACGACGATGGTCACGCTGGCGGTTCTGCGCGAGTTTCCGGCCTGGGCGATCCAGAAGGCGTGTCTCATGATCGCATCTGGCGCCCTTGATCCGCGTTGGCCGCCGAACGATGCCGAGATTGCGAGCCTCACGCGAAAGCTGGTGATTCCTTATCGCGACTGCCTTGCACAAGCGCGTAAAATGCTGGAGGCGGCATATGTACGCTAGGGGGTGGGGTAGCGGGCACCCCGCGCCGACGCACCAGCGGTCACGGCTGGCCGAATGAGCCGCATCCTAGCGCCGCAGGTCGCCGACTACAGCTCGCTGATCCGCGCCGTGCGGGAGCGGGTTGCAGAGCTCGGGATCACCCACGAGACGCTGGACGCGATTTCGGGCTTGCAGTCTGGCTATGCGTCCAAGCTATTGGCCGATCCGCCAATCCGGCGTATTGGGCCGCTGACGCTGTTCATAGTCCTGCAATCGCTCGGCATGTCGCTGTCGCTTGTCGAAGATCGAAAATGGATGGAGAGGGCCGAAACACGGCTGGTCCCGCGCAAGACACCGCGGATGCTCCGCGGCGGAAGCACTACTTTTACTCCGGATTATTATTCGCGGATTTCGCGGGATGGAAATGAGGCGAGAATGATCAAGCTGACGCCCGCGAGACGCAAAGCAATTGCTCGCAATGCGGCGCGGGCTAGGTGGGCAAAAGCCGCGGCGCGCGCAGATAGCAATCCAGCAGCAGGGCGATAGTCTCCGGGATCGGGTCGCCATCAGCGTAGCGCTGGCATTGCCGCACGGTGACGCCAAGAGCCGCCGCTGTGGCTTGGCTGGCGCGCGTCAAGCCTAGTTTTTTGAGTGCTTTGAGATATTGTTTTGTTGTCATCGTGTGCGCCTTAGAGACTGAATTGATGTGGTCCCTTCTGTGCCGTCATCGAGTCGTATCCAAATTGTTTCGTTTTTAATTTTCAGGACTGTGGCCGGACCATAATCTACATGGCGTACACGATCTCCGCGCTTTACAAAAGCATTGATGATATTGCTATAATCAGTTGTCATCGTTTGCGCTCCTTGGGGTTGGTCCTCGATGGCCCATGTTGAGCCGCGGTGATAGGGGCAGGGACGCCAATCCCTGCCCCACTGTTTTATGTTCCACGCAATTGGTTCTCAACTTCGGCTTCCCATTTGGCGGGGCCGTGCGGACGATCGTAAAGCGTTTCAATAGCTCGCTGACGCCATCCGCAAAACCATTCCAGCATGTCGGCGCCGCTGATGTAGAGATCACCGTCGCTGGCTTGTGATGGATCGAGATCGAGTTGAGGCCACGCGCGGACTGCCTCTTGGATAATCGCGCGCAATGCCAATTCGCGCCGTTTTAGATTGCTTTGGTGCTTTGCCATGTCACGTCCTCGCTGTTGTGCGCCAGTGGCGCGGGTTTAATCGTTAGTTGGTTCCTGTAGCATTTCGACCAGATCGAGCTGCAGGTGATCGTCACCAAACAGCCCGATATCGCACGGCTGCTGCGGCTTAGGCGCCTTGAGCGGCGCCGTCCACCGACGCTCGGCGACCGTTTTTTGGTCGGTCGCCAAGCGATTTAATGACGGTCATGACACTTCCACGATCTTGATGGTGTCGCCGGGGCCGAGCACCCATGCGCCCAACTCGTTATGGATGCGCTCGGACACCTCTGCCGAGTCGTCGTCGCCAACGTCGGTTGTGAGCCGATCCAGTTCGTTGCCGCTTTTGGAATAATGAATGATGCGGATTTTCATGACGCAATCCTCACCCATCCCGAGCCACCGCAATCGGTACATTCAATCTGCACACAAAAATGCGGGTCATCGTGTTGTGGGGCGGCTTTCTCGTGACTGCCGAAGCCGTTGGCGCGACCATTCGTTCTTTTCGTGTTGCGTCGGTTGGATTGTAGACATTGCAGGTCATCGCTGTTGTAGCGACCGCGCCAACGGTCCCCGATTGGAAGCTTAGCTATTGCACTCTAGAACGTGGTCTATTCGATAGATTGCGTCCTCTACTTCGCGGTCACAATCGAAATGTTCGGCGATGTGCTTTGCGGCGCCGGGATTGTGCCAATCGGCATGAAGCAGAGTGAGAAGCCGCTTGATATCCAGCAGCTCATCTTTGGTTAGATTGTAGCGCAACGTCGTGTCGGTCATTGGATTGCCCTCGCTGTTGGGGCAGCAACGCCAATTGCTGCTTACAATTCGCACAATATGCCGTATTGTCGTATATGTCAAGCGGTCATAGTCAAAAATAATGCAACCGCACAACCTGTCAACTACCCTGGGATTGCATTACCCCATATAAATCAATGATTTAACATGAGTGCGTTGCGCCCGGAAATAATTTATCGGAAGCTGTTGCTTCACCCCATTTGCACAGCATGGGGTCGCTTGAATGATATGGTGACAACATGGGCTATCGCCCGAGCTATACGCCTCGACGAACGGCGACCGGCAAGCTGCCAATTACGACATACATCTCCGATCAGCTATTCGCCGAGCTGGACATTCGTGCACGCCAAGCCAATCTGTCACGCGCTGAATATGCCGCACTGGTCCTGAGCCATCACATCGGTATGCCGGGCAAGAGCAGCATAGCTCCCGGCATGGTTACAACCAGCTCTGCGCCGTGCACTGTGCCTTGCGCAGAGCAGGCCCAAGCAGAAGCACTAGCCAAGCAGGTCCAAGCCGATAATCAAATCGCCATCGACCACATCAAGCAGCGCATCGCCAGCGACAAGGCCAAGCAAGTCAGTACAGAGCACAGCCCCAAGCCGCAGTGATCCAACGCCAAGCAGCGCATCGCCTGCGCTTGGTAGTGCATCACCCCATGCCTAGCAGTGCAGTGCCTAGCAGTGCAGTGCCTAGCAGTGCAGGCAGCTCAAGCAAATAAGCGCCCGCTTAACGGGTCTGGATGGTCGTGCTCATTGTCCATATTGGTCTGTTGTTGGACATGGCGATAAATCTCAAGCAATATCAATGCCTGTTACCGCCTTAGTATGGTGGTTACATGGACAAGGTGGAACGAGCGTTCCAAGCCAAGCCATTACAATCAAAAGCTAAATAGACCGGGGGTAGGGTGGCCGTGCCCCCGAAAATCCCTCGTCCGCTCAATCTCGAGCTGCCCGTCCCCTCGCGAGGAAAATTCTGCACATGACAGATACGACGACATGCGACGGTATGGTCATGGAATGTAGTGCGTTGGCGTTGTGCACCGGGCTGTGATTAACCGGGTTAACTTTGACTGTCATTTGGTGAGGATTGAGCATGAGCGGTCAGACGATTGGCTGGGCTGTCGAGCATTTGCAGGAGGGCAAGCGTGTGAGTCGAGCTGGCTGGAACGGCAAGAAGATGTATCTGGAACTGCAAAAGCCTGACGACGACAACGCTAGAATGACACTTCCATACGTCTCCATGCGCACGGTACATGGTGATCTTGTGCCGTGGCTGTGTTCACAGACTGATTTGTTAGCGACGGATTGGGAATTGGCTGACTGATGGATCCATCTAATCCTGACGACTTTGGGCCGCTCATGGCGGCGCTGACGGAGAAGCAGCGCCGGTTTGTGATGGCGATGGCATCTGATCCGTTTGGCTCGGCTACCAAGTGGGCCAAGTCGGCGGGGTACAGCAACAAGTCTGAGGGTGCCAAGGTTACGGCGCATTATCTGATGCACGACCCGCGCATTGCCCCGGCTGCGCGTGAGTTTGCCGGCGATCTGATGAACGTGCAGGGGCCGGTTGTTGCTGTTGCGGTGATGATGAAGATTGCCATGAACCAGAACCATCCGCAGCAGTTGAAGGCGGCGGAGATGATTGCGAACCGTGTGGGACTGCACGAGACGCAGGAGATCCACGTGCACAAGACGGACAACACCGGGGCGGCGCTGTTGGAGCGGATCAAGGTTGCGGCGGCGGCGCTGGGTGTTGATCCGGCGCAGTTTCTTGGTGCCAACACCGAGCCGAAGCTGATCGAGGGAAAGGTTGAATGATGCACTATTTTTTCATGTTGCCGGTTCAAACACCATTGTGGTTTTGGGAATGGGAGGATGATCCCGTTGGAGCATTTTGGGACAGGGCGATCATGGAGGCATAGGACAATGCTGTTTGATCCGAAGTGGGAACAGAAAGTTGCAATCGAGCCGTGGCGGCAGGCGCTGCTCGATGCGGCGGATTATATCGAGACGCACGGCTGGTGCCGGGGAATGGCGCGTATGGGCAGCGCCGTGTGTGTGCTTGAGGCGCTGGTGCAGGTTGCCCCCTGCCGTGACGGCCACGCGTGGATGCGCCTTGCAGAACACTTGAACGTTGGATCAGTTGTGGGCTGGAATGACTGTCCGGGACAGACCAAGGCCAATGTTGTGGCGACGATGCGCGCAGTAGCGCGGCAAGGAGAATGAAATGCAGAACCTTGGCTTGATCCTGCTGGTGTTTGCGTTCGTGTTTGCGGTCATTGCCACCTGTTTCATGGAGGCGAACGGCCGCTGGCATTTCGGCTGGGGGGCGGTTGCGTTCTGGATTGCCAGCGAGTTGCTGGGCGGCCTTGGCCGGGTGTTTCACTGATGATGTGGTCGGTTCTGATCTGCGCGCTGATCATGGGTTTTATCTGTCTCGGGCTGAGCCTGGTCCTGCATGGCGAGGCGGAATGACTGCTGGTTGGGGTATTTTGCCGGGTGCCATGTACCGTTCGGGCGGGTGGTACTTCCCTGACACCGAGGCGCGGCAGAAAAAAGTTGCCCTGGAGAAGGAGCGCGAAAAGCGTTCCAAAGAAAAAGATCAGGGGGACGACTGCCGGTGATGACCCAGGCGAAGCCTGATCTCCGCAAGGTTGCCGAGGGGCTGGAGGCGGCGCTCGAGCGCAAGCGCTACGGCGGCCAGATCCTGTTTTTCGAGCCGTATGAGAAGCAGGCGCGGTTTCTCGAGCTCGGCGCCGTCAAGCGGGAGAGATTGTTGATCGCTGGCAATCAGAACGGCAAGTCGATAACCGGCGCGTTCGAGGCGGCGTGCCATCTGACCGGGCACTATCCTAAGTGGTGGAAAGGGAAGGTGTTCACCAAGCCGACCCGCGGCTGGCTGTGCGGCGAGTCGACGGTTGCGGTGCGCGACATCGGGCAGAAGAAGCTTTGCGGCGAGCCGGGCGTGGAGTCGGCGTTCGGGACTGGCATGCTGCCGCGGGCAGCGATCGTGGACAAGTCGCTCGGGCATGGGGTGACGGACGCCTACGACACGATACAAGTCAGGCATGTGAGCGGGGGGATATCGACGGCAACGTTCAAAAGTTATGAGCAGGGCCGTCGGAAATTTCAGGGCGAAAGCCTGAACTGGATTTGGTTTGACGAGGAACCGCCGGCAGACATCTACAGCGAGGGGCTGACGCGGACGATCGCGACCGGCGGCGTGTCGTTCATGACGTTCACCCCATTGAACGGTCCGACGACGGTGGTCAACCTGTTCTTCGATGAGCCGCTTGAGAGCCGCGCTTTCGTGACCATGACCATCGAAGATGCGCTGCACATACCCGCGGAGGAGAGGGAAGCGCTGATTGCCGGGTGGCCGCCACATGAACGCGAGGCCCGCGCCCGTGGTGTTCCGATGCTGGGCTCGGGCCGGATCTTCACCACATCGGAAGCAACGATCCTCGAGGAGCGGATCGACCGGGTGCCGGACGAATGGACCAAGATTTGGGGCATCGACATCGGCATCGGGCATCCGTTCGCGGCGGTATTGCTGCTGTGGGACCGCGACGCTGACGTAATCCATGTCGCGCATACCGTGCGCATGAGCGACGCCCTGCCGATCATGCACGCCGCGGCGATGAAGCCGATCGGGGTGAACGTGCCGGTGGCCTGGCCGAAGGATGCGGGCGACCGCGACCGCGGGACCGGGGAGCCGATATCGAAGCTCTACAAGTCGCACGGCCTCAAGATGCTCGACCTGCATGCGACCTGGCCGGACGGCAGTATGTCGACCGAGGCCGGGATCATGGAATGGGACGAACGCGAGCGGACCGGCCGGCTCAAGGTGGCGGCACACCTGTCGGACTGGCTCGACGAGCGGCGCATGTACCACCGCAAGGACGGGCTGATCGTCAAGATCAAGGACGATTTGCTATCAGCGACGCGGATCGGGCTGATGATGAAGCGGTTTTCCAAGGCTGTGCAGCTCGGCGGCAAGCTTGACGCGCGCCGGACTGGACCGGAAAGCCGCTACGCGCGCGGCACCCCGAACCATCCCGACGGTTCATTCGACGTGTTCACCGGGAGATGAGGCTATGATTTTAAGTACTAAACTTCGCGACAGCACGATGCTGAGGTTAGATGATGGGATGGACATCGCGTTTAAGGACGCGGCTGCAAAAGATCAGCAGTCGCCGGCAGAGTTCCTACGTCGCGTTGTGACAACTCATTTGTTACTTGCCAGCCACGGTTGGGATCTGAATCGTCTGGCTTTGGCTTACGCTAGGGCTTTTCTGCGTGAACGGGGGGATTTGCAGTAACGTTACTCACCTTTTGCTTGAAAGTGGATTTTGCCTGTTAATAATACCGATCCTCTCAAATGGAGGATCAAATGGAAACCCAACTTTCGCTTTTCCCGCGCCTGCCCTTGCTTCTAGACCCCGGTTCGTACTGGAAGCGGTATAACGCCTATCTTCGTTCGTCCCTGTGGAAGCACATTCGCAAGCTGACGCTTGAACAGGCGGACTACGCTTGCACCCTCGGCAAGCCCGGCTGCACCGGCATCGCGACCGAAGTGCATCACCTGACGTATCTGCGCTGGAAGTTTGGCCTTGACCGGCCGGGTGTCGATACTGTCGCGACCTGCCGTCGCTGTCATTCGTGGATTCATTCCCACCCGATCATTACCGCCGACCCCGCCAACGACAATGAGCCGCCTGCTTCTGTGCCGGCCCGCGCTGTCGGTGACTGGTAGCGGTGCGTTGCGGGCCGCCTCCCCGGTCCTATCTTGCCCGCGTGCCCTGGGTGGGGGCCAATAATACCTGCCCAACATTGGAGTTTCTATGACCACTCGCACACCGGCCGAGCTGGCAATGATGAGCCCGCAGGAGATCGCGGCTTACAAGGAAGCCGAGAGAAAGAACGTCTTTGGCTTTGACCATAAGACCGACCGCCACGGCAATCCGATCGAGCAGGGCATCGGCTCTAAAGGCAACGAGTCGGTCAATCATTTTGCCTCGATGCGCAAGGCGGAAAGCGAAGGGCTCCTGGAAGCCGGCACCTACGATGCGGCGCTGGCCGAGTTTTGGGAGCGCGATCGCGAGCGGGCGGTCAAGCTCGGCATGCCAAAACCGAAGAACCTCAAGAGGGGCGGCAATGACTAATCGCACCACGTATGAGGCTTCCGTCATCAGCGCCGGGCCGGCGAAGCTTGCGACCGTAGCGACGGCAATCACCGCGCATCAGACCGCGATCGACGCCGCCAATTCCGTCGTTGGCTACAACCTGCAGACCGGCAACAACGCCACGCTGCGCTCGACCGTGGCGACCGCCAATGCCGCCAAGCTTGAGGCATTTGCCAACGCCGAGAAAACCAGGCAGGCATCGCTTGCCGCGGCCCGCGACACGCTGCGCTCTGCCGGCGGCGACAACGCGCCGTTCTGACCATGGCGATCGGCATGTCAGTTCTCGGCGCTTCGAGTCTGATGCAGGGCGGCTCTGTCGCTGACCAGCTCTCGAACGAGACCGAGGAGCAGCGCAAGAAGCGGCTCGCCATGATGGAGCAGGCGCGGCTTCTGCCGACGACCGGCGCGTCGACGCTCGGCCTCGGCTACGGGTCCGCGCTCGGGCAATGAAACCAAACGACATCATCGAGTGGAGCGACGGCAAATCAGGGCCGCACCGCTGGCGCGTGAAGGGCGTTCATTTGGGTGCGGTTGGGGTTGAAAGCTTGGTTGAGCTTGAAAATATCACGCATAGACCGGGCTGGACCGGCGAGTGGCAAACGCACGTCATGATGTTTGTGCCGGAATGCCTCTTGCGGGAATGCAAGGTCGTGACCGGCGAATTCTGCTGAGAAAATCATGGCA
>Ga0210402_10004974_pt1 | contig 11968 bp, 13 predicted proteins | sample IncBWC7MmetaG_FD_161055 | JGI IMG/M metagenome (GOLD analysis project Ga0210402, IMG submission 161055) | Forest soil microbial communities from Barre Woods Harvard Forest LTER site, Petersham, Massachusetts, United States - Inc-BW-C-7-M | ecosystem: Environmental > Terrestrial > Soil >...
GCGTCATTACACTCAAGACTAATCGGCATCACTCAAAGGGATGGTCATGGTCATCATAATGAGCATACAGCACCTCTTCTCGAGCTCAACGAGACCGAAGTCACATCGCACCATGCCCCGACACCACCTTCCTATTATACGATTGACTGGGATAGTCGAGACCCCTCCACGTCCCGATATCCCGGTCTGATGATCACTCATGCAATTCTCATGTCTCTCGCTTTTTTTGTCGCCCTTCCCGTTGGTGAGACAGTTCTTTGACTAAAACAGATGTTCGCATTAATGCTGGGCCGCCAGGTATCGCAATGCGTTCCGTTAAACACCCATACCATGGAATCGTTGTAATACTATTCTTTGCCCTATGTGCCGTTGGTTGTGCCGCCAATGCACTCTATATGAAACTGACACCCAATATGTAAGCAATGTTTGCATCCCGTAATGGGAAGCGCTGATCACGATCGTCAATGTCAATTAACCTTCTCAATTACATAATGTCTCAGGTATGAAAGTTCAGCTCATCGTTCACATGGGTACCTAGTACTTCTCCTCGCGCTATTATTGTCAGTTGTTGACATGTTGGCCTTCATTCGCCGTCTGATCGCCTTCGCTAAGAGAGGTCAGAAAACCACCCTCAAAGCATTTTGGAGCTCGACCATTTTGGGCCGAGTGGAGAGTAGTAATGGCCCCGAGTATACTGGGCTCGTCGTAGAGGAGCCGGAGGAATTCGAGGAATCCAAAACCGCACCACTCTACGTCCCCCACCATGAAGATCTTGATTCTCTTCAAATCGAGAGACAAAGTTTAAGCCTCCGAGGAGAAACCGCGAATTGGGCGAACGAGGTACACCGCCATACTCGCGATTACTCTCAATCAACATCATCGGAAAGGACCATCTTTGGTCCTCGATCTCCTGATTCTGACGACACCATACACGACCCTCCAAAACACAGCCTTCTTCATCAAATCGGGCAGGTTGTCTTTGCTACATTGGAGAGATCCCTCGTTGTCGCTGGACTTGCTCAGTTACTCACTGGAATCGTCGTCTACACTGGTCTGTCAATTTAATCTTTTAGCGTGTCCATTTGTACTGACAAATAGACAGGAGGATGCAGACACTGGTATATTAATGGATGCTTGGCTCATCTGATAAGTGCGCATCGTTTCCTTGTCACATCAGTCCTCGTGGTTCTTATTCATCTTACTATGACAGAGGGCGGCATTTTCTGGTGCTACGGCCTTCTCACATTTGCTCGGTTCTTAGGTTCGTTTTCCGAGCGCGGCTGGGCGTGGAATCGAGCACCTTTTGGAGACTACTATAGTGCTGAATTCGTAGAGTCTGCTGTCATCTTTGCTTATGGTATCATGAATACGTGGATGGAGAGGTTTGGTGCTAACTCTGGAGATCCTTTCACTACCAAACAAGTTCAGCACATCAGTATCGCAGTAGGTAGCTCCTTGCCTTCATCTTCTGTCATAATGTTGATCCCGCTCAGGTCATGTTTTGGTTTGCGGGTCTTGTCGGTATAGGTCTAGAATCCAAGACCGTACGCAAATGGCTGGCGTCGTCAACTGTCACCGCACTCAAATTCTCCAAATTATCTCATGAAACAATCACGGAACCACCGAGCTACATTGCAAGCTTTAATCCCTTCCCGGCTCTTGTCATCGGTGTCACAGGGGCCGCTATGGCGGCTCATCACCAGACATATCTCTTCCAGGTACGTCCCTTGGTAACTTCATCTTTCATTTGCTTTTGGCGACTTCAATATTACTTCGTCTATCATTGAACGGCAGGTCCAAATTCATGCCCTCTGGGGAAACTTACTCGTCGGGTTTTCTATCATGCGATGTTTGACATACTTCTTCCTGTGGCTTGGACCACCGAACTCCATCCTTCCGTCCCGTCCACCAACCGAAGCTCTTGGTAGCTTTTTCCTCTCATGCGGCGGACTAGTCTTTATGTTCTCAACCGAAGAAGTGACATTTGCTGCAATGCGTAGAGGACGCGATGGTACGTCCGCGAGTGTGCTTGGGACCCGTGTAACATCTGACGCTGCTGGGTTTCCAGATGTCATGATGTTCCTCAATGTTGCCGTCGCTTTCACCTGCTTTGCCTTCTGCTGGACACTTTCCTTGGTCGCCTTCAATGGTTGGCTTAAATCTCGTACCCACGATACTCTTTCTTATCGTAACAAAGTCTCCTCTTCCTGTTGATCTTTCCGTCTGTTTCATGTTCTTCCCTTCTTTGGCCATCGTTTCTCGTTCTAGAACAACCTTGTATCAAGTTCATTTCATCGATCTCGTGTTTTTTGATGATTTTGAATGTTTCCAAAATATTCTTTTCTTTAGCCTAACAACCAATTACAATTCTTTGTAATGTTTCAATTTGAATGAATTTGAAGAGCGACAGTTGACGATATCAAGATCCTGACACGAGCAATGCGTAATCTCCCAGTGCGCCCATCCATATCCAGAATCCGGTCCAGCCACATCCGACAAAGCCTTTCCAGCAGCTGAGACGACTATCGAAGTCAGTTTGGTAGAGGACCCGCGCAAGCTGAGCCGTGGCCAAGCCCACGCCCAGATAGAACGGTAATCCCTGTGTGTTGAGGTAGCCGGCGTAAGATACTAAAGATACGGAAGACAGTGACAATGCACTGAGAATGGGTCGTGTGCGCGTTCCGAACAGGAGAGCCGTGGAGCGGATGCCCACATTCACATCGTCTGTTTTGTCCTGTTCGGAATGTCATCGGTAACGTGGATGACAGACCAATGAACGGCGTACCTGGTGCGCATATATGCTGTCGTATGCTAGGGTCCAGCAAACACCCCCCGCATATAATGGAAGACAGATACTCCAGTCGACTGAACCAGCCACCGCAGACCACCCAAGAAGCGCTCCCCAGTTAAACGCAAGACCTAGATATTCTGAATATTAAGGATAAGCCGGAGAATGTGACGGCGAACAAACCTAAGACAGCCTGTGGCCAGTGCGTCAAACGTTTCATCAACGGATAAATCGTCACAACGGACAACGATGACGCCCCAAGCAAAATACTAGACTTACGCCCCTCAATACATTGATGTTCACAAAACTAATGGATAATCGCACCTGTACCAATTTAGCTGCAGCAACACCCCCAAACCTGCAGTAAGCTGAACACCAAGGAACTTGAAGGCCTGACCATGCGTAATATCACCCCTTGCTAGGGGCCGTTGCTGGGTTCTGGCTTGGGGCGATGAGCGTCAAGATGAATTGACGAGAATAGACCAGGACTCACCGACGGCAGCGTCAAGGTTTTTGTCCCACATGTCATTTATTGTACAACCAGCCCCACGCATTATGAGAGCTCCGAGACCGAATAGGCCAATATAAGTTAACGGTGTGGTGTAGGACAGCTGAAGAGTATAAGAAACCATCGTAATTGACCATGCTAGATATGCAATTCAGGAGAGGCCTTCCAGGAGATGTGCATACTAACCGCAAGGGTAGAACAGGAGCAAGGTCCCGATAGGTTTGTCGATACGAGTCAGGTATAGATATGGCCGTATTTTGGCGGGTAGACGGTCCACCCATGTACGTATTACGACCGGAGTCGGGTGAGTGGATGGCGTGAAATGTTTGGAGGATTTCTCAACCTTGGAGATCTTCTTGACGGAAGACAATGTCCGCCAAGAACGATAAAGGGGAAGGCAAGGGTAGACTCTTGGAGCCAAACGACGGTGTCGCGCAAGACATGCCAATGGACTAAGGCGAGTAAAGTACTGTGCACTCATGTGGTTACCTTGACGGTCGGAACAAATCCAAACATACTGTGCTCTACTAGATTCTTTTCCACATGACAACATACATTTGTTTTCGAATACTACCACTGGACTCAGTCTGCGAAGACTCCAGAATCAGATATCCATACACACGAGAGTGGTTTGCAAAGGGAGATGGGTGGAAGTGAAGAAAAAGCCAACAAGCTCTGGATTACCACTCCTTCGCAAGCTTAAATACCCATTCCCATTCTGGAGAGTAACTTTTAGCACGTCTAGGACATGAAAGGTAAAAGGAGACCAGTACCTGCATAGACCTCGCCGTCATCATCGATTACTCTGCTTTTGACATTGTATGACCCGGATCGAGCAAGTATCCCAGATGGAGATTCCTCAGGATCAAAGTTCTTAGTATATGGCTCTCCCGTTGGGGAGGGACCGTAGGAACCCAGCATTTGCTCGAGCTTATCAACTGGGAGATCGACGGATCAGTACATCGATATCGGTACGAGCCTCATGCTCGCCAAACCTTTCACACCAGCTCGCTTGACTAGCTGGATGTAGCGAACACCCTAGATTCAATGCATCAGCTGTGGAATTCTACAGGCAATAGGACCAAAGGGAACTACCGAAATGATGGAATGGTTCACTTTGAAGGTAATGCGAACGCTGCAAATATGGTAAGATTTGCATCGACAGTTTGAACCAACCCCCTTACTTATACTCGACTCCTTCCTTGATAATGATAGGATTTTTCTTGGTGTCGGCAAGTCTCGCAGTGTCAGCCAGATTAAAAATAATGTTTTTTCCTGGTGGAAGAGTGGGAGAGTCGAGTTCAAGAGTCAAGACAGTAACCTGATAACAGAAGTGTATGAGAGAATACAGCACACGACAAAGACAGGTCTGCTCACCTTGGGTCCACTCCCCTGTGCTCCTGCAGCTCCTGGAACGATACCGAGTGAGGCTTTCCAACGCGCCAGACTCTCGTCGTTGGCGTCAAGCTGGGCGTATTCGTCCGCAGACTTGGCAGCCGTTGGTTTGTAGCCTTGAGAGCAGTATCAGATGCAGAAAGCTCATAGTTGTGATCCTGGAATTACCTGGAGTGGCAGAAGGCTTAAGGTCGTCGTTGTCCTCGTTCTGAAGGCAAAATATTGAGAAACACTTTGAGCGCGAGTGTGAAATATACGGACGGTAGACATGTTAAGGATATTAAATGGAGTTTGTTGACAGGGATAGATTGCCTCTCATCATGTCTCATCCTGCTCATCCGTTTCTATGATCGATTTCGCACGACTCCGATCGCCAATTGCCGAACAGTTTCTATGTGAAACTGGGGTTCCAATCTATATTTATTTTTGTTAGGTTGTGACCATATTAAGAGAATCCACAAGTAGACGATAATACTCGGTCACACCACTCCTCAGCCAATCAGAACCCTTGGAATTTAATAGAAATATTGAAAGGGACCCTGTTTATAATATAATCCAAACCCCGCCCTTAACCCTAATGTACTTCCAACTAAGGAAAGGGCTCGCCGAAGCTAGTTCAAGTTTCCGTATGTCGCAGTCAAATCAACGTTCAATCGTAGATTCCCCTATTAAATGTCACTCAAGATATCGCACTGCCAAATCGGTATCAGACAGATACAGTAATTAGATTTATCCGAATCCGAATCATAAACTAAGGCCCCGGGAAGCTCTACTATGCTGTCCAAAGATTGAGGCGAAGTTACAATCATCTTGCTGGTGCAGAGCACCACGCCGAAAGGACCAACTTTTTTCGGATAAAGATCCATTTTGGGCATGTGACATCCCGTGACAAGTGACATCCTTGTCATTGCGTCCAGTTTGCCGTATAAACATATAGGGGAGCCTCGCAAACTCTACTAAACTCGTCCCTTCAACAAGAACTCGGTAGATAAAAAAACTATATGCACAGTGATCCTCGGATTATTTGATGGTTTCTCCGACAATGGTCAGGTTTTCCTTCCAAGAATAAGTATGATTGATTCATTGTACCATCCATCCGTCTCCAGTGATCCCAATAGAAGTAAAATCCAGTACAAAAGTCCGCAGCAATAGAGTAAATCATAGTTACAGCGAAACTATCGCGAAAGATAGACGTTTTCCGAGTCTGAAGTGTAACTGAAGTTTCCAGTGAGTCAAGGTGAAGAGTCTAGAGATGATGTGGGTGGATGCATAGCCTCTGTCAAACAACCGGCTTCATCAGGACAAGGTCAAAGCAAGCACGAGAAAAACCGACCGCCTTTAAACCAGCATTTTCCCTTGCTCAGATGGAAACATTTTGGTCCATTGGGGCATACATGACCCCAGCAACATTTCTCCCCATAAGGGCACTGCAAACCTGAACATAGATGGATTTAATACGTTGCTGCGGATTTGATCAAACCGCACTGACCATTTTTGAGCCAATTACAAGGTGCCTTCTTTGCGTTGCTGGCCAAGGAGGCCAGTTGTTCGGATGTCAATATGTAATCGTGAGAGTACTTGCATACAACAGGCTGTGCGAATTAATTTTAGTAGGCCCTGATGCTCCGCGCAATTTTACGCACGCCTTTAGAGCATGCCATTAGATAGTGCTCATTGCATGGAGGGGGCGATTCTATCGGCGATCAGTTTAACCGTGACAAGGCTAAAACGATGGCGAGCGTACGCTTGTGCAAGGGCTGTAAACCAAAAATTCCCCTCAGTTGAAAACAATGGGCAGTGAAAAATATTGCATACTAATGACAGATCGATCAATCGCCCGGGCGGACGAGGCGAGGACTGCGGACTTATGAGTCCTCCGTTTGTAGTGACCGCGTTAAATGGGGTCATGTTTAGGGGTGTTGGTTTTCTTGCGAGAGAAGCTAGTTTGTGGGTCATGAAAAGACCGTCCACTTTTAAGTAAGAGAGGGAAAGCGCCTGTAGTTCATTTTGCGCGTCGTTGTATCCTTGGAGTATCACCAGTTTACCGAGCAGTTGCTCGTTTTCCAGGGTACTCAATGTCGAAGAATATCCATTATCATAGCCTCCTAAAGAGATCTATGATTTGTCTGTAAATTGCATTCAGAGGAACTTACCACCAAAGAAGACTCGCAACGTTTGAGGGAAGCGAGTGTAGGTCTGCAAGTATTCTGACCAGATATAGGTGATGGGACGACTTGAAATACTTCCAGGCTCACCTTTGATTTTGGCGTCTGCGGCCTCCATTCCGTAACCGACGTCGATCATTAAGAACCGGGGTGAAGCTTGACTAAAGCCCTAGGGGGTAATTCAGCTCGGTCATTCATCACTGGTACAGGCGTCTTAGACGCACCACCAGAAAAGCCTCGAATTGTTCTCGAGTACAGATATTGTGACCAGTTAACGTATCGGCGAGCTCCATTTTGTTAAAATAAACTGTAACCCAAAACGATAGTCGTCCAAATATATGAACATCTTCGTTTGATAGGTATTCTGCGATTCCTTTTGTGAGCTGCTGGGCAGCCGTTCTTCCGCCCTGTTGTCCTTGAGCGAAAAAGGAATGAGAAAATATATTGACCCCGCCGTTGATAACACAGAGGATTAGAGGATGTTGGTTCTAGGGCACGGGATGAGGGTGCTATATTCTGTGAAAACGTACAACATACCCTGAAGCAGTCCAAGTTGGAAATTTGTCTATTAAGGGCAGCGACTTGCACATTATGTGCCTTGGTCTCTCGCTCCGAAGTTTCAAGTGCGACGGAGTGAGCTTGCTTCCATACTGAGAGCTCAACCTCGAGTTCAGCGACTTTAGCTTCCAGTTCGGAATTCCGTTTAACTGTCGCCGTGGAGAGGTCTATCAAGCCGTTCAGAAAGAGAGAAAAACAGTAAATTAGAAGAAAACAGGATCGCACTCAGAAGTCTGGTAAGAGCGTCGTCCCTAAAAATCGATAAGTTCAGTCATGTAAACGAGAGTATCGACACTCACCAGAGCTGCTGATTCGCCTCCCCCGCCGGTTGGGTCGCCATGACAAGCGAGACAGTATAGGCTGGGATAAGGGCAGGAACGAAACGTTTCCCCCAGTAAACGCGCTTTTAAACCAACGAAGACATGATGGTTCGAGGAAATTCGAAAGGGTACAAACAGGCTGCTTCTCCCGGTTCTTTTTGCTAGGATAGGAAGGCATAAATCGAAAAGGGACCATAGCAAGGAGATAATTATATTTTGGCTTCGAAATGTCTCACGGATCCGACAAAACAACGGAAGTCAATACAGCGCCGGTATTCAAGCTTGAAATGGAATGCAACTGTACATCAACAGAAAGTTCTATCGATTCATTTGCGCCTGGTATAAACGCCCATCTTCGTTTGGGGTAGCAACTCCGCGGGCTCTAACAGTATTCGCTGACTTTGAATGTACTAATATAGGTCCAAAAACGTATGCACAAAAGTTTCATAAATGTAGTGAGTCATATGTTTCTCATATCATTTCGACGGTCTGGTCCTTCGCTTCCTTGTGCATGTCGACTATGAAAGGGAAATGAGATAGATTACCAAGTAAATGCCGTAAGGATAAGGGTCGTACTGACCACCACTGAACTTGCACCGCCCTTGCTTGAAGAAATGGCATTTGGTCGACAAAGGGCAGACATGTCCATAGCAACATTCTTCGCCCCAGAGGCATATGTCTCCTGAATTCCAGTGAAAATACGCTGAGACGGGAGGATGACGAGTTTAAGACCAAAAGTTTGCTCACCTTTATTCACAGAGGGACATGGAGCTTTCTTTGCGTTAAGACGAATCTCTGCAAAGTGTTCAGCTTCCAACAAATAGTCATGCCCATATTTACATTCCGCCCCATGCTTGCAGTTCGCCAGGTAGAAAAGAGTACACGGGGGAGGTTTATCTACACATATTAGATGTCAGCCGCACGAGAGACTTGACACAGTCATGATGTTACTTACGCTTCGAGAGGGGCTAGTTTAAGAAAAGGGGATTACTGTTAGAAACCTCGGCAATGAGAACGACAAGACTCAACGATATTCGGATTGATATGTCTTGACCTGGAGAAGGTGGGAGACGCACGGGGATTGAAAGAAGGTCCATCGCTATCGTCGCTCGAGGCACTGCTCCCGCTTGGATCCAACTCTGGGGTTGGGACTCGTTTTGGGGGCACCTGCAGTGCGGATGAATAGGTAGGTGCTAGCGGTTTGGGCACGGATGGCTCTGAATCAACCGTGGACTTGGCGTCGACGTACTGCCCAATTCCCGGGGGAATTGCTGGGGCAGAAGGTGGGGTCGACGGAACGTGAGTGGGACCAAGGGGCTGAGAAGGAGGGGCTCTCCATGCGAGCCCTGGGGGTGGTCCAATTGTACTTGAAATTACGGACGGTGTTACGAGTTTCTGAGTCATGAAGAGGTCTGGGATCGTCATTATCGGGAGTTCCAGTTCTGCAATTCCTACGGCCATTTCTGTATAGCTTCGTAGGAGGATCAATTTTTGTTTAAATCCAGCTGTGATTTGCGACCGAAGATTGGTTACATAGCCATTGTCGTGACAGCCTATTTACACATTATTTCAGATATCTTGTTGTCGCGAAAATAGGACTCACCTCCGAAGATGATTTTGTAGGTTTGCGGAAGACGAATATCATCTTCCAAGTGCGCTGTGCGTTCTTTTGTTCAGCTGAATATTTCAAATATAGTGCATGAAAGGGATACGAACCCTTGATTTTAGCATCAGCTGCCTCTTTCGCAGTCCCAACATCGACCATTAAAAACCGTTCAGCAGCCTGATTAAATCCCATGACAAAATCTTCAAATTTCTGCTTCAACGACGCTAACCCAACCCGCCCAAACGTATCCATCAGCCCCCGCTTATTGAAAAACACGTAAACCCAGAGCTGATACTGGTTGGATCCGTAGTTGGTCGAGAGGTGTTGCACAATCGAATCGGACAATTTCTGAGCGGCTGTATGTCCGCCTGCCTGGCCTTGGGCAATAAGGTCATTGGAGAAAATAGCACCGTCGCCATCCAGAAGCGTTACGATTCGATGTCCCTGTGGCGTAGCTGATTCCGCGATAATTCTATCAACGTAAGAATGGCTTCTCACCTGTAATTGATTTTCCAGATGCTCCTTCTGCTTCTCTGCTTCTTGCTTTAAGTTCTCTAGTTGGCGCCGCTCTGCCTCGACTTCGTTATAGGCTCTCTTGTAAACGCTCAAGTCCGTCTCTAGCTTCTGGATAGTTTCGCGGTAGAGAGACTCATTCGCCAAGACGCTGAATATTTCACCTGACAACAATGGCTGAGCTCATGCTGTCGCTAGGCATAAATGTACCTTTCAATTGCTCGAAGTAGATACCGCTGTGCAGATGCGAGTCAATGAATCATCCATTGTCTAGGTAACCACACATACACACGACTTTGCTGTGTTACTGATGCAGTCAGGTTATCCTTAGTAATTTCCATACCGTCCAATAACATTTGGAACGGTGTTGAATATGTGTTTTAAAATCGGTGTATGTGGGGGACCAGTGGTATCGGGGGAATTGAAGTTATGAGTCATCCTGTTGGGTGTCATATAAACCATCCGCCCTGAGGCGCGCAGTGTGAACAAACAACAGGGGGAAGGCACGTGCAGGAATCGGGGCGAGGCATCCATGATACACGCTGTATCTGCGTGGTGTCATTATTCCCTGAAGAAAAGACAAATTAGCATGAAGGTTCAAACGCCGCATTATTGAGAAGGGTGTGTACGAGTCGGGCTTAGCGAAGTACACACCGTCATCCGGAAAGGGTGGTAGTATCGTTCAGATTCGTTCTGGATCAGCGGATAAAGTAACGGAGTTTGGAGAAGAATGAATGCTCCTCGCTTCCCGATGTATATCGCATGTAAGAGCAGGAAGGCTCGAGCAGACCTAGAGAATGCTTGTAAGGATTGCTTGAGAAGGATCGAATTTACGACTTTGAATAAAAGGCTAGTAAGTCCATATCTCTGCTGATACCCTCTCTGTTCTATTTCTCTACCGTACTTTTCGTTATCTCCCCGAGTTCCTACCCCAGACGCCAACTTTCACTGCTGGATACAATCTTTGGTGAATGATCCCAAGAATATCATTCGGCTCAACTTCTGCGAAACTCCAGTCAAGGTTGAACACACTGGCGTGGTGTACTGCTAAGCGAATCGGAGACATGCTGGACACGTTGTTACAGTCATGCCGACAAGGAGGCCATCCATCTCGCCATTACGTGGTAACGGCACCAAAAGTGCGTAAGCCCGGAGAATATCGCCGTTTGGACAATTGCATGGTGTAATGTCGTTTCGGAAACGGAGGTGTAACGGTCCTGAAAACATGCAACATCAAAATCCTAGACTCTTCCCAGAACACGCTCCAAATCGCGAGTGAGAGGCGTGAAAGTAATTGAGACGAGCATGTTGTTTAAATGTCTATGACAATGTTTGCAACTCGAAGTACGTTTTGGAAAAGCTCTTGGAGAAGCTCTCGGATGGGGATGCTGAGTGTATCGGGTTCTGACGCGAGTGCAAGGTGAGGTTCCTGCAACTACTTCTGATCAAAGAGTAAAATGTTAAAAGCGTGCTCTGACGCGTGGAGCAAGCTGCAAACGTACTGCCAGTCAGTGGCGGTCATCGTGATAGTCTCATTCTCAGTTGGATATCGGAAAATAGCACGAATAAATTTAATGTACACGGTAGCGCCTTTGGAGGAGCTGGCTGTTCAATGACAACTTTAAGTGTGTAGATACCGTGCCTGCAGCAGGTTGTAAGTAATAACCACCCCTGCAAAATGCAGATCACGTGACAGACCTAATATAGGGCAAAGTTCTTTCTGATCTTGTATGGTTGTATGGTGTAGCGGTTACACAGTGCTTTTCTTATGTACGTTCAGTTTTTGGCTTGCGAGGGTTCGAATCTTGCGCAAAGCAATATTTTTTCGAATCTATTTGTACTTTTCACTTGCCTCCCCTTATCCATATATTTATTGTCATTTCTCAATTATTATTTCAGGCTGGTTAAGTTAGATGTTGAGGTTAGAGATTTTAGTTTGAGCCATAGTAGAGGTTGCTTCAGGAGAGGCTTAGTCTGAGGTTGGTTCAAGGGTTGGTCAGAGTTAGAGTTTTGGTTATGCTTAGAACTTGGGTTCAGGTCAGATACACATTTTTGTATTGTTGATGGGGATAACACCCTTTGAGGCAGGGCTTGCAGTGCTTGCAGTACCACTGT